>ERZ773075.1680-NODE-1680-length-10423-cov-6.90307_pt1 | contig 10423 bp, 10 predicted proteins | sample MGYA00580614_ERZ773075 | MGnify/ENA primary metagenome ERZ773075 (study PRJEB29015, sample SAMEA2738021) | human oral metagenome | biome: human oral; feature: human-associated habitat; material: dental | place: China | collected 2043 ... | reverse complement strand
CTTTGCTATTGAAAAGATTGGGAAATTCCTAGATTATAAAATCAACGAAAGATAAAGAAAGGTTGGACGAGCTGCATGAAAAAAGAGTTGAGACAAGCTGTATTGAACCAGATGAAGAAACTTTCAGGAAAAGAAAAAGAGCAGGCAGACAGCTGGCTGACCCAGAGCTTGCTCAACTCAAAGGCATATCAAGAGGCTGAGGTTATAGCAACCTACCTCTCTATGCCGCATGAAGTCTCAACTGCAGCTGTTATCAAGCAGGCACAGTTGGACGGCAAGCGGGTTTTGGTGCCCAAAACCTATGGCCGGGGTCGGATGATATTTGTGGATTATGATGAAAGCCGCCTGCAAAAGAGCTCTTTTGGCCTTATGGAGCCGACGAGCGAAGAGGCTGTGGAGAAGACGGAGATTGATCTGATTCATGTGCCGGGTGTGGTTTTCAATTCTCAAGGCTTTCGGATCGGTTACGGAGGCGGCTACTATGACCGTTATCTGGCTGATTATAAAGGAGCAAGCATCAGCACTATTTATGCAGTCCAGCAGGCAGATTTTACACCAGCTCAACATGATGTCGCAGTAAAGAAGTTACTCATTTATGAAACAAATCTTTGATAGAGACTATCCTGTGACAAGTATCCTGCTTATCCTAACGAGCCTTGTTTTCGTTTTGATGTTTCTTTCCTACGGTTTTCAATACAGCAGTTCCGAAGCCTTGTATTACTTCGGAGCTGTGCATGGTTACACGATTCAAGCGTTGCCGGAGCAGTTTTGGCGGGTTTTTGCTGCTATTTTTATCCATATTGGTTTGGAGCATTTTGTGGTCAATATGCTGACGCTCTACTTTATTGGTCGACAGATTGAGGCTATCTTTGGCTCTTGGAAATTCTTGATTCTTTATCTAATGTCAGGAGCGATGGGGAATTTATTTGTTGTCTATTTTTCACCCAATAGCCTGGCAGCCGGAGCGTCTACTGCTCTTTTTGGTATTTTTGCTTCCGTTGTTGTGCTTCGTTATGCTACGCGAAACTACTATCTACAGCAGCTGGGCCAATCTTATATGAGCCTGCTAGCTGTCAATCTGGTCATGAGTTTTTTACCGGGAATTAGCCTTGCAGGTCACTTGGGTGGTCTAGTCGGCGGAGCTTTAGGAGCTGTGATCTTACCAGTATCGGGAGAGCGCTACGCTTTTAGCAAGTCTCAACGGTTTTTATCACTGGCAGCCTACCTTGGATTAGCAGCTATTTTGATTCTTCTGACTTTTCAACGACCAATTTTTTAAGAAATGAACTCAATTACCGCTTTTTAAAGTGGTATTCTTTTTATAAATATGATTTTTATGAAGTAAGGGATTTTATTTTAAAGGCTCATAATAAGTCATAAATCAGGAATAAACTAGGAATGTTTCTATCTCTACTTTTTCATCAATGTATGTTTTCTCTATTTTCTATCTGTAAAAGGTATAAAAAAACATTTTTGTAAGCGCTTGCAAAAAGACCTAAAAAGGACTATACTAGAACTATAAACATCAGGGGGCATCCCCAAAAAACAAAAAGGAGTTCATAATGAAGAAGACAATCTTTAAAATTGCTATTTCATTAATGGCAATCATGCTCTTACCTATCCAAGCTGTGCAAGCCTGCTGTGGCTTCATTATTGGTCGGCATTTGACCAAGGATGGATCAACACTTTTTGGTCGGACAGAAGACTATCCTTACTACCCGAATGGTGGCAAGCATAACAAAAACTATGTTGTTGTGGAAGCTAAGAAATATAAGGAAGGCGACCAGATTGTGGATGAGTCCAATGGTTTCACCTATCCACGTGCAGCCAGCGAAATGAAATATACTGCAACCTATGATTCTGCGCGTGGTGATGGTAGTAACGGTGCTTTTGGAGAACATGGCTTTAATGAAGCAGGTGTTTCTATGTCATCCACAGTTACAGCAATTCCAAATAAAAAGGTTCTTGAGAAAGATCCTCTGAAAGCAGATGGCTTGGCCGAAGCTGCTATGTTAGATGTGATTTTACCTCGTGCTAAAACAGCTCGTGAAGCAATTGAGTTGCTTGGAAAAGTCATTCAAGAAAAGGGCTCTGCTGAAGGGAATACAGTGGTGGTTGCCGATCAAAAAGAGACTTGGTACATGGAAATCTTGTCTGGCCACCAATACGTAGCCGTGAAAGTTCCTGAAGATAAGTACGCAGTATTTGCTAATACTTATTACCTTGGCCATGTAGATTTGAAGGACAAAGAAAATGTTATTGCTTCTGAAGATGTAGAGAAAGTAGCCAAAGAAGCAGGAAACTACAAGACAGATAAAGATGGTAATTTCCATATTGCTAAATCATACGGACCTGAAAAATATGCAGAAGGCGACCGTTCTCGTACTTATGCAGGAATCACACTGCTTGATCCAAAATCTAAAATTACTTACGAGGATGAGGAGTACGAGCTTTTCCGCTCTCCAACAGATCCAAACAAGAAATTCACTCTTGAAGATGCCTTTGCTATGCAACGGAACCGCTTTGAACATTTGAATGGCCGTTTCGTACCAGATGATCAAATTGGCGTTAAGAAACAAGGTGATGATGGGGCAAATGATGCTGTTCGTAAAGATCAGTACAAATACGCTTTAGGTAATGAAAATGTTATCGATGCCCATGTCTACCAAATTGATCCGAAACTGCCAAAATCTTTCGGTGGTAAAGTTTGGCTCGGTTTGGGACCATCACGTAACACACCATATGTGCCTTTCTATGGCAATGTTCAGGATACTTACAAGGCCTTCAAACCACAGACAGCTACCTACGATCCAAATTCATGGTACTGGACAGTATGGCACATTGATCAGATGGCTATCAAGAACCAAGATATCTTTGGCAAGAGTGTTCAAGACCATTGGAAGCTGATGGAAAAACAATTTATCGCTGATCAAGAGAAAAAAGATATTGAGAACTATTCACTGAAAGATCAACCAGATGCTGCGAAGGCTACTGAAGGTAAAGTGACTAAAGATTCTCTTGAAATGTCAGATCGACTTTTCCAACACTTCAAGGACTATGAAAAGCTGATGGAAAAACGTTTAGAAGCTGCTGGACGTAAGTCTGATCCTTATCGTGCTTCACAACCAGACGATAAACAAGATCCATCAACACCTGAAAAACCGGATACTCCGAAGCCACCACAAAAACCACAAATTACGGATGATGCAAATAAAACTATCATTCCAGCACCAGATTATACTGCAGCTCCTCCAACACATGATATTCCTGCCAATGCAGAAGGGAATCCAAACAATCGCTTTGGATCTGCAGCTAAAGCAAATGTGCAAGTGTTTGGACAACCATCTGTTCGTACTGAAGTGCCTCAAGTACAAAGCCAGACTCCTCAAGCACCAAGTCAGGCTCCACAAATAACAGTTGCGAATGCAGAAGGGAATCCAAATAATCGTTTTGGGTATGCGGCTAATTCTGATAATGGAAAAAATTTCAAGAATGTAGAAACCTTTGTTACTACCAAATGAGTCCCAATCAAAACAACAAGTGAAAAACACCTAGTAAATCTAGGTGTTTTTCTGTACGATGATAAAAGCTGACGCATCAGCTAATCTATTGCTTGTGCACTTCTATTATTTTTTCGTTTTCTTATCTAATTTTTTGCCTAAATCGATAATGTATTGCTTCAAATCATCCTTAACCTGAGGGTGTTTGAGGGCGTAATCGATAGAAGTTTTCATGAAGCCAAACTTGTCACCGACATCATAGCGGTCGCCTTTGAATTCACGGGCAAAAACGCGCTGAGTCTTGTTGAGGGTATCGATGGCATCAGTCAGCTGAATTTCATTACCAGCGCCGGGAGTTTGTTTTTCCAAGATTTCAAAAATTTCTGGCGTTAGCAGGTAGCGACCGATAATGGCCAAATCACTTGGTGCATCCTCTGGTGCTGGTTTTTCGACAAATTTTTCAACGCTGTAGAGGCCATTGACGCCTTCGCCTTGCGGTGCAATAACGCCATAAGCAGAGACTTCTTCGTGAGGAACTTGCATAACTGCAATGGTAGATGCGTGGGTTGCTGCATAGTCATCCATGAGTAGCTTGGTGAGTGGCACTGCCTTGTCATTGGTAATATCCATCAAATCATCACCTAGCATGACCACAAAAGGTTCATTTCCGACGAAGGCCTTAGCTTGAAGGACGGCATCCCCGAGTCCACGTGGATGACTCTGACGGATAAAATGCAAGCCAATACCAGTGGTTTCATCCACCAGCTTGAGCAAGTCGTTCTTGCCCTTTTCCTTAAGGTTGTATTCTAGTTCAAAGTTGGAGTCAAAGTGGTCCTCGATGGAACGTTTTGACTTCCCTGTGATAACCAGAATGTCTTTGATTCCAGATTTGAGAGCTTCCTCGACGATAAACTGAATAGTTGGTTTGTCAACGATCGGCAGCATTTCCTTGGCCAGTGCCTTAGTGGCTGGCAAGAAGCGGGTACCGAGACCGGCAGCAGGAATGACTGCTTTTCTGACTTTTGACATAACTTTCTCCTTTATAAAAAATACTGTAATTTAAGACCACTCATTTTCAGCTTTGAATTCGTTATTCATCATATCATGAATGGCATCTTTGATATCATGGCCGTCGTAGATGACCTTGTAGATGGCCTGAGTAATTGGCATGTAGACACCGAGCTCTTGAGCTAGTTCGTAGGCAGCCTTGGTCGTAGAGATTCCTTCGATAACCATGCCCATATTAGCTTCAATATCAGCTAATTTCTCGCCGCGACCCAGTGCATCGCCGGCCCGCCAGTTGCGAGAGTGGACAGAAGTTCCTGTGACAATCAAGTCACCGACACCAGAAAGACCGCTGTAAGTCAGAGGGCTGGCTCCCAGTTTGACACCAAGTCGAGTAATTTCAGCCAGACCGCGTGTGATGATGGCAGCTTTGGCATTGTCACCATAGCCCAGCCCGTGGAGAGCTCCAGCTCCGACTGCGATGATGTTTTTCAAAGCACCTGCTGTTTCTACTCCGACGACATCGGTATTGGTGTAGAGGCGGAAGTAGTGATTACTGAAGAGCTCCTGTACATATTTAGCGGTTTCAAGATCCTTAGATGCTGCGGTAATCAGAGTAATATCGCGGACAATAGTCTCCTCAGCATGGCTGGGACCTGAAACGACGACAATCTCGCTACGCAGCTCTGCGGGGATTTCTTCTTCCAGAATAGCCGAAATCCGTTGGTGGCTGTTAGGCTCCAATCCCTTGGAGGCGTGCATGATTTTCACCTTATGATCCAAGGTTTGCGCAACTTGTTTAGCTACCAGCCGGGTCACTTTAGTCGGCACTACAAAAAGCACAGCATCTGCGTTCTCCAGAGCATCTTTTAAGTCATGATAAGCCTTAATCTCTTCGCTCAGCACGGCATCTTTGAAATAGCGTTTGTTTGTATGCTGGTTATTGATTTCGTCAATCTGCTCTGCAATATTGCCCCAGATACGGACTTGGTGTCCGTTGTCATTAAGGACTTGTGATAGAGCGGTTCCCCAAGAGCCGGGGCCAATCACAGCAACTCGTTGTTTATCCATCTTTTCTCCTTGTACGAGACCCACAAAAGGACTCACTTGCTTTTAGAGTTATTTATTATATTGTACCATATAATAACTGAAATTTCTTACTTGACATTGTTTTTATCTATGATATAGTAAGGAAGCTAAACAAAGTTAAAAATCTACGAGGAGGAATTATGTTCAGAAAAGCTTTATCAGCCTATAAATTATTTATCTTTTTATCTCTTCTGATGACATCGCTGATGCTGGCTAGCTCGCTGTTGCAGCCTTTGTATCTCAAAGATGTCTTGAATGCTCTTTTGGCAGGAAATCGGCAAGAAATCTATCGTTTGGGGGCCTGGTTGCTGGGTTTTGGTTTGGTTGGCCTGCTTGCTGGCGGGGCAAATGTGACCCTGGCAGCCTATATTGCGCAAGGTGTGTCGTCAGATTTACGGGAAAAGACCTTTCGGAAAATCCAGACCTTCTCTTATGCCAATATTGAACAGTTCAATGCGGGGAATCTCGTCGTCCGAATGACCAACGACATCAACCAAGTACAAAATTTGGTCATGATGATGTTTCAGATTTTATTCCGCCTGCCTATTTTATTTTTAGGTTCCTTTATTTTGGCGGTGGTGACCATTCCTTCCTTGTGGTGGGTGATTGTCCTGATGGTCTTTTTGGTCTTCTTTTTGACAGGAGTGATGATGGGCTTGATGGGTCCACGCTTTGCCAAATTTCAAGTTCTCTTAGAAAAGATCAATTCGATTGCCAAAGAAAATCTGCGTGGCGTCCGTGTCGTCAAATCTTTCGTGCAGGAGAGAGAGCAGTATCAGAAATTTACGCAAGTTTCAGATGAACTTTTGGAGCAAAATCTCTTTATTGGCTATGCCTTTTCGATCGTTCAACCAATGATGATGATCGTCGGCTACGGGGCTGTCTATCTGACCATGTGGCTCTTATCTAGCATGATACAGATGGATCCAGGCTTGGTCAGCTCGATTGTTTCTTTCATTTCTTATTTGAATCAAATCATGTTTACTATTATCATGGTTGGCTTTTTGGGCAATACCGTTACGCGTGCTATGGTTTCGATTCGGCGGATCAAGGGGGTCTTGGATACAGAGCCAGCGATGACCTTCAAGAATGAAGCTGAAGAAGATTTGGAAGGTAGTCTGGTCTTTGACCATGTGACCTTTACCTATCCGACAGATACAGAGCCTATGCTCAAGGATATTAGCTTTGAAGTCAAACCAGGAGAGATGATTGGTGTTGTCGGAGCGACGGGAGCAGGGAAATCAACTCTGGCCCAGCTCATTCCACGCCTTTTTGATCCTCAGGAAGGTTCTATTAAGATTGGTGGCAAGGACTTGCGCGACATTAATGAAGCTTCGCTGAGAAAAAATGTCTCCATCGTTCTGCAAAAAGCTATTTTATTTAAGGGGACGATTGCGGACAATCTGCGTCAAGGAAAGCAAAATGCTAGCCTGCCAGAGTTAGAACAGGCGGCGCGCATTGCTCAGGCGAGCGAGTTTATCAATCGCATGGCAGATACTTACAACAGCCAAGTCGAAGAACGGGGAAACAATTTCTCTGGTGGACAAAAGCAAAGACTGTCCATCGCACGTGGTGTCGTCAGCAATCCTAATATTCTAATCCTGGATGACTCGACTTCAGCTCTGGATGCCAAGTCTGAAAAGCTGGTTCAAGAGGCGCTGAACAAGGATTTGAAGGGAACCACAACCATCATTATTGCTCAGAAGATTAGCTCCGTTGTCCATGCGGATAAGATTTTGGTGCTAGATCAAGGGCGTTTGATTGGCCAAGGTAGACACGCAGACTTGGTCGCTACAAATGATGTCTACCGAGAAATTTATGAGACCCAAAAAGGAAAGGAGGACTAAGATGAAGACAGCGAAATTTTTCTGGCAATATTTTAAACAGTATAAACTGGCCTTTTTGATCGTTATGATTATGATTATCATCTCGACGGTTTTACAGGTTCTCTTTCCGATTTTTACCGGTCTAGCCATTAGTGAGTTGGTGGAGTTGGGCAGTGCTTTTGCGAATGGCAAGCTGGCTTCAGGCGACGTTTCTGCCTTTGCCGCTTTTCAAGGAATTATGTGGAATTTGGCGCTGGCTTTCATCTTCCTTTCGCTATCTAGCTTGATCTACATGCTGCTGATGAGTCGGATTATCTCCTACTCAACTAATGAAATGCGTAAGGGGCTCTTTGGAAAATTGGCTCGCTTGACCGTTTCCTTCTTTGACCGCCATCAAGACGGGGATATCTTGTCGCGTTTTACCAGCGATTTAGATAATATCTTGCAAGCTTTCAACGAGAGTCTAGTCCAAGTGATGAGCAATATCGCTCTCTATATCGGCCTGATTATCATTATGTTTATGCGGCATGCGACCTTGGCTTGGGTGACGATTGCCAGTACGCCAGTAGCCATCATTGTCTTGGTATCCATCGTCAAGCTGGCTCGCAAGTATACAGACTTGCAGCAAAAAGAAGTCGGTCAGCTCAATGCTTACATGGATGAGACGATTTCCGGCCAGAAGGCAGTTATTGTGCAGGGGATGCAAGAAGAAGTCATCAAAGGCTTTGTCCAGCAAAATGATAAGGTTCGGTCAGCTACTTTCAAAGGACGCGCTTTTGCTGGCTTGCTCTTTCCTGTCATGAACGGAATGAGCCTGATCAATACGGCTATCGTGATTTTTGTAGGTTCAGCCATTATGCTCAATGATCCTAATGTGAAGACCTCAGTAGCCATTGGTCTGATTTCAACCTTTACACAGTTTTCTCAACAATACTATCAGCCTATCATTCAGGTTGCGGCAAGCTGGGGAAGTCTGCAGCTGGCTTTCACTGGTGCGGATCGGATTCAGGAAATGTTTGATGCGCCTGAGGAAGTGCGCCCGCAGAATGCTCCAGCCTTTACTGAGCTGAGAGAAGGCGTCGAAATAAAACATGTGGATTTCTCTTATGTAGAAGGCAAACCGATTTTGAAAGATGTTTCCATTTCAGCGCCAAAAGGGAAGATGATTGCCGTTGTAGGACCAACAGGGTCAGGCAAGACGACTATTATGAACCTGATCAATCGCTTTTACGATGTGGATAAGGGCAGTATCGAATTTGACGGACGCGATATCCGAGACTATGACTTGGATAGCTTGCGCAGTCATGTCGGTATCGTTTTGCAAGATTCTGTCTTGTTTAGCGGCACCATTCGAGACAATATTAGATTTGGGGTGCCAGATGCAAGTCAGGAGATGGTTGAAATCGCTGCGCGTGCCACCCATATTCACGAGTATATTGAAAGCTTGCCTGATAAATACGACACAATCGTAGATGATGATCAAAACATCTTTTCAACAGGTCAAAAGCAATTGATTTCAATCGCTCGAACCCTTTTGACCGATCCTCAAGTGCTGATCTTGGATGAGGCCACCTCCAACGTTGATACGGTAACCGAGAGCAAGATCCAGAGCGCGATGGAGGCCATTGTGGCAGGACGGACCAGTTTTGTCATTGCTCACCGCTTAAAAACCATATTGAATGCTGACCAAATCATTGTCTTAAAAGATGGAGAAGTCATTGAAAGAGGTAACCACCGGGAGCTGTTGCAACTGGGCGGCTTCTATTCGGAGCTCTACCACAATCAATTTGTCTTTGAATAAATGTTTACAGAAACGGAGGTATTCCATGAGAATGCCTTTGTTTTTTTATCTGGAAGAAGCCAATCGCTTTTGTCCTGATCTATCTCTTTCATCGAACCAATCTGCTTCTGTTCATCGTAGGAGTCATCTTAGCTATTTTGGGAATTCTTGTCATGCTGGTCTTTGGCTATGGCATCTACAAGGGTAGGCTAAATCTGCAAAAGGTTATTGATGATTTTGAAGAGAAATTGAAGTTAGCTCAATAATATTTCCAATTAATTTCCCCCAAAAACTTTGTCATTCGGCAAAGTTTTTTCTTGACTATTTCTGACCAAGTGATAAAATAATAACTATAGATTAGCACTCGGTGTCATAGAGTGCTAAAATTCAATCTTTGGAGGAAAAAGATGTTAAAACCATTAGGTGACCGTGTGGTCTTAAAAGTAGAAGAAAAAGAACAGAAAGTTGGTGGCTTTGTCATTGCTGGTGCAGGGCAAGACGCGACAAAAGAAGCGAAAGTCATCGCAGTTGGCCAAGGAATCCGTACGCTCAACGGAGAATTGGTCGCACCAAGTGTCAAGCCAGGTGATAAGGTTTTAGTTGAAAGTCATGCTGGCATTGAAGTCAAAGATCAAGATGAGAAATTCTTGGTTGTTGGAGAAGCAAGCATTCTTGCAATTGTGGAGTAAAAATCTAAGAAAGAGGTTTAAAAATGGCAAAAGATATTAAATTTTCATCAGATGCACGCAGTGCAATGGTTCGTGGTGTGGATATTCTAGCAGATACTGTCAAGGTAACCTTGGGCCCTAAAGGTCGCAATGTTGTTTTGGAAAAATCTTTTGGCTCCCCCCTCATCACCAATGACGGTGTGACTATTGCCAAGGAAATCGAATTGGAAGACCATTTCGAAAATATGGGTGCTAAGTTGGTATCAGAAGTTGCTTCAAAAACCAATGATATTGCTGGAGATGGAACAACGACTGCTACTGTTTTGACTCAAGCTATCGTCCGCGAAGGCATCAAAAACGTAACTGCTGGTGCCAACCCAATTGGTATCCGTCGCGGGATTGAAGCAGCAGTTGCGACTGCTGTCAGCGCTCTCAAAGAAACGGCGATTCCGGTTTCTAATAAGGAAGCGATTGCTCAGGTTGCTGCCGTTTCTTCTCGTAGCGAGAAAGTCGGCGAGTACATCTCTGAAGCTATGGAAAAAGTTGGCAACGATG
>ERZ773075.1677-NODE-1677-length-10445-cov-5.09682_pt1 | contig 10445 bp, 7 predicted proteins | sample MGYA00580614_ERZ773075 | MGnify/ENA primary metagenome ERZ773075 (study PRJEB29015, sample SAMEA2738021) | human oral metagenome | biome: human oral; feature: human-associated habitat; material: dental | place: China | collected 2043 ... | reverse complement strand
AATGTCGAATGATTATATTGAAGCATTAAAAAATGGTGCGACAATAATTAGAATAGGAAGTAAGTTATTTGAATAGGAGGTTATACTTTGGGACTTAAAAGAAAAATAATGGAATTTTTTGGCGATGATATTGAAGATGATGATGATGAGTTATCTGAAGAATTGTCAAATGATGAAAGAAAAGAAGTGGCGGCAGAACAACAGCCAGCACAAACTCAACAGGCAAAAGTTCAACCAAAACCAGCAGTAAATCGAGTTGAACAAGAAAAACAACCAGAAGAGAAAAAAGGCATTGGAAGTCTTTTTGGAGTAGGAAAAAAGGAGGAAATTACAAAAATGGCGTCGTCAAAAGTGAGCTATGTTTCGATTATCAGACCAAAAGTTTTTGAAGATTCGAGATTAATTGCTGATGCAATAAAAGAAAATAAAGTTGTAACATTCAGTTTGGAATTTTTAGAATATGAAGTGGGACAAAGAGTAATAGATTTTGTAAGTGGAGCAGCGTATGCAATGAATGCTCATCTATCAAAAGTTACTGATAAAGTTTTAACTTCTATTCCAGTTGGAATTGACTATGAAGATATTGATGCTTCATTAGGAGAAGAATCAAGAGACAGTAACTTATTATAATACAAATAAGTTAATTTTGGAATTTAGCTGCTTTTTATGGGTTTTTCTCATTTAAAGCAGTATTTTTTAATAATTTATTTTAGGAATAAAAAATAAGAAAATGGGAGAATAGATAAATGGAAATAATTTTTACAATAGTAATTTTAGGGGTAATAGTATTTTTGCACGAATTGGGGCATTTTGCTACAGCTAAATATTTTGGGATGCCTGTTTCGGAGTTTGCTATTGGGATGGGGCCTAGGATTTTTTCAGTGAGGAAAGGGGAAACGGTTTATTCGATTAGAGTTCTTCCTCTTGGAGGATTTGTTAATATAGAAGGGATGCAGCCTGAAAATTTTGATTTAGAAAGGTTTAAGAAGGAAAAAACTGATGAGATTATTGAGGAACTGAGAAATGAAAAAGGGTTAACTGAAAAATCTGATGAAATTGAAAGCGAAGAATTTGTCAATGAAGTGTCGAAAAGGCTGGACGAGAATGTGGAAAAGGAATTGAAAAAGCAGGAAAATATTCAGAAAAATGGATTTTTTGCGAAGTCGCCGTTTAGCCGTTTTGTTGTACTTATTGCAGGAGTTATGATGAACTTTATTTCTGCCTTGATTGCCTTATTTGTGATGCTTTCAATAACAGGAGTGATGCCTATAAAATATACAGCGCCAGTTGTTGGAGAAATTCAGGCAGATTCCAGAGCAAAGGAGAAATTGAGAGTAAATGATAGAATCTTGGCAGTTAATGGAGAAAATGTGTCAAACTGGGTGGAAATGTCGGAAAAAGTTTTGAAAATTAGTCAAAATTATAAAGATGAAGATGTAAGCTTGAAAATTTTGAGAAATGATAAGGAAATTACAGAAAATGTGAAATTGACGTATAATAAAGAAGCGAAGGCAAATTTACTTGGAATACAGGTTTTATCGCAAAAGACGAATATTAATGAAAGAATAAAAATGAGTTTTGTATTATTTCGGGACTATTTTAAACTGACACTTGATGGTGTGAGAATGCTTGTAACTGGAAAAGTGGCAATGAAGGAAATGACAGGACCTGTTGGACTGCCAAAGATTGTTGGGCAGGCTTACGGACAAGGCGGATTTTTTGCATTGCTTGTAATATTTATTCTTATTTCAATAAATATTGGAATTATGAATTTGCTACCTATTCCAGCACTTGATGGGGGAAGACTGATATTTGTCATTCCTGAATTTTTCGGAATAAAAGTAAATAAAAAAATAGAGGAAAAAATACATGTAATTGGAATGATATTTTTGCTTGTATTGATGCTGGTTATTGTATTTTTTGATGTTTCAAAATATTTTCAATAGAAAGGGAAATGAACTAAAATGGTAGATTTTATACAGAAGACAAAAAGACTTGTGAAACTTTCTTCAGTGATTGTTCAATATGGATTTGATGAATTGTTCAAAAGAGGCGATCTGGAAAAGTATTTGCCAGGAAATATAAAAAGGAAATACAGCGACAAGATTGATGAAATAAATGCCTGTACTTTTTACGAGAGAATAAGAATGGCAATAGAGGAGCTGGGGCCTGTTTATGTGAAATTTGGGCAGATGCTAAGCAACCGGAAGGATATTTTGCCTGAGGATCTGATTGTACAGCTTCAGAAACTGCAAGACAATGTGGAAGTTGAAAAAGTTGATGTAAGAGAAAAGATGAATCTTGAACTTGGAATTGAAGTAGATGATTATTTTTCTGAAATAGAGGAAGAACCGATGGCATCAGCTTCGATAGGGCAGGTGTTTAGAGGAAAATTAAAAAATGGGGAAAAAGTTGTTGTAAAGATTCAGAGAGAAAATATAAAGCCTGTAGTTGAAGTGGATTTGGAAATTATGAAAAGCCTTGCAAAAACTTTGGAAAAATATTATGAGGACATGAAAAGAATGAATATTGGGGATGTTGTGGAAAGTTTTGAGAAAATGCTGAATGAGGAGCTTTCACTTAGTAACGAGCTTCGTAATATAGAGCGTTTTGCAAACAATTTTAAGGGAGATAGGAGAATTCATGTTCCAATTGTATATAAACATCTTTCCAATGACCATATTCTCACAATGGAAATGATAGAAGGCTTTAAAATTACTGATAAGGAAAAAATAGCAGAAACAGGGAAAAAACCTGAAGAAATTGCAAGAACTGGACTTGATTTGTATTTGGTGCAGTTTTTAAAACATGGATTTTTTCATGCTGATCCCCATCCTGGCAATATTTTTATAAAGGAAAATGGGCAAATTGTATTTATTGATTTTGGTGCAATGGGAAGGCTTTATCCGAATGAGCGAGAACTTTTAATAAATTTGATTATTTATTCATTGAAAAAAGATGTAAAAAAAATGATTGAAACTATACGCAAGCTGGCGATAAAATTTGAAGTTGCGGATGAAAGAAAGTTTGAACGTGAACTTTACGGATTAATTGAAATGGTGGATGGGAATTCATTGGAAAGCATAGATATTGTTACGATTTTTGAAAAAGCAAGGAAAATATTCAGTGATAACCAGATTCTGCTTTCTGAAGATATTTACCTGCTAGTAAAGGGAATTGGTCAAATTGAAGGAATTGGTCGGCATTTGGATCCAAGCCTTAACATAACGGGAATTATGCGGCCATATATGGATAAAATAGCAAGAGAGCGGATGAATCCAGTGAATATCTTTAAAAAAGGGACAGAAAAGCTGGAGACTTTTTCTGACAACTGGCTTACTTTACCAACAGATTTAAAGATGATTTTAGAAAAAATTCAAAAAAATGAATTAAAACATAAGCATGAAATAATCGGCTCTGACAAATTTCAAAAGACTTTTGAGGAATTAATTCTAGCAATCATTATTTCATCACTGTTTGTTGGCTCTTCAATACTGGCTTTGGCAAACATTCCGCCAAAAATCTTTGGAATTTCTGGATTAGGGCTGCTAGGCTTTGTTATTGCGGGAATAATGGGTCTGAATTTGTTTTTAAAAAGTAAAAAATAAGCGATGACAAAATAAAAACTACTTTTTCAGGATTATAATTAGTCAATTTAATTTAAAAAAGTAAAGGAGAAATGTTATGGAAAATAATGTTTTATTGGCAACATTTGAAAATCAGCTAAGCGCATTTGAGGCTCTGGCTGACATAAAGACAAAATATTCAGGGGAAAATTATGTAATTACTCAGGCTGCAGTTGTAAGAAAGGAAGACGATAAGCTGAGTTTCAAGGATGGTTTTGAAGTAAATGCAAATGGAAATATAGGATTTTTAAATGGAGGGCTTCTTGGGGGCCTTGTTGGAATTATCGGAGGTCCGTTGGGAGTTATTTTTGGCGGAGCAGTAGGAGCTATGATAGGCGAAAGCCAAGGTGAAAAGGCTGACAAAAAAATAATAAGCATATTTGAAGATGTTTCAAAACACCTTGTAAATAACCATTATGCGTTGATTTTGCTAACTTCGGAATCAGAAAATGCAGAACTGGATAATTTTTTGAATAAATACAATCCTGAAACAATCCTGCGAAAAGATGCCAAAGTTGTTCAAAAGGATCTGGAATTTGCAAGAGAATACGAATCCAAACTGAAAACAGATATTGAATACAAGGAATTAAAAGACAAATTTGAAAGCAAGTCAAAAGAAATAAAGGAAAATTTGACTGACTTTTCAGAAAAGGTAAAAGCTAACGCAGAAGCGTTTACAGAAGATTTGACAAAATTTGTACTGGACTTGAAAAATAAATTTAAGAATTAAAGAAGGCAGGGATAGAAAATTCTATCCCTGTTTTTAAGTTTCAAGGAAAACAAATTTATGTTTTTTTAATTGAGAAATTTTAATTTATTTTTTAGTGTAAAAATGATTGACAAAATAGAAAAAACAGTATATTATATAAAAATGACTTACAGGTCAATTTTATTTGTTAGGTGGGAGACGCTTGGAAAAGAAGAAGGGTGCAAGAAGTCAGAAAAGAAAAAAAATAATAGATAAGGCGTGGGAACTGTTTGCAAAAAATGGATATGAGGAAACTAAAGTTGAAGATATTACGAAAGACTTAGAAATATCTAAAGGGAGTTTTTATACATATTTTGCAACTAAGGAAGAGCTGCTTTACGAAATTTTAGGAAAAATAAAAAAGGAAGTAATTGAAAATCTTGAAAATATAAATGTTGATCAAACGCCAGAAAAGGTTTTAGAAGATTACGTAAAAGCTAAAATGAATCATGCTGTTAAAATTTTGAATAATATGAAGCTAAGAGTAGTCGAGAAATATTTAATTGATCCAAAATTAAGGATTCTCTTTCAAGAACTGCAGGAAAAATCAACTAATTTTATAAAAATAAATATTGTTGAAAAATTTAACAGTAAAAATGGCAATAAATATAATGCAGATGTTATATCAGAATTTATATTAATTTCAATAGAGGAATTTTTATATGATGAATTTGTCTTGAAAAATTTGGAAAAGATGAAAGATGATGACCTGATTAATATCCAAAATACAAGAAAAGTCGAAAATTCATTGAAGGAAATAATAAAATTTATAAATAATGCGTTAAAATAAGTTCAGGAAGGAAGAAGGGAAAATGGAAAAAAACAGAAATAAAATAGCAGTGTCAATATTGCTGTTATTAATGGCAATTCCCAATTTTGCACAAAAAATAACAATTCAGGAAGCTGCTGAAATGGCTGTGAAAAACAACAAAGACATAAAAATAGGAATGTTAGAAATGGATAGAGGGCAAATTGATGTAAGCAGAACCTGGAAACAGAAATTTTTTACAGTGAGCTATAATGCTTCGGCAAATGCTTATTTTAAAGATATTATTTTGAAAAAGACAGGGGAAGCGTACCAGCAATATCTGTCACTGTCACAGCCGCTTTTCACAGGAGGGAAACTAAAATTAGGAAATGAAATAAGCAAAGACAACTTAAAATTAACTGAGCTGAAATTGGATAAAACAAAGAAAGATACAGTATTAAACACTGTTCAGGCATATATTGACGTATATGAGGCAGTCAGTACGCTTGGGGTACTGCAAAAATCAAAGGAAGCATTGGATGAAAACTATAAAATTCAGACTGAAAAATATAACTTGAGAATGGTTACACAGCCTGAATACAAAGAAGCAGAAAGAAGTCTAAAGGCTATGGAAGCGCAAATTGTAGAACAGCAAGGAAACATTGAAATAGCAAAAGAATCTTTAGGAATATTAATTGGAGTGCCAAATCCGAGCAGCATTGAAATAGTGCCGTTTGGAGTGGAAGACAATTTTACTAAGACAATTGATTTGGCAAAGGATATGGAAAAATTAACAACACAAAATACTGAGTATAAAATTGCACAAAAACAAATTGATATAAGCAGAAAAAATACAAAACTGGAAAGAGCCAGTTTTTTTCCAACAATTAATGGAACTGTAAATTACGGGGCATTAGGTTCGAGAAATAAATTAAAGGATGTATTTGAAGTGAAGGATTTTTCATCGGCTGCTGGAGTGACATTTACTTGGAATATTTTTGACTGGGGCAAAAGAAAAGAAGATGTAAAATATGCTAAAAAAACTGAAGAAATTGCAGAAGTAAAATCAGAGCAGACATTGGAGCAGGTTAAGGCGAATATGAGAAAAACATATTATAAGCTGCAAGCGCTTGAAAAAAGTCTGGAAGCATTGAAAATTGCAGTGGAAAGTGCAGAAGAAACATACGAACTGGAAAAAGAAAGATACAACTATAACTTGATAACAATGAATAATTTACTTGATGCAGAGGCAAAATTACGCCAGAGCCGTGTAAATTATGCAACTTCAAGACTTAAATACTACTATCTTGTATCGCAATATGGAGCTTTTCTTGATTAATCGGATTTAAAATATGAAAACAGGAGGAAATAAACAATGAAATTATATAATAAAAAAATTGTAGCGGCATTGGCAATACTTGCGATGTTTGCTATATCTTGCGGAAAGAAGAAACAGGCTGCAGTAAATAATGCAAGACCAGTAAAAGTGCAAGTTATTGGACAAAACTCAATTTCTTTGGGCTATACAGCGAGCGGAACTTTGAAAGGTATCGAGGAAGTTCCCTATACAGCGACTTCTTCTGGAGAAATAGTTGTAATAAATGCAAAAAATGGGGATAGTGTAAGAGCAGGGCAGGTAATTGTATCAATTGACAATCAGGCTGCAAGATCAAATGTTACAAGCGCAGCTTCAAATGTGAATACAGCCTCATCAAACATCAGCTCAGCCGCCGCCGCACTTGAAGAAGCTAGAATAAATTATGAAAAATACAGTATGCTTTATAATAAAAGGCTAGTAACTGAAACAGATTATTTAAAGGCAAAAACTAATTATGATGCTGCAAGAGCCCAGTTAAATGCCTCAAAAAACAGCCTAAGCTCAGCACGGGCAGCACTGGATTCGGCAAATGACACAAATAGAAAATCTGTAATAAAGACAAATACAACGGGAACTATTGCAAATATGAAGCTGGAACTCCATCAGCAAACATCAGCTGGAAGCGCCTTGTTTACTGTGGTAAATGAATCGGAAATGCAGCTGGAAGTGGGAGTTTCACCAGAAGTAATAAATAAAATCCATGTAGGAACACAGGCGAAAGTAAAAATTGATGAGCTGCAAGGGGAAGAGCTGGCAGGAACAGTATATGAAGCGTCAGCCGTGGCAAATTCGGCAACAAGACAGTTTATTGTAAAAATCAAAATTCCTAATCCTGAAAGAAGGCTAAAAAGCGGAATGTATGGAACAGCAAGCATAGACACTGGAGCAGAAAATGGATTAATAATTCCTAAAAAAGCCATTGTTGTAAGAGGAGTGGAACAAGTGGTCTATATAGTTCAAAATGGTAAAGCAATCGCAATACCAATAAAAATTACAAATCAAAATCAGGAAATGGCGGCAGTTACTGGAAATGGTCTTACTGCAGGTGCAGAACTTATAATAGATGGACAAAATGTTGTACAGGCTAACGAAACCGTTAGAAAAGTACAGTAAATTATTGATTTTGACTCTAAAAATAGAAAATTAATATTTTAAATATAATCAGTCAGGCAAATTTTGAAAATTTTATACTTTCTGAATTTGTTTGGCTGTTTTATAAAGCAAAAAGATTAAGGAGAAATGAAAAAATGACAGTAGCAGATTTCGCAACGAAAAGGGTCGTTTCTACAACTATGATACTGATATTCATGGTTTTTTCAGGTGTTGTAGCTATGCGGTCAATGAAGCAGGAATTGATACCAGACTTTAACTTTCCGCTAGTAGCTGTTAATACGACTTGGACTGGAGCGGCTTCCGAGGATGTTAAGACTCAGATTTCAAAAAAAATAGAAGATGCGGCACTTAATGTTGACGGTATTAAAAATATTTCTACAAGTTCAACTTATGGAAATTCAAGTGTAATGGTAGAATTTAACTTCGGTACAGATACGGATATAAAGCAAGTACAGATTCAATCTGAAATTGATAAAATAAAACAGGATCTGCCGTCTGATGCCAATGATCCAGTAGTTTCAAAATTGAATACAGCTGGGGGAAATTCAGATATGGCGATGATGATTGCAATAAGAGGAGCAGATGAATCGACAATTACTTCATTTATAGAAGAAACGCTGGAGCCAAGACTGAAAAGAAATAGGGGAGTCGGAAATATATCAGTATTCGGAAATGCCACAAGGCAGGTAAAAGTAAAACTGGATCCGTATAAACTGCAGGCATACAATTTATCTCCAAGTGAAATATATACTAAAATTAAAGCAGCTCACACAATTGTGCCAGGCGGAACAGTAAAGGATGGTTCAAAAGAATTTATTCTAAGGGTTGATGGAGAATTAAAACAGCTAGAACAGATACAAAACATCATTATTTCAAACAATGATAATCAGACAGTAAGATTAAGCGACATTGCTAATGTTGAATATGGAACTAAAGATAAGACATCTTATTCAAAATATGACGGTCAAGACATGGTTTCTGTTGTAATTCAAAAAAGTAAGGATGGGAACCTTGTTGAAATTGCAAATATCGCAAAAAAAGAATTGGAAAATATGAAACCGTTATTTCCATCAGGCTCAAAGTATGAAATAATAGTTGATAACAGTATAAGAGTAAAAAACGCTATTTCCAATGTAACAAGTAATGGTTTGCAGGCATTAGTAATAACAGTAATTGTATTATTAGTATTTCTGAAAGATTTAAGAGCGGCACTTGTGGTTGGGATGTCTATTCCAATATCAGCCGCATTTACTTTCTTCCTTTTAAATACACAAGGAATTTCACTAAACTTAATTTCACTTATGGGGCTTGCACTTGCGATAGGATCACTGGTTGATAATGCAGTCGTTACGCTAGATAACATATTTGACCACATCCAGATTAATAAAGAGCCAGCACTTGTTGCGGCGATACGTGGAACAAATGAAGTAATAGTTCCAATGATAGCTTCAACGGCAACATCAGTTTGCGTATTTTTGCCAATCGTATTATTTCCAGGGTTTGCAAGGGAAGTATTTGCGGGAATTTCGCTCTCAATGATGTTTGCACTCTCGACTTCGATTGTTGTGGCAATGCTGTTTATTCCAATGGCATCAAGCCGGTTCCTAAATATTGAGAAAATATCAGGAGCGGCAGGAAAAGCGCATAGATTTAATGCGTTTAGAGATAAATACAAAGATCTTGTAAAACAGGCTTTGGAACATAGAAAAGCAGTTATAATCGGAGTAATTGTACTATTTTTTGTAGTTGTCTTTGGACTTGGAAAAACTGTAAAAACGGCATTTTTCCCAATGATTGACAATGATGAGTATTCGGTAGTAGCACAGCTTTCGACAGGACTTGATGTGGAAGTAGCACATGAAATTTCTAAGCAGATGGAACAGATTGTAAAAGAAGATCCTGCTACAAAAAATTATACTACTATAGTAAATGCTCAGGCGGCAATAGTCAATGTTGATGTAAAAAAAGACACGATGAAAGCAATGGAAAGAATGCGTCAAAAAATGAGTAATATTCCAAACGTTACAATTGCAGTTTCTGCATCAAAAGCAGGAGGGCGTTCAGTTTCAAAAGATTATTCGTTCCAAGTGGAAGGGGATAATGCTGAAGAAATCAACAGAATTGCCAATGCGATTATGGCAGACATGAAGCGGCAGACATGGTTTAAAGATGTAAAATCATCATCAGAAGGCGGATATCCTCAGGCACAGCTTGAAGTAAACAGAGTGAAAGCAGAAAGTTATGGACTAAGTGTTACAGACATAACTAGAATGTTAAATCAGACTGTATTGGGAGTAGATCCGATAGAAATTACTGAAAACACAGAAACATTAAAAGTTTATATGGAATTTGAAGAGCAGTATAAAAATTCACTTGACAAAATACTGAATATAATGATAAAAACAAGTGGAGGACAATTTGTAAGATTAGGAGACATCGCCACAATGAAACAGGTGGAAGGCGCAGCTTCAATAGAAACTTACAATGGTGCTCAAATTGTAACAGTAGGAGCAAATTTGGATAAATCAAAAGGTTTGAATGATGCATCAAAATTTGTAAATGAATCATTCAAAAAAACAAATCCAGCTATAGGATATAAAATAGCTCCAGCAGGAAATGCACAAAGCCAGAAGGAAATGGGTGGAGAAATTATGAATGCCCTTATGATTTCAATAGCACTTATTTACGTCGTACTGGCAGTACAGCTAGAATCATTCATTTTACCGATAATAATGATGTTGGCGTTGCCATTATCAATGATTGGAGTAATGTTTGGACTGGCTGTAACAAGAATACAGCTGAGCATGTTTGTTATGATTGGTATTCTAATGC
>ERZ773075.1673-NODE-1673-length-10465-cov-4.47983_pt1 | contig 10465 bp, 8 predicted proteins | sample MGYA00580614_ERZ773075 | MGnify/ENA primary metagenome ERZ773075 (study PRJEB29015, sample SAMEA2738021) | human oral metagenome | biome: human oral; feature: human-associated habitat; material: dental | place: China | collected 2043 ... | reverse complement strand
GGCCAGTGCGGCGGTGCAGGCGATCCTCCGCTGGTACGAGTCCTGGTCCCGTCGTCGGGCGCACCAGTCGATGCTGTGCAGTCACTGCCTGCGCTCCTCCTCCAGCCCGGCCTACCGGTGCTCCCGGTGCAGTGTGGTGCACTACGTGGTCCAGCCCGGGCCGCAGGGCCTGCTCCACCGGGTGTGCGAGTGCGGCGCCAAGCTGCCGAACACGGTGTCGGGGGCCTCCCGGAAGTTGAAGGTCGTGTGCCCCTACTGCGGCCAGGACATGGCCGACGGCGCGGGGATCCGCCACGTGGTCGTGCTCCCGGTCATCGGCGCCGTCGCCGCCGGCAAGACCCGCTTCCTGCGCATGTCGGTGGTCCAGGTCGGCGACGGCCTGACGGGCCGCGGCTCCCTCATGGCGCTGAGCCCCGAGGCCAAGGCCTTCCTGAATGACTCGCGCGAGCTGGTGCGGGACGGGCGGCACACGGTCAAGACTCCTCACGTCATGCCCAGGGCGCTGCAGTACCAGGTGGTGGAGCGCGGCAGGGAGGAGATCGAGCTCAATATCATTGACGCCGCGGGGGAGTTCTTCGGGGACTGGGAGACGTCCAACGAACTGCCCTTCCTGGAGGCGGCCCCCGCCTACGTCCTCCTCATCGACCCGCTGGGCCTGGCGGACGTGCACGCCGAGTTCGCCCAGACCCTCCCCGCCGATCGCAACGACATGGATATCGCTCCGCCGGATCAGATCAACGCCTACCACACGGTCATGGACCGGCTGCGCGCGCAGGGCGTGGATCTGAGCAAGCGCGCGCTGCTGGTCGTGGTGTCCAAGGCGGATATCCTGCGCTCCCTGCCCTGCGGCCAGACCCTGCGCGGGTCCGCCTCTTCGGACGCGGTGCGGCAGTGGCTCGCGGGCAATGGCATGGACGCGGCCCTTCAGAGCTTCCGCATGGACTTCGGCACCGTGGAGTACTTCGCGTGCGACTCCATGCATCACCTGCCCCACGAGGATCCCGTGTCCCCGTGGCGAGTGGTCTCCCGCGTCGCCGCCCTCAATGACGCGGCGGCGATTCGAACCGAACCGACTGAACCGGCCGGGCGGCCCGCCCCCGCCGGCGCGACCGCCTGAAAGGGGATAGATCGAGATGGCCACCAGGATTCCGACGTCGTACAAGCAGTACCGGGCACTGTGGATCGTCATCCACGCGGCTCTGCTCGTCGTGCTCCTCCTCGCCACGGCCGACTGGTACGCCTTCGGCGGAGGGGACCGGCTGTTGGCCCAGTGGGCCGACCAGGTCATGATCTGGCAACACGATCTGGCCAACGCCATCCGCTTCCCCTGGGACTGACTGTGACGAGGCCGAACAGAACACCGTGCCCGAAGTGCGGCGAGGGCGTTCTGCGGGGCGGATGGTGCTCCAAGTGCTCCTACCGCACGCAGGAGTCCCGACGGCGCGAGCAGAAGGCCCAGAGGCGCCGGCAGCAGGCGGCCGACCCCGCCGGCGACCAGTCCCCGGATCCGCAGACCTGGACCCCCAGGGGCGGCGCGGACCACGAAGCGCCTCCGGTCCCGGTCCCGGTCCCCGACCCCCGCGCGGGCCGGGGCGGCCGGGGCGCGTCGCGGCGCACCGCAACGCCCCCGCCCCCGATCCCGATCCCGGTCTCCGGGGGCCGCGGAGCGGGACCGAACCCGGAACCCCTCTCCGGCGGGCGCAGGCCCATGACGGGCGCGGTCGTCCTGGACGGCACCGTGGTCGATGTCGGCGACGTCATTAAGGAGACCGTCGATCTGCACAGCTCCCAGGCGGCGGGCACCGCAATGCGCGGGTGCCTCCTGCTGCCGCTGCGGCTGTTCGGAGTCCTCGCCGGGTGCCTGTTCGCGCCCCTGCGCCTCCTGCTCATGCCCAGCCTGTTCATGGGCCACTCCGGGCCCCAGCAGGACAGAGTGGTCGTCATTGAGCGCCGTCCCTTCGTCGTGAGGGACGCCTCGGGCGCCCATCACGACTGCTACATCCGCGGAGAGCTGCGCGGAGCCCCTGTGCGTCTGGGCGAGCAGGTGAGGGTCCAGGGGCGCATGGAGCGCGGCACCGGCCTGCTGCGCGTGGCCCGCCTGACCAATACCACGACGGGGGCGACGTCCACCGGTCACATCGACGCCCGCGTCCGTCTTCAGCCGTATATCGTGCTGTTCGTCATTGTCTTCATGGTGTTCGTGTTCCTCACCCTGCGGAGGATGCTGTGAACCGGGGATGGGAGGGCGCCTGGACGCAGTCCGATGAGTCCGGCGAGGAGGCGCCGCTCCGCCCGGAGGAGACGGGCGGCGCCTGGGAGGAGGACTGGGAGGGCTCCCGGGCCGCCGACGCCCGGGTCGAGGACAGCGACCTGTGGTCGGACGCCCGCACCCCCCGGCAGTGGCAGGCGCGCCCCGACGCCGAATTCCGGGCGGAGTTCGACGACTTCGTCGAACCGGACGAGACCGGCTTCCCCGTCACGGAGCGCTTCGAGGACCCCGGGCAGTGGATCGAGCGCATTAACCCGCGCTGGGAGGGGCCGGACGGCCCCTACGGGAGCAATTGCGCCGACTGCGCCCGGTGCGTGGAACGGACGTGGCGCGGGCACGGGGAGGTGGCGGCGGGCCAGCTCGAGGACGGTGAGCCGGTCGACCGCGTCGAGCAGTGGACGGGGCCCCTCGAGGACGTCGACGGCGAGGAGGCGATCGTGCGGCTGGAGCAGGGCGGTCCGGGGTCGAGCGCCTACGTCGCCAGCACGGGAGAGGGATGGGGCCACGCCTACAACCTCGTCAACCACGAGGGTGAGGTCCTGCTCGTCGACGGACAGGACCATCGGGTCGAGAGCGCCAGGGACCTGCTCGACGGACATGATGAATTCCACCTGCACCCGGAGGCCTGGCACCGGGCCGCGTTCTGGGATCCTGAGGGGGAAGAGCTGTGAGAGCGCACAAGATCGAGGAAGAGGCCTGGAGAGTCTTCGAGAGGGCCTCGGGACACGACCGCGAGAAGTTCCGCCTGGAACGGGTGGAGGGCGGCTGGGTGGTGCGGTGGGCGGACCGCGCCTCGACCCCCATGGGGATGGCGCCCTGGGTGATCGCCGACGACGGTGAGGCGATGCGCGTGGGCTACCCCCTCTCGCTCAAGACGGTTCTGGCCGAGATCGCCCGAAGAAAAACGCCGTGACTTCCGCCATGGCGCCGGAGACGGTAATGGGGCTGCCGTCGACGATCACGAGCGCGCAGGCGGCGCTCGACTCGCTGCGCCACGGCCCCTTCGCCCGACGGCGCTGCGCTCAGCCGGCGGCCGCCCCGGGCATGACCTGGTTCTCCATTACGGCGGTGCCGACGGAGGAGGCCGGTGCCACGACCGTGCTCGAACGCTTCCTCTGCGCCGCCTCCGGGGCGGGCGCCGTCGTCGTGCTGCGTCTCGGGCACACCGACACGGCCGGGATCAGGTGGAGCATCGGGACGCAGGACGAGGCCGCCGCGCGGCGCTGCCGCCTCATGCTCGCCCCCTTCTACGACTTGGATGCTGAGACGGAGCCGGCGCTGACCAGTGGTATGGGCGTCGGGGTGGTCCACCGGATACGGCCGCTGCCGGGCGAGAATCCGGCCGATTCCTCCCCGGGAGTGCCCATTCTGGAGCTGCTGCCTGGAGTGAGCGGGCAGTGGTCCGTCCAGCTGCGCTGCTCGGCGCTGCGCCCCGGAGCACTGGAGCGGGCCGAGGACCTGCTGATGAATCTGGAGCAGCGGGCCGCCGAGCAGCTGACCCGGACCCAGCAGGTCACCACCACCGTCAGCAGTTCGACAACGTCGGCCGGGTGGAGCCTGGTCATCGACCACGTCGCCGCCCTGCGTCGTCTGATCTGCCTCATGGAGGCCCGCGGGGGCTGGGCGGTGGACATGTGGGTGACGGCCCGGACCGAGCCGGAGCTCGACGCCGCCCTGGCCTGCCTGCACGGGGTGATCGGGCAGGAGCAGGGCCTGCACGTCATGACCCGCGATCTGGAGATCTCCCGGACGGGTGCGGATCCGGACCCGACCAGTCTTCTCGACTCGCGCACTCTCGCCGGGATCCTGGCCAGTCCCGGCGCCTCGGTCCCCGGGCTCCTCGCCCGGCCCGCGCCCCCGGCCCACCGCCACGGGGTCAATATCGCCGGCCCCCTGGACATGGGCCGCGCCTGGGGCACGGACCAGCGGGTGCGCATTGGTCTGGGCGACCTGGAGGGGCACGGCTTCCTCACCGGGGCCACCGGCTCGGGCAAGTCGACCAGCCTGCTGCGCCTGCTCTCCCAGGCCTGGAACCGCCACCGCCTGCCCTTCCTGCTCATCGACCCCGTCAAGGACGAGTACGAGCACATGTCGGAGCGCTTCGAAGGCGGCCTGACCCTCGTGCGGGGCAGGGACATTCGACTCGACATTATGCGGGCCTGGCAGGGCGAGGACCCGGCCGACCACCTCGCCCAGGTGGCCCGGGCCTTCATCGGCTCATTCACCATGCCCTCGCCGGCGCCCTATGTGGTGACCAAGCTCTTCGATCAGGTCGTGGGGCAGCCCGGGGGGCCCTGCGGCGCCACGCTCCACGACGTGAGGGACATGCTCGATCCCATTGTCGCGTCCCTGGGTTACGCGGGCGAGCCGCAGGCCAATATCCGGGCCATTATCGCCACGCGCCTGGACCTGCTCCTGTCGCCTCTGCGCGCCGCCCGCCTATGCTGGCCGGACTCGACCATGATCTCCCGGCTCATGAGCGGACCCGCGGTCGTCACCCTGGCGGATCTGGGCGACGACGAGGAGCGGTCCTTCCTCGTTCTGGTCCTCACCATGGCCGTGCGGGCCATGGCGCGCCTGCGCGGCGCCGTCGGGGGAGTGCGCCATCTGCTGGTCCTGGAGGAGGCCCACCGGGTCATCCCCGACATCCCGCCGTCGGCGGACCCGGAGGCCACCAGCGCCGCCAAGGTCTCGGCCGATCTGCTCTCCGGCATGCTCGCCGAGGTGCGGGCCTACGGGGAGCAGGTGCTCGTGGTCGACCAGAGTCCCTCCCGGGTCAGTCCCGAGGTCCTGCGCAATACGAATCTCAAGATCGTCCATCGCGTGGTCCACCCCGACGATCAGGTCCAGGTGGCCGGGGCCATGAGCATGCTCGCGCAGGAGGGCCGGGGCCTGGGACTGCTGCGCGCCGGGCAGGCCGTGATCTCCTCGCGGGCGCGGCCCCAGCCGCAGACCGTCGCGATCGCCGTGGCCGAGCCACTGCCGCGGGCGGGCGCTTCGCACCGGGTCGCCTCCTCCCCGGCCGACTGGCCCTGCTGCAACGGCGATGAGAACCGCCACTTCCGGGCCTGGAGTCAGGCGGGCGCCGCTGCGCCGCACCTGGCCCTGCTCCTCACCGGCGCGCGCGAGGGCGCGGGGAACGGTGCCGCGCTGCGCCGTTGCGTGCACACGGCGCTGGCCGCCCTGGCGCCCCCGCATCAGACGGCCGTGCCGTGCCTGGTGTGGGCGGGGCTGCGCCGCTTGCTGGTCCAGGAGCGCCTCGAGGGCCTCCTGCCCGACGCCGGAGCGGTGGACCGGGCGCTGTCCTGCGCCTTCGAACTGTGGGAGTCCGGTCGCGGCATCACCCGGGAGGCGGGACTCGACTTCTCGGTGCCGCTGGTCAACAACCGCCGGATCTGCCCCTGGTGCGGGGAGACCTGCGCCCTGGGGGTTCTTACGCGTACCCAGTACGAGGCCGGTCCGGGGCTGGGACTGCGCCTGCTGGAGACCAGTCGATGGCGCGACAGGGGCAAGGACGTCGAGAGGCACATCCACAACGAGGCCTCGCGCCTGGAGCCGCTGCTGGGGGACGGCACCGCGCACCATGTCATGCGCTGCCAGATCCGTCAGATCGCTGCCAGGAACAAGGTTCACGAGGCCTTCGCCGAAAGCCTCATCCGCATATGCGGTGTGGAGAATTGAGGGGAATTCCGCTATGGACGTCATTATTGGCATTGACCTGGGAACCACCCGCTGCGTAGTCGCCCATGACGCGGGCGACGGCGCGCCGGTCGTTATCGACGCCGAGGACGGGAGCCCGTACACGCCCTCGGTCGTCCACTTCGACGAGGGGCGGTGGGAGGTGGGGGCAGGGGCGGTCCTCATGGCCCCGGTGGATCCGGATGCCACTGTCGTGGGGATCAAGCGGGAGATGGGCGAGGACACCGTCATGTTCTTCGGCGACGAGGAGTACGGTCCGGAGGGAATCTCCGGGATCATTCTGCGCCATCTGGCCGACCTGGCCGAAGCGGAATTGGGTCGCGGGCGGGTGCGCGCCGTCATTACGGTCCCGGCGTACTTCGGGGCCGCCGAGCGGGAGGCCACTCGCAGCGCCGCCCGCATTGCCGGAATCGACTGCCTGGGACTGCTGGCGGAGCCGGCTGCGGCCTCTCTGGCGATTATCGGCGCTCTGAAGGAGGCAGACACCCGCCTGATCTACGACCTGGGCGGCGGCACCTTCGACGTCACCGTCATTGAGCAGCGCGGGGCGGGGCCGGCGAGCGTCGTCGCGGTCGACGGCGATTGCCATCTGGGCGGCCTCGACTGGGACGAGCGCCTCGGCGACCTGATTCTGGATAGCTGGATCAAGACCGCGGCCGACCCCGGGGCGCAGGACGACGACGATTTCCTGGAGCGGCTGCGCGGGCATGCGGAGAAGGTGAAGATCTCCCTGTCGCGCCGCGGGGAGGCGAATGTGACTCTGCGCCGGTGCGGGCACCGGGCCGTGGTGACGATCACCCGGGAGCAGTTCGAGCGCGTCACCGCCGACCTGCTGGACAAAACCGTGGAGGTGGCGCGCCGCGTCCTCGCCGCCGACCCTGTCCGTCGGGTGAGGGCCCCGCGCGAGGCGGTCCTGGTGGGAGGGTCCTCGCGGATGCCCCAGGTGGCGCGCGCCGTCGCCCAGCGCCTGGGCATGCGGGCCGTCCTGCGGGATCCGGACACCTGTGTGGCCAAGGGCGCCGCAATACTGGCCCGCTCCCTGGCCGCCCGGCGGCCGGACCGGACCGCCGGGATGTCCGCCGCGGCGGCCGGGGCCGCGCCCCGCCCGCTCCTCGCCCGCAGCGCGCTCACCGTGGCGCCGCGGCAGATCGGACTGGTCCTGCGGGACTCTCACGAACCCGGCGGAGCGGAGACCGTCGTCCCCGTCGTCGCGGCCAATGAGGCGCTACCGGTCCACGATCGGCGGATCCCGGCGGCGACACTGGCCCCCGACCAGGACCGCGCCATGGTGACCCTGGTGGAGCAGCTCGGTCCCGTCGTCCAACCGGAGCGGGAATTCCATCGCGATGTCGCGGTCCTGGAGATCTCCGGTTTGACAGGGGCGCGGGGCGGCGAGGTCGGGCTCGAGGTGAGCGTGGACGTCAATGGCATTCCGAGTCTCGCGGCCTTCCAGGACGGCAGGCGGCTCGCGGTGCGCGGCCGCAGCCAGGGCGCCGGCGCGCCGGAGCGCCTGGACCGGCTGACCCAGCGGGTCAGCGGCCCGGCCCTCGTCCCGGTGACGCAGACCCGGGACTGGCTCCCGCATGACGCGCGGCGGGCCCGGCCCCTCGCCCGATGGCCGGTCGGAGAGCACTTCGACGAGCTGGCCGACTCCTTCGGGGGCGTGGTGATCCTGTGCCTGGATGTGTCCGGATCCATGATGGACGACCTGCCCCAGGCCCAGAAGGGCTGCCTCGCCTTCCTCGACTCCGCGCGGGAGGCGGGATACTCGGCGGGCGCCGTCCTGTGGAGCCACCTCGTCGTCGGCTCAACCGCTCCGACGCCCGACGGCGGCGGCGCACGCTCCCTCATCGGCGCCGCCACGAGCCGCGGCGGGACTAACGTGTGCCCGGCCCTGCGCCGCGCGGACGAGCTTCTGGAGGGGTGCCGCGGCGACCTGGTCATTGCGGTCTTCGGCGACGGCGATCTGGGGGATGCGCGGCAGGCGGAGGATATCGCCCGCACCCTGACCGGCAGGGGGATCCGCATTATCACCTGCGGGCTCGGCCTGGACAGCGCCCGCTCTCTCGCGCAGATCTCCACGGAGGAGCGCTCGGCGCCCCGAGCGGCGGACGCGGGCGGGCTGTCAGAGGGCATCGCCTCCATGGCCTCCGGGCTGCGCCAATGGTGAGCGGCCGGGAGGGCGGGCCTGGGAAGAACTGCCCGTATCCGCGTCGCGGACCGCTGTATTCTCTGGGGCAGTGCTCGCCGCCCGACGACCCGGCAGGCGACAAACCAGTCCCATTCACATTCACCGCACATTCAGGATGATTACCATGTCGTCACCCTCGTACCCGCCCCCGTCCTACCAGCCCGTCCCCGGCGAAGCCCCGGAGCCCGTCCAGGCCCCAATCCCCCCGGCGGGGCAGTACGCGCCCGCCGCGGCTCCCGAGCGCGGGCGGCGCTACTCCACCGCGGTCTTCGCGGCCGGGCTCCTAACGCTGGTCGCCTGCGCGCTGCTGGCCTGGTCCGCCTACACCATGCTCGCCTCCCTGAAGGTCTTCGAGGTCGTTCTGGGGCGCGCTTCACTGGTCAGCGGCCTCGTCATCGGGACCTTCGCCCTGGGGGCCCTGCTCCCCCTCATCGCGTTCATCGCCTCCATTATCGGCGTGGCGCGCTCGCGCGCCCGCATTGTGCCGGCGCTGGTACTCGTGGCCGCCCTCATCCTGCCGGCCGTGGCCACGGCCGGCGGACTCCAGCAGGGCGGGAAGGCGCTGTACGACCAGACCCTGGCCGACGCTCAGAACTACATCGGCCAGGTCGACACGGGGGACGTCAACGCCCTCTACGACCGGTTCAAGGCCTTCGGCGTCAACCTGCCCGGGCGCCAGGAGATCATTGACGTTCTCAACGGGCTGGGAAGGGGCGAGGACGCCCCCGGCGGGGCCACCCCCGCTCCCGGCGGGGCGAGCGGCGCTCCGGACGGGCCCGACGACGACGCCTCCACGGCCCCGGACGGGCCCGATGACGACGCCTCCGCGGCCCCGCAACAGGACGACGAGCCGCAATGAGCTCCTCCGACCTGCCGCCCATCGGCCCGTGGCGCGACGACGGCCGCGCCACCGGCGCCGGCAACCCCTTCAGCCCGACCACCCCGTCCGCCGTCAACACCGCGACGGGCGGGCGCGACGCCCCCGCGCACGCCCCGATCGGCTTCCTCCTCGCCTCCCTGGCCGCATCCGCGGCGGCCCTGGTCCTGGCCGCCCTGTTCGAGCATCCCGGCGCGGCCATTGCGGCCTGGGCCCTGGCGGGCCTGGGCGGACTGGGACTGGTCGTCGTGTTCCTGGTGCGCGACGCCCGGCGCCACTCCAACCCCCTGTACCTGACCACCCGCCTGCCCGTGTGGCTGTACCGCGTCTGTGTCCTCGCGGCACTGCTGGGCGTCGCGGCGGCCTCCGTGCGTATTGCCTTCTTCGTGGGAAGGATGTGACCCCGTGCCCGCCGGACCCCGCGTCTTGGCGCCTTTAATCGGGCGTCTCCTGGTCGCCCTGGCCGTCGTCGCCCTGCTGTCCCCGGCCCTGATCGCCCCCGTCGTCCGGGCCGACCCCCCGGCCTCCCCCGCGCCCCCCCCCGCCCCGGCCGGGCTGTCCGACTTCGGCGCCTGCCTGACCGGTCGCGGCAGGGGGTCCATGATCATCCTCATTGACCAGTCGGGCTCGCTGCGCAGCAGCGACCCGGACAAGGCGCGGGTGACCGCGGCCCAGTACCTGGTCCGGCGCCTGACCGCCTTCACCCGCTCCACCGGCATCTCCCTGGACGTGCGAGTGGCCGGTTTCTCCGCCGATTACGCCGCGGCGGGGCAGTGGACCGCGCTGAACGACGACGCGCTGGACTCCATCAACGCCTCGATCGCCGCCGTGGGCCAGGACATCAAGGACTACGACACCGACTACTGGACGGCCCTGGAGGGCGCGCGCCAGGACCTGGCCGATCACGACCCCGGCGGGTGCTCCGCCATCGCCTGGCTCTCCGACGGCGCCTTCGACCTGGACGTGCGCGACACCCCCGCCGCCGCCAAGCAGTTCGGGGAGAACAAGCCCTACGCCCGCGGCGCGGACCTGACCGACGAGTCCGGCGTCGGCCGGGCCGAGCAGGCGGGCCAGCAGGACCTGTGCCGCCCCACCGGCCTGGCCGACCAACTGCGCTCCTCGGGGATCACCCTGCTGGGCATCGGCCTGTCGAAGGGGCAGGCCGACTTCACACTCATGCGCCGCATCACCCAGGGCGGCGGGGCGGGGGCCGCGGCCGCCGGCCTGGAGCCCTGCGGGGGCGTGAGCGCTCCGGCCGGCGCCTTCTACCCGGTCAGCGACATCGACTCCCTGCTGCTGGCCTTCGACACCATTTCGGCGCCCGGCTCGACCGTCATCTCCCGCTCCTCCCGGATATGCCAGGGCTCGGTGTGTCAGGAGGGCGAGACCTCCTTCGTCCTGGACGGGTCCCTGGAGGAGGTGCACATCC
>ERZ773075.1667-NODE-1667-length-10490-cov-2.38869_pt1 | contig 10490 bp, 6 predicted proteins | sample MGYA00580614_ERZ773075 | MGnify/ENA primary metagenome ERZ773075 (study PRJEB29015, sample SAMEA2738021) | human oral metagenome | biome: human oral; feature: human-associated habitat; material: dental | place: China | collected 2043 ... | reverse complement strand
CGGTGTGGTCGACCTCCCGCCAGGCAGCGGAAATTTCCGCATGGCCATGAACGCCACGAGCCCCGGCGCGGAGTTGATCGGCGTCGATGAACTCTAGAGGAATGTCGTAGAGTTGCGACCAGGCGGCGATTTGTTCAGCGGTCCGCCGCAGCTTTGCGTCGTCGGCAAGCCAGTCTTCGCGGCTCATGCTGGCGTAGCCGGTCAAACTGATGTGGAGGCAGCGGGCGTTGCCGGTGGGACCAGCGGCGTACGGCATGAAATCATCCGTGTTGCACAAAATGAGGTTGCCGTCGGCGCCGGCAAGTACGTTATAGCTGGAGCCGTTAGCGGGATTCGTTTGCCACTGGGCGACGGCAATACCGTCTCGCCCTGGCGGACACTCCACCGTGTGGACGCAGATCGACTGAATAGTATCGAGGGAGCGGTAGCCGACACCGGGCATGTCCGCGGTGAAATCGGCATCGTAGCGGATTTTTGTTTCCATGGTTCCTCCTTCTTCTTGGGTTGGGGTTTCAGGTATGGGGTTGGGGGCGAGGCGTGATGCGGTGCCGTTTGGGTGTTGACCCCAGTAGTCGCCGAGCACGAAATTGATATCGCAGTCGACGCCGCCCACAGTCTCGCTACCCGGGCGCTGGTACAGCACTGCTTCCGTAGATAGGACGCCTCCGCTCCAGGCCGCAGTCTGCCACGCCAGGAACTTTCCGCCGCCCAAGTCAGCAATAAGCGCATCTGCGGCAGCCCAAGCGATCACCCTGGAATGCCCGTAAATACCGACTCGTTCACGCCCCAAGACTTCACAGCAGGCACGAAAATACTCGGAGGCAACGCCGTTCCACTCGTCAAGGCTGATAGGGAAATCCACCGCAAAGAACACGGGATGTTCAGAACAGTCGAGCTCGTCGAGTTTCTGCTGGGCCGCCTGGGCATCGGCCAAACCACCGTTATAGCCGCGCATCACGTCGGAATCATCTTCTTTTCCGAACTGCCATACGAAAGCGACCCCCAGGCCATGCGCCTGGAGGTCACCTAGTTCAGCCTTCTGGATGGGTTTACCTAGCATCCAGCTGGCCCTGGGTGGACTGATGTAGCGGATCACGCCATCATGGCCAGCAGCGCGAATCGCCGCAGCTGGCGGCACGCCAGCACTGTAATCAAGAATTGTTAACAATGTTTTCTCCTTATTGGAAAGTCATAGGCGGCATGGGGTGAGCACCGTGCAAGCCCAGTGTGCGGCGGATGAAATCAATCCCCCGGGGGCGGACACGAGTCGTGTGCGTTACCACCTGGGTGCCGTTCGAACGGGTATAGCCGCCGGCCTTCACCTCGAAATAGGTTGCGTAGCGTTGGTATGGGGTGTTCCGCATATCGCCTTTAGTAATCAAGATGCCCCGGTTCCGTAGCTCACGGAAAAGCGTGTTCTGGCCGATGCCTAGCATTTTCGCCACCGTGCCCATGCTGTAGGAGCCGGTGGAATCAATAAAACAGTCGTAGGCATCCGCCTTCGGCCGAAGCTGCTTATTAGCAGCCTCTAAGGCCAGGCGTTCCTCTTCAGCATTGAGCGCAATTAAAAGAATCTCAGAACGGGTCAACTGCGACGGGTCAAACGCCGGCGCCATGCGGGCACGCTTTTCCACCTCGATGAAATAGCGGCGGGCTTGCCCACCCTTCGCGGAGCGCTGGATCATGGCAATCTCCTTTGCCATGTCCAAAGACACAACATGATTCAACCGCGGCCGAGACGGCATTCCCGCAGGTGACGCCGAATGCTCATTTTTGAGCGCATAGTCCACACCCTCCTCAAAACCGTAGGCAACCATTCGCGGCCACCAATCTTTATAGGGGGTTTTCACTTCCAGAAAACTATGAAGGTCACGCCCCAACACCGCCTGGACATCTTCCCCCATGTTCGTAATAGGGATGAGCTGGCCGCCGCCTGGTGTATGATTATTATCTGGTTTCGACATGAAGAGTCTCCTTTCGAAATTATTTTTGTATTAGGAAACCCGCGGCCTCACATTTTTAGGAGGGCCGCGGGTTTCCGTATTTGTTAGTGCCAGGGTTGTTTGTTAGTCGATAGAGAAATCTCGGATGTACATGCCCATGCCGTACCCGGTCTTTGCTGCCGGGTCCGAGAAATTTACGCTCACCACGCCCGCCTGCGTGATGGTGCACCAACCATTCGCGCTGCGTTTCTCCGGGCTGGTGAGGAAAAAATCCACATCCCGCGGTGGACGGAGTCCCGGGGGAAGGGTACCTCTCACACCTGCGGAAGCGTCCTGGATAGCGACCCACACCATGGCGCCGATCTGGGCGAAAATGATACCACCATCCTCCCAACGGAGTCGAACTTCCGGCACATCAAGACGCCGATTCACCTCCTTGATTTTGGTATCAACATAGCCCTTATTAGCAATATGGGTGGCGGTGACGGGATCACCGATATCCGCATGACCAGTATCACTGCGAATCATGAGGGAGGCCTGGCCCGGAGTCAGGAACGCTGAGGCCACCGGGGGAAGGCCCTGAATATCACGGAGTTGGTGCGTGTGCTCCTTATCAGCCTTCTCCAGCCGGAGTTTGTTATCGGCTTTGTCCACGTAGTCCTTGTTGGTTGCATGAGCCGGCTCAGTGATCGAGGGCGTGGTGATAGCGATCCGACCATCCGCCCGAGTCTTCACAAACGCAGCCCGTTGCACATCATGATGGATACTGAAATCCACATCCCCCGCAGTAATAACCTTAGGCTCAGCAGCGGTACCAGTCAGGTCTCCAGCAAGTTGGATTTTGCCCTGCACAGTGGCGGTGGCGGGAGGCGTCGGCTGTGCCGCAGCAGTGGCGTTTTCCGCAGCAGTTGCTGCTTTCTTCGCTGCCACCTCAGCAGCACGCTCCGCAGTGATAGCACCCTGCCAGGCAGCATAGGCGCGGTCAGCATCCGCCGCTACCGCCGATTCCACTGACGGCCGGTACTGGAAACTGCGCTCCATGCACGTACGCAACGCCACCGGACCCGTTCCCTCAGGGACCACAACCTCAAACGGGGCACTGCCACGCACGGATTGGGTACGGATCTGCACCAGCAGCGGACCAGATTCCACCTGAACCTCGGCTTTGCCATCAGCCAGATCAACCCGCACGGGAGCTGTCATGATAACCGCCCCCGTGAAATCAGCGGAGCCACGAAGCGCGGGTGCTTGCAAGAGCACGTAGTCCTCAGGGTGGGGTTTACCACCCACGTCGCGCAGGTCAATGATGAGTGTTCGCATATTTTTCCTCCTTGTTGGTTTTATACTTCGTCTCGGACAGTCTGCTCACCGAGGTTTTCCACCTCATGCGAGTGGCGGATAGCAGAAAAACTTGAATAGCGGGTGCCGCCATAGCATGTTCGCCATGTAGATCTGGATCTTTGCCTTATACCCAGGCCGGTCAACTACCACCGGTTCTGTTGCCAGCACCAGCGACTGCGCATATTGTTGCGGGGTCTCAAAAGTTGCTGCGACCTCGTGGTACAACTGACCCTCAGGTGTGTACACCAACAAGTTCACATCACAGTAACCCCAGCCGGTATAGATAGTTTTCCCAATATGACACCTGGCGTTAAACGTCCACAGCCCCTTCGCGTCCAGCACAATCATTCCGGTGTCCGTATCCAAATGCGCATTCTTCGCAGGACCCACTTGTCCCTTAAAAGGCAAAGTCCGCGCTGTATTTGCCTGCCAGGCACTATTCAAATTCACCGTCTGATACGCGCACACATAGCCCGGCGCGCCGTCGAGCAGGTCGATGCGGTCGTTGAGGGCGAGCTGGCCGGAGAGGCCGGTCTTGATTTCTTTCTGCATCGGTTTGATGAGACTGCCTACGGCGTCGAAGACCCGGTTCAGTAGGCTGCCGATGAATTCGAGGCCGGTCTTGACGACGAAGGTGGCGCCGGTGGCGAGAGCCCGGAAGATGTCGGCGATGCCGCTGAGTACGGTTTTGCCTAGGTCGGCCATGAGCTCGGGCAAACCTTTCTTTCCGAAGGGCATGGCTTCGAGCGCCTGTTGCCGGGCGCGGTCTTTGACGGTTTTCTCGGTGTAGGGGGTGATTGTTTTGACCTGGGCACCTACTAGCGTGTCCCCGGTGGTTTTTAGTGGGTAGTCGCCGCTTTCGATGAGGGCCTTTGGGTCAGTCATAGTTTACTTTCGCCTCCTGCCGTGTGGTGGGTTCTGGGGGTGTGAGATCTGTAGTGAGCTGGGCGAGCAGGGCGCGTTTTTCCGCCATGGACAGGTGGGAAATGTCCGGGGCGGTTACTTCCGGTGGTAGTGGTTGGTTGATGTCTACCCATTTGCCGCCGGCTGCGGTGATCCAATCATGGGGGCCGCGGGGTGGCACGTATTTTATTTCCTGGAGTTCTGGGTGGTGGCGGAAGCCGCACCGGTAGAGGTGTTCCGACCATTGCCTAAGCGTGCTGGTGGGGACTACGAGGGGGGCGGATGCGGCGGGGCCGGCCAGGCCGACGAGGGCCCAGAGGGCGTGTTCTTCGGGGGATTCCGGGTCGCAGGCGGTTTGGAGGGGGATGGGCATTAGATGACTCCTAGATCATGGATGCTACTCATGGAGGATTTCACCCTGGTGAGGATTTGTTCCAGGGGTGAGTGCTGGGCCTGGGGATCACCGCAGACGCACGACCAGCCGCGGGTGTCGCGGTCTAGTTCGTAGGTGATTTCAGTGACCTGCTCTACCACTACTTGGTCGCCGGGGAGGCCTTTGATGGTGGCGCCGATCCGGTCGCCCAGGAAAAAGTGTCCTTGGCCGCGGTCGCCGATGAACCATGGGGCACCATCGCCGAGAGTGAGTTTGTGGGAGGTTTTTTCGCGGGTGTCCCAAAATCCTTCTCGGAGCGCGGCCAGGGCGGAAAGCGTATAGCCACGGTCTGCGCCGTCGGCGAAGTGTTCCCAGTATTTTGACCAGCCGAGGGTGCGGCTACGCTGGATTGATTTTAGCGACATCCAGGCCAAAATAGTGTCTTCGTAGAAGGGTTTGAGGAGAGTATCCGCAATGACGCCGATGGTCGGTGTGGCAATGAACATACCCAGGTAATTACCAACCAGTGTCACCAGGGAGGATAGGGCTTCGTTGACGCCGTAGGTGGAGTGGCCGCCAGTGAGGATTTGCACCGCGGTAGCGGGTTCCCAGGTGAAATCCGCGGCCTCTATACCGGTTAGCGGAGCATCCCGGTACAGCACATAAGGGCACTGGGGGATGGTGCCAAGCCAATTCGGGGCAGAATACTTCACCGGGATATTTGGGTTGGGGATCACTGTGTGCTCGGTGTCAACGTTATGTCCAACCAGTTGTTGGGTGGTGCGGAGGAAGCCTTCCCGGATAGTGCCCCACAAGGAGGTTCCTTCAGGATCAAACCACGAGGACTTGTCCACAATGTCGATAATCAGGCACCCGTGCCGGATTTTCGCACCCGGCCACGGGAGCGGATCCCCTGTCAGGTACCTGCGGCAGTCCACCATCAGCTGGGCCTGCCGCAGCGGACTGGACGCCATATCATGCCACGTTTTCATCCGCGACGAAATAATGGTCCACGGGGTGGTATCACCACCGATCCGCCCCGGCGCGACCTGAATCGCCCAGGTGCGGGGGTTGAATGTGTCGGTCCATTCGGTAAGGTCGAGCGGGTCGTCAGGGAGCGCCCACACGGACCCCTCCAAGCGCCAGATGTTGAGCATGAGGGCGGTTTTGAGTGCCCACCGGGTGGGGCCTAGCAACATAAACGTGCGGGGAAACTGGACCGCTGCCGGGGTGAGCGGGTTCGGCCACACATAAACGTGTTTCAGCTCTTCGTAGTCGTGGAGGAAATTCAGCTCCAGGTATCTTTGGCCCGTGCGTTCTTTCACTAGGCGGGTGGATTTCAGGCGGCCGGACCACCTGGCCCCATCTTTGTCCATGGTGACATGGATGTTTTTTGTGGGGCGACTATGGTGGTCGAGGGCCCAAGTGGCAAGCCAGTGATCTATCGGGATGGTGATGGTACCGGCCCCGGTGTCGTTGAGTTTCCACTGGAATTTGGCGTGGATGGCGTCTACCAGTCGGCCTTTGAGGTTCCAGTCACCGTCCCAAAACCGGATAAGAGGTGGGGTACGGCGGGCTAGGATGCGGCCCCGCCTGAGGGTTTGACCTTTCCGCCACACGGCCTCTAGCCGGTCTAGGGTGGTTTGGTCGAGGTTTTGGGTGCCCGGCATGAGGTGCAGGATGGTCATTAGAGCCTCCTTCCGCCCCAAGGCCTGGTCCAATATTCGACCATGCGGCATTGGATGGATGACTCCGTGCCCCCGGTTAATGCGGCGCTTACCGGCACTACGGTGGGCAGTGTGTGGGGTGGGAGTGGGTAGAGGAAATCCACACCAGCAAACCGGCCGGCCACATTGGAGCCGTTGGCGGCTACGTAGCGTTCATGGCGTGGATAGGTGTCGATCGTCAAATCTTCCCCGGGGCGGAGTTGTGGGGTGGTGATGGTGCGGCGCCCATCGCGGCCAGTGGGGTCCGCGAAATCATAATCAGGGATAGTCCACTGGCCGGGTGCGGTCATCGCCCACTGCAACCATAGAAGCCGATCGGTGGGGTTATGCACCGTCAGCGTGCCGCTGGTGCTGCCCGGGGTGGCCTTGAACGCTGCCACGTGCGTGTCCCCTTTCCAGAATGGGAACGGGGCGCGCAGGTTCAAGATGAGCTTGGAGTGGTGGAGAAACCTGGGGTCCTTCTTCGACTGTGTTTTACTCTCCTTGAGCTTGACAACCTCTAGGGTGCGGCACTCACTGTTGGTAGTAACCATGATGGTGGCGGGAGTATCCGGGGCGAAGCCCGAATAAAAACGGGACTCGATGGTTTCCCAGTCGCCGGTATCACCGTAGATATCAAACCCCAGCACCAGGTCGATGGGGTCGATAGTGTGGCCCAGGTAGGTGGACCCCTCCTGGAACGCCGACTGCTGCCAGATCCCCGAGATCGGCGCCTCATCAAATAGACCCTGGGGGTCCTCGGCCAGTTCGACGCCTTCCGCGCCCACACCCGCACCGGAAACAGTCCACGTGCGACCGTGGATGTCCGTGATGTCGATGCGGGCGGGGGTTCCAATATCCAACACAACCAACCAGCTCCTTTCAACGGTGTACCGGCTATGCGCCGTTCATGGCCATGACCTGTTGCCGGGCGTGCATCTCTGACCGGCGCAGGCCTTCCTCCACGTTGTTTGTTTCAATGTGATAGTGCACTTCCACCGGCGCAGATGGTTCCTCAGGTGGGTTCGGTGGGGTGCCCGTGACGGCTTGGGTGATGGCCCTAGCGTGCTGCGGATCGGCGTTGAGCATTTCCAGCAGTGGCCTGGCGTGCCTAGTTGCCGCCTCACGCACCACGAATTCACCGTTAGAAATCCATGCGGGGATGAGATCATCAGTGGGGCCACCAGGGCCTTCCACCAGGCCACCACCTGCATAGCCGTGGCCCTGACCCCACATCGTGGTCAAATCAAAACCGTAACGGCTGCGGTAGTAACGCAAGGCTGCCACCATATTCGAGAACGGATTCCGGCGGTCGTCCGGTAGCTCGGGGTCCCGGTGGGCGGCATAGGTTGCCGGAATGATCTGCAATAACCCAACCCCCGCCGATTCCCCGGACCCATTCACGTCCACGATCTGCTGGGCAATGTTCGGGTCACCACCGGATTCTGACTGGATTTGCTTTATCATGGCGTTGACCTGGGCCGGATCGTCAGCGTTGAAGCCAACCCTGCGCATTGCCGCCATGGCCATGCCACGCCACTGCTCAGCGCCGCCGCCTGGCACATACACATGGTCGATATCACCGGCGTCGTCTTTTGGTGCTTTGATCGGTGAGAGGCCGCCCACCAGATCCAGGCCGGTGACCTCTACCGTATCCACCTGCGGGTCGGCGTCAATCACGCTCGCTGCCGCCTGGGACAGGCTGGTGATTTCTTTCTGCTTCGCGGCGGTGCCTGAACGCTTCGATACACTCTGGCGGGCTTTTAGCCACTGGCTATAGACCTTCACCATCGGGATATCATCAGATATGCCAACCAGGCCCAACAGGTCCTTAGTGTGGCCTGCCGCCGCGGTCTTAGCGAAATCAGCAACAATCTCCGAAATGGAAGACGGGCCATCTGATTTCGCCCCGGTCACATACGAATCCGGGTCAGACTTACCCGAAGCCCGGAACGACTTGAGCTTATCGCCCGCCGGGTCAGTGGTCTCCACAGCACTAGCAGAAGCAGCGTCGGTGTGGCCGAAATCAATATCGCCCAAACCGCCCATGCGGGGCACCTTAATCGGGGCGAAAAACTCCGCCGGCACATGCGCATGATCCGTGTACTGGGGATGACTAGCAGGTGCCGCACTGCCACCGAATTGGCCATTGCCGCGGCCGCCACCCATCTCCACATTTGTGCCGGACGGGAGGGTGCCGGAAGTGTGGCCGCCACCCGGGCCCCCGTTATACCAGCCAATCTGCAACGACCCAGAAGGCCCCAAGCCAGGAAGGAACCCAAGCGCGTTAAGGCCTTCTTTTTCTGATGCGGTCGTGAACCTGCCGCCCCAAGGGTCGACGCCCGCGGTGTAGCGGGCAATCGCCGACATGGCGCCACTACAGTCGCCCCAGTGGACACCACCCCACACGTAGGGTTTGCCCTCCAGGTCGGAAGCAAACGTGTCCAGGTCCTCAATGGTGATGCCGCCCTCGGCGAAGGCGCGCACATCCGTGGGGCCTAGGCTGCCCTTCGCCACCGGGGCGAAGCCCTTCCCCTTGGCATCCACCAGACTATAACCGAAGTGGTCCGCTACCGCGGCAGTAATGGCCACAGCGCGGTCACGCCGGTAGTCATTAGCCAAAGGAATGTATGCCTCTCCCCCGGTCTCGGGCTCTGCCCACACTCGCCATTCACCACCAGCGGCAATCTGCGGGGAATGATCCTCCCCACCAGCAGCATAACGGCGGATCGAACCGGTGGCGTGGCGACTAGCGCGACTGGAGAACGGGCTACGGATAGCGCTCAGCTTATCGCTAAACCACTCCGTGACGTTCTCCCACATGTCTTTCATGCCATTCCACAGGCCACTGATGATGGTCTTGCCGGCATTAATTAACCAATCCTTGGCGCCCTTGAACACGTCAAGCACCAGCTGGCGGATACTCTTGACCTTTTCCACTACGGTCTTCACACCGCTCGCTACCGCGCCCGAGGCGTTATTCCACATAGCCACGAACTGGTTCACCAGCCGCTTGCCGAAATCAACGATCAGGTTAACAGCGCGGGAAATAAACTGCTGAAAACTGCTGATGATCTTCGTGATGAACTGGCTAGTAGCAGCAACCAACCGGGCTTTGAAGGAATCCCAGTTCGTCACTGCCTGCACCACAAAGTTAATGATTGCCGCCAGGACCTTCACGACGGCGCCGATGAGTTCACCGATAATAGCGATCACCGGGGCAACAGCCGTAATAATCGTGGCGAATACCTGCACCAGACCTACAATCGCCGGCATCAGAGCCCCAATGACCCCGATTAGCGGGGAGATAATATCAAACGCCAACTTGGTGAATACCGGGATCAGCGGAGCCACCGCATCAAAGATCTGCTGCCATGCCGCCACCATCTGCGGAAGGAACGGCATCAACTGCCCCAAATACTGCGTCACCAAATCGGCAAGCATGCCCACCAGGTCCGAGAAAATTGGGGCCAACTGCTGAATCAGCGGGGTCAAGGCCGTAGCAGCAATTTGGATCACTGGCGCTAACGCACCTACCACCTGGCTCAAACCCTGCGCAACCGGCACCAAGGCAGCAGTTAATAACTCACCCAACACGGGGAGAAGCGGCGCTAACGCGGCACCAATATCGCTCAGCAGCTGGCCAATCGGCCCCATCGCCGGAGCCAAAGCAGACAACCCATCCGCGAAACCCTGCACAAACATCTGAACACCCGGCGCGGCCTGCTGGATGAAATCGCTGATGGCCGGCATGATCGTAGTGCCGATAGAAGTGAGGGCCGTGGATAGGATAGGCATGAGGGCGGCCAGACCATCAGTCATGGAAGAGAAGAACGACCCCAGTGCCTGCTGCCCCTGCACGCTATTGACGAACTCGTTGACCATGGATAGCACCTGGCCAAGTGGGCCCAGGGAAGACTGGCCGGCGGTGGCGGCGGCCTGGAACACACCGCTGATGATGCCGCCCACGTCAGCTAGGGTTTGGCCGATACCTTTCAGGGTGTTGATGCCGTTTTGCACCCACTGGTCGAACTGGCCAGTCTGGGTTGCCTGGGTAAGGAATTCACCCAGGCGGGCACCTGCCTCACCCAGATATTGGCCTAGCTGGGGCAAATATGCGGAGCTTGCTGCGCCGATATCCACAATGGCTTGGGTGAGAGGTCCGGCAGCTTGGGTTGTGCCGGGAAACGCTTGCCGGGGGTTTTCCCGCATGGTGGCCAGCCC
>ERZ773075.1666-NODE-1666-length-10494-cov-74.2265_pt1 | contig 10494 bp, 7 predicted proteins | sample MGYA00580614_ERZ773075 | MGnify/ENA primary metagenome ERZ773075 (study PRJEB29015, sample SAMEA2738021) | human oral metagenome | biome: human oral; feature: human-associated habitat; material: dental | place: China | collected 2043 ... | reverse complement strand
CGCTGACGGTGGAGGATTATTCGGATAAGGAACATGCATTGGTGCCTGTCAAAGCCAGCAGCACCGAGAACGGTTATGGGCTTCGGTCGTTGCGAAAACGCGCCACGCAGCTGGGTGGCACTATGACCGCCGGCCCCACCGACACGGGGTTTTACCTAGATGTTTCTCTGCCCCGGACGGAAAATATGTGACGTGACTGATCCGATTCGTGTCCTCATTGTCGACGGCCAGCAACTAATCCGCCGGGGACTATGCGGTCATGCCCGGCATGGATGGCCCCCACTTGGTTGCGGAGTGTCGACAGCACTGGCCGGACTTGCCGGTCATTATCTTAACGACGTTTGACGACGCCACCATTATTCAGCATTCTCTTGCCGCTGGGGCTGGGCTACTGTCTTCATTAGGGGGTGGACTGGGGGTATATCGCGTGCGCAGAACATTATTTTATCTCAAAAAACAGCGGATCTTTACCATTACGGAGTTCCTGTGCGGCTTCCGATAAAACCGCTATTTTTCATGCTTCACCAGGGGCTGCAAAGTCATCAAAGTGGTACATTCTTATGAACACCAACCAGATGGGGAGAATAATCGTGGATTTGAAGAAGCCGTTTCTTACCGCGTGGGTGAATGATGATTGTTGCGCCTGATTGGGAAAACCGTTTCCGGTTCGCCGCTATAACTCAGGTTGGCGATTTGGAGTCTCTGCGGGATCGGTACACAGAGTTGTTATATCCCCAGAGCAGCGAAATGTGCGATGGCCATAAATTATAGCCATCACACATAGGAGCTACACGCCGAAAATCTTACGGATTTCCGCAGGTAAAATACTTGCTGGAATGATGCCGGCCTTCACAAGAGCATAGAACAGGTTAACAAGGAACACCGCTACACCAGCAATTGTACGGAGTACATCCACGGTCTTATCGACACTGCCATTGTCCTTAGGCGGTTCAGGAACCGGATCAGATGGCGGAGTTGCCTTATTCAGGTATGCAACCCGGGTCATACCCACGATTTCTTCCGAGCTGACAGGTGCTACCCCAAATTCAGTATCATCTTTAGGCTTGAAGTCGGTAATGGTAATTTCCCGGCACCAGGTTGGGTTCTCCCTAAAGGAATACCGTCTACCTTAATGACCCATCCGCCCGAGGGGTTAACTGGCGCATCCCATTTCAGTAATGTTTCACTCTCACCAACCGAAGACACTGTTGCTGCAGATGCAGGTTCCGGTAAAACTGGTAAACCAGTTACAGTATCGACGTGCACCGACACTGAGTGGCTGCCCACTCCCCCATTGGCATATTTGAGCATTAAAAAATCACAAAAAAGACCCCATTTCTGGGGCCTTTAATGTGTAGCAATATTCACAAAACTCCATACAGCTACATGTGCAGCGGAATGAGATTTGGTGGAATTATCTTAGCTTGCATGAGAGCCGCAATGATAGCGATTACTGCTGCCGCAAGACCACCAATCGCTAGTAGCACACCAGCCATACCAGACGATTGTGATTTCTTGTCTGGTTGTTGCGGATCGCCATCGTCTGCTGGTGGTTGGTCAGGGGCTGGGCCTTCCTTAATGTCAACGTCTTTGCACCCTAAAGACGTATTATTGTTACCAGGACCAATGTTAATCCCGTAGGCGCACACTGATTGCACCCCGGTCTTCTTAGTGTTAATCATGTGGTCGAAACCAACATTATATTGTGCATGAACGTCGGGACGTGACACATTCGTCATAATCTGGTGTCCCTCAGCGTTGGGATCACCTGCAGGACCACCAACATACACGTGAACCATCAATGGTGCAGATTCATCGTTAGGGTCAAAACTCCAGCCCCGCACATGGATTACTCCTGGTGAAGCATAATCCACCGTGTCCAAGTGCCCCACCGGGTTAGCTGTTTTTATTTCAGATTTTATGCAGCCAAGGAATGTGTTATCGGTACCGCCCCCAATGTTAATGCCATAGGCACACACGTCCTGCACTCCGGTTTTAGCAGTAGGAATCATGTGATCAAAACCAACATTATATTGCGCATGGGCATCGGGGCGTGACACATTTGTCACGACTTCATGCCCCTCAGCTTGAGGGTCACCAGAAGTGCCGCCAATGTAAATATGAACCCGTAAGGGTACCGATGCATCATCGGGATCATAGGTCCAGCCCCGCACATGGACCTCTCCCGGCTTACCGGGCTCGGCTGTATCTAAATGGCCTACCGGGATTTTTCCGGGTGGTGGGCCTGTGTGTCCGCCGGAACGGGCAATAGCACCATCGTCGATATGCAGGTACATGGTGGGCAGATGCTCAGCGCTCACCCGCTCCCGAACGGCAAAGCCATCACCATAGCTATCCCATGTAACGTCGATGGAACCATCACCATTAACAGCTTCAACCACCCCCACGTGTCCCCAACCATGCCCCCAATAGCGGCGGGTCCAATCGGGGCTCCAATAGGCTACCGCCCCCACCGTGGGATTATGATCTTTAGCGTTAGGGGCCCGGCGGATCCATTCCCCGGCATTACCCCATGTCCCTTGATCCGGCACACCTCCTTTAGCCAGCCGGTAGGCGACATATCTGGTGCAGTTATGCCCATTAGGAGAACCCGGGTAGCGTACATCCGCCCAGGTTCCGGTGGTTGGCCCATAGCCCGAAAACGCGAGACAGTGATAAGAGTTTTGCCCTCGACAAAGCGATATTACGCCCGCATTTGCGGCCGTCGTAGTACTCACTGCGAGTATCACGGCAGTTGTTATTGCGCAGAAGGCACGAAAAAATCGTTTTACATTCACAATGGAATCCCATTCGATAAGAGAAAAATACTTGCAGATCTTGAGATCGCCATCATCCGCTGGCACTCAAGAAATGAGATGCGACATAAGAATAATTACCGACAATAAGTTTGATATTTTCTTATTGTTAACTCCACTATCCTTATATTTAACCAATACATTCAGACCAGTATTTACCTCCTATTATTTAAAAATAGAAAGAATATTATTAATAATTTGAGACTAGCTGTGCTTTACCTGATATGAAAAGCCCTCTTTTTACAGGTCCCCGGCTCAATGTTCGCATTGGAAGGACATTCCCCAAATATGCAGCATTTTTGGAATATTTTTCTCGGACACTTTGTCCACACCAACAAAAAAGACCCCATTTCTGGGGTCACCGAACGCAGTTTCCTGCACTAGTGAAGACACGCCACTCGCCCCACATGGGGGCCACGGCAAATCGGGGAGGTCACTGCCTCTCCCATTTTGTTTTGATAATCTCTAGCTGTCGGGGAACCACCGCATAGTCTTTTTCTGCAACTAAGCCTAGTATTGTTTCGGCCGCATCAGAGCGAGGATGTTGAGACACCAGAGACAATATGGTGCTGATTACACAAACACTGGCATCTGCAACGATCTCTGTAAGCAGGGAAAAGGATTCTTCCGCGCGAACGTCCTCAAGAATCCATGTGACCAGCGCGGATACGACTGCTTCCCGCACCTCGAAGCTATCATGCTTACTCAACCTAGCGAACAAAGATAACGATAATTTTTCTTTGCGTTGGGCGAGAATCTTTACTGCGGCCTTCACTAAACTTGCGTCTCCCCGAAGCATCTGGGCGACTTGAGTCATTGGAACATCTTCGGGGAATAGCAACCCTAATAATGCCGACGCTGGACCACGAACATCGGCATCCCTGTCAGGATAGATGATCTTCAACGTATCGCTTTTCCCCGTCAGCCTCATCAGAGGTTCCCTCATATCACATACAACATCTGCGGGGATTTTTTGATACTCATCGATCATTGTTTCTATCCCCGGAACCAAATCTATTGAAGAAACACGATTATTGAACATCCTGAGGCAAGGCCGCCAATTCGCACAGTGAGGGTGCGAAATATTGAGGTGCACCAAAATAGAAAGGTGGCTATAGCTTCTGGAATATGATCCAGGAAGTGTTCCAGAAGCTGCGGTTGCGATGATGTGATCAACTAGGTTTGCTAAATGAAGCACAGCTCGTTGGACAATACCGTCTGGTAAATGATCGAAGTCTTGCCAACTTGCTAAGGCATTGAGATCGCCAATCCGGATTTTTCCAAAAAGCCGGTCGTAATTGGTATCATGAACTGCCCGAAGCTGTTCTATCGTTCCTTTTAATAATTCATTATCAATTTTGCCACGTGTTACCAATTTCTGTAGTTTCTCGTTATCCCATTCCTTACCCTGGTTGAGATCATCTACGATGATGGACTTGATGAGCTCCGCATAGGATGCGGCAAGCTCCAAATCTTGGATGCCAGGTATCGTAATGAGATAATCCTGGATCTTGGCCATTACCTCTGAGGAACAGGCACCATAGATCTTTGCGAGTACTTGAATAATCTCGTTCTCATACCAACAAGGGATTCCAAAAACATATGCTTTACTAGGATTTTTGAGTTCCTTCAGAAGCCAGAGCGCATGGTTATCCGCAGCATTCGTATCAAGGAGTGCTACGCAGTCCCCGACTAGTGCAAAGTCACATGGTAACGAACTTTTTGTGGCATCCTTTAGCGATAGTTCATTCATGATTCGTGCGAGTGGTTCGGCAGGCCCAAAATGAAGGAACCGGGAGGTAGCAAGTTCTAACTCGTCTTGAACCCCAGCTACCCGCAGAATATTCAGAGCATATACCAGCTCATCTATGCTGTCAGCAGACAACAGGAAATAGCATGCAAATGCTGCCGCAGCACGCCGCCAAGCATTGGCGTCCGCGGCAAACCCCGTCATTAGACTCGTAGAATGCGCCTTTGAGATAGTAGTCTCGCATTCCTTCCCAAGAATTATTTTGGCATCATCACGCGATTGTGGATAGTTCTTTTCGCTGAAATCCGTAAGCCCACCAGCCAAGATTTGGGTTCTCAACCACGACGATGAGTCGGGGGAATATTTCATAATCGTCCGAAACAGGTTCTCCGCTTCCTGTCTCCCTGTCAGATCATTCAGTTGAAACACGAACTTCATGGCTACACCAGCCACATATCGTGCTGTGGGATCTTGATATTCCCGCCGCCCAATCAGTGATGCTTCTAATGCTAAGTCCCATGCCTCATCAAATTCGCCGATTTCAATCAGGTTCCGAGCTAAATGCACTTGCAACCACGCCAAATCAACAGGATTGTAATCATCCCGCACCGCTAGCGCATCCTTCAGAATCTCACAAGCACGCTGCGGCAAGTGTTCCTCAAATAGAACCGTTGCCTTTATTACCTCTGCTGCTGCCGCAATATTGGCTTCCACATTTGCCGATGGAAAACTCAAAATAGCATCGGTTTGTCTTTTATCAATCCATTTGAATAATGCGGAATACAACCTCCACGAGGGATCATCATGGTGGCTGCGCAATGCACCAGTAATTTTATATTCTATGGTTCCCTTAAGCATCAGCATCTGCGCTAATGATAAAAGCGCAATGGCTTCAGCAGACGAAAGAGTGCGCAGTGGTAAGTGAGGGTGTGGAACAATCAACTGGGGAGCGATTAATGCATATCGCAACCGGTCCGCATCAGGTACCCCAGGCAGTTCTGCTGGCTGGGGCAGCTTACCGAAGGCAACTGCAACCAGAGAATCAACAGACTCGTTATTAATAACATTTTCCTTGGGAACAAATATTTTTTGCTCTTGCCCTGTGCCCAGAACCTTATCTTTCGTAGCATGAGCCCAATAGGCTTCCTCGGAATTCTCGTCGAAAAGCACGAGTAACCGTGGGAAAGGATCATCATGATAAGCAAAATCACGAACCCACCAGCCGACCCGACCATTATCGGTTGAGGGATTCTCCATCAGACTTGGCCTATTCTTCACCTGAACCTTGATAAATCCCCCAAGATCAAAATGTTGGTGGTCACGAACAAAAACTAGAAGATCTGCCCTCGGGTAATGTTGTATAACACTAAATCCGCATACCCGTAGTATTTGTACAACATGATCTACCCCTGCCTTGCACATACGATTGCTCCTCACCGCAATGAATTTCAATTCCCAATAGGATATCGCACGGCAAGGACATGTATTATTGAACGATGCTTGACGACGCCGCCTTATCCGGCATTCCCTCGCCACTTATCACTCATGGAGGTACGCGGCCCGACCAATCCCCATGAGGTTATCGGCGCTGATGGGGGCCACGCTGAATTCGGTACTGCGGGTGGGCACAAAGTCAGTGATGGTGATCGACCTGGCCCCAGGCTGGGTTTTGCCGAGATAAACGCCGTCAACCTGCACAATCCATCCGCCGGAGGGATTGGTGGCGGCATCCCAAGACAGCAGGGTACCGCCGGGGGTGGGGTTGACGGACACGGACAGGGCGGGCGATTGGGTGGCAGCGGCGGGCTCCCTGCCCGTGGTTCGAGCGTCGACAAGCGGGGTCACGGCAAGGCGGTGGGCGAACCGATCCAGGGCCTCACGAACTGCCTGGTCAATGGGGCCGTTCTCGACATCGTATTGGTGGTGACCGCTGTCGACGAGGGGGTTCAGGTCGGACCCGCACACGAAATCATTATCGTTGCACCACAATCCGGTTGTGTGGGTCCACCCCTCGGGCAGGTAGGGGGTGCGGGCACCGAGCGAGCCGACAAACGTCGACGGGTCGGGAACCCCACGCCGCCACTCGGACCGCTCGCCACGCTCGTACCGCGGATAGGTGATGCCCGCCGCCGTCAGCTCGGGCTGGCCCTCCGGCAAATACAGCTTGGGGTCGCCGAAGAGCGCATTAAAAATCACTCGTTCCCGCAGGTTATCCGGCAATTCCCCATAGGCCTCCCCAATGACCTGCGCGCCCTGCGACACCCCGCTTATGAAGAATCGCGCATCCTTGCACTTTTCGACGCGCTGGGCAATGTAGTGCACCGCGTCCGCTACCCCGATGCGCACGCTCCTGCCGTATTCGAACGCCTGGCCGCCGCTGACTTTGGCCCCGAGCGCGGTCAGCGCGCCTTTCTCATCGTTCACGGAAACCGCAGGGTAGGCGTACTGTTGGTCGGGTCGGGAACCGAGCTCGTAAAAGTTTGTGGTGATGCCCGCTGCCTTGGCCCCCGCCGCAACCTGGGCTTGGAGTCGCAGGCTTTCAGCACTGTTGAGCTTCCCGCCGGAGCCGCGGGCGAAAATAACATCGAGGTCGACGCACGGAGCGCTGGCCGGTGGCGCAGGCTGCGATAACGCACTGGGCGAGGCTGCGACCAGCATTCCCGCTGTCATTATGGCCAGAACTATCCGACATATATTGCGCATGACATGAACCTCGTTTGCTTGCGGAAAACCGCGTAATAACCAGCATTTTTGGCTTTAAGATTAGTCTGCTCTCCCCCATCTGTCTGCCCATAAATCTATGGGCTGGGGGAGGTTTTGGCTATGGCGCGCCGTATATTTAGGGGTGACGCATCTAGGATTCTTCTTTCTCCCATTTGGTTTTGACGATTTCTAGATGTCGGGGAATCACTGCATAGTCTTTTTCTTCAAGCAAGCCCAGTATTCTTTCGGCCGCATCAGAATGAGGATATTGGTACACAATGGGCGATATGACACTAGTCAGACTAACACTGGCATCCGCCATAACCTCTTTGAGGAGAGCAAAAGACTCATTAGGGATGACTCCTTCAAGAATCCACTTGACTAGCGCGGATACAACTGCTTCTTGCACCTCATAGCTGTCATGTCGGCTTAACGCAGAGAACAATAGAAGGGATGACTCTTCTTTACGCTGAGCTAGAAGCTCAACCGCAGCCCCGATCAAATTTACGTCTCCCCGAAGCATCTGGGTGATTTTAGCCATTGAGACGTCTTCGGGGAATAACAGCCCTAATAATACTGAAGCTGGACCACGTATATCTGGGCTAAATAAAGATGACAAAGATAATCTATTATGTATAGAACCGTTCTCCGATAATCTCGCCAGAGATTCCCTCATTTCACATGCAACATCTGTAGGGATTTTCTGATACTTATTAATCATTACTTTTATCCCCGGAACCAAATCCTTTGGAGAAACAAGATGATCTTGGAGCATTTTGAGACAAGGTTGCCAATTCGCGCAATCAGGATGCAAAGTATTTAGCTTGACCAAAATAGAAAGCGGCTCAAATCCTCCCACTGTATATATTCCAGAATGAGCGTTCTCAATAATGCCATCAATTTGGTCCGATAAATCATCAATCATACTTTGTACAGCAGATTCTGGCAGATCCGCAAGATTACCCCAACTTGCTAGCGCATTGATGTCTCCAGCCTCGATTCTCTCAAGAAGCCCCTCACGGCTTTCTAAATCATGAGTTGATACAAGCCGTTCTATCGCATTTTTTAAAACTGCCTTATCGACATCACCACGTGCCGCAAGTTTCGCTAATTTCCTACTATCCCAAGCCTTACCCCTGTTAACATCATCTGCCATAATAGAATCGACAAGTTTGGAGTAAGCGTTAGCAAGTAGATCATCTTCAACACCTGACACCACAATCAGATAATCCTGGATTTTATCCATCACTTCAGAAGAACAAGCATCATAGATATTTGCTAATACTTCAATGATTTCATCCTCATACCAATAATGGGCGCCAAATACGTAGCCTTTACTAGGTTCTTCAACCTCGCGTAAAAGCCAGAGAGCATATTTATCTACAGATTCTGTATCGAGAATGCTTTTACATGCCCCAACTAATGCAAAATCACATCGTAACGAATTATTTGTTGAATCATCCAAAGACAGTTCATTCATTACCCGCACAAGTGGTTCAATAGGCCCAAAGCGAAGAAAATGCGAGATGGCAAGCTCTAATTCATCTTTAGCCCCAGCTATACGTAGAAGATTAAGGGCATACACAAGCTCATTTGCATCGATGGAAAATACAAGAAAATAACGGGCAAGTAGCACAACAGCATACCGCCAGTTGTTAGTATCTGCGGCAAATCCTGCGATCAAACTTGCCGAGCGCATCCGCAAAACAGCGTCATCATATCTCTTCCTAACAGCAACGTCTACGTTGTTATTTCCCCATTGTGAATAAGTTTTTTCGACAAAACCTGAAAGTCCACTAACTAAGATTTGGGTTCTCCACCAGGATGCAGCAGTGTCACGCGCCTTAATTGCTTTAGTCAAGTTCTGCTCTTCTGCTTCAAAATCTATCCGTTGCGCTCTGCTGCCATGTAATTGGAACACAAAATCCATGGCCACACCGGTCAAATATCGAGCTGTGGGATCTTTATACTCCATTTTCCCAATTAAAGGTACTTTCAAGGCTAGGTGTTGCACCTGGTCGAAATCGCCAATTTCCATCAAGTTCCTAGCTAAATGCAACCGAAGCCATGCACGATCAACGGGATTATAATCATCCCTGGCTAAGGCGTCCTCAAGCTCCTTGCATGCACGCTGCGACAAATGTTCCTCAAACAAAACTGTTGCTTTTATTACCTCTATCGCTGCCGCAATATCGGCTTCCATATCTGTCGAAGGAAAATTCAGGATAGTATCAACTCGCCCATTGGCAACCCACTCAAATAATGCGAAATATAGCCGCCACAGTGGATCAGCATGCTTAGCACTCTTCCCCGGATCAAGAAGTTCTTGCACTTCTCTGTATCGCGTAGTCACATCACGGAGCCTCATCAATGAAAGAAGCGCAATAGCCTCGACAGGAGAAATATCACTCACTGTTCGGTTAGGGTGCGGGGCAATCAAACGGGGAGTAATTAACGCACAACGCAGTACCACCTCATCAGACAGTCCAGATACTCCCTGCCAAACACTCCCCTCCCAGCTTGGTTCAGGTAGCTTACTCAAGGAGATTTCCCTCAAAGTAGCCATAGATCCTTCATCAAGAAGATTTTTCTGGGGAACAAATATCTTCCGCCCCTTCCCTGTGCTCTGAACTACATCTTCCGTAATATGAACCCAATAAGAGTTCTTGGAACCCGCATCAAAGAGCACAAGTAAATGCGGGAAAGAAGAATTAAGCCAATGATTAAAATGCTTAGCGGAGTCAGAAAACCACCAGCCTTCATCACCATTATTGATAGATAGATTATCCATCAGTCTTGGCCAGTTTTTGACTTGAACCCCTATGTAACCCCCTGTATCATATCGTTCTTCATCGCGCATGGAAACAATGAGGTCTGTTCCCAAATCATGATCGCTATCCCGCACAACTCCGCAACCTAACTCCTCTAGTTTCGCCGTAACATAGCTTTCCCCCGATGTACCTTTAGCCTCATTGTCTGAGGCACGCATACGATTAACCATCTTCAACTCCTTTGGTATAACGCATCATCATAAATGCTGAGGGGAACATAATACGCCAATAACCGGCAACCTACCCCCGTCGTAACGCGAGCACCGCGCACCTCCCCCAAATGGCGGAGATGCAGATTTCGCCTGTTCAGCCGATGTTTTTTCCATGCGAGAGCGGGAGAATGAAAGCATGACAACGGTATTGAAAGCACAGGATGTAACGGTCTCGTTCGCGG
>ERZ773075.1663-NODE-1663-length-10521-cov-11.4209_pt1 | contig 10521 bp, 5 predicted proteins | sample MGYA00580614_ERZ773075 | MGnify/ENA primary metagenome ERZ773075 (study PRJEB29015, sample SAMEA2738021) | human oral metagenome | biome: human oral; feature: human-associated habitat; material: dental | place: China | collected 2043 ... | reverse complement strand
TCGTAATCGGTGGTCTTACGGGCATAGATTGCTGCCCAAGCATCGAAACAGTGAATTTGTTGCTTTTCTAAGGCTTGAGGACGCAGGTACTTAAAGAGCAAATAAAGCTCAGTAAGTGAATTGGAAATAGTAGTCCCCGATAGAAAAGTAGCCCCCATATCCTTGCCAGTGCGCTCTTGAATAGTTCGCAAGGCAAAAAGCAGGTTGAGGGCTTTTTGACTGCCTTGAGAGTTTCCCAAGCCTGCCACTCTATCGTGCCTTGTATTGAACATTAAGTTCTTGAACTTATGGCTTTCATCTACTAAGAGGTGGTCAATGCCCATCATCTTAAAATCTACTGTATCATCGGTGCGCTCATTGATGTCGTGTTCTAAGGTTTTGAGCTTTACTTCTAGGTTTTCTTTACGCTTATACATTCCTTTAATCATCGCACGAGAGACTTCACTGCCTTGTTTTTCCAACTGCCAAAGACTCTCTTCAACATCTTGGAGTTCTTCTTGCAAAATGCTCTGTTGCACTTCGGGGGATTGCGGTATCATCTTAAACTGGTCGTGGGTGAGAATCACGCAATCCCAATCGTTGTTTTTAATGTCTCCAAAGATACGCAAACGCTTTTGAGGGGTAAAATCCTCCTTGCCAGGGTAAAGGATTTTAGCAAAAGGATAGGCACGGCGATAGGTCTCGGCTATTTCGTGTACATTGGCTTTAAGCCCTATAATCATCGGCTTGTGCGCCAATCCTAAGCGTTTCATTTCTTGAGCGGCACAGCACATAATAAGGGTTTTACCAGCTCCTACCTCGTGGTCGCAAATCGCCCCATTGTTGAGCTTTATCATCCAAATAGCATCTTTCTGACTATCATACAAATCCTCTATGCCTAAACTCTCTCTATCAAGTCCAGGGAAGGACTGAAAAGAACCATCGTACTGCGGACGTACAAAACAGTTAAAAGACTGATTGTACTGCTCAGCTAAGCGGTCTTTAAACTCCTGACTCTGCTCTAAAAGCCACAGAGGGAAAGCATTGCGTATTTCATCAATCTTGCTGTTTGCCAGTTGGATTGCCTCCATATCGCGCACCTTGACTTCCTTGTCATCTATCTTGATTTTCTTGGTAATATCAGGGGTAGTATTTACTAAGGCGTGTTTGAAGAGGGCAATACCATCGTAGGTTCTGCTCTCACTTTTTACAGCGTATTTCTCCCAGATATGTAAGTTCTTTTGTCGGCATTCTACTGAAAACTCATCGGTTTGAGCGCTGTATTGCACGCCTACCTTGGTATCGAAAAGCGAAGAGGCAAAATCACTATAGATTTGTGGGGAGATCCAACGCTCTCCCAAGTTAAAATCCAACTCTTCAAAAGGAATAGGGGTAGGGATTACCTGCCTGAGTCCCTCTAAAGCGTGCTCAATTTCTGATTGCTTAGGATGTTCAGGGTGAGTATTTTGATATGCTTCTACAGCTTTGATTTTAGTAAAGACATCCCCCGCTTGCCACTTTTGGGCAATTTGGTATTCGTCTTCTATAGGATTGTAAAAGAGTTTGCCCTGTAACTGCGCTTTGACTTCTTCCTCATTGGTGTTAGAAAGCTCAGCTATGTAGGGAATATCCACCCGCCCCAATTCACTTAGAGAAGTGAGTAGTGCCTCTTCAGTAGAAATGTTTTCATTCTTCCTCAGAGAGAATACCACAGGCTTGTGAAAGATATCTGCTTTTTGATAAACACCGTTTTTGATACGCTCTAAGTAAGGAATTTCAGCGCCTGAGGCATCGGTTTTTATTAGCTTGATATTATCAGCACTATTTAGCCGACCATAGTTCTTGACAAAAGTATCGTAAAGGGCGTTAAGATTTTCTCTTTCCGTAGGATAAGGGGTATAGGTGGTAGCCTCTTTATGGTACAAGTTGTTATAAGCATCACGCAGAGCGATATAGGCAATGGCTTTTTGTCTTTCCAAAGAAGAAAGCGCAAGAGGCACAAAGGTAGCAGCTGTTTTGTTCTTATTGAGATCTTGCAAAAAGCCCACCGTATCGGCTTGTACTACCAAAGTATCTTCTCTGAAATGAGGCAAATATTCTCCCTCAAAAGGTACAGGTTCTTTTAGTAATGATACCGCAGGAGGCGTGTAATTCAAAGCAGGAGAAGCTTTTGAAAGCACCTCTGTTTCATTTCCTTGATTGACAGGATAAGTAAAAGAAAATAAGTCTAACTTTTGAGCATTCCCTAATTGAGAGGTAGCTGTTTTCTTCTTTGTTTTCTTTTTAGCTCCTGTGGGTATAGTAGGGACTGTTTTTGCTGAAATGTTGGGAGGACTCACTAAAGTAGCGGTGGCTTCCTGCTCTGATAGGAAATCAAAGAGACTTAGCTGAACGACTTTGGGTTCAACTTTTTGATTCTTAATTTCTTTTGACTCTTTAGAGGTGAGATTAGCATTGGAAATAGCAAAGGAAGGCTCGTTGATTTTGCTTTCAATTTCAATAAATTCTTGCCGTTCAACCTTTTTTACCTCAATTTCCTTTACCTCAATTTTTTGTGAATGAACCTCTTGTAGCTTAATTTGTGTTGCTTGGCTTTGTTGTGCTGTTTCAGGTGATAGATAATGTGCTTTAAAATCGCTTAGGATTCTTTCTTTTACCTCCTTGGCAATACCTTCTACTCCTTCACTATGGGTATAGACCATTGCAGGCTGTCCGTATAGGTTGGTGCCTGCAAGAGCATCCGTACAAATAACGTTTTCTTTTTGTGAAAGATACTCATTTTGCAGTATCCCCTGTGGTAGCCTTGCTGTATTGCAAAACTGCTCTTCTATAGGGTTTAAAGCGCCTCTTTGACTGTCTTTTTGAAGGATAATAAGATCACTTCCTGCTTCGGTACCTGCATAATCGGTAAAGAGGTTGTTAGGCAGGCGCACGGCAGAGACAAGGCGCGCATTGGAGAGCATCGCTTGGCGGATAATCTCATTTTGGGGACTATCGGCTACCCCTTGAGAGGTGATATAGGCAAGGAGTCCCCCTTCCTTTACCATATCCAAGCCCTTTAAGAAAAAGTAGTTATGCACCCTACGGGAGGCTTGTACCTTAGCAGGGTCATTGCTACGAGAGTAACTCAAATCAAAGACAGCGGTATCGGAAAAAGGGATGTTGCTGGTTACTAAATCAAACTGGTTCCTTTTCAGTGGACTGATTTGTTCGAAGCCATCGATATGTACTTGCTCCTGAGGGTAAAGATGAGAGAGCACCTTGCCTGTGAGTAAGTCCTTTTCAAAGGCAGTGACAGCAAGAGAGGGGTGCTCTTCTTTAAAAGCACGGATAAAATTGCCTCCTCCTGCCGAGGGTTCTAACATTGTTTGCAGAGGTACGCCTGTTTCCTTTATTGCTGAAGCGATAGCCGAGGTAAGACGCATTGGGGTATAAAAAGCCGTTAGTACAGAATTTCTAAGGCTTTGTACATAGTTTTGGAATTGCCTTTCATCAGTGGAATGTTCTCTAATAAGGGCATACAGACTCCTTACATCTTGCCAAAAGACTTGGTCAGCTTTTGCCCAGTACTTTAAATCAGCTTCAGACTGGTGGGGATTGAGGATAAACTTCAATCCCCCGAAGCCTGAATAGTGTTGTAAGAGTTCTCGCTCTTCTTGGCTTAGAAGCGTGCGCTTTTGCTTCTCTAAATCGAAAGCCAACGCCAATGCACGAGCATTACGATTAAAGCTCAGTCGTTTAAGATATGCCATTTTCTTCTATCCATAGTTCGATGGCACCCGTAAGTTCTGTGTAGAGGGATTGATAGGCAGCAGAGTGCTGAAAATCCTCATCGATTTCATTCTCGTACTTTTTAAAGTAAGGAACCAGTTCTGGGAAGATTTTTAGAGCAAAGGGGCGCAAATCCTCATCAGCTAATTGAGTGTCGAACTCCTGAGAAACGACCTCAAAAACCATATCAAAGGGAGAGAAGAAGAGCCCATCGAAGAGTACTCCTGAGGCTATTTTATCACATTCAGGAATACTGATACCCGACTCAAAAGCCTCTTGGTAGGCTTGGGCTGCATACTCACTTCTGTCCTTGATAAAGACAGTGTCAGCTAAAAGATTAGGAAAGCTCGTTTGTAACAGCTCTTTGAGTCTTAACTCGTAATAAGACAATGACCCTAAGGTACTGTCAGTGATCTGGGGTTTGGTTTGTGTTTCTTTCATTGTTAAAATTACTTTTAATGGGTTCAACAAATTTTAATTTTTACAAAGTGTCGTTCTGCAAAGATATATTTACCACGATTTTCCAAATAGGACAAAAAGGCTCTCCTCCCTTCTCAGGGACATCTGTTTTTAAAAGGGTTCTTCTAAATTTTTTCCCTGTGTTAAGAACTCTCTCTTTGAGCCCCTCGGCTAGTTCTTCCTTCTTGATAAAAGAAAGAACATAGCCCAAGCGCTGGAAAATAGAAACAGGTGTAGAGAGGATTACCTCTGTAGGAAGTTCTTGCCAACTCAGGTGCTTTTTAATCCTTTGAATTACCTCTACTGCTTTTTGAATACCTCCTATCTCTTTTTCATAGAGGAGCAAATCAACCGCAGTGAGCTCCAAAGAGGCTACCCGCAAAGTTCTTTCCTCTATAGAAAAAGGTAAGGTTTTTCTTTTTACTCCTATTTCTCTTAAGTCTTTGATATCCTTTTTGACAAGGTAACGAATCTTACTTTGTCCCCTAAAGGAATCTCTCAGCGGAGGCAAGGAGGTTATCACTGTAATTTCATTTGCCTGTAAAGCCTCTTTGGGAGATAGATGTACTTCTACTGCACTGAGCAGGGCTACATAGTATTCCCTTTTTAGGTGTTGCATCAGTGTTTCAATGTAGAAATAAGGTTTTCCCTCTTCTCTGATAGCTTTGTTATCAATAGCATTACCAATGTCCACAAAACGGACGATGCTATAGATGCCATTCCAAAGAGGCAGGAGCTTTCCTTGCTTTTTAAGTGTCCCCAAAGTATTGAGAATAGTTTTTTCTTTAAGGTAAGCAAATACCTCTTTTAGCTCCTGCATAGAAAAGCTGTAAATACCCTTTTCCTCCAATGATTGTATCCACTTTCGTATGGTTAGTCCCTTCATATTGAAAATATATATCGTTGCAAAACATTTGCAAAAGTACTATATTATTTCTAAAGAGCAAATATATTGGAATAAAAAGTTATCAACAGGAGGACTAAACTTCACTTAGGATATGGTACATAATCAGTTGTGTTAGCTCACAGACTTTCTTTACTGAAAGTTTACCTAACTTTTGTTAGTATTTTCGCTTTTTGGAAGTTTTCTCAGGAAACTCAAAGGCAGTTTCACCATTTTCTTTCAGACGTATATAGGCATCGAAAGTGCTGCCTGATTTGCTTTTCATTCCTTTTATCAAAGGTGTTTTTCCTTTTTCAAAGAGCGTTTTGAGCAACTCATCAGTAAGAGGTTTGCCACATACATTCCTAAAAAGCACATAACCACAGTCCTCATCAGGGCATTTGGCTACCTTTTCAAACAGTAATAAGGAAGCATTTCTGCATTTAGGACAGGTGATTTTGAGTTTTTCTTTTTGGGGTATATCCATAGCCAAAAATGTATCAGTAAGACTATGGGTATAGGCTTCCATATCCGAAGAAAAACTATCGGGAGAGAGCTCTCCTTGTTCTATCTTTTGCAATTGACTTTCCCATTCGCCTGTAAGGGCTACATCGGCTATAGTAAGTGATTTTACCCACTCATATACCTGCATTCCTTTATCGGTAGGAATAAGAGACTTTTGTTTGCGTTCAATATAATTGCGCTTTAAAAGCGTCTCGATAATAGCGGCACGTGTGGCTGGAGTACCTATACCTGCTCCTTGCAATAGTTCACGTTGCGCCTTATCTTCTAAGGTCTTTCCTGCTGTTTCCATAGCCCCCAACAGTCCTGATTCGGTATATAAAGCAGGAGGTTGGGTGGTTTTAGAAAGGATTTCAACGGCTTTAATCTTTATACTTTCTCCTTGTACAAGTTCAGGCAGCACTTGATTGCTATCACCTTCATTGTCTTTTTCACTGTCTTTGGCAGTTTCATCAGAGTAAAAACCACCGATAGCGCGCCAACCCGCTTGTAACACTTGAACACCTTTTACCAAGAAGTCAGTGTGCAGAGCCTCCAGTAGAGTCTTTTGCACTTCTTTTACACAGGGTTCAGATACCGCTTCCAAAAGTCGGGTGGCAATCATTTTGTAAATAGTATTTTCTTTTGCCGTAAGGTTGGTAGGAAAGCGCTCGGTAATAAGAAGTCCGTGATGGTCTGTTACTTTCAAATCATTAACCATCTTCTTATTCAGCGCCCCAATTTTCACAAGTTTAGCTTCGTTGGCGTATGCCTCACTTTCTTGTAACAAACGTATCAGCTGTGGGATTTCTTCCCATACATCCTCTGAGATGTACTTACTACCGGTACGTGGGTAAGTAATGTATTTTTGCTCGTAGAGACTTTGAGCGATTTGCAGGGTCTCATCGGCTGAAAAGTTCCATTTTTTATTAGCTTCTTTCTGAAGACCTGTTAGATCATAGAGCAAAGGAGGTTGTTCTTTTACCACTTCTTTTTCAGTGGAAATCACCTCGGCCATAGGAGACTTTTCTAATTGTTTTTGTAAGGCTTCAGCTTCTTTTTTATCCTCAATTTTAGCTGAGATACTGAAAAAATCAGTATAGCTTTTTTGGTGCTTGAGTCGTAATTGATAAAAAGGTTTCTTTTGAAAATGTGTGTGCTCTAAAAATCTTTTACAAACCATTGCTAAGGTAGGTGTTTGCACCCTTCCTAAGGAATAAATCCCTTCACCTACGGCTATACTCAGGGCTTGGGTAGCATTGATACCCACCAGCCAATCAGCCTCACTACGCTTTTGAGCAGAGGCATACAGCAAATCAAAAGCACTTCCTTCTTGCAGATTGGCAAGTCCTGTTTTGATACCTTTTTCGGTTAAGGAGCTAATCCAAAGCCTTTGAAAAGGTTTTTGACATTGCAAATATTCATAGATATAGCGGAAGATCAGTTCTCCTTCACGACCTGCATCGGTGGCTACAATAATGGAACTACACTTCTTAAAAAGGCTATCAATGATTTTAAGCTGTTTTAAAGCCATAGGGTCTGACCTGTAGCCTTTCTTATCCTCAGGAATTTGTTTGGGTACCAAGATAAAGGGGCGAGGTAGAATAGGTAGGTGTTCTCTGTGGAATCCTACACAACCATACGCCTCTGGAAGGGCTAATTGCACTAAATGTCCCAATGCCCAAGTAACAGCATAATCATTACCTAACAAATATCCATCTTGTTTTTCACTTGCCCCCACTATAGCGGCAATCTCTCTTGCCACACTGGGCTTTTCTGCTAATATAACTTTCATTTTTCTACGTGTATTGAGGTTAAAAATTAGAGTTATACTTTGCGTCCCTTGGACTTCTTAGCAGTTTCTTTTTGAGCTGTTTTTTCTGATTGCTTTTGAGGGCGTTTTTCTTCTTTGGCTTTAGATGTTTCAGCTTTTTGCTTGGTAGAAGAAACTTTATCAGTAATGTCCTTTTGAGGATTGTTAAAGCTCATCTCTACCTTGCCTTTGTCCTTGTCAAAAGTAAAATAACCGCTATAAGTTTTACCGGCTTTGCTCTGTAAACCTTCTAAATAAATAGGATTACCCTTGCTCAGTTCCTTGTGTTGTTCTTCGGTAAGAGTTACCCCTCGTATGACTGTAGGAGCCTCAGTGAGTTTCTCTTGATTAGCAAGTTTAGGAGCTTTGTCTTCAAAAAGAAATTCCACATAACGCTTGTCGGCATTGAACTGCACAGTTGCGTTAAAAGGCTCTCCTTTTTTAGAGGTCATTCCCTCGACAAACAGAGGCTTGCCTTCTTTGAGCGTTTGTTTTTGCTCCTGGGAGAGTTTGACTCCTTTGATTTCATCGGGGACTTTGATATGTTCACTACGCAAGGCAATGATTTCATTGGTGAGCTTGTCAATACTGATGATAGAAGGGATTTTCTCCCCTGTTTTACTATTGGTAAGCTCAACTGTACGTCCCATATTTCCTGTGGTAAGCAGGTTCTTTTTATCCTCTTCTGAAAACTCGTGACCAAAGAAAGGATAATCCAATTGTGGTTCCTTGCGCATCCCGTGAATGGCTACTGCTACTTTTCCATCAACTTCCCTTAGGGATAGACGAGCATCAAAGCGGGTTACTGTAGAGCCTAAATTGAAACTAATAGGCACCAGCTCATTGGTTTTATAACCTTTCAAGAGGGGCTCTAATAGGTTCCTCTTCTCTAAAGACTCTCGACTCACCCCTAAGTTTTGTAACGTTTCCCAATCAATAGCATCAGGGTTGTACTTGAGTTCCTCTTGGGCAGGAGTACTTTGAGATTGTGCCTGAGCAGGAGCTTCTTGTGCTTGCGCTTGAGCAGGAGCTTCTTGTACTTGTGCTTGAGCAGGAGCTTCTTGTGCTTGTGCTTGAGCAGGAGCTTCAGGAGGGGTCTGAGCAACGGCAGTCTCTCCTTCTTGTTTTAGAGTAGCTGCTTTTTGCTCTTGTTTGATATACTGCTCAGGAGATACTTCGTACTTCTTGAGGTATTCCTTACCCTTTTCAGTGAGCTTTGCCAAATGGTTTTGGAGTTTTTCTATCGTATTTATCGATTTTTCTATCGGTATTTTAAAGAAAGAAAAACGAGAAGGGTTCTGGGCTTGGCGCATAAAGTTGCTAAAGAAATTAGACAGCATATTACCTTGCTTGTCTACTTTCATAAAGTCATCCAAGGATTTGCTGTCAGCAGGAGCCGTTTTTAACTCTCCTTTCTCATCAATTCCTTTTACAGCCTTAAGCTGTTTTTCTTCTTTGTCAAATACCAGTAGGATATCAGATAGTTGTTCATCCACTGGGATTTGATTGTCGTAATTTGCCGTATCGGCGTGTTGATTTTCTGCCATTATTTAAACATCTTTTTTAATTTGGGGGTAAAATTACTCCCTTTGTAAGACGTCTAAGAGAGGCTGTCCTTTTTAGGCATAGTATTTCCGTTTTTGGCTTTTAAGGCTGTTACAGGCACACTGAAATGTTCTCGGATAAATTGATGTACATCCGAGAGCTTGTAGTATATTTTGCCTGATATGGTATAATAAGGCAGTTTGCCATTGGAGCGATACCTTTGCAGGGAACGTGCAGAGATTTTAAAGGTGAGCATCAAGTCTTGATTGTCCAAGAGTTCCTCACCATCCAAGCTGTTTTTGCGTTTTTCAGCTTTGTCTATTTGCTCTTTAAGCAAATCAAAACGATCCATAATGCGTTCCATCCACGCTATAAATTCTATTCTGTCGATTTCCATTTTTTATATTTATATTTGTTTAATACTTCGATTGTTAGGTCTTAATCTTAGAACATCTAAAAGTTCTTCTTATCCTTGTGAGTTCTTGTTATCCTCCAAAAGTTCTTTTAGCACACTGCCCATTCCTAAGAGTTGGTCATTACCCTCTTGAGGGACTAAAATGCCCATTTCCTTTAAGGTACGGATATAACCTTTTGCGGTGCGTTCCTTTACATCAGTCCTTTTTTGAATTTCTATGTTCAGCTCTTGAACAGTCCACAAAGTTCGCTCTTTAAAAAGAGGAGAAACTAACGAGGCTAAGGTACTGGCTTTATTGGGTTTTTGGTCTTCGTTTTTCTGATTGCCTACATAACTATGCATTCCCAGCTCATTGTTCCATCTAAAAAGTATTTGTGGGGTATCGCTAAGGCTACCATTGCGTATTTTCATCGGTTTGACCGCTGAGATAGGACTGTTCTTCTCCCTTTCGATAGAAAGCACTGCGGTTGCTTTGCGTTGTAGTTCAGAGCCTAAATGACCACGGAGTTTAAGTCCGCTGGGGGTGAGGTGTAATACACATACGATACAGGTTTTGTAGTTACCTGCCAAAAGGTAAAGCTCTTCTATGAGTTCCACGCTTTCTTGCTCGTTATTCACAGCTCCAATAAGGTCGGCTATACCATCGATGACCACCAAATGCACTCCTGCACATTGGTAGTAAAAACTCTCCAAGCCTTCACGAATGACCTTTAATCGCTCTCTGCGAGGGAGTTGGGTGAGGCAAAAGGCGTGTAGCAAATCAGGAAGAGAGGTTAGTTTAGCTCTTTTAAGCAGTTTGCTGATGTTTTGATAGAGCTGGTCTTGAGACTGTTCTGTATCGAAAAATAGCACCACTTTATCTTTTGGGCAAGGCAGTAGCGTTGTGCCCAATGTGTCAATAGGTAGGTTCTTACTGTTAAGACAACCTGCAATGAGGGCGCTTATATAATGGCTTTTGCCTGTACCTTCGCCTCCTGTAATACCCAATAAACTACTCTGTACTCCTACAGGAGTTTTGCCAATAGAGATGATTGTTTCTTGCTTTTGGGGAGGTTTATCCCATTGGATTTCGCAGTTTTTAAGTAGTGATAGGCTTTCTTCATAGTGTTTGCTAAGGGTCTGATAAAAGAGTTGCAATAGGTCTCTACCCGTTTT
>ERZ773075.1662-NODE-1662-length-10531-cov-37.7775_pt1 | contig 10531 bp, 10 predicted proteins | sample MGYA00580614_ERZ773075 | MGnify/ENA primary metagenome ERZ773075 (study PRJEB29015, sample SAMEA2738021) | human oral metagenome | biome: human oral; feature: human-associated habitat; material: dental | place: China | collected 2043 ... | reverse complement strand
GTCTTCCTGGCCAACTCCGGGACCGAGGCCAACGAGGCCGCCTTCAAGATCGCCCGCCGGCACGGCGGCGGCAGCCGCCCTCGCGTCCTGGCTCTCCAGGATGCCTTCCACGGACGGACCATGGGCGCCCTGGCCCTGACCCATAAGGCCGCCTACCGGGAACCCTTCGAGCCCCTGCCCGGCGGCGTTGAGTTCATTCCGGCCGGCGATATCGAGGCGCTGCGCGGTGCGCTGGGACCGGACGTGGCGGCACTCATTGTCGAGCCCATCCAAGGTGAGGCCGGGGTGCGCGAGCTGCCCGCCGGATACCTGGAGGCTGCCCGCGAGCTGACCGAGGCCGTCGGCGCCCTGCTCATCATCGACGAGGTCCAGTCCGGTATGGGGCGTTCAGGGGCCTGGATGGCTCACCACCTGCTGGCTCCCGGAGTCGTACCCGACGTCGTCACTCTCGCCAAGGGGCTGGGCGGTGGTATCCCCATCGGTGCAGTCGTCGCCACTGGTGAGGCTGCGGCTCTCCTGGGACCCGGTCAGCACGGTACCACCTTCGGCGGCAACCCGGTGGCCTGCGCCGCCGCCCTGGCCGTCATTGACACCGTCCGCAGCCAGGACCTGCTCGTCCGGGTCGAGCAGCTTGGCTCGGCCTGGGCCCGTGAGCTGGCAGCCGTCGACGGCGTCAACGAGGTGCGCGGCCGGGGCCTGCTCATCGGCGTCGGCCTGGCCGAGGGGCTCCCACCCGCCGGCGAGATCGCCGCCACCTTACTGGCTGAACGCGGCTTCATCGTCAACGCACCGCGTCCCGACACGATCCGTCTGGCGCCGCCCTTCATCCTGTCCGACGACGACGCGGGCGCCTTCACCACCGCCTTGTCCGAGATCCTCTCCCGGGCACAGTCCGAGAAAGTGAGCTCATGAGCGCCACCATCGAGGCCTCTCACCGAGACCCGGCGGCAGCGGCCCCGCTGGCACCCGGGACCAAGACCGCCAGGCACGCCAGCATCATCCAGATCCTCTCCCGCGAACGCATCCGGTCCCAGGCTCAGCTGCGCAATGCCCTGGCGCAACGTGGCATCAGCACCACCCAGGCCACGCTCTCGCGGGACCTGGTGGAGCTGCGTGCCACGAAGATCCGTGCCCCGGGCGGAGAGCTCATCTACTCGATGCCCGAGGCCGGGGCGCCCGGGCAGGTCCATGCAGCCTTCACCGGGACGGAGGAGACTGACGACTCCCTGCGCGCCCACACCACCCCCCGCCTGGCCCGGTGGTGCGCCGAGCTGCTCGTCACTGCCGAGTGGGCGGGCTCCCAGGTGGTGCTGCGAACCCCGGCCGGGGCCGCCCAGCTGCTCGCCGGGGCCGTCGACGACGCGATGATGCCCGGGGTCCTGGGTTGTATCGCCGGTGACGACACCGTCCTGGTCATCACCCGCAGCGCTCAGGTCGCCGCCGACGTGGCCGGGCACCTGCTCGCGCTCGCCGATCCCTCAGCCCGCGCCTGACCCCTCCCCACAGCCCTTGACACCTCAAGTCACCCGCCACTGGTCCGCCAGTGTCACCACGAAGAGAAGAGAGATCCCATGAGCACCCACAAGGACCGTGTCGTCCTGGCCTACTCCGGAGGCCTGGACACGTCTGTCGCCATCGGCTGGATCGGCGAGGCCACCGGCCGAGAGGTCGTCGCTGTCGCCGTCGATGTCGGCCAGGGCGGCGAGGACCTTGAGGTGATCCGCCAGCGCGCCCTCGACTGCGGTGCCGTTGAGGCCTACGTGGCCGATGCCCGCGATGAGTTCGCCAACGACTACTGCATGCCCGCCCTCAAGGCCAACGCCCTCTACGAGGGCACCTACCCGCTCGTCTCGGCGCTCTCCCGCCCCGTCATCGCCCGCCATCTGGTCAAGGCCGCCCGTCAGTTCGGTGCCCACACGGTGGCTCACGGCTGCACCGGCAAGGGTAATGACCAGGTCCGCTTCGAGGTGTCCATTACCTCGATGGCCCCCGACATGGACTGCATCTCCCCGGTGCGCGACCTGGCGCTGACCCGTGACGTCGCCATCGACTACGCCGAGAAGCACAACCTGCCGATCGAGACCACCAAGCACAACCCCTTCTCCATCGACCAGAACGTGTGGGGTCGCGCCATCGAGACCGGCTTCCTGGAGGACCTGTGGAACGCTCCTACCAAGGACGTCTACGTCTACACCGATGACCCCACCTACCCGCCCCTGCCCGACGAGGTGACCCTCACCTTCAAGGAGGGCGTCCCGGTGGCCATCGACGGCCGGGAGGTCACTCCGCTGGAGGCCATCCAGGAGCTCAACCGCCGGGCCGGAGCCCAGGGGGTGGGACGCATCGACATGGTCGAGGACCGGCTCGTGGGCATCAAGTCCCGTGAGATCTACGAGGCTCCCGGAGCCGTCGCCCTCATCGAGGCCCACCAGGCGCTCGAGTCCGTCACCCTGGAGCGCATGCAGCGCCGCTACAAGCGGAGTATGGAGCAGAACTGGGCCGAGCTCGTCTACGAGGCCCAGTGGTACTCCCCGCTCAAGCGCTCCATGGACGCCTTCATCGAGGACACCCAGCGCTACGTGAACGGTGATATCCGAATGGTGCTGCACGGAGGCCGGGCGACCGTCACCGGGCGCCGCTCCGAGACCGGCCTGTACGACTTCAACCTGGCCACCTACGAGAGCGGTGACACCTTCGATCAGTCCTCCTCGCGAGGATTCATCGAGATCTACGGGATGCAGTCCAAGCTTGCCGCCGCCCGCGACGTGCGAGCCGGCAACGGTCAGGGGTTCTGACCGGGGCATGAACCGTCTCAGGTCCTATGGTGCGGGGATGCCTTAAACCGACAGAGTATGACGAACCGGTTGCCTCCGCAGACAGAAAGTGGAGGCAACCGGTTCGTCATGCTGGCCGTGCCTTGCCGACGGGGACGGCCTGCTCACGGCAGGGAGCCGCCGACCCCGGTCACTCAGTCGACTCAGCCGCCTGTACCCCGTCCTTCCGGGGCTGCCGGCGCAGCCAGCGGGAGTCGTCGTTGGCGTAGGCGTAGTAGCCACCGATCAGCAGCCCGCCGCCCACGAAGTTGCCCAGTAGCGCCACGGCCACGTTGCCCAGCGCCGGCAGAACATCGATCCCGTGCGTCAGACCGACGACGGTGAACAGGACCGTGTTGGCCACCGAGTGCTCAAAACCGAGGAAGGCGAAGACGAACACGGCGATGATCATCGAGAAGATCTTGGACCAGTCCTCGTGGATGAAGCCGTTGTAGATGAGGAGCATCGCCAGGTTGATCATGAAGTTGCACAGGATCGCCCGCACGAAGAGGTCGGCGACCCCGGAGGCCGATGACAGGTAATGGAGCTTGCCCTCCACCGAGTGCACGGCCTGCTCGCCGGTGGCTCCGCCTACGAGCGTGGAGAAGTGGTACATGACGGCGAAGACGAGCCCGCCGATGAAGTTGCCGGCCAGGCACATGAACAGCACCCTCAGGGTCCTCCACGCCGAGATGCGCTTGTAGTAGTAGCCGATGACCACCACCATCATGTTGCTGGTGAGCAGCTCGGACTTCGTGTAGTAGATGAAGACGAGGGCGGGTCCGAAGGCCAGGGCCCCAAGCATCTTTCCGACCCCCGCGAGCGAGGTGTCCCCGAAGCGCAGGCCGTCGAGGATGCCGACAATGGCGTAGTTGACGATGTAGAAGACCGCCACGATCATGCCGGCCATGGCCGCGCGCATGAGATAGCGGTGGGCGATCACCCCGGTCATCCTGGTCTTGGTCTCCAGCGCCTCGAGCACAGTGGAGATGAACTGCTTGCCTGGGAAAAGGGCGTCTTGTTCGGCGGGCATTGGCTCATCATGACATGACCGGCCGGTTACCGGGCAGATCCTTCTTCCTTCCCGTCGGTTGGCGTCGTCCTGCTGCTCCCGGTCCTGTGCCTTCCTCGAAAAGGGTGGGGCGTCTTTGCCCGCGGTCCACCACAGGTCCTCCTCCGAACTGATCGGTGAGGTACCTGTGCGGGCAGATGCGCCATGATGGGGTCATGAGCCACTCCAGCCAGCCCGCCAAGCAGCCCGCCCCCCAATCCGTTCCCTCAGGCTCGCAGCAGAGCCCGGACCCCGCCGGTGTCAGCCTGTGGGGTGGGCGGTTCTCCGGGGGACCCGCTGACGCGCTTGCCGCACTGTCCGTGAGCACTCACTTCGACTGGCGCCTGGCCCGCTACGACATCGCCGGCTCCCGAGCCCACGCCCGCGCCCTGGCGCAGGCCGGCCTGCTGGACGCAGGCCAGCTGTCCGGCATGCTGGACGCCCTGGACCGCCTCGAGGCCGACGTCGTCGCCGGCATCTTCGTCCCCGAGGTCTCCGACGAGGACGTCCACACCGCCCTGGAGCGCGGTCTCATCGAGCGCGCCGGCGATGACCTGGGTGGGCGCCTGCGCGCCGGACGCAGCCGCAACGACCAGATCGCCACTCTCATCCGCATGTACCTGCGCGACCAGGCGCGCCATGTCGCGGGCCTGGTCCTCGACGTCATCGACGGCCTCATTGACCAGGCCGCACGGGCCTCCGACGCCATCATGCCCGGACGCACCCACATGCAGCACGCCCAGCCGGTCCTCGTCGCCCACCAGCTGCTCGCCCACGCCTGGCCGCTTATGCGCGATGTCGAGCGCCTCGAGGACTGGGACGCCCGCGCCGCCGTGAGTCCCTACGGCTCCGGCGCACTGGCCGGCAACACGCTGGGAATGGATCCCGACGCCGTGGCCGCCGATCTTGGTTTCGAGGCGGCCGTGGAGAACTCCATCGACGGTACGGCCGCCCGAGACGTCGTCGCCGAGCTGAGCTTCGTCCTCACAATGGTCGCGGTGGACGTCTCGCGCCTGAGCGAGGAGATCATCATCTGGAACACCAAGGAGTTCGACTTCGTCACTCTCGACGACTCCTACTCCACGGGCTCATCCATCATGCCGCAGAAGAAGAACCCGGATGTGGCCGAGCTGGCCCGCGGCAAGACCGGACGCCTCATCGGTGACCTCACTGGGCTGCTCGCCACCCTCAAGGCCCTGCCGCTGGCCTACAACCGGGACCTGCAGGAGGACAAGGAGCCCGTCTTCGACGCCGTCGACACCCTGGCCATCCTTCTTCCGGCCGTCAGCGGCATGGTGTCCACCATGATCCTCCACTACGAGCGTATGGCGGACCTCGCGCCCCAGGGCTTCTCCCTGGCCACCGATATCGCGGAGTGGTTGGTCAAGAACGGCGTGCCCTTCCGCCACGCCCACGAGATCTCCGGTGCCTGCGTGCGCGAGTGCGAGAGGCGCGGCATCGAGCTGTGGGACCTGTCCGACGACGACTTCGTCGCCATCGATGAGCGGCTCACCCCGGGCGTGCGGGAGGTCCTCTCAGCCGAGGGGTCGGTGTCCGCCCGCACCGGACACGGCGGCACCGCGCCGGTACGCGTCGTCGAGCAGCTCGCCCGGGCGATCTCCCGCAGCGCCGAGCTGAGGGTCTTCGCCTGGGAGGGCTCCCTGCTGGACGGACCTGCGGGTCCTCAGCGGCCCGAGCCGGGGGAGTCTGATGACGAGGACGCGGACGGCGGGACTGGGACGGATGCTGAGGCGGAGCAGGACTGAGCCTGCTCGCGAGGACGATGTCATGGCGGAGCCCACGACGGAACTGAGTCCCGAAGTCGCCTCGATCCTGAGCCGTGACAGCCTGGAGGCGGCTCCGGCGCTGCTGGGCGCCGTCATCTCCGTTGCCGGCTCGCAAGGACGCGTCGCGATCAGGCTGACGGAGGTGGAGGCCTACCGGGGCGAGGAGGACCCGGGCTCCCACGCCTTTCGCGGGCGCACGGCCCGCAACACCTCGATGTTCGAGGCCGGCGGGTGCATCTACGTCTACTTCACCTACGGCATGCACCACTGTCTCAACATCGTTACTGGACCGGCGGGGATCTCGCGAGCGGTGCTCCTGCGTGGGGGAGAGGTGGTGGACGGGACTGAGCTGGCCAGAGAGCGTCGCCCCGCCGCACGTACTGACCGCGACCTGGCCCGCGGTCCGGCACGGTTGTGCTCGGCGCTCGGGCTGGACCGCTCCGACGACGGCGCACTGCTGGGTGGGCCGGGATCACGTATCAGCCTGACCCTGCCGAGGTTGCAGCGGGCGCCGGATCCCGCGCGCATCCGGAGCGGGCCACGCACCGGGGTCGCCGGGCCTGGAGGAGACGGGAGCTCCTTTCCCTGGCGTTTCTGGCTCCACGGCGAGCCGACTGTCTCACCTTACAGACCGGCCGCGCCCAGGCGTCGTCGTCAGGACTGACTCTCATGCTGCCGGGCGCCGGCTTGCCCTGAGTACTCACATCATCTAATAATAGGTGCACAGATAATCTCTGTAGAGACTATCTTGATTATGCAACCGCGGAGGAAAGGCGAGCAATGTGGTCGACTGAGTGTGAACGGACGGCGGATGTCCCGGTGGAGGTCCTGTGGAAGACCTGGATCAAGGTGCTCTCCGGTGAGATCGAGCTCCCGGAAGGAGATCGCTACGAGCCTCGCGAGCCAGTGGGGCCCGGTGCGTCGATCGCGATGACACCGGCCAGGCAAGACAGCGTTGAGATCGTGGTGACGCGATGGGAGCCGCCTTATGTCCAGGCGGACCGGGTCTCCTATGGGGGAGTGGAACTGACCTTCACACACTCCTTCATGCCCACAGAGACACAGGGGAAGAGCGTTGTTGTCACCCGCCTCGACATCGACGGCCCCGGTGCCGACGACGCCGGCCCGGCGATCGGTCCGAGAATCGCCGAGGACTTCCCGCAGGCCATCGACTCACTCATCGAGGCTGCTAGGGTCGATATGTGAAGACACGGTTCCAGGGGCCGGAGGCGAGCCCCGGCTTCCTCATGTGGAGGACCGCGCTGGCCTGGCAGCGCGACATCGCGGCTGCTCTGGGGCCCGTCGCACTGACGCACTCGCAGTTCGTCCTCCTGTCCTGCACGCAGTGGCTCGAGGAACAGGGAGACGGCGCCAGCCAGGTCATGATTGCGGCCCAGGCGGGAATGGATGTGAAAACCGCCAGTCAGGTGCTGCGCAGGCTGGAGCAGGCCGGCCTTGTCTCGCGCCAGCAGGACCCCAAGGACTCCCGCGCGCGGATCGTGACAACGACGGCTGCGGGGCGAGATGTCGGGGCTCGGGCAACACGCCTTGTGGAGGATGCCGATGAGGCGTACTTCATCACCATGCCCCACCTGCGCGACGCGCTGCTGCGCGACGCCGGTGCCGTGGTGCGCAGAGAAACAGCGCACCACGGCGAGGCAGCCGATGCGCCCGCCGGTCGGAGCGCGAGCCCCGAGACCCCTGGTGACGCGGCCGGTGCGACCATGGAGGCTGCTCCGTGAGGTTGCCTCAGTGACCGATGACTACTGGAACCACAATGTCGCCTTTCATCGCCGCATCGTGAGGGACGCGGCGCTGCGCGGTGGGAGCGCGCTCGATGTCGGATGCGGTGACGGGCTCCTGCTCGCGCGCCTGGCGGCAGTGTGCCGCTGCGTCGTCGGACTTGATCCCGATGAGCAGGCGGTTGCTCGAGCGCGTGACCGTCTGGAGCAGATCCCGCAGGCCGAGGTCCTCCTCGACGACGTCATGGATCCCGACCTGCCTCAGCGCATCGGCACCTTCGAGACGGTCAGTTGCGTGGCCACGTTGCACCACCTCCCGCTGAAAGCTGCCCTGGTGAGGCTGAGAGAGCTGGTGGCACCTGGCGGGCGACTCATCGTCGTCGGCCTGGCCGCCAACAAGAGCCTGTGGGACTGGTTGCTGTCCGCACTGGCTGTTCTGCCTCTGCGCGTGGTCGGTGCCCTGCGCCGGGAGACGCGCGACATCGGTGTGGTCACGCGTTCTCCACGAGAGTCGTTCACCGAGATCCGTGCGGCGGCATCCCGGATCCTTCCCACGGCCAGGGCTCGACGGCGCTTCTACTACCGTTACACCCTCATCTGGGACCGCTCGATGGAGGCCTTGTGAACGATTCCCCGCATCCGGCCCCCGACTCCGCGGGCATGCCGATCCCTCTGCGCACTCTGTACGAGCTGCTGCGGGCCGAGCTCGGTGAGATCGATCCCTGGCCCGCCGAGTCCGACCTCGAGTACGTCTGCGGGGCCGTCCTCGTCCAGAACACCACATGGGGCAGTGCTCTGCGCTCCCTGGATGCGCTGAGAGACGCCACGGCCTTCGACGCTGACCGGATGCTCTCGCTTGACGAGGCGTGCCTCATCGACCTGATCCGCCCCAGCGGATTCATGAAGGCCAAGGCTCGCGCGCTGCGCGCCTACGCGACCTGGCTCACGGGCCCGGAAGGACGAGTGGCACCTGCTCTCGGTGATGGCGCCCTGCGCGCAGAGCTGATGAAGCTCCCCGGGTTCGGCCCGGAGACGGCCGACGTCGTCGCTCTCATGGTCTACGGCAGGCCCCGGTTCATCTTCGACGCCTATGCCAGGCGCCTGCTCCGCCAAGCCGGTTATGAGGTGGGACGAGATTATGAGCAGACCCGACGCGCCCATGAGGCAGCAGTGGCCGACAGCGGGCTCGATGTTGGCCAGCTCAAGGACTTCCACGGACTGATCATCACCGCCGGTCAACGTGCTCGTGCAGTAGGAGGATGGCAGACCTACGGACCTGTGATCGGTGTGGGGCTCATGAACCGGTAACCGTCCAGGTGCTGCAGGCGACGGGCCGACGACACACGTGACATCGGTGCCGGTCCGACCACATCGTGGAAGCAGGACTGGGACATGGCAGACTATCTGCGCCGGAGGTATCCACCGGCCCGAGCGCGACGCGCCGGGACAACACGTGCAGGACGCACGACAACCCACGGAAGGCGACTGGACAGTGACGGACATCCTGGACGAACTGCAGTGGCGCGGGCTCATCGCCCAGCACACCGACATCGACGCGCTGCGCGCAGCGTTGACCGACGGGGACGTCACCTTCTACTGCGGGTTCGACCCGACAGCACCCAGCCTTCACCACGGCCACCTCGTAGCCGTCAAGGTCATGCGTCACCTTCAGCTCGCCGGACACCACCCACTGGCACTCGTGGGCGGAGCGACCGGGCTCATTGGTGACCCGCGCGCCAAGGGGGAGCGCAGCCTCAACACCAAGGACGTTGTGGCAGGGTGGGCGGTGAGCCTCCAGGAGCAGCTCGAGAACCTTCTCGACTTCAGCGGGGACAACCCCGCGCGGATCGTCAACAACTTGGACTGGACCCAGGCGATGAGTGCCATCGACTTCCTGCGGGACCTGGGTAAGCACTTCCGCATGGGCACCATGCTCTCCAAGGACATCGTCGCCCGGCGCCTGGCCAGTGAGGAGGGCATCTCCTACACCGAGTTCAGCTACCAGGTCCTCCAGGCCAACGACTACCTCGAGCTCTACCGGCGCTACGGCTGCACCCTGGAGGTGGGTGGCAACGACCAGTGGGGCAATCTCGTGGGCGGGATGGACCTCATCCACAAGGTTGAGGGCGCCTCGGTCCACGTCATGACCAACCCGCTCATCACCAAGGCCGACGGCACCAAGTTCGGCAAGTCCGAGGGCGGGGCGATCTGGCTCAACCCGGAGATGCTCAGCCCCTACGCGTTCTACCAGTTCTGGCTGCAGGTCGACGACGTTGACGTGGTGCGCTTCCTCAAGGTCTTCACCTTCCTGGAGCGCGAGGAGATCGAGCGTCTTGAGACCGCAACAGCTGAGAATCCGAAGGCTCGTGAGGCGCAGCGAGTTCTGGCTTATGAGGTGACGACGTGGGTCCACGGAGCCGAGGCCACGGCCCAGGCCGAGGCGGCGACCTCCGCCTTGTGGGGGCGCGGGGATCTCGCCGGCATCGACGAGGCGACGATCCTGGCCGCCACGGCCGACCTTGCCGCCGGTGACGTGGTCGTCGGAGAGACCACGATCGTGGACCTGCTCATCAGTGCGGGCCTGGAGCGTGGCCGTAACGCCGCGCGGAAGACCATTGCCGGCGGTGGGGCCTACCTCAACAACGTCAAGGTGGAGGACGAGGCCACGGTCATCAGCCACGAGCACATGCTCGCCGGGGGAGTTGTCCTGGTGCGTAAAGGTCGGCGGAACCTGGCTGTTGGACGCACAAAGTAGGTTCTCCACGTATTTCTGCGGCCTTCGAGCACTGCTGTAGCGCGGTGACAGCTTTTGTGGGCACCGTCACCGCACTACGGTTTGACGGTCGGGTAGCAGATGCGTAATGTTCTCTCCGGCCCGAAAGGGAGAGGGCGAATTCCTCAGACCGGCCGGGAGCTGAGAACTAAAAAGAGCCGAATAGAGATGAGGGTCACCGACCATTCGTTTGACTCAAGAAAATCGGCTCGATATAGTCTCTCAGGCGCTTCTGAGGAGGAGGCGAAAGACGGAAAGTCTTTCGAAGATTTTTCAGTGGGTGTGTTGTTTGAGAACTCGATAGTGTGTCATGTTTTTTATGCCATTTGGTCCTGGGGGCTGCGCATGGTGGGCTTTTGTTTGTT
>ERZ773075.1660-NODE-1660-length-10540-cov-28.1778_pt1 | contig 10540 bp, 6 predicted proteins | sample MGYA00580614_ERZ773075 | MGnify/ENA primary metagenome ERZ773075 (study PRJEB29015, sample SAMEA2738021) | human oral metagenome | biome: human oral; feature: human-associated habitat; material: dental | place: China | collected 2043 ... | reverse complement strand
CAGAATGGTGCTCAAACCCAGGATGAGGCCGGCGAGCTTGAGATATTGCTTGCTGACCGTGGTGTTTTCGGCGGCGTTGGTGTTGGTGGTTGCCATGGTGGGTTCAGCCGTCTTTGTGCTGTTGGGCGCGGTTGTGATGGACATGGAATGGTCTCCTTCAATGTCTTGAAACTATCTTTAGTGGAGCATTTCGTTCCGCTTTATCTGGAGCATAACGCTCCGTATAGTAAAATGCAAGCATAACGAGAAACACCGAGCTCATTGCAGAAAACTGGGAAGGATAGCTGCACGCCATGCGGAAAGATGCGCAAGAAAACCGACAAGAAATACTCCGGGTCGCCCGATTCCTTATCGCCCAACAGGGGTCAGACGTGTCCCTGCGCACCATTGCGTCAACCGCCGGAGTGGGCATCGCTACCCTGTACCGCAACTTTCCCACCAGGGAAGAACTGCTGTTGGGCATTGTGCAAGAAACCGCGGAAGAGGCGGAGGCTGCCATAGCGGAATGCTTGGAAACCTGGGACGCGAACCCCGAGCAGGCGTGGCGGAACTATGCGTATGCCGTTGCCAGGCAGAAGATCGCCACCTTTGCCATGCGCATGGTTGAAGCCCCCGGCATAGAAGAGATCGTCGAGCAGATCAAGGCGACACGTGCCCACGTGCTGGGCCAGGCAGAAGCAGTGCTGGATCGGGCGAAGGCCGCCGGATTCGTTGGCCCCGACATGACTGTTCTGCAATTCCAGATTGGGTTAGCTATAGTGACGCGGCCCCTGCCGGACACCCCCTTCTTTGACCTACCCGAAGAACGTGAATGGCTTATCGACGTCTACCTCCGCGGGGTGCGGGCGGAGTAGGGGAGGGGGACCCTGGTCCATTCTTCTTCGAAGAGAAGTTCGTTAGGAACATGTTATCTGTCTTGCTTTTCTTGCCTCCAGAGAGCGGTCATGTGTTAGCGCCTTGAGAAGCTGAACCACACTTCCCTAGCAACTGAATAAGCTTCAAGGAAACCCGCTGCTCCCAGCCTTGATACTGCTGGGAGTAAGGACCCATAATCTGCTTATATATGAATAGTGGATTGAGTTGTTCGCCGATTACCTTTTGCATCAGTCCACTTCACAATGCACTCAACCATACTTGGCGATCCCGAAGTAATCACCAAGGGAAAGCGGATCTCGTGCTCTGGGGGGATTGTCCCTATTGGTCCTTTTTTTCGTATAACCTCAAAGAATGCATTTGGGGAAAGTCCCTCAAAAACAAAATTAACATTCTTAGCGGGGCCATGTGAGGTGTTGTTTAACACTAGTTCCCATTTTCGTTTGGTCTTTATTCGTCCCTGGCTATCAGATACAGCACGTTCGTGTACTTCTGCGCTTGGCCAAACTCCTTCGGATGGATCAAAACCATTTTCATGTGGGGTTTCTTTCTTTGCCTGTTCAGCGTTTTGCTGGAATTGGCTGGCTGAACGGCTCAGAAAGTTATTGATATGCCCGATGAGACCGCTATTATCGGCATATTTTAGAATTAGTGCTTGGTCGTATAGCTTACTTAGATAATCCTCTAAACGCTGTCGTTCTTTAAGAGCTGGTCCTGTTAGCGGGTTACGTGGGCTACTATCAACCAATATTGCGATTTGTTTGCCAGCTTCAGCAAGAACCTTGATCTCCTCAGCTGTGCCAGATTCTGCTTCACCGGTTGGCGTTCCAAGCCGATCCCGGAATAATGCAATCGCAAGATCCGCATCATCGACTATCTGCTTATTGAGTAATGCTTGAGGTCGATCGCCGAACTCTGCCACCGCATGTTCCGTCCATGAGATGGGCAACACGTTGAGGCTAAATTGTTGTCCATAATTACAGTTCCACTGGCTAATTGCTTTCCTGATGGTTGTTAAACTTTCTGGAGGGATATCGCCAGGTGCCGAAATAAGTAGATTCAGTACGAGTGCTTTGTATGCCATTATCAATGCCTTTCATTAAACGGAAGTGTAAATGTTTGGATTGTTTTGTCTGGTATGGTAGTTATCCCTTTGCCTCCTCTGCGTACCGTGGTGCGAATCGTTCCATTTGGTTGAGCACCTCGGTTACGGCTTCTTTCTGCTTGTCCGGTGGGTAACCATACTTACGAAGCAGCTTCCTGATTGTTCGTCGTAACTTGGCCTTGACATCTTCCCGAACAGTCCAGTCAATACCGGTATCCCGTCGCATAGCAGACACAAGATCACGGGCAATCTGAGCCAACACATCCGTACCCATCACATCCACTGCGGATTCGTTGAGTGCCACAACATCATAGAATGCTAGCTCATCATTACTCAGTGCAGGTGTGAAAGTATCGCCTCGATTGCGCTCCGCAACTACTTCCTTGGACAGCTCAATAAGTTCTGCAATGACCTGGGCAGAGGTAAGCTGCTTGTTAGTGTAACTGTTCATTAGGTCGGTGATGCGTTCGGAAAACAGTTTGGAACGAATCTCATTATTTCCGGTTGCTTCCCGGGCTTCTTGCTGTAATGAGCGACGAAGAGCATCAATCATTAAAGCAATTCGTGACACATCCGTTTCTTCTTTGAAGATTTCCGCATCCAAATCCTGGAGGTTAGGGATGTCTATTCCTGCTTCCCGATAAACATCAATAACACCCGTGGATTCAGTGGAATCAATAACCAGCTTGCCCAGGGCATTCCTTATCGAATCAGTGATAGGTTGCCCATTGGCCAGCCGGTCGGCAGCCTCCATCTTGGTCAGCCAGATTTTTACCTCGGAATAAAACTGCACATCAGGACGTAAGGAAGAAGAATTATCACTACCAGAAGCTAGCGCCCAAGCACGGGCAAGTTTCCCAGCTTGCCTCTTAAACCTCATCGCTAGCGGCCTGGCGTCAGGACTTTCTGGATCATAGTTGTTGGGGCTGATAGGAGAACGTAGGAATGCTACTACCTTCAGCAAAGCATCGCGTTTCCCCTGTTGCTGCTCGATATCCCGCCATGTGGTTCCGACGATTTCATCCAATTCGGCAACAAAAACCCGACTGAGCTCTAATGCCTCCTCAATATCCTGTCCAATGACTTTCTTACCCGCATCACTGGCATCATAGGTGAATTCTTTCAGCGCAGCCTTGAGGTTTTCCACCAATGGGGCATAAGCCACCAACAACCCGTCTTGCTTATTACGGTAGGTTCGGTTGACCCGGGCCAAGGTTTGCATGAGAAGGGCATCTTTGAGCGGCCGGTCCACATAGAGAGTGTGAAGCGCTTTAGCATCGAAACCGGTAAGCATCATTCCCTGCACGATGGCGATCTCTAGCTCATCATCTGGGTTCTTCACCCGGTTCTTTACCGCAGCCAATGCGCTTGGGCGCCGCATATGTACTTTGAGCTCTTCCGGGTCCGATGGGGAAGCGGAATAGATGACCTTAATCTTTCCCTTATCATCGGCATCATCATGCCATTCAGGACGCAACGCTATGATCTTCTGATACAGGCGTGCAGCAATGGAGCGAGTAGCAGTGACCACCATTGCTTTGCCGGGGCCGCCGATAAACTCGCTCATATTGCTTCGACGGTCCTCCCAATGCCGCACCAAATCATCAGCCAGTGTGTCTAACCGGTCATCGGTACCATAAATGAGCTCTAGGTTTGCGACAGATTTTTGCACCTGGTCGCGCTCCAGCTCGTCAAGACCATCAAGTACTTCTTCAGCCGCATCATCGAGGTCATCGTCAGTAACACCGGGAATACGCGCTAGGGGAATGAGTCGTGGTTCGAAGTACACAGGAACCACGGCACCATCACTCACTGCCCGGTTCATGTCGTATACGTCAATGTCGTCACCGAAGACTTTGCGGGTGTCCCGGTCCCACTTTTTTAACGGTGTACCAGTAAAGGCCAGCATTGTGGCATTCGGCAGAGCATCACGCAGGTGTTGGGCGTAGCCGTCGGCGTTGGTGTCGCCGAAACCATAGTGGGAACGGTGCGCCTCGTCTACTATCACGACAATATTGCGCCGCTCGGATAGCAGTGGGTGTGACTCCTCATGGCTACCATCGTGATCTTGGAGACCGAACTTTTGGAGCGTTGAAAAGTAAATACCACCGGAGGTACGCGTCGATAGTTCCTGGCGGAGCATGTCGCGGGATACAATGCGGGTGGGATTCTCGGGCAGCAGTGTTGATGCGGCAAATGCGTCGTAAAGCTGCTGGTCAAGCTCGGTTCGGTCATTCAGCACAATGATGGTGGGACTGCCCATTTTTGGATGCCGCATGATTTTTGCGGTGTACATCTCCATCTCCATGGATTTGCCGGCACCCGTAGTGTGCCACACAACCCCGGCGCGTTTATCACCTGTCATTGCGGTTACTGTGGACGCAACCGCTTTGGTTACCGCAAAATACTGGTGTGGCTTGGCTATGCGCATGACAAGACCACCAGGCGTTTCATCGAATGCGGTGAAGTTGGTGAATAGCTGCCCGAACCGTTCCACATTAAACAACCCGAAGATGAGCAGTTCGAGTTTGGTTGTGATGCCACCATCAGTTTCGGTGGGGGCCAAACATCCATCATCATCCACGTTCCATGGGGCGAAGTGCTCAAACGGGGTGAACGGTGTGCCGTAGCGGGCATCTACATCATTGGATGCCACGACAATGTTGGCGAACCGGAACGCCATGGGAAACTCTTTGACATATGTTTGCAGCTGGTTGTAGGCGTTTTCAACGGTTGTGGCAGAGCCCGCCCGTTTCAACTCCACAATGGCCAGCGGCAGACCGTTCACATAGAGCACGATGTCGAATCGGCGCTCATGATCCCGACTCCGAATCGTTATCTGGTTTGCGGCCACATAGTTGTTTCGGTCGGGTTCCTCCGAGAAGAAACGAATGGTAGGCCGCTGCATCTGCCCGTCATGGTCTACATATTCGATGCTGTTGTATCCGTGTACCAGAATTGCGTGCAGCCGTTCGTTTTCCGCAATGGCGCTTTGCGACTTCGGGGTAATCACCTCGGTGATGGCTTGTTGCAGGTATGCTTCTGGCACTCCAGGGTTGAGGTTGCGTAGCGATTGGAGCAGGCGGCCGTGAAGCACAATGTCGTTCCAGGTTGTGCGCTCCCCTGATCCCGGGGCTAATGTGGCGCCGGGTACGCTTTCCCATTCTAGTTCGGCTAGTTCGTCAAGCATCCAGGTTTCCAAGTCTGCCTCGGATAGCATTATTCTTCCACCTCATGCTTGTCGACGCCTACCTCTGCCGAAGCCTCCTCAGCATCTCGAACCGTGATCTTCCCACTCATCAATAAAGGCAGGAGCTCATCACGGGTGCGAGCCAGGGTTTGGTTTTCTTGCTCGGCTTGTGATGCAAGCATCCATAATGTTTTGCCAAGCATGTTTAATTTATCGGGTATTGATGTTGGAACTTCTACAGTTTTATCAAGATCTGCCCGTTTAATATGCCCCATGGTTGTAGCTTTTCCGGCTGCAATCATTTGGAAATAATGGATTTGAGATTGAATGATGAGTTCAAGAGCCCATAAGTCAAATTTAGAGATAGGGAGCACTTTAAAAATATGTTGATTTACAATAGCTTCATCGTATGGCCACCGTTTGGTCATGAGCGTTCCTGACCAAGCGAATAGGAGCTCACCAGGAAGCACGACATGATTTTGATGTACCTCGATGTCATTAAATACCGTGTTGGAACCAATGCCTGAATTTAGTTCAGCGATTCTGGCCACTACCCTGCCTGTACCGGTGGCATTTTTTGTGAAGGCACGACCGTTAATAAATTCTGCAAGAGAACTTAAGGGTAAGGATTCCGTGTTTGTTTTGAGTAGTTTGTCCCATAGGGCGTTACGGAGTGAATCAGCAGATTGAATCGTACGTTGATTAGCTGCAATCTTGTCATCTAGGGAACCTAGTACTTTAGCTATTGTTTTTTGCTCTGAGACTGGAGGAAGGGAAAATGCTAAAGATTCTGCGTCGTTTCGGTTAAGCCCTGGTACTGCGCTGTCATTATTCATCTGATTTAGTGGTAGTGTTTGCAGGGCATAATATCCAAAACGTAAATCACAGTATGGTGTACCAGTTACATAAAACGTTGTATCAGTTGGCCAGACTGGATCTGGACAATAGGTTAGCGAGCCAATGCTTCCCTTTCGACCAATGACTATGCATGGTTCGGTGGTAAATGCAGTGTCATGACTGTCTATGATGCCGGCTGAAGAAACAACATCATATTCGCCACTATGAGTACGTTTTGATGCTGGGAGATTCTTGCCATATTTGAAGGGGAGTACTTCTCCTAGGGTGATGCTATTCCAAGACCTCATTTTATTGCAGCTTTCCCAGTTGTTCACGAATAATTGCGTCTAGGCGGGCGGACTCGTCTAGTGCGTTAGTTAGCTCTGTGGTGAGGCGAGCAATTTTCTCGTCGATAGGCTCGGTGTCCTCTTCATTTTCAGCGAAACCAACATACCGACCAGGGGTTAAAGCATAATCAGCAGCACGGATCTCATCAAGAGAAACAGACTTGCAAAAGCCAGGGACTTCCTCGTATACGCCCTCGGCTGAGGGGCGACCGCGCCACGTGCGGAATGTGTTAGCGATACGGTGAATGTCTTCATCGCTGAACGTGCGTTCGGTGCGGTCGATCATGTGTCCGAGATCCCGGGCGTCGATAAGCAAAAATTGACCAGTGCGATCAATGGAACCCTTTTTGCCTGCGGCTTTACTCTTGGCGAAATACCACACGCAGACCGGAATGCCGGTGCCGCGGAATAGTTGCGCGGGCAGCGCGATGACACACGAAACAATGTCATCTTCGAGCATGGCCTTGCGAATATCACCCTCGCCGGAAGACTTGGACGTCATAGTGCCATTAGCCATGACGACACCAGCTTCACCATCGGCTGCTAGCTTGGAAATGATGTGTTGCATCCACGCAAAGTTGGCATTACGCGCCGGGGGAACACCATATACCCAACGGGGGTCTTCCTCACTGCGCGCCCAATCCTTGATATTGAATGGGGGATTGGCCAGCACATAATCCATAGCGATGTTGGGGTGAATATCGCGGGCGAAAGTGTCTCCCCAGCGTTCACCTAAGCCCTTAGAGTTGAGAGCGTGGATAGCCAGATTCATTTTTGCCATCCGCCAGGTGCGCTCGTTGAGTTCCTGGCCGTAGATTGCAATAGCGGAGGGGTCATGCGTGGTGGTCTCCAGGAATTTTTCCGCCTGGACGAACATGCCGCCAGAACCACAACAAGGATCATAAACCCGGCCTTTGGTAGGTTCCAGGATCTCAACCAGAGTACGAACTACGGGGCGTGGGGTGTAAAACTCGCCGCCACGCTTCCCCTCGGCGCGGGCGAATTTCTCCAGAAAATACTCGTACACCTCGCCCAGGAGGTCGCGGGCGCGTTCCGCACCATCAGCGGTGAAATAGGTGGAGCTGAACATATCGACCAGTTCGCCAAGGCGGCGCTGATCCACGTTATCACGCCCAAAAATAACTGGTAGCGTGCCGGATAGGGACTCGTTATCGGTCATGAGTTTTTGCATGGCCTCGTCGATGAGCCGGCCAATAGACTTTGCCTCAGAACCTGGTTCAGCCGTCTTGCCTTTGGAATGCTGCTGTAGGTACGACCAGCGGGCTTCTGGAGCTACCCAAAATACGTTCTTTTCTAGATAGGCATCAATATCTTCTAAATCCTCTAGGATGAATTCTTCATCGAGGCCTTCTTCCTCTAACTCCGCGCGGATTTCCTGTCGGCGGGTCTCAAAAGCATCAGTGACATATTTGAGAAATACCAGCCCTAACACGACATCCTTGTACTGGGATGCGTCCATAGATCCGCGAAGCTTGTCCGCGGCCTTCCATAGTGTGTCCTTGAGTTCTTTCATGGTTGTTGCAGTAGTCATCAGTATTCTTTGGTGTCTTTCTGAATTTAACGTTAGATTCGGGGTGGTACTAGTTAGCGTATTTTAGTGCGCTTGGAAGCTCTGTGCGGATATCACCATTGGATAAGGAAATAGCGAATAACTCTTCGAATCTCTCCAGGCTGGCTAATTGTTCTTGGAATTTTATTCGTTGTGTGTTGACTTCCTTATGAATGGTGTGGAGTAGAGGAGCAAGTTCTTTGGGGACTAATGAGACATGCCAAGAGTGTGGATCCGTAGAGGTAGCAGAATTGATGGATTTGGCCACGAAGAATGGGGTAGTAACCAGAGGCAGATCAACTTGGCTGCGTCCCCGTTTTGTTTTGCATCGTGCAATTTGCGCCGGAGTCTGAACAACATGTCCGCCCTCCCAATCTATCCAAGCGATTGGATGCGTGGAATTCTTGATAAACACCACGTCACCGGGTTGGGTTAGTTTGGCGTTGTGGTTAATATTCTCTAGGTGCAATCGGTTGATCCTGCGGCTACCCATTGTTGTGTTGCCGTGCAATTCCGGTTTACCGATGATGGTCACAGTTGCGGGTCCGGTGTCGGTTAATCGCCCATCAGGGAGGCGGCTTCCTGGAATAAGCTGGATGACTCGATCTTTCCCAGAGGTTGCTTTCCGCCAGCTGATGCGGAGACGGCTGGGGGATTTATGGGGGTTGTCCTCCAGGGGGAGGTTTTCCACGAAAGAGAGTTGTGCACGTTCAGCCAATAACCAAAGTTCACCAAGTATGTTTCCCTCTGGGGAAGCGTGCGGTTTAGGGGAAGCATGCAGAAGCGGCTTATTGGTTACGCTGTCTAGCGTAACAATGTTCTTGCGCCATGCTTTCACTGATGTGGTGATATTAGCGTGCACAAAATTATGCTTGCCTAGTTCATCAGCATAAAACGCCGCAGTAGCTAGATCAGAAGCAACAGCATTGTAATCTGCTTTTGAGATGCCGGAAAGCTCCGCAATGACCACTGGAAAAGCTTTTCCGGTAGGAAAGGTGGAGCGTTTGAAGATCCATATCCCTAATTGACGCTTCCCCAGGTTGGCCGCCCAATGTTTGGGTAGCCGGGCAGTATAGCGCAGTGGTGCGGTGTAACCTGTTGCCGTGTTCGAGAGAAAAATGCTGCGTGCCCTGGTGATAGACGGATCTGTATTATCAAGCAGGAGTTTTGATGGCGCAATAAGGATCATCGTGCCATCTGCGTCAAGATTTAAAAGTTGATCGTCTAACGCATTGAAGAAAGACGCATCATCGTTCGGGTAATCTAACCACACTGCCACGATGAGGGAATCAGTAGGGAAATCCTTGGTTATCGTGATGTTCCGGGATTCCAATTCCTTCCATGCGATAGCACGAGCGGTGCTATCGCCGGAATTTAGTTGCTCGGAAATACGGCAAGGGAAATCCTCGCTATGAGAGCGTGCTAATTGTACGATCAGAGGAATACTGCCAGGACCCCATGGAATGATCGTGAGCGGATGCGATGCATCAACCCAGCGAGCATTAATGATTTGTTGAAGCGTAGTGACAAGAACTGTCATCGCATCCTTGCTCAATTTATGTTTGTTCTTTTCCCAAAGCCGATCAGTAATCCGTTCCAGTACGGGGAGAGTGCCATAACCGGCTTCGATGAGTGCTGCTAAAGATGGTGTGAGCTCAGAATTGGGAGGAACATTGTCCCAGTTGGTGAGTAGGTTGGCTGCTTCAATAGCTTTGGCAGGAGTTTCTACGATGAAATCAAAAGATGTGGAATAGAACGGGGCGTCCGCTATCGCCTCAGGATTGTGTCCATGTTTGGTGGATACCAACCAATGGCCAATATCATGGGTATCGAAGAGGGGTTGGTGCAGGTCGTTATTGATAGGGGTGGGGAAAGGGGTGTCACTGGATACGTTGTATCGACTGCGCCACATTGAAACCGTGCTACGTGCCACGTGTGCCAGGTTTGCAATACCTGACATCGTGATTGTGTTGTGCACGGTTCGTCCTTTCTTTGGGCTTTTGGCCAGTATTTTTAGTTGATGAGTTAGACCATACAGCGAAGCAATATTGTTGGCAACCTATGGTATAGATAATAGGTGTGAATAGGTCTTTACACCTATTAAGTAGAATAAAATGTGGAGTGAGGAGTGGATGGATGGAATCATGGAATCAAATACAGTACATTTGCTAAGCTCCACTTTTTCCAGAGATTTTGGGGATTCGGATTGTCTGGGCGGGAATGGGAGCTTAGGAGCATGCTCTAGGTCTGGCTTCATTTTTACTGAGCTTGAGTTCTGATTGTTTCGGGGTGCTTCAGAGCTCCATAATCCCGAAACTCAAGCTCAGCACACGTGCGGCAGGGTGGTTTTCTGTTGTGGGTCTCTTGGGAATGATGGTAGTAGATGCCCTAAGCTCCACTTCCCAAGAAAGCCAGGGTTCCTGGGGTGTGTTGGGCGGGTTTTGGGGCTTAGATGAAGTGCTGCAAGCTGGGCTTCATGGGTGCTGAGCTTGAGTTCTGGGTAGCAAATATCCGAAAAGCCCGGTGGAGGAGAGCAGTAAAACGTAAAGTCCAGCTCAGCATGTGTGAAGCCTTGCGTGATCTTGTCATTACTACGAATCCTAAAAGGCTGCACATTA
>ERZ773075.1656-NODE-1656-length-10562-cov-144.166_pt1 | contig 10562 bp, 7 predicted proteins | sample MGYA00580614_ERZ773075 | MGnify/ENA primary metagenome ERZ773075 (study PRJEB29015, sample SAMEA2738021) | human oral metagenome | biome: human oral; feature: human-associated habitat; material: dental | place: China | collected 2043 ... | reverse complement strand
TCTTCACCGCGAACTCAACCGTAGACACCAGTGATGTGGAATACCCGATGATACTGCGGTCATATAAATCCATGACTGAAGTGCCCCGGGTTTTGTTCCTAGGCATTTGCCTTGATTTCCATTATTGCCTGTGGCAAGTTCTGCTTCCAAAATTCGGTTTCCACCTCGGCTGGGGTTCGGTATCCCAGGCTTTGGTGGAGCCTTACCTCGTTCCACCATGACACCCACTCGAACGTCGCGATTTCTACCTCTACAACGTCATTCCACCTGCGGGTATGGATTAGCTCGTTCTTGTAGGAGCCGTTAACGTTTTCAGCCAGAGCATTATCATAGGAGTCACCAACACTTCCGGTGGAAGCTGTAATGCCGTGCTGGGTAAGTCGCTCGTTGTAGACAACGCTGACATACTGCGACCCGTGATCCGAATGATGAATGAGACCTGTTGTTTCCTCAGCACACACGATCGCCTGGTTGAGAGCTTGCAGCGGCAAAGCTTCGGTCCGCATCGAATCTGACAGCGCCCACCCGACGATCCGCCGGGAGTAGACGTCGGTGACAAACGCGGTGTAGACGAATCCTTTTCGTGTCCGTACATAGGTAATGTCAGCCACCCACAGCTTATTCGGTCCTTGAGCTTTAAATTCACGCTCGACCAAGTCCGGGCGCAAATCAGGCACGTTAGCTTTTCGGGTTGTGATTGGTGATCCGCCTTTGCCTTTGCCAGAAACGCCAGCCAGGCGCATCAGTCGGGCGGTTTGTTCACGCCCGATATCGATTCCTTCACGGCGAAGAGCATGCCACATTTTCCGCACACCGTAGACACCATAATTATCTCTATGAACAGCACTAATGCGTTCAACCAGCACGCCGTCACGAAGTCGACGAGCACTTAACCCGCGAGCCTTGGACTGGCGATAACCACGCGAGGTGATAAACCCGCCAGCCCGGTTATTTTTCAACGTCTTACAGATGAACTCGACAGAGAAACGATTCCGGTTTTCATCGATGAACCGGATCATTTCCGACGTTTGGGGTCGAGTTCCGACGCGAAAAAAGCTGACGCGGCTTTCAGTAGCTCATTAGTGTCGCGGAGCTCTTGATTTTCACGGCGTAGCCTCGCGTTTTCGGCGGCCAAATCTTCAGGTACAGGTTCTGGGGTGTTTCCTGCACGGCGGGCCTGTTGGGTCCATTGACGAGCCGTGTGCCATGAAACCCCCAGCTTTGGAGCTACTGCCTGGCACGCGGCCTGCATCGACATATTTTCCGCCAAGATGCGGTCTTCCACGAGACGGACCACACGGTCCCTTGCATCCTGGTCAAATTTTCTCGGCATGTTCCAGATTTTCCCATCTACTCAAGCGGAACAAAACCTGGGACACTTCAACCGTGGGCGGCCCGGGCCAGTACCGCGAACACCAGCACCGCAATAATGTCTTTCATTAACGTTTTCATGAATTCATACTTCCTACATGCATGCCACCGTGGGCAACGGAAATAAAATATGTCACCCACCCAATGATCGTAATCAATGCAAAGGAAATAATCCGGTAAACGAACACCACACCAAACGCCGATGAGGCCGTCATGCCCACCGCGACCAGGCTGCCGGTCATGGCCGCCTCCACCGGGCCTAGACCTGCTGGCGTGATCTGTGCCGTGCCCACGATTTTCGCGGTGACAAACGCCAACACCACACCCAGCACCGTTGTGTTGTTTTCCACCGCCCGAAAACCTGGTAGCACATCGGTTACCGCCCAGACGCAGAGCCAAACCGCCACAATGTCGAACACCCAATTCATGAGCGATAGGAGAGTAACCCAGCTGAATTTTCCGGGAGTGAGCGATACCGCGTCAAGCTGCCCGAAATGCTCGTCAATGCTGTCTAGGATTTTTGTCGGCCGCCGGCGCACAATCCTACCGGCCCGGACAATGACCGCCACCACAAACCGTTTTGCCGGCTCCGGGTGATTCGTGACCCACCACACCAGCAACGCTAGCCCCAGCATGATTGCCACCGACCCTAACATGGGCCACAGGCTGAAATCCGCCCCGAAGAAAAACACCGAAATCAGCCCCAGCGCAATCAACCACACCGTGGACAGCGCCGCCGACACCACAATAAACCAGGAGGAAACCAGCACGTTGACCCCCCAATTGCGCATGGTGTGAAACTGGTACACCGCCGACAATGCCGCGCCCCCCGGGAACGTCGCCGACCAGGAGTTAGCGATAAACGTGAGCTGGAGCGTGTCCCGCGAGCGCACGTTGGCGCCGCCGGCATTGAGCAACGTGTGCATGACCTCGGCCATGACCACCATGGAGGCAACCACCGCGAGGAACGCGAGCACCAGACCGGTGGGTTTGGCGTCTAAAACTTCCTGGTAGCCGGTGGCGAGGAACGGCATCTTGTCGCGCAGCAGCAGGGCCGCGATCCCCATGATGACCAGCGGTCCGAGGAATCGCACCCAGTTTTTCCAGCTGGTGCCGGTCTTGGGGCTCGCGGGTTTTTCGTGGCTGACGGTCAAGAAGGTCCTTTCTGTGGTGTTGGCGGTGCTAGTCTTCGGATTCTAAACGCTTGAGCAGTTCCGTAAAGGGCACTTGTTTTGTGTTGCGGCCGGTGGTGGGCGAGAAATGCCGGTGGGTACTGGGGCTGGTTGTGCGAGGCTTATCGAAACGCTGCGGCGGCAAGTTCCCTGTTGCCAACTCTATCGTTTCTTCCCGCCGCGGATGTTGGTTGCTTGGTTGCTTGCTTGACGACGCCCGGTCCCGCTCTATTCGAACACTAGCACGGGAGTCTGGTTCGGGAATATTTGTTCGAGGTCGGCGCACTGGCCTGGCCGGCTGGCCCTGTTGGGTTGATCGGGTTAGCCGCCGCGGTCGGGCCGGCTGTGATGGTTGGGGTTGGGGTCGGGGCGCCCGTTTTGGCCGTCCTGCCTGCTCCCGGCTTTGGCCCTGGCCCTGACTCCGGGAAACTCGGTGCCCCAGCGCCCCGGCCGCGGACTTCACCCATGGGGGCGCCCACCAATTGTCGTCTTGCAGCAGGTGCATGACTGCCGGGACCAGCATCATTCGGATGATGGTGGCGTCGAAAAGCAGGGCGAAGATCATGCCAAAGGCAATGTATTTCATCATGACAATGTCGGAAAACCCGAACGCCCCGCACACCACAATCATGATAATGGCCGCTGCGCTGATAATCCCGCCGGTGTGGGCGGTGCCGAATTTGATGGCAACATCGGTGGCGGCGCGACGCTCGCGCGCCTCCACCATGCGCGACACCAGGAACACCTCATAGTCGGTGGACAGCCCATAAATGATTGCCATGATGAGCACCAGCACCGGGCTCATGAGCGGGCCTGGGGTGAAGCCGAACAGGTTTGCGCCCACACCATCGACGAACATCCAAGTGAGTAGCCCAATGGTGGCACCCATGCCCAGCAGCGTCATGATGACTGCCTTTGCCGGCAGCACAAGTGAGCCAAACACCAGGGCCATGAGCACGAAGGTTGCCAACACAATATAGAAACTCATCAACGGCAGCTTGTCGAACAGAGCTTCGATGGATTCGATTTCCAGGGCCGGGGTGCCGCCAACATATACCTTTACTCCCGGTGGTGGCTCTATCGCCCGGAGCTGGTCGACAACCGACTGGTTATGGGCCCGATCCACGATTCCCGCCGACAACACCGTGATGCCATCCTTCGTGGCTGAGGTGGGGGTGAATCGCCCAGTCAGGCCTTCTACCTGGGCGGCCTGTTGGTACACCTGTACGAGTTGATCGTTGTCGGCGTTGGTGACCACCAGTTTGATGGGTTCCGTGCGGAATTCGGGAAATTCTCGATCGAATGTGCTTTGCGCCGCGCGTACCTCATTGGTGGGCGGCAGGTAGGTTTCGTTGATGCCGCCGAATTCCACGCCGCCGATCGGGAGGGCCAACAACAGGAGCCCACCAACAATGGCGCAGGTCACCCATACCGCATGCTGCATCGACCAGTTCGGCAGCCGATACCACCAGGTTTCGCTGAGCTTCTTCGACCCCTTCGACGCCGCGGCTGGCGTGGCTGCGGCAGCGCGGGAGTGGGAGTAAGAGCGGGAACGCCCATGCCCCCTGGCGGAGGCGGAACGCTGCCCAGCCTGGCCCCCTTGCCTGGCTCGACCCAAGGCGTGCGCAACCACCCCCGTTACCCCTGCCCACCTGGGTCGGCGCACCATGAACTTATCAATATTGTGCCCAAGCAGGCTGAATAATGCCGGCAGCATGGTCACCGACAGGACCGCCGCTAACCCCACGGCGCTGATCGCCCCGTATGCCACCGATTTCAAAAACGCCTGTGGAAACACCAACAACCCGGACAGGGCCACCGCCACCATGGCGGCGGAAAACACCACGGTCTTGCCCGCAGTGCCGGTGGCGCGCCTGACCGCGGTGCGCACATCCTGCCCGCCACCCCGGTTGAGTTCCTCCCGAAACCGGGACACCATAAACAGTCCATAGTCGATGGCTAGCCCCAGCCCCAAGAGGGTCACCACCGAGTGGGCAAACACATTGACCTGCGTGAATCCGGCCAGTATTGACAGCACCCCCAGGGACCCGACGATGGACAGGCCGCCTACAATCAGTGGCATGCAGGCCGCCACCAGGGACCCAAACACAACAAGAAGCAGCAATGCTATGGCTGGTAGCGCGTAGAATTCGGCCCGGCTAATATCCTGGCTCATGCCCTCATCCAGGGCGTCTGCCACGGCCGTGGCCCCCGCTATCTGCGTGGATACCCCCGGAAACATCCTGCCGGCCCCCGCGAGTTGGGCTTCGATGGCACGGAAATCCTTCAAGGTTTGGTCCCCGTCCCCTTTCAGCGCGATTGCGGCGAAGGCGGTGCGTTTGTCCTGGCTGATGAGCCGGTCGACCCGCTTGTCGAAATAGCTGGTGATGTGGTCGATCTGGTCGGGGTGGTTGGCCAGTAGGTTGGTCAGGTATTCCTGGATGTGCCCAAACTCTGGCGACTCGTCAATGGTGCCGGTTTCGGCGGTAAACAGCAGGATGACGTCACCATTATTGTCACGGCCGAATGTTCGCGCTTCGATGGCGGCGGCGGTCGTGGAGTCGGAGTTGGGATCATCCCACCCCTCTTGGCTCATGCGGTCCGAAAGCCGCATCCCAAAGGTGAGGTAGAGCAAGATGATGACGGCAACAACTACAAGCGGAATAACACGTCGGTGCTGGTAGGCGAATTCACCCCAGCGAGAAAACATGGTGACAACATCCCTTCTACCGATCGTGCCTGGCTACTTGTCGGACAGCAGCATGGACAGCGGTCGGAATGGTTGCAGCCAGGCACCGGTTGCTGGCAGATTATCCAGGCTGATGCGCGGCAGCGGCTCCCGGAATACGCCGGGGATTTCCTCCAGGTCCACGAATGTGAAGATTTCGGAGTTCACCGCCCAACTGGTGTGTTCGTGGAATCCCAAGATGGTGACCGGGATGCCTTCGTCGGCAAGCTCGGTGAGGAGTTCCCGGAAGTTTTGCCCATCCGCGCTGGCCACGATGACGCCGCGCAGCACCCCTTCGGCGTGACGGTGACGAATGTGCGCCACCATGTCCGGGTCGACGTCGGTGTCCTCGGTGAGCTTGGGCTTGGCGAACACCGCGAACCCGACATTGCGCAGCGCCTCCACCCACGGCCGGATGGCGTCGGTGCCGTTTGGGGCCACATTGGTGAACACGGTGGCTTCGGCGGCGATCCGAACCCCAGTGTGGTGGGCTAATTCGCCCGCGCGGCCCAGCACCCACCTGCCGATGGCGTCAAACCGGGGCCGGTGGGCTGCGGTGGGCCGGGCACCCAAAATGGCCCCCAACCCCATGTCGATATTGGGGGCGTCCCACACCAACAGGAGCGTGTCGTCGCCCATTGGCTCGGGGGTTTCGGCTGTGGATCGTGCCGCGTGGGCGGGGTTCCCGGGATAAAATTCATTCGAACTCATGTACGCCTCCATAGGAATTCGGTGATGGTGTGGTCTTGGTCTAAACCTTTGCCCTCAAACTTAGTGATGACCTGCCGGTCGGTTAATTGCGGGCAGTCCGGCCAGGGCCACCCCATGTATTCCAGCTGTGGCTCTACCTCGGCGAGTTCGGCAATCCACGCTGCATAATCAGCATGATCGGTGGCAACGTGCAATACCCCACCGGGTTTGAGTCGATTAGCAATGAGGTTTAATACGCCGGATTGAATGATGCGACGTTTATGGTGTCGAGCCTTGGGCCACGGGTCTGGGAAGAAAATACGGACACCATCCACAGTACCTGGTTCGAACATGCGAGTGAGTACTTCTACGCCGTCGCCGCTAATCATGCGAATGTTGGTGATGTTCTCCCGCACGATGGCGCCGAGGAGCTTTGCCAGCCCAGATTTATACAGCTCCACGGCAATGATATTGGTGTCGGCCTCGTGCGGCGCCATGGCAGCAGTCGAGGTGCCGGTACCGGAGCCGATTTCCACAATGGTTTTCGCCCCACTGCGCCCAAACCAGTCGTCGATGTCGATAATCCGATCGGCGAGCGTGGTGCCGAGCGTGGGCCAATACTCGTCCCAGCGGGCGGCCTGATTATCAGTAAGCGACCCGCGCCGAAAGCTGACGCCGCCGAGTCGGGGGTAGTCCAGGTCGTTATGAAAAAGCTCATTGAAGTCGGTTTGTTGCGGTCTATTCATGCTGGTTTCCTGTCGGTAATCGGTAGGATTCTTAAGAGTAGTGGGGGTGAAGAAATGGCGCTAACTGGCACGCCGGATCGTCACTAAGCTTGTCGACGCCGGACCCCCGCGGTGGGGAAAATGACCGAAAATCACGCCAATTCACCCCTGTTTAGGGGAATGAAAATGTGCTGTTTCGTGGTTATTGGGCCCCCGAAAGGGGCGAACGTCGACAAGCTAAAAAAGTTATTTCCGCTGGACAGGGCCCATTATGGCATAAATGGTTGTGATAAACCCATGGAATTATGACATTGGTCTCACCAGACCCGCCTACCTGGGGGTGATTTGGTCGCTACTGTTGAAAACGGAACCAAATATGACAGGAGGATTTAATGTCCAAAGTGGAAATCCCGGGACTTGTAGGCGAGGCTCCCACCAAGAATGAAGCATTGTTGCATTGGATTGCTGATGCTGCGAAATTACTCACGCCTGACGAGGTGGTCTTTGCCGACGGCTCACGAGAAGAATGGGACCGTGTTTCCCAAAAGTTAGTGGATTCCGGAACCCTCATTCGTCTGAACGACGAAAAGCGCCCCAATTCGTTCCTGGCCCGCTCCAACCCCTCTGACGTGGCTCGGGTTGAATCACGGACATTCATTTGCTCAGCCACCGAAGAAGGCGCCGGACCCACCAACCACTGGGTTGACCCGGACAAAATGAAAGCGGAAATGACCGAACATTTCCGGGGCAGCATGCGGGGCCGCACTATGTATGTGGTGCCGTTTGGCATGGGACCACTCGATAGCGACGACCCCAAGATTGGTGTGCAGCTGACGGACTCCGAATATGTGGTTATGTCCATGCGCATCATGACCCGCATGGGGCAGGCCGCGCTCGACCGTTTGGGTGACGGCGAATTCGTGCGATGCCTCCATTCCGTGGGGCATCCCCTAGAGCCGGGCCAAAAGGATGTGACGTGGCCCTGCAATGACACCAAGTACATTACCCACTTCCCAGAAACCAAAGAGATTTGGTCCTATGGTTCCGGCTATGGCGGCAATGCCATCCTGGCTAAGAAGTGCTTTGCCCTGCGTATCGCCTCCATTATGGCTAAGGAAGAAGGCTGGATGGCGGAGCACATGCTCATCCTGAAGCTCACCTCCCCTGAAGGCAAGAGCTATGGTGTGGCCGCAGCCTTCCCGTCGGCATGCGGCAAGACGAACCTCGCCATGATTACCCCCACCATTCCCGGCTGGAAGGCCGAAGTGGTAGGCGACGACATCGCCTGGATGCACCTGCGGGCGGATGGTTTGTATGCCATCAACCCCGAAAACGGGTTCTTCGGTGTGGCCCCCGGAACAAACTACGATTCGAACCCCATTGCCATGCGCACCATGGAACCGGGCAACACCATGTTCACCAACGTTGCCATGACCGACGAAGGCGACATTTGGTGGGAAGGCATGACCAAGGAAAAGCCAGCTCACCTCATCGACTGGCATGGTAATGACTGGACCCCCGAATCTGATACGGATGCCGCCCACCCGAACTCCCGCTATGCGGTCCCGATCGAACAATGCCCGATCGTCGCACCCGAGTTCGAAGACGCTCACGGCATTAAGATCGACGCCATCCTGTTCGGTGGCCGCCGCCCCGACACCGTGCCGCTGGTGACGGAATCCTTCAGCTGGAACCACGGCACCATGATCGGCTCCCTGCTGTCCTCCGGCCAGACGGCCGCCGCCGAAGGCAAGGTTGGCGCCCTACGCCACGACCCCATGGCCATGCTGCCGTTCATCGGCTACAACGCCGGCGACTACCTCCAGCACTGGGTGGACATGGGCAAGAAGGGTGGCGACAAGATGCCCAAGGTCTTCCTGGTCAACTGGTTCCGTCGCGGTGACGACGGTCGGTTCCTGTGGCCCGGCTTCGGCGACAACAGCCGCGTGCTGAAGTGGATCGTGGACCGCATCGAAGGTCGGGTTGAAGCCAACAAGACCGTGGTCGGCAACACCGCTCGTGCCGAGGACCTGGATTTGAACGGCATTGATTCCCCGCTGGCCGACGTGGAAGAGGCCTTGAGTGCCCCCGCGAAGGATTGGGCGAAAGACCTTGATGACAACGAGGCCTATCTGAAGTTCCTTGGTGACAAGGTGCCATCCGAGGTTCACGAGGAATTCGCCGCCCTGCGCAAGCGCATTGAGGACGCCCTCTAACCCCTAATCCGTATTCCGTAAGTTCACCAACCCACCAACCCGGTCCCGTCTGCTTCCTGCGGCAGGGCCGGGTTTTTGGTCTGACGGGTTGGTAGGCTGTTAAGCCGAGTGGTGGTGCCGGTTTTCTGGCGTTGAGCTGCGTGTTTGCTTTAGCTGGGGTTCTGGCCAGCCATTCCAATTCACCCAGGAGGAAACCTCCCGAAAACCAGAACCCAAGCTAAGGCAAAAACCCTGCTTGGGTGGCTGCATGTCTTCTAAGCTTGGTTTCCATTTGGTGTGCCTTGTTGGTCCAGGGCGAATATTGGCCTGAAATTGAAACCCAAGCTTAGAACAAGTGCTGCGTGCCGCGGGTGGGGTGGAGTATCGGATGTTCTAAGCTTGGGTTTTGGGTTTTAGTGCTTTAAATCTGTTCCTTCTGAAGTGGAACCCAAGCTTAGGGGATGTGCGGTAAGGGTTGTGGAGGGTTTGGGGAGCATGGCCAGATTCCTTGGTTGAGCTGCGTTTTTGCTTTAGCCTGGTTTCCGGTTTCAGCAAAATCCCTTCCACGAGAAACCAGAGCAATCGAACAGAACCCAAGCTAAAGCAAAAGCCCTGCTTGATTACCTGCACGTGTGCTGAGCTTGAGTTTCGTCCTTGTGCGTAGTTTTGTGAGTATCTGAATCGAGAAAGTCAAGTTTAGAACGTGTGCAGCCGTATTCATTTAGTTTGGGTTGCGGCTCACAGCATCCCTTTTGAAGTAGACCCCAAGCCTAAAGCGACGTTGATGCTCAGTCGGAGGATTGGCTTGGATCTGGCTGCATGTCTTCTAAGCTTGGTTTCCGTTTGGCCTGTCCTGTCAGTCCAGGAAAAATGTTGGCCTGAAATTGAAACCCAAGCTTAGAGCACCTGATATCCACCGCCTTGCCAGGGCAGTATTTGTGCTGAGCTTGGGTTCCATCTCAAAGGGCACGCATTTGGGGCGTTATCAACCAGAACCCAAGCTTAGAAGGTGTGCGGTAGGGATCGTGGAGAGATTAGGGGGATGGTTGGTTTTGTTGGTTGAGCTGCGCCTTTGCTTTAGCTGGGATTCTGATTTTCGGGAGGTTTCTTCCTAGGTGAACCGAAGCTGCCAACTAGAACCCAAGCTAAAGCAAAAACCCTGCTTGGGTGGCTGCATAAGTTCTAAGCTTGGTTTCTGTTTGATGTGCCCCGTTGCCCCAGGGGGAATGTTGGCCTGAAATTGAAACTCAAGCTTAGAACAAGTGCTGCCTGCCGCAGGTGGGTTAGGGTGGGGTATCGGGTGTTCTAAGCTCGGGTTCCGGTCGATACCACCCCAAATCTGTGCCTTCCGAAGTGGAACTCAAGCTCAGCAGGTGTGCTGTCTGGCTAAGGCATGGTGGCTGCAAGAATGCTGAGCTGTACTTTCTCGATTCAGATGCTCTGCGCAGTCGTATTCCCGATCACAACTCAAGCTCAGCAACTGAGCGGCAGATGATGCGCAAGGAGTGTAGGAATGATACGTTTGTCCCCGGAGAAAACGTGGAAGAAATCTTGCGAGTGAACCAGGTTTTTCAGCATTTATGCAGCCCATAAAGGGCTGCAAACTTGAAGCTATTTATAAGGGGGTGGGGGTAGCTCAGGGGTGGGGTCAACAATGCGGTGTTCGGACAAGTTTAAGCCT
>ERZ773075.1654-NODE-1654-length-10564-cov-8.73556_pt1 | contig 10564 bp, 10 predicted proteins | sample MGYA00580614_ERZ773075 | MGnify/ENA primary metagenome ERZ773075 (study PRJEB29015, sample SAMEA2738021) | human oral metagenome | biome: human oral; feature: human-associated habitat; material: dental | place: China | collected 2043 ... | reverse complement strand
CCGCCAGCGTTCAATCTGAGCCAGGATCAAACTCTTATGTTCAATCTCTAACTTACTTAACTTCTGGTCTGCTTCAAAGAAACCAACAGAACAATGTCTACTAACATCGTCTTGTCTTCTTCTCAACAGTGTGGGGCCTCGGCACCCACACTTATCGGTAATCTGTATTGTTAAAGAACCCGTGCTTCGTGCTATAATTAATAATTAACAGCCCGAAACACCGCCGCAGCGCAGCGAAGAACCGAACTATACCCCTCCCACACCCCACCAGTCAAGTCAAACAACCGCAAAAATTTACCCCATCCCGCAAATTACTGTTATTCAAAGAAATATTTTATCCCCTCCCGCCTAAATACCATCACAACACAAATTTTATTGAATCCGAAATTTAGATAAAACAATCCCCGCTCGGACTTTATATGTTAGATAAAAGTGAGTCCAAGCGGGGATTGCTTTATTTTAAGGAAGCAGGAAGCACCGCTCAATCGGCAAACTGCTTTTTCATCCGCTCACGCCTTTCTTGTGCTTCGACGGACAACGTCGCCGTCGGGCGTGCAAGCAAACGCTTAAGGCCAATAGGTTCTCCCGTATCGGCACAAAAACCGTAATCACCTTCATCTATGCTGCGAATAGTAGCTTGGACTTTGGCCAATAGTTTACGTTCTCGGTCTCGGGTGCGTAATTCCAAGGCATACTCTTCTTCTTGTGTTGCCCTGTCGGCCGGATCCGGAGCAGATTCGTGCTCTTGCAAATGACCTGTCGTAACGGAGGCGTTTTGAATTAACTCATCTTGCATTTTAACCAGCAATTCGCGGAAGAAAGCCAGTTGGTCACTGTTCATGTAATCATCTTCCGGCCCATTCCAATTCAAGATGTCCTGTTCTGTCAGTTTCGCCATAATCATTCTTTCACTCTGGTTATCGGAAATTTTGCAAATGCTTGTTATTTATGAATTTCTTTAGGTCTGCAACCATAAGAAATGGCGCATAATAACACGTTTTGCATGGGATTCTGTGCTTTTTATACTGATTTGCACTTTTTTCATTTTGCTTACGCTCGCCCATGTATCTGAAACATTACTGAAGCAGCCACAGATTCAACATTCTGAACAGCTGCGGCAGGACATAACCCAGCCAGAACCACAAGGCGAGTGCCAACACACTACCCGAAAAATCGTATCTACCAACCCTTAAGAAGACGAAAGGTCGTAATACGGATTCAAAGATACGTTGCAGCGATACCGAAACGGGAGAATATGGTTTTTTAATGCTTAATACCATGCGGACAAACAATCCGATGAATAAAACATAAGCAGCTGCCTTCATCAGTGCCAATACGGCGAATATAAAATTTACGGCAATCACTCTGCCGCCGAATCCTTCTGAAGAAGCCGTCAACCGGATCAATATAAACACGGCATAGTAAAACAGCAGTCCGGCCAATATACAGGCGACATCCCATTTCCCTTGCGGCGGTACCAGTTTCCTGATCGGTTTGACCAGCCAGTCGGTCGCTTGGATGCAAAACCTCGCCAACGGATGATTGGCATCCAATCCGGCCCACTGCAACAGGCAGCGTGCGATACACAAAATCACGATGCCGTCTGAAAGCAATATCAGCAAGTCTCCTCTCATTTTCAGACGGCCTCAAACTGTTTGGCCAACTCCCGCGAACGGTTGACGCACGCTGCCACGCCTTTTACGACGGTTTCGGCAACCTGCCCGGCCTTAAAGGTTTCGATGGCCTCGTGGGTGGTGCCGCCTTTGGAGGTAACGTTTTGCTGCAATACGGCGAAATCCTCTCCCGTCTGCTCGGCCAGCGCAACGGCTCCTTTGAAGGTTGCCAAACTCAGCCTGCGCGCCTCTTCTTCGCCGAAACCCTGCTGTCGGGCCGCCTGTTTCAGCGCATCCAGCAGATAAAACACATAGGCCGGCCCGCTGCCGCTGATGCCGGTAATATCGTGCAACCGCTCTTCGCCGTCGAGCCATACGGTGATGCCGACCGCACGCATAATGCCGTCGGCCGCGGCTTTGTCTTGGTCGGAAACGCTGCCGTCGGCAAACATCCCCGACACCCCCAAACCGATTTTTCCCGGCGTATTCGGCATCACGCGGACAATGCGGCGCGTTCCGCCCAGATAGCGGCTTAAGGTAGCGATACTCAATCCGGCGGCAACGGACAACACCAGCACGCCGTTGGTTTGCACGCCTTGGCAGGCGGCCTGCATGTCCTGCGGTTTGACCGCCAATACCAGTACGTCGTCCGCTGCCAGCTCGGGCAGCTTTTCAGATACGGACACGCCCAACTCCTCTGCCAGACGTTCGCGTTTTTCTTTGCCTCGGTTGGCAATGTACACCCGATGGCCGCCCTGCCTGACCAGTCCGCCCGCAATCGCGGCAGCCATATTGCCGCCGCCCAAGAAATAGATGTTCATTTTACAACCCTCCTATCCTGTTTCTATTCATGAGGCCGTCTGAAAAACATTTTCAGACGGCCTCATCACGATTTATTTGCTGTAATCCCGTCGGCCGAAAATCGCACTGCCGATGCGGACGTGGGTTGCACCACATGCGACGGCAATCTCCATATCACCCGACATGCCCATCGACAATACGTCCGCCGCCACACCTGCCGCATTCAATTCCGCCAACAGCGCCCGCATCCGGCCGAATGCTTCGCGCAGTTCCGCCTCGCCGGCATCGGCTTTCGCCACGCACATCAACCCGCGCATTTTGAGGTTCGGCAACTTCGCCACTTCGCAGGCCAGCGCAACCGCCTCATCCGGCGCGACACCGTGTTTGGCCGCCTCGTCCGCAATGTTCACTTCGATGCACACCTGTAGCGGCGGCATTTCAGACGGCCTCTGCGCGCTCAGGCGCCGGGCGGTTTTCAGACGGCCTATGGTATGCACCCAGTGGGCGCGTTCGGCCACGAATTTGGTTTTATTCGACTGCACGTCGCCGATGATGTGCCACACGATGTCGGACAAATCGGCCAAATCCTCGGTTTTTTCATACCATTCCTGAATATAGTTTTCGCCGAAATCGCGCTGTCCGGCGGCATACACTTCGCGGATGTCGCCGGCGGGAAAGGTTTTACCCACCGCCACCAGCCTTACCTCTCCGGCATTCCTTCCGGCGGACGCCTCGGCACCGGCAATCTGCGCCAATACGTTATGATAGTTCTGTTGCAATACCGACATGGTTCTTTCCCTAATTTATCCGTTTAATGTAATTTCTTAAAATTTTACTTTATCGAACACCGCTTATCTATTTAAAATAAACGGGTTTACTATTCCAATCAACAAGGCCGCATTATGCAGATTACCGACTTACTCGCTTTCGGCGTAAAAAACAAAGCATCCGACCTTCATTTAAGCTCGGAAATGTCTCCCATGATTCGCGTACACGGCGACATCCGCCGCATCAACCTGCCCGAAATGACCGCCGAAGAAGTCGGCAACATGGTTACTTCGGTTATGAACGACCACCAGCGCAAACTGTTCCAACAAGATTTGGAGGTCGACTTCTCGTTCGAGCTGCCCAACGTCGCCCGTTTCCGTGTCAACGCATTTACCTCCAACCGCGGCCCCGCCGCCGTTTTCCGTACCATTCCGAGTACCGTGCTGACGCTGGAAGACCTGCGCGCGCCGCGTATTTTCCAAAAAATCGCCGACAACCCGCGCGGGCTGGTATTGGTAACCGGCCCGACCGGCTCCGGCAAATCTACCACACTGGCAGCGATGATCAACTACATCAACGAAACCCAGCCCGCACATATTTTGACTATCGAAGACCCGATTGAGTTTGTGCACCCGAGTAAAAAAGCGTTGATTAACCAGCGCGAACTGCACCAGCACACCCACAGCTTCGCCAATGCCCTGCGTTCCGCACTGCGTGAAGACCCCGACGTAATTCTGGTGGGCGAGATGCGCGACCCCGAAACCATCGGCCTCGCGCTGACCGCCGCCGAAACCGGCCACTTGGTATTCGGCACGCTGCACACCACCGGCGCCGCCAAAACCGTAGACCGTATCGTCGACGTATTTCCGGCCGGCGAAAAAGAAATGGTGCGTTCGATGCTGTCCGAATCCTTGCGCGCGGTTATTTCACAAACCCTGCTGAAAACCCGCGACGGCAACGGCCGCGTCGCCGCGCACGAAATCCTTATCTCCACCCCCGCCGTGCGCAACCTTATCCGCGAAAACAAAATCGCGCAAATCAACTCCACATTGCAAACCGGTCAGGCGCACGGTATGCAGACGCTCGACCAAGCGCTTCAGGCCCTGGTTCGCCAAGGCACCATCAGCCCCGAAGTCGCCCGCAGCAAAGCGCAAAACAGCGAAAGTCTGTCGATTGCCTGATTCAAGCAAATTCAAATAAACAAGAGCACATAAAAATGAGCGACTCTACTCCCTTACACGACCTTTTAACCGAAATGGTGCAGGCTTATTCACAGAAAAACCAGCCGCCGCACATTCCGACCCCCGCCGAAATCGGCACCCATCTGCATCCGCTGCTTGACCGCATGTGCGCCGAAGCGGAAAGCCGTAACGCGTCCGACATCTTCATCAGCGCAGGCTTCCCGCCCGCCATGAAAGTCAGCGGCGTACTTTCCCCCGTACCGCACAAAGCGCTGACCGGCGAGGAAACCGCCGCCATCGTCGAATCGACCATGAACCCCGAACAGTTGGAAGCCTTTAACCAGAACTGGGAAATCAACTATTCGGTGCAATCGCGCAGCAACACGCGCTACCGCGTCAACGCCTATCACGAGCAAGGCCGCGTCGGTATGGTATTGCGCCGCATCAACCAGAAAATCCCCGAAATCGACGAATTGGGCCTGCCGCCGAAATTGAAAGACCTCGCCCTCACTCCGCGCGGAATGCTGATTCTGGCCGGTCCGACAGGTTCGGGTAAATCCACCACCATGGCATCGATGCTGGATTACCGCAACAACAAAGTGCCCGGCCACATTGTTACCATCGAAGATCCGATTGAATACATCTACAAACCGCGCCGCTGCATTTTCACCCAACGCGAAGTCGGCATCGATACGCCCGACTGGAAAATCGCCGTGCAAAGCGCGATGCGCCAAGCGCCGGACGTCGTCTGTATCGGCGAGGTGCGCAGCGAAAGCAGTATGGAATACGCCATGCAGCTCGCCCAAACCGGCCACCTGTGCGTCTTCACCATCCACGCCAACAATGCGGCGCAAGCCATCGAGCGCATCACCAACTTCTATTCCGAAGACCGCCGCCCGCAGGTGCTGATGGATTTGGCACTGAACCTGACCGGCATCATCGGCCAACGTCTCGTCATCCGCAAAAACCGTACCCTTCGCACCGCCGTCATCGACCTGCTGCTGAACACGCCCGCCATGCAGGATTTGATTTTCAAAGGCGATCTGATGGACGTGCACGGCTTGATGCAGCGTTCGAGCACCGAAGGGATGCAGACTTTCGACCAGCACTTGTTCAACCTCTATATCAAAGACCAAATCGAATATGACGAAGCCCTGCGCCAAGCCGACTCCGTCAACGACTTGCGCCTGCGCATCCAAATGCACGAGGAAGGCAACGATCCCGCACGGCTGTATGACCGCATCAGCGATTTGAACCTGATGTAGTATTTTCAGACGGCCTCAAACCTTCAAAAGGCCGTCTGAACAGAAAGGAAGAAGCCTTATGTTTCTCCTTCCCTGTTCAGACGGCCTTTCCGTTTTGCCTTCACAACGATGGGCACCGTTGAAAAGTACGCTTGGGCCGCGACTTTCGTTTTCAGACGGCCTTGTTTTTCAATGGCAGCTTGATGTGCGGTTTCGCAATTTTCGGTTCTATCTTAACAACGGCTTCTGCCGGCGGCGCTTCTTTCAAACCCAGTTCGATTTGCTGCTGGTCGCTCAACAGATTGCTCCAATCACCTTTTTTATACCAATCCTGCCCGTCCACCTCGATAGGGTGCTGGATACGCTCGCAGCCATTACCGCACTGCAAATCGTCTGCACGGCAATACTTGTCGCAGCCCCAGCAGATTCGTTCGGGATTTTTCGGAAAAATCGGAAATTTTTTAGCCATGACAATCTCGCTTTCTTTCATGAAATTATAAATGATTCCGAAAGGCCGCCTAGTAAACTGTACAGCTTTTTACGCAAAAGATTCATGTAAAACGAAATGAATCCGATACCTATTGCCTCACCATTGATATTAAATTGCATAAATTATATTTTAAATAGAAATTTATTCTCAAAAAAAACATTATTTACACAAAAATATAGCTTGGATTACATTGTCTCATCCGCCAATCTGTTTGCAACCGATACCGCCGCCAACCGAAGCTGCCGCCGGAAATGATGTTCGACATCCTTTAAATGTTAAAAAATGTTATTTCAGATATGAATCAAAAGACTGGCTCACGTTTCCTATCGGAACACAAAACCATAAAGGCCGTCTGAAATATTTTTTCAGACGGCCTTTATGGTTTTGTGTGTTTTCAGACGGCCTTCGCCGCTATCCACTGCTGTATCCGCTGTTCGATTCGTTCGGCACTCAAACCCAAATCATCTAAAAGTTTTTTCGGATCGCCGTGTTCGGTTACGGTATCGGCAACACCCAAAAGTAAAACGGGTTTGCAGATGCCGTGTTTTGCCAACACTTCCAGCACCGCGCTGCCTGCGCCGCCTTGTTCGGCGTTTTCTTCGGCGGTAACGATGTAGTCGTGGCTTTGGGTGAGACGGACGATGAGTTCCTCGTCTATCGGTTTGACGAAGCGCATATCCGCGACGGTGGCGTTCAATTTTTCGGCAACCGCCAATGCAGGGGCGACCATGCTGCCGAAGGCGATGAATGCGGTTTTCTCACCTTGGCGGCGGATGATGCCTTTGCCGATAGCTACGGTTTCGAGGCCGTCTGAAACGGGCGCGCCTGTTCCCGTACCGCGCGGATAACGGACGGCGGCGGGGGCGTCTGCCTGATAGCAGGTCGAAAGCAGCAGGCGGCATTCGTTTTCATCGCTCGGTGCGGCAACAATCATGTTCGGCACGCAACGCAAGAAGCTCAAATCGTACAAACCGGCATGGGTCGGACCGTCTGCGCCGACGATGCCCGCGCGGTCGACGGCAAACAAAACGGGCAGGTTTTGCAGGGCGATGTCGTGCACCAGTTGGTCGTAGGCGCGCTGGAGGAAGGTGGAATAAATGGCGACGACGGGCTTCATGCCTTCGCAAGCCAAACCGCCGGCAAAGGTAACGGCGTGCTGCTCGGCGATGCCGACGTCGAAATAGCGGTCGGGGAATTGTTGTTCGAATTCGACCAGTCCGCTGCCCTCGCGCATGGCGGGGGTAATCGCTGCCAATCGGGAATCTGCCGCCGCCTGGTCGCACAGCCATTTGCCGAACACTTGCGTATAGGTCGGTTTGGCGGCGGGTTTGTTTTCTTTTTCAGACGACGTTGCGGTTTTGAGGTCGTCTGAAACGTCTTTGGGCAGGTTGGCGACGGCGTGATATTTGACGGGGTCGTTTTCGGCGAGTTTGTAGCCGTTGCCCTTTTTGGTGATGACGTGGAGCAGTTGCGGGCCTTTGCGGCCGCGCAAATCTTTCAATACGTCAACCAGATGCTCAACGTTGTGGCCGTCCACGGGGCCGGTGTAGCGGAAACCGAAGTTTTCAAACAAAGACAGCGACTGCTTGGCGTGTTCGGCTTCGCCCGCCAGCGTTTTGATTTTGTGCTCGACTTTTTGGGCAAGCTCCATCGCGCCGGGCAGCTTGTCCAAAACCTTGCTCGATTGCGCCTTGATGGTGCTCAACACACCGCGCATATCGCGCACGACGTTGCTGGCGAGGTATTTCGGCAGCGCACCGACGTTGGGGGAAATCGACATTTCGTTGTCGTTGAGGATGACCAGCAGGTTCACGTCCATGTCGCCCGCGCAGTTCAAGGCTTCAAACGCCTGCCCCGCCGTCATCGCGCCGTCGCCGATAATGGCGACGCTGCGGCGGTCGCTGCCCAAGAGTTTGTCTGCCGCCGCCATGCCCAACGCCGCACCGATGGAGGTGGAGGAATGCCCCACGCCAAACGCGTCGTATTCGGACTCGCTGCGCTTGGGGAATCCCGCCAAGCCGCCGTAGCGGCGCATGGTGTGCATTTGATCTTTGCGGCCGGTAAGGATTTTGTGCGGATAGCTTTGATGACCGACGTCCCAAACCAAATGGTCTTCGGGCGTGTCGTACACATAGTGCAGGGCGATGGTCAGCTCGACCGCGCCCAGATTGCTGGCGAAATGCCCGCCGGTTTTGCCTATCGAATCCAGCAGAAATGCCCGCAATTCGGCGGCAACCTGCGGTAGCTGTTTTTTATCCAGCCTGCGCAAATCCTGCGGCAGATTGATGGTGTCTAGTAAAGGGGTTTGGCTCATGGATTATTCTTCGATGGGTACGGGCTGGGCCTGCACACGGCGCATCCGCCCGTATTGCGGGGCTTGGCGGATGGCAGGCGGTTTGTGCTGATTATAGCAAGAGTTCGCATACTCCATCAGCCTAAATTTGCCGCCCGCCGTTTTCAGACGGCCTGCAAAGACAGGCAAATTTTCACCTTAAGATATGAAATTTCCGCCACTTCGTGCTACCCTACGGCAAATAATCAAATGAACGTATCAAATTATGTCTGTGAACAAAACCGTCCTATTCCTTTCCTGCTGCCTTTTGGCCGCCTGCGGACAGAAAGAATCCGCCTCTCCCTCCCAAGCCTCCGCGCCCGACTCACCGCAAACCGCATCCGCCCCTGCTCCCGCAGCCGTTTCCCAACCCGCCCCTGCCGCAGCGTCCGCCCCCGCGGCTTTGGGCGGCGAACTGCAAACGGCCGACCGGGCCGCATGGCAGAAATACCGTTGCGCCGAGGGAAGCGTCGAGGCACGTTATTACAAGGGCAGTGCCGGTCCCGAAGCCCAAATCAGATACAAAGGCGGCATCCTGACCGCGGCATACAGCGCGGCCGGCAGCGACGAAGACCTGACCGCCTTCAGCGACGGTACGCAAACGTGGACCATCGGTAACGAATTCGGCAACGATTTCTATAAAGAGAGCAACGGCTTCCTCGTCCATCACGAACAGGCGGAAGGCATCGACGGCACAGAAGCGACGGTGGACAATCTGCTGCTGCACGAATGTACACCCGTTTCCTGACCGGACGACAAATAAAAGGCCGTCTGAAAATTTTTCAGACGGCCTTTTATTCCTTCAAACCTGCTTATTTGGCTGCTTTGGCAAACCCGTCGATCTTGGCGAATCCCAGAAAATCGGCATGGTCGTCCAACACGGCAATCCATCCCTTTTCCTTGCTGCCGGTAAACGGAAGGTAATAGTGCTTTTCACCCGTATCCTTCACGTCCGCTTCCCGCAGAATATCGGCTTCGGTCATATTCCGCATCACGGCGAGCGCGGACAGCGGTTTCATGCCCCGGCGGATTTTTTCCCGCTCATGCGCATCGTCCGCCGCCCAACGGTTCGGACGCATACTCGGTTCGATGCCTTTGAGCGACAGCATCAGGTCTTGGTTGTACTCCTCGGCGTTTAAAGGTTCGCGTATCCCTACCCTGTTCACGCCGAACCAAGGCAAGCGGCGCAATCCTTCGGGCGCATCGGTGAGCAGCGTGTCATCCACCTCCGCAGCGGTAACCACCGAAAACCTGTCCACTTCGAAAGCCACCGCCACCGGCCGCGCCAACGAAACGCTGTACAGCCCGTACAGCAGCGCGGCAAGCTGGATAACACCGACCAACGAAAAATCCACCACCCGTTCGCGCACCGACTTTTTCGGGCTGGCCAGAACCAGCGTCAGCAACGGACCGCAAACCACATCCACCGCCACCACCAGCTTGTAAAGCTGCAAACCGCCGGTCAGCTCGGCATACGGATAGGGATACCATACTTTAAACACCAGCAGCGCCGCCATGCCGGCCAGAAACAGGCTGACCAGCAGATGGTAGCCCGCCATTTTCAAGGCGAAACGCCAACGTGAGGGAGTTTTTACAGTTTCCATAATGTCTGTTTCACTATCGTTATTATCAATCAAGGCGGCTATTATATAGAAATTTTCCCGTTTCCGCCCCGAATTGGTGCGGTACTTTGCTCAAAGAGCAGGGGCTGTCATGGGAGCGGCCCCGGGAACGGCTCCCGCAAAAGTAACAGCTTTCAACAGATCAGGCGTGGTTTCAGACGGCCTTTGGACCAAGTTGAACCGAATTGACTTATTTCTTATTGCCCAACTGCGGCAATACCGAACCTTCGCCCAGCGACAGCAAACCGCTGTGAGAGTAGATACCCAGTTTGGCGCGGGTGTCGGTGATGTCGAGGTTGCGCATGGTGAGCTGGCCGATGCGGTCGAGCGGGGTGAACGCGGCGTCTTCGACTTTTTCCATACTCAGGCGTTCGGGTTGGTAGGTCAGGTTGGGCGATTCGGTGTTCAGAATCGAATAGTCGTTGCCGCGACGCAGTTCGAGGGTGACTTCGCCGGTAATGGCTTTGGCGACCCAGCGTTGGGCGGTTTCGCGCAACATGAGGGCTTGGCTGT
>ERZ773075.1653-NODE-1653-length-10569-cov-75.3498_pt1 | contig 10569 bp, 11 predicted proteins | sample MGYA00580614_ERZ773075 | MGnify/ENA primary metagenome ERZ773075 (study PRJEB29015, sample SAMEA2738021) | human oral metagenome | biome: human oral; feature: human-associated habitat; material: dental | place: China | collected 2043 ... | reverse complement strand
CGGGCACTGGCACCTGAAGCCAGCGCGTCTACCATTCCGCCACTCGCGCGTCCGGTGACGAACTTTAGCACGAGTGCACGGAGGGTGTGCAACTCGCTTTGAGGGGACGTTCAGGGGCCCCGTTCCGCGTGCCGGAACATCCGCCAGCGGAACCTCCTACCATGTGACGCAAGGAGGTATGAATGAGCAACAACCAGTGGTCCGCGCCCGGAGGACAGCCGCAGCAGGGATATCCGCAGCAGCCCCCCTCGCAGTCGGGGTATCCACAGCCCTCTTCGCAGTCGGGGTATCCGCAGCAGCCATCCTTCAACACCCCCCAGCCCGGCTATCAGCAACCCGGCTACGGACAGCAGGGGTTTCAGCCCGTCCACGGCCCCGCCGGTCAGGGCATGCCCCCACAGAAAAGAGGCAACACGGGCCTGATCATTGCGCTCGTCGTTGTCCTGGTCGCGATCGTCGCTTTCGGTGCTTGGTGGCTTCTTGGCAGAAACAACCAACCGGCCGCGAGCCCCACCTCCAGCACGCAGACCACAGCACCACAGGAGACCCAGCGCTCCGAGAGTTCCCCCTCCACCTCGACGAAAAAGAGCACCGGCCCCAGGAGCTCCTCGACCACCCAGAACAAAGGTTCCAGCACCACGCCGGAGATGCCCACGTCGTTCGGCGACTTCACGCTGAGCAGCACGAGCCAGGAAGGAGCAACCACCTACAAGAACTCAAGCGGAGATTTCTTCGTCGCCGCCCACGGGCAGGGAGAAACCGTCGAAGCAAATTCCACCGACCTCACAAACATCGAGAAGATCGGGAAATGGACCTGCGGCAAGGACTCCGATAACACCCCCATGTGCCTGACCGAGGCCCATTCCGGCACCGTGCTCACACTCATGATCGACACGCCTTTCTCCACACTGACGGAAATCTCCGACACTTTCCTCGACGCCTGGAAATAGCACCGCGCGCTCCGAGAAGCGCTGACCTGCCACCCCGACAGACACCCACGACGCTCCCGTGCAACCACCACGGATTCCACCATCAGACACCTCCCGGAGGACATGACCGACAGGGGTGCTGACACCTCGCGACCCGAACCTGCAGAAACCAGCAGGATTGACGACTCCGGAATACGTCGATCCCATGCCCCGTTACCATGACAGGCAGGAGGTACGCATGAGCAACAACCAATGGTCCGGATACGACCAACAGCAACCTCAACCCGGACAGGGCAACCAGCCCTACGGACAGCCGGGTTACGGCGGGCAACCCTCAGCCGGTTATGCAGGACAGCAACCCCAACCCGGATACGGCCAGCAGCAACCTCAACCCGGACAGGGCAACCAGCCCTACGGACAGCCGGGTTACGGCGGGCAACCCCCAGCTGGTTATGCCGGACAGCAGCCCTACGGCGGCGGTTACAACACACCCCCACAGCCACCGAAGAAGAACCTCAACGTTCTGCTGATTGCACTCACTGGGGTCCTGGTCGTCGCCCTGGCCTTTGGAGCCTGGTGGTTCCTCGGCAGGAACGACCAGCAAGCCGCCAATCCATCCGCGACCCCCACCACGACGCAGGCGTCCTCACAGACTCCCAGCAGCACCACCCCGTCCCACGACAAGACGCCAAACCCAACCACGAGGAACTCGGAAACGGAGAAGCCCACCTCGTCGGAGACCACCGACGAGGACTCGGGTAGTTTGAGCAACGTCCCCGAGATGCCCAAGTCGTTCAATGGTTTCGAGGCCCTGAGCCCAGGCAAGTTCTTGACCTTCTACCGCAAGGGGTCGCAGATGTTCTCGGTCATCTATTTCGCGGGTGAATCGAAGGCCAAGAGCATGGCTGAAGCTTTCGAGAACCCCGAGACCTTCGGCGACTGGACCTGCGGAAGGCGCACCGCGACTGACTCGTCGGACTCACCAGGTGGTGTATCGTGCATCGCCGCCGCTCATGGCGGAGCCGTTTTTGCGACCATGGGACTCGACGGGCAAGCCTCGGAAGTCGCCGAGAACGGCAAGGCTTTCCTGGCGGCCTGGAAATGATTCACCTTCGATAAAAAGGGCTTCTTCTCATCGGTTTTCGCCAACGATGGTGTTCCCCGCAGTAGCATCACTGCGGGGAACACCATCCCCGGAGAATCCGGAGGACAACACCATGAGCCATCAGCCCTCCCTGCCGGGAGCCGGACTTCGTGTCGCTTTCGTCACCATGCACACGTCCCCCCTGGAACGCGCCGGCACCGCTGACGCGGGGGGCATGAATGTGCTCATCGCCGCGCTGGCCCGGGCGCTGGGCAGGCTCGGGGTGGATGTGGAATTCCTGACCCGCCGCACCGACCCCGACCAGCCGGACCGGGAGGACGTGGCCCCGTCGGTGACGCTGCGGCGTCTCCCCGCAGGCCCTCCGGCCCCGTTGCCGAAAAGCGAAATCGACCAGCACGTCGACGAGTTCCGGGTGGCCATGGAGACCTTGGAACCCCACGACCTGATCCACTCCCACCACTGGATGTCGGGAGTGGCGGCGTTGCCCGTCGCCCGCGCCTGGGGGGTGCCGCACGTGATGACCTTCCACTCGGTGGCGGCCCACCCGAACTCGCCGCTGCGCGACGGGGAACCGCCCGAGTCGCCCGCCCGGGTCGACGGCGAGGTGGTGTGCGCGGAGCAGTCCGATCTGGTGCTGTGCGTCTCCCGACACGAGGCGGCCGTAGTCATCGGCCGTTGCGGGGCCGATCCGGAGCGGGTGCGAATCGTGCGCCCCGGCGTCAACGTCGACCTGTTCCACCCCGCCACCCAGCCCTGGGCGCCACCCGGGATCCGACCCGGCTACGTCGTGTTCGCCGCGCGGCTGCAACCCCTCAAGGCTCCCGACGTCGCCATCCGTACCATGGCCTGCCTGCCCGATGCCATCCGCCCGGACCTGGCGGTGGTCGGTGAGACCTCGGCGGACTTCGCGGATTACGAGGCCGAGCTGCACGCCCTCGTCGGCGACCTCGGGTTGCGCGGGCAGGTGCACTTCCTGGCCGGCCAGGACCGCGAGTCGCTGGCCCGCATCGTGCGGCACGCCTCCGTGATGCTGGTGCCGTCGCACTCCGAGACCTTCGGGTTGATCGCCCTGGAGGCCTCCGCGTCGGGGGTTCCCGTCCTGGCCGCTGCGTCGGGAGGCCTGACCGAAGCCATCTGCAACACCCACACCGGCCTGCTGATCCCCACCCACGACCCCCGCACGTGGGCCGAGGCCCTCGAGGCGCTGCTCACCGACAAACCACGCCGCACACTCATAGGCGCCACTGGAAGAGACCGAGCGCTGGCGATGACCTGGGAGCGCGCCGCGGAAAACACCCTGCAGCAGTACCGGAGGATCCTGTGAGAATCACCTTCATCCACGCCCACCCCGACGACGAAACCCTCGCCACGGGCGCGCTGATCGCCTGGCTGGTGACCTCCGGGCACGAGGTGAGCCTGCTGACCGCCACCCGCGGGGAACGCGGCGAGGTGGTGCCGGGGCCGCTGTCGCACCTGGCCGGAACCCCCGCCCTGGAAACCCACCGGGAGGGCGAGCTGGCCGGGGCCCTGAGGGTGCTGGGGGTGTCCCGGCACGCCTTCCTAGGGGATCCTCCCGCCGGTTCGGGACGTCGTTACCGCGACTCGGGGATGCGCTGGATCCGCGAAGGACTCGCAGGTCCCGCCGAGGACGCGGAACCAGATTCGCTGTGCGCGGCAGACCTCGATGATGTCGTAGCAGACGTCGTCTCCTGGATCCGGACGGTGGATGCCGACCTGGTGATCTCGTATCACACCGACGGCGGCTACGGACATCCCGACCACGTCCGCATCCACCACGCGTCCCTGGCCGCCGCGCAGCGCACCGGGAAAGGTTTCGCAGCCGTCGTCCACTCCCCGGGCGATGGGGTCCGCTGGTTCGACCTGCGCGACCTGCAACCCACGGTGGAGGAGGCCCTGCGACACCACGCCTCCCAGCTCACCGCCCACGGCGACGGCACCCTCACCCACTCGGGTGGCCAGTCGGAGGCGGTGACGACCTCCGTCGGGTTGCTTCCCGCCCCCGACACCCCATCAGCCGCTGGCCTGGTGGATTCGCTCACCACAACCGGGTAAGCGGTTGCGCCCTTGCGCGCTCACGCAGCACCCAACCGGGTCCTTCCTCCCGGTCGGCGAAAATCCACTGCCAGTCGCGAGTCGTCCTCAGCCCAGCCGAATCCACGCGAAGGCCAGCAGCAGGGCGGCGGGCAGCAGGTATTTGCGGGGGTGCCGCCAGGCGTCACGTCGGGTGCGGAGCCCCCGGAGCGGGGCGTGACGCTCCAGCGCGGGGACGGCGAGGGCCTCCAGCGCCGTGACGACGACCACCAGCCCGGCGAGCAGCGGCAGGTCGCGGGCACCCAGCAGCCAGTACACCACGCCGACCCCAACGTTGAACGTTCCCAGGAAAACAGCGACGGCCACCGCGTAATGCCACCAGGCCAGTGCGGGCCGCCCCAGCATTGTCAGCTGCCTCGCCAGATCAGGATCGCCGGAGATCATGGCGGTCAAGGGACTATTGACGGCGATCAGCGCCCATGCCAGCGGGAACCGAAGGCCCTGCTCCCAGGAGGTCACGGTGAACACCGTCGCCACGGCGAACAGCCCCACCGCGTTGATCCACACGACACGATCCGCCAGCGAGGCACGCAGAAAATAGTTGCTCCCCGCCCGTCCCCGCATCGCGGCGGAACCGCGGGTGGGTAGCAGACCCGTGGTGGGAAGGGCGAGCAGCCCGACCGTCAACGTGACCAACAGCGCCGCGGCCACCAGCCCCGGAGGCACCACCGTGCAGGCCCACACCGCCAGCCCGTCGAGGGCCAGCACCAGCAGCGGTCCGGCCCATCGCTGTCGGGTGCCGGTCGAGGCCAACACAGCCGTCACCGACAGGGGACTGCACGCCGCCACCACGAGCATCGCGCAGACATCCGGCGCGGCGAGTTGCCCCAGTCGCAGACCGAACAAGGCGGCGGGCACCACGATCTCGACCACGAGGAGCATCCACGCAGCCGCCGCGAACGCCAGGTTCACCCGGGCCGGGCGGGGCGGCAGCTGGGCGTAATCCCGCATGGCGTCTACCCGGAAGGTCGCGTTTACCAGCAGACCCGACGACACCAGCGACGCGGCGGCCACGCCCACCACGTACATCGTCGGCGAGATCCGGAGCTCCACGACAGGGGCCAGCACCCAGGCCAGGCCCCAGATCAGCACATCCACGACGACACGGCGACGTGTGGTGAAAGCGCGCAGCAGGACCAGGGTCATCGGTGACGTTCCTTGAGCAGGGCACGAATGTCGGTGGCGGGATCCAGCGGATAGGGGCGGCTGAGGTCACCCCCGTCGAGCACGTACAGGTGGTCGCAGCACCGGGTGAAGCTCTCTGCGACGTGGGAGCTCATCACTACCGATCCGGTGTCGCGGTAGGCGTTGATGCGATCGTAGAGAAATTCGGTGCCCTCGAAATCCAGTCCGTCCACGGGCTCGTCCAGGATGAGCAGGGGCAGCCCCAGGCTCAGCCCCGCGATGAGGAAAGCCTTCTTCTTGTTTCCCGTCGACAGACTTCCGATGGTCTTGCGACGAAACGGCTCGAAACCGAACCCCGCCACCAGCTCGTCCACGCGCGACGGGTCCGGCGAGCGTCCGAAGACGCGAGACGTGAAACGCAGGTAGGGATCCAACGACCAGTACGCGAAACCACTGCTCTCGGTGAACACGGCGTAGCGTCCGAGCTGGAATGCCTTGTCGCGCGGCTGTGTGGCTCGGGAGCGCCAGGTCATGTGCTGGAGGCTGGCGTGCTCGTGAACCCCCACGAGCGTGTTGATCAGGGTGGTCTTGCCGGCACCGTTGGTGCCCAGCAACCCGACCACGGAGTGCTGACCGACGTCGAGTTCCCTGATGTTCAGCACCGGGGAGCCCGCCTTGTACCACGCGCTCAGTCCCCGCACGGCGAGCAGGGGCTCCGCTGCATACTGCGACCGGTCAGTCATCTTTCTTCCGTGACGATCCCCGCACGGCAAGCACCGTGCGGACGATGAAGGCGAGACCGCCCAAACCGAGCACGACGGCCATCAGGGTGTCACCCCGGATGAGTGACAGCACGGTCCCAGCCACGAACACCAACGCCGCCAGGGCGCCGATCACGATGTGACGGTTCACGACATCACCCCTCTTCGTACCCGGGAATCCGGGGGAAACGGCAGGTCTCGTCGTAGAGCAGTCGTCACGAATGGGACATGGGCGCTGTCAGGAAGCAGGGAAAGCAGGCCGGCGGAACGGTGGCGATGGATAACACCGGTTCCCATCGGATTCCTCTCCTCAGTGAGTTCGGCTACAGCTTCATTGCACGCTTCCAGCTTAGCCGGCCACCCATTCAAGCCGTCCCGCGATCCTTTTCACCGACCCTCCCGGCACCGCGACCGGACCCTGGCCCCGCCAGGCCAGCACGAGGTCATCGACGGCGGCGACGTGGATCCGGGTCGCCTCGCTGCCGTGGTTTCGCAGCCAGCCGAGCAGCACCCGACCCCGGAGAGCGTCCGGCTGCCCGGCCAGAGTGGCCACGTCGAGGGCGTCGTCCCGGGCCGCCCGGGCGAGGGCGAGTTCTGCCAGCTCGTCGAGGAGGTCGGCGTCGCCGCGAGCCAGGTCGGCGGTGCGGGCCAGGCCGACGGCGACGTCGCGACCGAGCTCCGAGGCAAGCAGCGCCAGCGCCGAGCGGGCACGCACCCGCGCGAACCGCGGGTCGGTGTTCATCGGGTCGCTCCACCACTCGACCCCCCATTCACGACAGGCCGCCTCGGTCTCGGCGCGCCGGATCCCCAGCAGCGGTCGCAGGAAGGGGCCGCGCCGCGCCGACATGCCGGCCAGCGACCGGATGCCGGAACCGCGCAGCAACCCCAGCAGCACCGTCTCTGCCTGGTCGTCGAGAGTGTGTCCCAGCAGCACGGGATACCCGTCGCGCGACAGGGCCGCCAGGCGCGCCTGGCGGGCCGCCGCCTCGATTCCGCCGTCGCGTCCCACCTCGACGCGCCGCACCTCGGCAGCAATGCCACGCGACGCCAGCGCGTCAACCGTCCGCTCCGCCACCTCGGCAGACCCCGCCTGCAGGCCATGGTCGACGACGACACACAGCACCTCGGAGCGCGTCCGGGGTGAGGCCCACGCGGCCCCCAGCGCGAGCGCCATGGAGTCAGCACCACCGGAGACGCCGACGACGACGGGACCGGAGGGCAGCAGTTCCGCCACCGCCTGCCCGACCCTGAGTGCGGTGGGCCCGAGTTCACGCCTGGCCACGTTCCCTGCGCCTCCTCAGCCGTGGATCCGCCGCAGCCAGGAGTCGGGGTCGGTGATCTCCGCCGCGGTGGGAAGGCTCGCGGGTCCCGCGAAGGCAGCGGTCAGCGCCTCCACCCCGGCCCGAAGACCCACGTACTGACAAAAAACCAGGCCGTCGCGGTACTGAAGGCCCTTGTCGAGGCCAGGTATCAGGCGTCGCCAGCCGGTGCCAGCGCTCGGACGGGCGAAGGCCACGCGCAGCTGCCGCACCGAGGGCACATGCACCGCCCCGGCTGTGTCCGCGACCAGGTCGGCGTGGCCCTCCAGGAGGGTCATGGTGGCCGTAAGGGCGTCGAGGTGCCGTTGCCCCTCGGCGGTAACCAGCAGCGAGCCCAGGCCACGGCCCGCGCGGATCCCCTCCGCCATCTCCACCGGGGAGGGATTGTCGACGCCGAGCGCGGTGATCAGCTCCTCGACGTGACCGAGCAGCCAGGGCGCGGAGTTGAACTGCACCGCGTGGGTTTGTTCGTGGAGACTCACCCACAGCCGCAGGTCGTCGGCGTCGAGACCGCGTCCGCGCCGCACCTCGACGATGCTCGGGGCCACCAACATCAGCCGCTTCGACCAGGGATCGTACTGACCCAGCAGACCCCGGCCCATCGCCGCGAAGGAGACCCCCACGCCCAGCCCGTAGCCGATCCCCATCAGGCTGCGTCGCAAACCGGCGGGTTGCTCCTCGAGCGGCAACCGGCCCAGCAGATCGCGGGCCATCGCCGCGGCCCGCCGGGACCATCCCGGACGATCCACCACCGCGATCTCCGCAGCAGCCGGACCACCCAGTCGCGAGTACTCGACAGCCAGGTCACCGGCCCTGCGGGCCGCAGCCCGGAGCGCGGCCACCTCACGCACCGCCTCCGGTCGCGCAACACCAGGCCCCGGGTCGGCGAGCAGCCGCTCGACGGCCTGCGCCAGCGACCAGGAGATGTGGGGTCGGCGTTGCATCAGCAGCCGCACCCCGTGATCAGGGAAGCTCCCCGGTCGCTCCACACCTGGGCGGCCCAGCCGTCGGTGGAGCCGTTGGTCATGAACGCGAACGCCACCTCGCGGCCATCGGTGGTGACGGTGGTTCCCGCGAGAGTGGACACCAGCGACAGGGTTCCGGTCTTGGCCCGCACGATGCCGCGACCGGCGGTGGAGATCTCGTCGTCGAAGCGCCTGGCGAGCGACCCCGAGACCCCGGCGACGGGGAAACCCTCCTGCACGACCGAGGCCCGGGGGGTGATCATCACGTACCGGACCACCCCGGCCAGCATCGACGCTGTGACGTGATTCTCGCGGGTCAAACCGGAACCGTCGTACAGCACCGCTCCCTCATGCCACAGACCCAGACGGGTGAGTTCCTGCTGCACGGCGGTGGCCGTGCCGGCGAACGTGGTGGGCTGGCCCAGTTTGCGGGCCAGTTGCATGCCGAGCACCTCGGTGTAGGAGTTGTTGGAGGTTTCCATCGCAGCCGCGGCGAGGGCATGCACCCCGGGTGAGCTGACCTTCGCGATCTCCTCCCCAGACCCCGTGGCCGTCGCCGGGCTGCCCTCGACGGTGATGCCCTGGGCGGTTAGCTGGGCGGCGAAGATGCGGGCGGCGTCACCCGCGGGATCGGTGGAGCGCACCTGTTTGTCGTCGCGGCCCTCGTCAGCCCAGAGCGCGGAGATCTGGGTCACCTGGTCGCGGTAGCTGGCGGGCCAGGTGGTGGCCCACGACTCCTGGAACAGGGAGGCGTCGTAGCCGAGGCTCACCGTGCTCAGGCCCTGCGACTTCAGCTTCTCCGCGGTTTTCGCGGCCAGCTCCTCCAGCGAGGCGCGTTTCGGGGTGCCGCCGGATGCGACGGAGGCGAGCAGCGGATCACCGCCCCCGACCAGCACTAGCTGCCCGGGAGCCGGGGACACGACGGTGGTGTCGAAGGTTTCGGTGCCGTCGAAGACCGACAACAAGGCGGTGACGGTCAGCAGTTTCGTGTTCGATGCGGGAACCAGGAGCTGATCGGCGTTCGATGCGGCAAGCACGTCCCCGGTCTCGACGTCGAGCACCTGATAGGCAAGGCTCAGCGACCATCCCTCCGGCACACCTTTAGTCAGGGCGGCGACGTCCTGGGAGTTGAGGCGCTGCTCCAGCACGGTGCGATCCGGAAGCTTGCCGGGCGCGGCCTCCGGCGCGGCGGAGACGGGACCGGCTGGTCGCTGCTGCGGGGACGGCACGGGCGAGGACGGGGAGGCACTCACAGAGGCCGGCGCCCCGGCCTCGGATGATGCCGCGCCGTGAAGGACCGCGGTGATGAAAACGGCCATCAACAGCGCCCCGACCACCCCCCCGATGATCACGGGACGCCACGGGATGTTCTGGGGGGACAAATCGACGCTCCTCGTCCGGTAAAGTGCTTGAACACTGGCCGCCAACGGACGGCGGCGCATCAATCATAGGAGCGACAGTGAGCGACGACGTCATCGAGAGCATTGAGATCTTCAACCCCGAGAGCCGAGTACTGTTCGACGTCACGGTCGAGATCCCGAAGGGCACCAAGAACAAATATGAGATGGACCACCTGACGGGTCGCATACGACTGGACCGCACCTTGTTCACGTCCACCCAGTACCCCTACGACTACGGCTTCATCGAAGGCACCCTCGGGCTCGACGGCGATCCCCTCGACGCCATGGTGATCGGCGCCGAACCCACCTTCCCCGGCTGCCTGATCCAGTGCTACGCGGTCGCGATGTTCCGCATGACCGATGAGATGGGTGGCGACGACAAGGTGCTGTGCGTTCCGACCGCGGACACCCGCCGCAGGCACCTCAAAGACCTCGACTCGGTTGCCGAACACATCCTTCTGGAGATTGAGCACTTCTTCAGCGTCTACAAGGACCTGGAGCCGGGCAAGTCCGTCGAGGGTGCCACCTGGACCGGTCGCAAGGACGCGGAGGACGAAATCATCGCCTCCATCGAACGCGCGAAAGGTACTTCCTTCGAGCACCACCACGTCAACCTCGCGTGACCTCGCCCTGCGCTCTGGCGCAGGAAACCGGTCGAGTCGGTTGATCCGCGAACCACGACGAAGGAGAACGCGCACACCGACTGCACTCGCCGTCCCCTCGTCGAGGTGATCGCGTTGGGTTGGCGCTACGCTACGGCCGTCCCGGGCCCGTCGAACGCCCGAGACGGAAGGAAAACCCGGTGAAAACCATCAAGTTTCGCGTCCGCAACCCACTCACATGGTTGTCCCCC
>ERZ773075.1650-NODE-1650-length-10590-cov-12.1824_pt1 | contig 10590 bp, 6 predicted proteins | sample MGYA00580614_ERZ773075 | MGnify/ENA primary metagenome ERZ773075 (study PRJEB29015, sample SAMEA2738021) | human oral metagenome | biome: human oral; feature: human-associated habitat; material: dental | place: China | collected 2043 ... | reverse complement strand
CTGCGGTTGAATACGTTGTAGACGGATGCCTGCACGGAGACCGGCGTCGTCCCGATCTTCGTCCGATAGCTGGCAAAGAGATCAAATACCGCCGAGGACGGCACGGAGAGTTCGCGGCGGCCGGTGCCGATGATCGTGCCGCGCGAAACGTAGTTCATACGCCCCGTGATGGTCCAGTCCGCATTCGGCATATACTCAAGCCCGACAACGGCGCTCCACGGCGCCGAGCTGTCCGTCGGCAGGCCGTCGTTTACGCCGCCCTGCGTCCGCTGCTGGCGCGCACGGAGGTACTGAATCCCGCCGAATACGTTCCACTTCGGCGCGGCTGCGCCCGTGACGCTGAAGTCAAGGCCGCGGTAGCGGTTCTCGCCGTTGAGGCGGCGGAACTTCGTCCCCGGAACGGCGGGATTCGCGACATCGACATAGTTCGGCTGGTTCACGTCGAAATAGGCGAGCGCGGCATACATGCTGCCGAACTTGTACTTTACGCCGACTTCCTTCTGCGTGACCTTTACTGCGGGGAGAATCGCCCCCTCGTTGACATAGCCGCTGCCGACCACCTGCCCGCGCGTCGTGGCTTTTGCATACGCGCCGTAGACCGAGAGGCGGTCCGTCGGCGCATAGGTCACGCCGAACGTGGGCGCATACTGCGTATCCTTCGTCTCGCTGCCTGCAGCTGCGCCGCGGTAGTTTCCGTGGCGGCGCGTGACGGCCGCGAGCAGATTCCACTTCCCGATCTTTACATTGTCCATCAGGTTGATGCTCGTATCCATCTCCTGATACTGGAACTTCTGGCCGAGGCTGCCGGAGATGTCGTAGCTGTAGATCGAGGGCCGATAGATGATGCCGGAGTAGATATTGCCTGTCACATGAGCATTTGGAGTATCTCTCCGCGTATTGTTGTACTGGACGCGCCACGAGCGGTCCACGGCGAGCGTCACGTCATGCTCCGCTGCGCCCGTGCGGAATTTATGGTTTACTCCGATCTGTCCGTAGCGGCTCTTGAGATAGAAATACTGCGACCAGACGCGGTTGCCGCGCAGGTTGCCGTCCCCATCGATCGTAACCTGACCCCAGTAGATGAAGCGGCGGTTCGTCATGTCGTTCGTGCCGGCGTTCAGGAACCACTTCGTATGCGGATTGATCTTCTGCTCGTGGTTGAGCGTGATCTGATAGCCGTCCCAGTCGCTGTGCATGAGGTTCGGATCATCGTAGCTGCGGCTCGCATCGGGTGCGCCCGGCACCTGCCGCGCTGCGCGCTGGATCTCGAAGCGCCGCTCCGTTCCGCGCAGGCGGTCCTTGTAGTATCCGCCGAAGAAGTTCGTCGTGCTCTTCGGCGTCTCGCGGCTGACATCGACAAAGAGGTTCGTCTTTTGCCGTCCCGCACCGCTCACGGCAAAGTTCCCCTCGCTGTGCTCGCCGTAGACGCGCACGCCGAATGTCCCGTCGCCAAGACCGCTGCGGTTCACGTCGATATAGCCGCCGTAGTGTCCGTAGCCGCCCATCGTCTGCCGGTAGCGCGTGAAGTCGCCCTTCTCCGGCCGTTTCGTGTAGAGGTAGACGGAGACCGGCTGTCCGCCGTCTGGACCGTTGTAGGACTGCACCGAGCCGGAAAGCGTTGCCGCAGGCCCGACCATAACATCGGCACGTCCAATCGTATTCGTTACCGGACCAGCTGCCATGATGAAGAAGCCCGGCACATTGTTGAGATACATCGCCGAACCGTTCGCAAGCATCCCGCGCGCGGAGAAGTCCGTCTTGATGAGCGAGGTGCCCACGCGCAGCGACGGCACATTCGCGAGAACCTGATTCACGTCGCCCGACGGCGCAGAAAACGTATCGAAATTCTTCGTCGTGAGGCTTTGCGCCGTATACGGCACCTGCATCACGTCCCGATCGCCCAGCAGGCCGAAATTCGTCTGCTCTGCCTGGAATCCGCCGGGCAGACTTCTGCGCGCCGCGGTGTCTGCGGGGCGGCGCAGTCCGATCACCGTTACCTCGGGCAAGTCATAGGTGTCCATCTCCTCTGCCGCCTCTGTCTGCGGATGCTCCGCGGCAGCAGCACTGCTCATCATGCCCGTGCCCGTCAGACATGCGAGGAGCAGAGCAAGTTTCTTCTTCCGTGTCATTTTGAACCATCCTTTGTATCGAAGCTATGAATCGACGGAAAGATTATCATAGTCTACGATTAAATACAATCGAATAGATTCAAAACGATATTTCAATATTTTTGAAATATCAGCCTTTCAAAAACGCGTCCAGCACTGCAGCGAAGTCCGTGCCAAGCACGCCGCTCCCCTCTCCCGCGGCATCTCTGCCCGAGAGCAGCCCCGACGGCAGCGGAACGAGGCGCTTCTCCCCCATCGCGGGCAGCAGCGCAGGATCGGCAATGACAACGTCTGCCGCATCCCATGCGGGCTGCAGCTCCGCAGCCCTGCGAAAGATGAGCACGTCAGCCCCGGCCGCCGCCTGGCGGTACACCCCCGCCGTCTCCTCGTCCCACGCATAGGCCGCGCAGCGGATATTGCGAAATCCACATGTGCCGAGCAGGCGGTCAATGCCTGCGGCAGCAATCGGATCGGCGATGATGAGTATCTTGTCCGCACGCACATCTCCCGCTGCCTGCTCCGCACCTGCATCCTCTGGGGACAAACCGAGCGCCGCAGCGATCTCAACCCGCCAGGCCGTCCGGCCCGCATCCCCGAGCGGCAGGCTGCGGACAACAGGCACATCGTATTCACTGCGCAGCCATTCCGCCGCAGACGCGCCGGCAGCAGATACCAGCCAGACCAGCGCGGGGCGTTCGGTCAGTGCATCGCGCCCTGCAGTGCGCACATCGCAGCCGTACGCAGTGAGAAAATCAATCGGGGCATCCAGCTGCGCCATATCGCCGAACAGCAACGGGGTGTACCCGAGGACGAGGACCGTTCGCCCCGCCTCCCGCCATCCATCGGCCGCCTCCTGCACAAGACGAAGTGCCGCCTCTGCAGCGCCGTACACGGCATCATGAAAGCCGTCCGTCGGCGGTGCACACGCGCGGCAGCCCTGCTTCTCCGCTGCCTGCAGAACCGGCGCGGTCTCCATCGCCATGAATGCGGGCACGGGTGAGCTGAGGAGATGCACCGTGCGGAAGGCTCCCTCTGCCGCAAGCGCACCGGTCTCTGCGGCAGCAGTCTCCTCCATGCCGAAGATGTAGTCCTCCGCCTGCGGTATGAGCGCATAGACATCGCTGCGCTCCGCCATGAGATCCATGTGTGCGAGCGCATTGCGGCAGCCCGACGGGGTGACAAGCACATGCGCTGCGCCGTCCGCACGCAGGAAATCCGCCACACCCGCCGTATCGCTCATCGGCGGCGGCAGCTGGGCCGGCGCCGTGACATCCCCCTCCTCCGGCGGCAGCGCGGCGAGGAGCTCCTCTGCGGTCTCGTGCCGGATGCCGTCCGCCTTTGCCAGCGGCCCGCGAAAGAAACAGCGCACGATGCAGCCCGTCTCCGCCGAGAGCGTGCGCTCGATGTCTGCAAAGTCCGGGCGCGTGAGGATGTCAAGGCAGGAGAGATAGATCACGACCGCGCGCGCACCGGGCAGACGTGCGGCATCCCGCACCGCATCCCGGATCGCATCCTCCGCCGTTCCGAGCACATAATCCTCTGCCCGCACGGCGGCATAGCGAAACCGCCCGAGCGCGCCGATCTGCAGTGCGCGCCGGTAGATCGAACGAAAACAGATGAGCGCCCCCGCTGCAACGACAACGAGATCGCGCCGCGCCCACAGCCGGTCGAGGCTCGTGTCAAAGTCGCGAATCTCCTCAGCGGCAATCGGCTGCATCAGCATCCCCCTCATCACAAAACAGTTCCTCCCCGCCCGGGTGTCCGCTCTCCTCCCCAAGGATCTCAAGGAATAGATTCATTGCGGGACTGCGCCATTTGTTCCGGTGAACCCCGTAGTATGACGTGACGGTCATCGGATCCGACTGCGCCGCGGTCAGCCGGCCGAGGGCGCTGCGTTCCCGCACCGCATGATCCGGCAGCAGTGCAATCCCCATGTCGTTCTCAACCAGATTGATGATGGTCTGCGTGCTCCGCAGCTCAATCATATTCGTAAACGAGATCCCCCGCTGCCGCAGATAGTCGTCCGCCATCTGGCGAATCTCGCCCGGGCGCGGCATCATGATCAGCGGCATCTCGTTGATCTCCATCTCCTGCTCACGTAAGTCCGGGCACCATGCGGCTGTGCCGGCCGAGGTGTAAAAATGCACGGGACTCTCCTCGAACGTCCAGAACGCAAGGTTCTCCTTGTCTCTCTCATGGATCGCGTACGCGAAGCCGACGTCGAGCTGCCCGTCGCTGAGCGCCGCAACGACATCGCGGCTCGTGAGCGAACGCAGGCGCAGATCGACGCGCGGAGCATGCGCATGCAGACGCTTGAGCAGGGGCGGCAGACGGAAGCAGAGCAGCGACTCCGGCGCGCCGACCGTGAGCGTCCCCTGATAGGCGGCAATGCCGTATTGAAAGTTCTTGATTTTGTTCGCCGCCGCAAGCACCTCGTCCACATAGGGAATCAGGGCCTCGCCCGCCTTTGTCAGGATCATGCGCCGCCCGCTTTTCTCAAAAAGCGGTACGCCAGTCAGCTTCTCCAGCTGCGCGATGTGGAACGTGATCGTCGACGGCGTGTAGCTGAGGAGACGCGCCGCCTTTGTAAAGCTGCCCGTGCGCACGATTGTCCGGAACGTCGTGAATATCTTCAGTTCCATTCGTATCATTCCTTATCGGTAAGTATGTATAGACTATCATACGACATGCGGGGATGCTTTTCAAGCATTCCGGCCATTGTCCGCAAGTGCCCGCATCAAAAGAGGCTGCGGTACGAATATCTCACTTCGTACCGCAGCCTCTTCATTCACTTGTCTCAGCCGACCGCCTTTGCCATCGCTGCGCCGAGCTCTCTGCAGCGCGCGAGCGCATCGTCGTCCGGCTCATTCTCGCACGTCACGCCGTCCGCGACCATGTTCGCGCCCGCTTCCTGCGTGCGCTCCGTCCACGTCTCCATGAACATACCGCCGCCCCAGCCATAGGAGCCGAAGAGCCCGACCTTGACGCCCGAGAGTTTGCCCTCTGCCTCTTCGAAGAACGGCTCGAACTCTGTCTCGTCGAGCTCCTCTGTACCGCAGGCGGGACAGCCCATGAGCACGCCGTCATAGTCCGCAATGCGGTCCGCCGAAAAATCGCCCACCCGGATGAGTTCGGCCTCGGCACCGCCTTTTTTCACCCCCTCGACGACTGCGTTCGCCATCGCCTCCGTATTGCCGGAGCCGCTCCAAAATACAACTGCAATCTTTGCCATCATAAAATCCCCCTTTGGATGACGTTCATTCGATACGTTGATGATAACATCTCTCATGCATGGGCGCAATCTCTTTCGAAAATTTTTCTCATTATTAAGTCTTGACAGGAATGCTATAATGTAACGAAAAATCTTCTAAAAAATAGAAAAGGATTTTTTATGCGAAAGGAAACATTCAACGTCACGGGCATGACCTGCTCGGCGTGTGCGGCGCGCGTGGAGCGCGCTGTGAAAAAAATAGAGGGGACGGCGGATGTCTCCGTCAATCTCCTTACAAATACGATGACGCTCGCCTATGATGAGGCGGCCGCCAATCCTGCCGCAATCATTGCGGCGGTCGAGGACGCGGGCTACGGCGCGAGTGTCAAGGCGGCCCCCGGCGCACAGAACGCCGCGGCAAAGACGGATGGGGCGTCTGCACCCGAGAAGGAAATCCGCGCCATGCGGTCGCGCCTCCTCGTCTCGATCCTCTTCCTCCTGCCGACAATGTACATTGCGATGAGCCACATGCTGAGCATGTGGGGCATACCCTACCCCGCGGGATTCGCGGACATCTTCTGGGGTGCGGAGAATGCACTCTCGTTTGCGCTCGCGCAGTTCGTGCTCATCCTCCCCATCATGTATGTAAATCGTCCATACTACGTCAACGGATTCCGCAATCTCCTGCACGGCGCACCGAATATGGATTCCCTCGTTGGGATCGGCTCGATGGCGTCCGCGCTCTTCGGCGTGTTCGCGATGTTCCGCATGAGCTGGGGGCTCGGCCACGGCGATCTCGCGCTTGCGGCGGAGTACAGCACGAACCTCTACTTCGAGTCGGCAGGCATGATCGTCACGCTCATCACCGTCGGCAAATACCTCGAGGCACGGGCAAAGGGACAGACGACAGGCGCGCTCACGGCACTCATGCAGCTGGCGCCCGCCGAGGCGACAGTCGTCCGTGACGGCAGCGAGCAGATCGTGCCGGTCACGGCGCTCTCTCTCGGCGATACTGTCATCGTACGTCCCGGCGCGCGCATCCCCGTCGACGGAACGGTGACGGAAGGCGCGACGAGCGTCGATGAGTCCGCGGTGACGGGCGAGTCCATGCCCGTCCCGAAGGCCAAGGGCGATGCCGTTACCTCGGGGACGCTCAACATCGAGGGGACGATCCGCTTCACGGCAACGCGCGTCGGCGAGGACACAACCATCCGTCAGCTGATCCGTCTGGTGGACGATGCGAGCGGGTCCAAGGCACCGATCGCACGCCTCGCCGACCGCGTGTCGGCCGTCTTTGTCCCCGTTGTGATTGCCGTCGCCCTCGCGGCAGGCGGCATCTGGCTCATGATGGGCGCGAGCGTTGAGTTCGCCTTCTCCATCACGATCTCCATCCTCGTCATCTCCTGCCCCTGCGCACTCGGCCTCGCAACGCCCGTTGCAATCATGGTCGGCACGGGCCGAGGCGCGGCGCACGGCATCCTCATCAAGTCGGGCGCAGCACTCGAGACTGCGGGAAATATTGACACCGTCCTTATGGACAAGACGGGTACGCTCACAGAGGGTCGCCCGCAGCTCGTCAGCATCCGCCCCATCGGCATCACGGCGGACGAGCTCATCGCGCTGGCGGCCGCACTCGAGGCGGGCAGCGAGCATCCCATTGCCGCTGCCATCCGCTCCTATGCGGAGCGAAAAGCGCTTGATGTTCCCGCTGCCGCGGATTTTCAGGCGGTGTTCGGCAGGGGCGTACGTGCGCGCGTCGGCGGCGCAGACTGTGCGGCGGGCAACGCCGCTCTTCTGGCGGAGCTGAACGTCCCTCTCTCGGAGGAGATCACGGCGGCACTCGCCGATATGGCAGAACACGGCGAGACGGCTCTCGCCGTCGTGCGTGAGAATCGCGCTGTCGGTCTCCTGGGCGTCCGCGATGCGGAGAAGCCGACCAGCGCCGCAGCAGTTGCTCAGATGAAGGCGATGGGTCTCACGCCCGTCATGCTCACAGGTGACGATGCGCGCACGGCGCAGGTAATTGCCGCGCGGCTCGCCATCGATCACGTCATCGCAGGCGTCCTCCCGAGCGAAAAACGCGCCCATGTGGAGCGGCTGCAGCAGGAGGGACACCGCGTCGCGATGATCGGCGACGGCGTGAACGACGCGCCTGCCCTCGTGCAGGCGGATCTCGGCATTGCCATCGGCGCGGGGACCGACGTCGCTGTCGACAGCGCGGACGCCGTGCTCGTCCGAAGCGACCTCCTCGACGCGGTGAGTGCCATCCGCCTCTCGCGCAGCGTCATGCGGAACATCAAGGAGAACCTCTTCTGGGCGTTCTTCTACAACGTCATCGGCATCCCGCTCGCGGCGGGCGTGCTCTACCCCTCCCTCGGCATCAAGCTCTCGCCGATGATCGGAGCGGCGGCAATGAGCCTCTCGAGTGTCTGCGTCGTGCTGAACGCCCTGCGCCTGCGCTTTTTTGCCATTGTGCACGAGGCGGCTGCAGCGGCGGAGCAGACCGACATCGAACCCGAGATAACCGCCATCGCCCCCGCGATGGATGAGACAGCGGCGGAGATCTCCGCCGTCCACAGAAAGGAAGAATCTGCTATGCAAAAGACCATCAATGTCAAGGGCATGACCTGCCCTAACTGTGTCAAGCACGTCACCAAGGCACTCTCCGGCATGGAGGGCGTCTCGGACGTCAGCGTCAGCCTCGAGGCGGGTACGGCCACCTTCACGGCGAGCCGTGACATCCCCGCCGCAGATCTTGCCGCCGTCCTCGACGACGCGGGCTATGAGCTCGGCTGAGACGCAGCAGCAAACAAAATGGTCATGCAGGGAATGCTCCTGCATGACTTTTTATATTTGAAGATTGTCCGTGATGCAGAGGATATCTAAGATGAGAATTGCCTTCTTGACCCTTGGGACACGAGGGGATGTGCAGCCCTATCTGGCGCTGGCCAAGGAACTTGTTCGGCAGGGACACAGCGCCGTTGTCTGCACGAGCGAGAGTTTCAGAGATCTGATTGAGGCAGCGTCTGTGGAGTACAGGCGGGCTGCGCTGGATTTGATGCATTTGTCCTCAACGGAGGAGGGCCGGCGCGTCTTGGAATCTCCCTGGAAGAACCTGCGCCTGGCATGGAAGATGACCCATGAAATCATTCGCCCGGGATACCGAAAAACTTTTGACGACTTTTACGAAGCGGCATGCGGTTGCGATATGATCGTGTACCATCCAAAAGCTTTTGCCGTACCGGACATTGCAATGCATTTGAACATTCCCTGTATTTCCATGCCGCCCATTCCGACCACATATCCCATAACGGAGTTCTCGTGCCTTGCGGTCTTCGGCGGCAGGAACTTCGGCGCGCGAATCAATCGGCTGTCCTACGCGCTGAACGCGAAGGCGGAACACACATACATCAAGGAGATCAACGATTTCAGAGTGCGTACATTAGGGCTCGGGAAAAGGAGCGCGGGACAGTATACCTACCATATGGACGAGGAAAAGATCCCCATCGTTTACCCGGTCAGCAAATACCTTTTTGAGGATGTTTCCAGCTGGAACGGGCACGTCCAGCTGCCGGGATTCTTTTTCCTGCAGAGCAGGGAGACGCTGCCGGAAGAAGCTGCGGATTTTTTGGCAAACGGAGCAAAGCCGATTGTTGTGGCCTTCGGCAGCATGCCGCTGAAACATCCTGCCCGCTTTATGGAGATTCTCTCCGGCGCATTGAACAGGACCGGCAGCAGGGCGATCATTGTAAGCGGAAACACGGGCATCCGTCCGAGCGGCAGCGCTCCGATCCTAGTCATAAAGCAGGCTCCGTACACAGAGCTCTTTCGCCGTGCAAAGGCCGTCGTCCATCACGGCGGCGCAGGCACAACAGCCGCGGCCATAGCGGGAGGCGTACCGCAGTTCATTATGCCCTTCGCCGTGGATCAGCCGTTCTGGGCCGCGCGCGTATATCGGCGCGGCATCTCACCGCCACCCGCTGCAGAGAGCAGCCTCACAGAAGAAACACTGGCTAAGATTTTCCTGTCATTTGACGATGCAGCACTCATCGAAAGGGCAGCGCTGTTGGGCGAACGAATCAATGCGGAAAACGGAACCGAAAACGCCGCCGCATATCTCCTGGCCCGGGCATAATTGAGCAGCGCCGAAAATATCCCGCCTCCGTCCGATTTACAAAACGGCCGATTTATCCTACAATAAGTGAATCAAATAACGAGGTGAGGTCTATGATGGAGGAACAGCTCGGCACATCGCGGCGCGCGGTGTTCATCGAGGGCGTGCACGACGGCGTGCCGATTGCCCTCGGCTATTTTGTCGTGGCGTTCACCCTCGGAATTCTCGCGCAGACGGCGGGACTGACCCCGTGGCAGGGCTTCGTGACGAGCATGGTGAACATTGCCTCGGCGGGCGAATACGCGGGCTTCACCGTGATCGCGGCACAGGCGCCCTACCTTGAGATCGCCGTGCTGACCCTCGTTGCAAACGCACGCTACTTCCTCATGGCTGCTGCGCTGACGCAGCGCTTCTCGCCGGAGCTGCCTCTCCTGCACCGCCTCGCCGTGAGTTTCGGCGTGACGGACGAGATCTTCGGCATCACGGTCGCGCGCGGCGGCACACTGGATCCATACTACAACTACGGTGCGATGGCGATCTCCGTCCCCGCATGGTCCGCCGGCACGGCGATCGGCATCGCAGCGGGCGACGTTCTCCCCGCGATGGCGCTGTCCGCACTCTCGGTCGCACTCTACGGGATGTTCACATGGATCATCCTCCCGCCGACAAAGAAAAGCCGCCCCATCGCCGCCATGGTCGCCGCCAGTTTCGTCCTGTCCACCGCGGCAGCATATGCTCCCGGCCTGAGCGAGCTCTCGGGCGGCACCCGCACGATCATTCTCACCCTCCTCATCGCCGGAATCGGCGCAGCACTCTGCCCGATCAAGGAAGAACAGGAGGGCCGCAATGCGTGATATATGGATCTACATTGCCGTCATGAGCGCGGTGACCATCGCCATCCGCCTCACCCCGGCGCTTCTCCTGCGGCGCGAGATCAAAAACGTTTTTGTCCGCTCTTTCCTCTTCTACGTCCCCTATGTAACGCTTTCCGTCATGACCTTCCCCGCCATCGTAGAGGCGACGCGCACGCCGCTTGCCGGCGCGGCGGCATTTGCATTTGCCGCCTTCCTCGCATGGAACGGGGCGAGTCTCTTCCGCTGTGCGGCGGGCGCAAGCATAATGGTGCTCATTGTGGAGGGCATCTATTTTTCGCTGTA
>ERZ773075.1643-NODE-1643-length-10632-cov-5.45306_pt1 | contig 10632 bp, 12 predicted proteins | sample MGYA00580614_ERZ773075 | MGnify/ENA primary metagenome ERZ773075 (study PRJEB29015, sample SAMEA2738021) | human oral metagenome | biome: human oral; feature: human-associated habitat; material: dental | place: China | collected 2043 ... | reverse complement strand
CCTCGCGGTGGGACGGAGCACTGGAGCCATGGTTGTCCCGCCTGCGAAGGCAGTGTGTCCAAGCGGCGGCCTGAGTGTATGGATGCTGGTTGTACTCGATCGACCGGACCTCGCTACCGGTCTGATCACCGAGGTATCCGTCGATCGAACCGTCCTCGGCGATCCATGCCTCAGACAGGATGGTCGGACCGAGACCCGTAACCATGGCAACATGCCCGCGACCACCCGAGGCCTCCTCGGACAGGACGATGTCACCGATCTCGAATCCGCCATCGGGTTCGTTGCCAGTCCACTGGTCGGAGATGTCGGCGAAGTTACGCTGTGCACACTCATCACGCATCGATCCGGTCCAGGTCGAGCGGGGGAAATAGCCGGCGGTGAAGGGCTCGCCCCACTCATGGTGGGCTGCGAGGTTGTAGCAGCCAGCTACGAGGGCCGAGCAGTCCGCATTGGCAGGAGACTGGATGAGCCAGCCGTCCCAATCGGACTGATCGTAGAATGTCCAGCGGTCCGGCTGGGAATAACCGACATCGGCGACGTCAGCGTAGTACCTGGCGCAGGATGCTGCGTACTGGGATACAGTCATTTTGACCTTTTCAGCCGTTGGAGTTCTCGATCGGTGCGAAGACCACGGGAACCGTTCGGACGCCCGCTGCCTTGATGTTGAAAGTCACGGTATTGTTGGGCCAGATCTCGATCACTGATCCGTCGATCGTCCCATCCCCCTTGGGAAGAGGGAACGACACTCGACTCTTGACCTGAGCATCGGCCGGGATGTCGACCAGGCGGCGGTTCTCGTTGATGTTGCCGTTGAACATGGTCTGCTGCCAGCCGTCGCCCTTGATCCGGACGAACACGAATCCAGCCATGATGCGATACTGGTACGAGCCCGCTCCGTTGCCGGAGGTGATCTCTTTCCAACTGGTGTCGAACGTCCCGTAACCAGACCCGGCTCGAGAGTTGAACCACACGACCTTCTCGGGCATGGACTCCTTGAGGTCGATCATCTTCTGGTCCGAGGTTCCGTCAAGACGAACAACCTTGAGCAGGGCTTGGGACCCGGCGTAGAAGGCGACATCCAGCTCGAAGTTCGGGTTAGACCCGAGAGTTACAGAGGCGTCGGTGACCCCATTGGTGGGGGAGATGTAGACCGTGCTGAACGGACTGGACTCTCCCCGCACAGTGGTGTGAAGTAGAGGAGTTACGCCAGGCATACTAACCTCGTGAGTGGTACTTGGCCCGTCTCGCCGCGTTCAGAGCCTGATTCTGTCGAAGCGTGGCGGCGGTCGACATCTTCTTATCGGGTTGGTTCTTCGCGTTGCACACTCGAATGAGTGTGAGTAGTCTGTTGATGTGCCAGTACTGGCACTCGAACGGGATCTGTAGAGCCACCATCCAGTAGTAGACGAGCTCCGACGTGACGACCCCTCGATCGGGGCCGGATCCCTCGACCTCGACGAATGTCGTGGCCGTCATCTTGTTCTCGATGTACTCCTTGATGGCCTGGATGTTCTCGAGAGTCAGATGCGAGTAGGCGACGGGGTCTATCTCGTTCAGGGTCATGCACTTGACGTAGTCCAGAACCTGATCGGGAGTGAGCTTCTCGTTGCCGAGGTATGGGATGTGCCACTTGGACTCCCATTTTGACAGAGCGACTAGACTGTGCTCCAGCTCGAGGTCCCCCTCGAAGCCATTGATGAACTCGTTGCGATCCTCGTCGTAGAGCTCATCCCCGACGACGTGAATCGTCAGCATTCGTTCCTCCCTGGGAGTCACCACGGACCCCGGAGCGGATCACGGGGTCCGTGGGAGTCATCAGACCGCTGCCTTGACGGCGGCGATGACCTCGTCGGGGGTCGGGAGCTTGGACTCGGTAGCGCCGTCGCCCCAGATCAGCTTCTCGATGGCGGTCATACCCTTATTGCCGACAACCGTGGAGTCGAGGGTGACGACACAGGTTGGCTTGTGGCCGGTCACGTTGACCGGAGTGCCCTTGAAGGACCAGGAGAAGGTGATCGCCTCAGGTGAGTCGTTCACCGTGGCGTAGGAGCGCTCGGAAGGAGAGGCATTCAGGCCGTAGAGCAGGTGAAGCTTATAGCCGTAGTTGTTCTTCTTCTGGTCGTTACCCTTGATGGTTCGGTACGCCAGGCCGAAGGCTGAGCGGTCCTGCTGGCCGATGACGACCTTGTCGACAACGGCGGAGCCGTCGCACTGGAGCCACTCGTCCGGGTAGGTGTAGGCCTCGATCTTGCCCTCGAACGTCTCGGCCGAGGTCAGGGAGAGGTACTTGATGTTGTCGGCGTACAGGTCAGTCTGCTCCGCGCCGCTCGGAGTCTCAGTGACGTTGGTGAGACCGGACCAGGCGACGCCCTTGGCGTAGGCACCGGTGGCCAGGTCGACGGGGAAGAGGACACCGCGGTCCACACCAGTCTCATAGAACTTCTTCCCCGTCTCGTCCCAGGTCAGGACAGCCATCTATACTCCTTGGTAGATGTTGAACACGTCGTGATGAAGATTGTGCGCCACGAAGTGCCTCTCGAAGGTAGACATCGGCATGGCCGCAAGGGCATCGAGCACCGGCTCGTCGGGATTCCTGCTGATGAGGGTGACCGAGTAGCGCGGTGTATACATCCAATTGGCGTTATCGCCGAACTTCGAGTCGGCTCGACTCCGTTCGTACACGATGCACGGGTAGGTGAGCTGGACGGACTCCGGGGGCTGGAAGTAGACGTTCCTCGAGCCCAGCGCTGAGATGAGTTTGTTGTGGAACTCAAGGCGTTGGACCATTGTACACCTCTCCGAGGTTGAGGATGAGGCGGGGGCGGCGGACCTCCACATTCGTGACGACCCAGCGCGCCCCCATCCACCTCACGTACTTGATGGCGAAGAAGTTCTCCTCGGCGTAGGAGTCGGCCACGATGGAGATCTCGTTGTTGAGGCGGAGATTCTGGATGACCTTCGCCTCCCCGTCGTACTGCTTCTGGGAGCGATTGACGTCCCCGTAGTACTCCCTCTCCGTGATCTTGTCCTCGAACACGCCGGGAGTTGTCTCGACGGCGTGTCCGTAGCCTATGCTTCCGAAGAATCTTGCCATTTTGACCGAATCAGGCCGTAGCCTTCTCGATGACGATCGCGGACTTGTACTTGGTCAGCGCGCCCGAGCAACGAGCCTCCAGCAGGTACTTCTGCTGGTTGAAGTCGATGTCGAACTGCTCGAAGAACGAGGTCTCGCCACCCTTGTCGGAGCCCATGGTGTAGTCCTGCATGTTGACGATGATGCCGAGCAGGTTCTGGGTCTTGCCGCCGACCTCGCGCTTGGCGCCCTCCATGACCTCGACCTCGATGACGTCCGAGACGTTCAGGGCGTTAGCAACAGCCTGCTTGGTCTCGTAGACGTAGCGCTGGTTGAGGTCCTTGATCTCGAGCATGTCGCACACGAAGGCATTCGTGGTGAACAGGACCGGAGAACCGGAGCCCTTGTAGAACTTCCGGCTACGACGGACAGCGTCGATGATGTCGGGAGTCTTGGCGTCCTTGTCGATGAGAACCTTGTGGGAGAAGAGCTCATCATCCGTCCAGATGGGGCGGATGTTGGTCTCCTTGATCTTGTTCTCGTCGGACACCTGACGACCGTCGCCGATCAGGACGGCGCGGGCCAGCTCCTCCTCGAGAGAGTAGCGCAGGTTCTGCTGCATCCAAGCGACGACGTTGAACGTTGTGATGTCGAGGACATCGTCACGGTCGATCTTGGTCTTGTTGTAGACGGTCGTCGGCTCGGTCTTCCGGTTGGCGATCTCGTAGACGACGTCCTTCTTCCGGCTGGCCTTGACGTAGCCCTTGGCTCGCAGCTCGTCGGCGGTCAGGTTGGACCACTGAGTCTTGACGCGGGAGAACGGCGTGTGCTTGGCGCCCTGGAGAACCCTGGAGACCCAGGAGTTCTCGCGCATGACGCGCTGGGGCTCCGGGTCGAGGTTGGTGGCGTCCGGGAACAGCAGCTCCGGGTTCTTGATACCGTAGTCCGCGGCGTGAGCCAGGACGGCGGTGCGGAGCGTCATGCCGGGCATACGGGCCTCGGCGAAGATCTGCTCCTCATCAGCGTGAGAGAGGTGCGGGCCCACATTCCGGCGAGCATCGCCCTCGAAGATGTTGGAATGCATCAGAGTATCACCCCCAGAGTCGCCGTGCTCGGCGTCCTCCTCGTAGTCTTCGTCATTGTCCTCATCGAACTCCGCGTCCTCGTCGTCGAAGTCCTCATCGTCGTCAACGTCACCGCTGATCTCCTCGATGAGGGCCGCAACAGCCAGACGCTGGTCGTCGTCGAGGGTCTCGAGGACGTCAGCGACCGTGAGGTCGTCCTCGTCTTCGTCCATGGATTCTGTGTCCTCCGTTGTGTCTCCGGAATCGTGCGAGAGCGTGAGGCCTGAGTAGATGATGGCCTCCTCCTCGGACTCGGTCCACGAACCATCCGAGTGCTCCAGAGCAACGTTGTCGATCAAGGCGCCCGGGTTGGCCCCGGACAGGACCATGGAAACCTCGACGATGTTGCCGTGAATAACGTCAGCCCCTCGCTGGTCGAGGCGGTTGGCGTAGATCGAGAGAGCTTTGACGTCGCCGTGCTTGACGAGCTCCTTGGCGTTGTCGGCCGCGGGAGTGTCGTTCAGAGCGCAGTAGGCGTAAACGCCCTCATCCCGATTCTCGAGCAGTGCGTGCCCGAGAACGTTGTCGACGGCGTTGTGCCCATGCTGCCACACGAGCGGCACACGCTGGCCGTCATTCTCCTTGAACGCATTGTGCTTGATAGTGCGTCCATCGGAGCAGGCCAGGTCGTTCTTAGTGGCCCAGCCACTGAAATCGAACTTCATCCTTCTCCTCTGACTTGGCTCATCGGCATGTTGAGCACTGACTGAACATCAGGACCGGAGTCCGGAGCATCCTCCTCGCCGTCCAGGGAGGTGTCACCCATCTGCGGGTTGATGTTCGGGTTCTGCAACTGATCCGCCTGCTCGTTCGGGGATGGCGGAAGACCAATCCTCGTACGGGCCTCGTTCGGCGTGATGACCTGGTCCCTGAGCATGGTGTCCAGGGATGTGACGATCTGGCTCGGAGGAACGTTCTTAAACGGGTCGCGGATATACTGCACGGCCTGACCCTGGGTGCGCGCGGTCTTTGTGAGGAAGGCCTTGCTCATCCCATCGGCGAGAGCCGAGAGCACGGGCTCCACCGCCCGGTTCCAGTAGTGCGTCCAGACGATCTCAGTCGCAGTGCCCTTGAAGACGTCCTCCGAGATCCCCAGTCGACTCATGAGCTCGGCGGTGAGGAACTTGATCTGATCGAGCAGGTTGTTCTCCGCCGGGCGATTCAGCTGAGTGATCTTCTCGGAGCCGTCGGTGTAGGCGATTCCGTGCCCGCCTTTGCCGAGCTGGTCCTCGATGGACTGAATGCGATTCTCAGCCCGCTGACGCATGGCCTCGGTCTTGACGACGTAAGGTAGCTGGATGATGATGTCCAGCTTCCCGGTGTACGTCTTCTCGTCGGCCAGGTCCAGCATCGAGAGTTTGCGACTCAGCCGCTTGAGGGTCGAGTTCGACTTGTTCATCACCTCGTAGAGAGGGTTCTCGACGATGGCGACGGTGCGCTTCGGAAGAATCACCCGTTCCTTGTTCGAGGTGGCCTGATTGTAGACCTCCACCTCGACGTTCTCAGGGAACCACTGTGTGATCCGCCCGACACGGAGCTGCTTGATGTCGAAGCTGTTGTTCGTCCTCGGATCCAGATCTGACTCGACGGGAACGATCGCGATGACCCCCTCATCGAATAGCGACAGCACGGCGTCCTGGATGAAGGCGCGGCCGTTCTGGTCGATGTTCGGCTCGAGCATCAGACAATCGTTGAGAGCCGAGCGCCGAATTCCGATGAAGGTTCCATTTTGAGCCGTGTTGACATGTCGGATCGGCGTGGCGGACACGTCGATGGCGATCATGTTGAACAGGGATGAGATGATCGACTTGTCGGCCGTCCAACCGAGTGCGAGCCTGTCGGCCCGTACCGTATAGGAAGGGCCGAGGGTCGACCGGTTGATGTCCTTGCCAGTGAAGGCGTTGTAGGCGTGCTGTAGTCTGTCTCGCAGTCCTATGACCTCCACCTCCTAGTCGAACATGTCCTTGTTGAGTTTGTATGCGACCCAGGCGTCCATCAGAGCGGCGACCGAGTCGATCTTGTTCTCCCGTCGGGCCTTCAGGAGCTTGCGGTTCCCGTTGGTGTCTTCCAGGGTGATGGCGTTGCCCATGGTGAAGGTCATCATGGACTGGTCGAACAGGAGCTTGCGATCCTCCGCCATGTCCTTGATCTCGCCGAGAGGAACGGACTCCGTTCGGGATCCCTGAATCACCTTCTCGATACCGAACGGGCCGTTCTCGTTCTCCCAGCGAGTCACGAACTCCTTGGCGTTGTAGGGGTCGAAGCCGAGGCAACGCACGTCGTACTCGCAGGAGGCGATGAACGCCTCGAGGTCCTCGTAGACGTTCATCATGTCAAGAACCGTACCCTCGAGCACCATTAGCGAGCCCTCCTGGAGGAACTCCTCGTACTTCTGACGAGTGGCACCCGGAAGGCGCAGCATGGTGCGCTCGGAGATGTAGCAGCGCGTCTTGACTCCGAACCTGCCCCGACTGAGGGGGAACAAGAATGTGAACGCGGTGAAGTCATCGCCCTGCGAGAGGTCGACGCCGATGGAACACGGCATCCCCCAGAAGTCCTGACGATTGTGCGGCAGGGTCTCCTCGTAGGTGAAGAAGTACGTGTACCCCTCCATAGGGATGCCGAACCTCTTGGCCAGAATGTCATTCCGGGCCGCGGGTACGTGTTCCGCCCTCTCGACGTCGCGCTGGTAGGTCTCGTAGGAGACGGTGGCACCGAGATTCGGTTGGGCCTTCAGCCACGTCGACGGATCCGCGACCTCCTTGATGTCGTCGAGTCGGTAGTAGAAGATTGATGTGTGCGGATCCGAGTACTCGCCCCTCAGGATGTTGAGGAGCTCCATCTTCATGTTATCGCCCGCCGAGTTCCTGACGGTACCCTCCGAGGACACGGCCAGGATGAGCCAGTCGTCGACCTTGGACGCCCCCTGCTCGATGGCCCCGACGACATCCTCTCGAATATCGCCGGACAACCACTCGTCCACCGTGTTCATCTTGGTCCTGAGACCCTGAAGCTTGTCGATGGACATTGGGCGAACCTCGAGCAGACTATTCGTCATGAAGTTCTCGATCCCCTTCTTGGTGGGGACGAGCTTCTGGCGAAGCGCTCGATTACCGGTCGTGTTCTGAAGGGATCCCTGCGTCATGAAATCGAACAGGGGGCCCTTGGCTCTGGTGATGGCGGTACGGAAAGGCTGCATGACCTCTTCGGCCTGCTTCATGGTCGGCGCGGTCGTCACCTGGTGGGTGGTCGACGTGTCGATCGTCAGGAAATAGGCTTGCAGGAGTGTCTCGTACAGGGACTTCGCCCCACCTCGGGCGACGATGATGTACTGCTTGTTTATGAGGCGTTGCTTCACCCGGCGCTTCTCGAAATGACCGCCGGCATTCGTCTTGTTGGGGACGTAGACCGATCGCTCGGTGAAGAACCACCAGCCGAAGATCTCCTCGGCCCAGAGTTTGAAGCTGGGGAGCAGGCGAAGATCGGATCCGTCGGTGAGGGTCATCTCCGCTTCCGCGAAGCGGATGAATCCCTCCACAGCGTCGCGATCGTAATAAAAACCGGGATTGCGAATCCGATCATCGATCCTGTTCATCTCCATCTCGATCTCCTTGCAGACCGGAATCCGACCGGCGAGGACATCTTCTCTGAACTCAGCGTAATATCGCGGGGTAGCGGTATTCGACAGCATGATCAGCGGCGCTTGTTACGACGACTTCTCGACCGGCTGCCCGACTGATTCTTCTTGGCGGATCTGCGCGCAGCAAGACTGACACCCCCCACTGCTCCCGCACCGACAGCCGCCTGCTTGGTGTTCTCTCGAGCTATCTGCATCAGGTTGGTGCGGTTTTTCTTAGTCGCTCCCAGGGCCTTGGACGCGATCGGACGCTGCTTAGCGGTCTTAGTGGTCGCCGTCTTCGCCGCAGACTTGATTCCGCTGGTGCCTCCGCGTGCGACGGAAGCGGTCCTCTTAGCGGCATTGCGAACCTGATTACCGGCCTTCCATGCCTTTCGCTGAGAGCCGTACTTCAGCTCCTTAGCCTTCATCTTGGCCTTGAAAGCGGCGGTTCCCGCAGTGACCCGTCCCATCTCGCCGAGATTCTTAGCGCCCCTACGAGCTGAGTAGCTCGCGTTCCTGGCGGAAGTCTTGGCCTTGCCGGCACCGCTCTTAGCCGAAGACGCCGCGCTCCTGGCGTAAGTGCCAGCTTTTGCCGCTCCGCCCTTGAACGCTGAACCTGCGCGAGAAGCTGCCCTTTTGGTTCCGCCCGCAGCTACCTTTCCGTACCCCCTGGCGTAAGACTTAGCGGTAGCACCGTGCTTCTTGGCCAGAGCAGCGATCTTCTTGCCATTACCGGACTTTTGCAGATAAATGCCAGTGCCGACTCCAGCAGCGAGGCCGAGTGCTCCGGCAATAGCGCGCTTCTGGTTACGCGAAAGACCCTTGCGCTTCTTGGTAGGGCCGGCGCCACCGGAGGGTCGCTGCTTGCGAACCCCCCAACGCATACCTTTGACGCCATGGTGCGCGAGGACCTCGTCCTCGTCGATGAAGAAAATATTCTCAGGCATTTCTCTCTCCGAGTGCTTGAATCGCTTGGCGCCCTTGATAGCCGCAGACCCTCCTCTGCTTGCTGCCGACTTGAAACCCTTCTGGAGTGCATTCTGCAAGGTATTGAAGGCGGCCTCTTCGGCGGCTTTACCTACTCGTTTGCGATACTTCTCCAGCTTGGTCTGGGACAGCTGCTTGTATTCCTTCTCCAGCCGAAGACGGTTGTTTGCCTTCTTCAACTGGTCATCAGACATGCCGTCTATTTTGGCCTGCTTCTTGGAAGTCCAGCGCTTAGCCTTCTCGATGCGGGACTTACGAACGCCCCAACGCATACCTTTGACGCCGTGATGCATAAGCTCTGAGTGACTCATACGCTTGTTATGCCCCTTCTTATAGAACTTACGGGCGGCCTCGGCGAGTGTGGCGTCTGTGGAGTATGTCTTGCCCAGCTTCCCGCGGTCCAGCTCGCCGTAGTACTTCTCTCGACGCTCCGTAGCAGTCAGCTGACGATTGCGCTGGTTGGCGAGACGCCAGTTCTTGACCTTCTCAGCGTGCTCTTTGCGCTTCTTGAGGTAGTTCTCAATCTTGCCGACATCATCGATGCCGTACTTCGCCTTGAGCTTCGCCTCGTACTTGGCTCGCCGCTCGGCATTCCGCTCCTCACGGCTCTTCCGAGTGCCCCTGCGCATGCCCTTGACCCCGTAATGCATGAGTTGGTCGCTCATGGGGTCTCCTTCTGGATGTTGATCCGCCAGGCGTACTCCTGAAGCTGTTTCTCGATCGCCGTTACGACGAACGAGTTGGCGGGAGGATCGAAGACGAGTCTGACTTGCAGGTACAGATACGTCTTGACGGCCTCGAGATTCTTGGCGACGCCCGCCAGGTACTGATCCCAGGTCTCCGTCTTGCCGGTGATCTTGAAGGGGGGCAGGCCCAGCTGCTCTGCGAACATGATCGCCGTGTTGGTGTGGAGGATGATCTCCTGATCGAAGGCCGTGTAGTCCTCAGTGATGCCGAGGGCCTTCTTGATGTTGTTGAGTATCGAGTCAGCCACGGTCACCTCCAGGGTATCGTGTCATTCGGCGTTCTCTCGACAGGAGGCTTGGGTAACAGGCTCGCATCGCCGAAGTGAATCGCATTGTGTGTGTCGTGTCGCACGCAGATCAGGTACTCGGGGTCGAGGACGTCGGGATTGAACTCTCCCTCGAGGTCCTCAGGCCGAATCGGGTTCATGTGATGAACGAGAATCTTGTCGTAGATGTCGTGACCTGGGACCCCGAGGTCGCATGCGTCATCTCGCAGGATGACCTTCTGTCTTGCCTGACGCCACTCGGTGGAGTGATAGAAGGTCTGGTTCAGATACCGTTCGAAACCGAAGGTCTGATCCCCTGGATCCTGATTTAGACGTAGGTACTCGTACCGATCCTCGAAGGATTCAATGCGAGAGAGTTCACTATAGGTCCGAATCCGACTCAAGTCCCACACCTCCTCCGGCGTAGGACTTGAACGCCTCGAGAACCTCCTTGTAGGCCTCCTCGCCTCTAGCTGAGGCCGCCAGAGCATCGGCTTTTGCCTTGAGCATGTCGTTCTCGGCCCTGATCCGCTCCTGCTCCAGTCTCTCGCGGCTCGTGGCGAGCTTGAGGTAGTGCGTGATGATAGAAGGAGGAGCCGTGCCATCCAGTAGCATCTCCTCGGCTCGCTGGACTGCGAGCGACATGAGTCGATTCTCCTGCTGCTCCGGAGTGGCGGCCCGTCCTCTGGGTGACTTCTTGGCCCTTGCCACGGAGTTCTCTCCTGTTCCGGGTTCCTTTACTGGATATGAATCGGGGTTTCGGGTAGGACAGGACGACTTGCGTACCCCTCGTTGGGTCTTCTTGCGTTCGTTCCTT
>ERZ773075.1638-NODE-1638-length-10652-cov-51.6929_pt1 | contig 10652 bp, 8 predicted proteins | sample MGYA00580614_ERZ773075 | MGnify/ENA primary metagenome ERZ773075 (study PRJEB29015, sample SAMEA2738021) | human oral metagenome | biome: human oral; feature: human-associated habitat; material: dental | place: China | collected 2043 ... | reverse complement strand
TCGTGCGCACCAAGTCCACGGCCGAGGACGTCGCCATCGAGCTGGCGGGCCGGGGCATCCAGGCCGCCGCAATTTCCGGTGACGTGCCTCAGCGTGAGCGTGAGCGCCTGGTGGAGCGTCTGCGCGCCGGCACCCTCGACGTGCTGGTCGCCACGGATGTGGCCGCCCGGGGACTGGACGTGGATCGCATCGGACTGGTCGTCAACTTCGATGTGCCGCGTGAGGCCGAGGCCTACGTGCACCGCATCGGCCGTACAGGTCGCGCCGGTCGCCACGGCGAGGCCGTCACCTTCCTGACCCCCAAGGAGAAGGGCAAGCTCCGTCAGATCGAGCGCCTCACCGGCAGTCGGCTTGAGGAGATCACCCTGCCCTCCCCCGCCGACGTCTCCGAGCACCGGGCCCGTAAGCTGCTGTCCAAGGCCGCCGCCCGTCACGAGCGCGGTCGCCTGGACATGTACCTGCCACTGGTCGGCGACTCCGTCCGGGATCTGGACATCGATGTCGAGGAGCTGGCGGCCACGCTGCTGGCCCTCGCCGTGGGTGACGAGGGACCGCGCAGGCGCGAGGACCGTGGCGGTGAGCGCCCCCAGCGCGCACGCCGCGAGGAGAACCTCGACTCCGAGGGGACCTTCCTGTCGGCCTCCTTCGAAGGTGGGCGCGACAAGAATCGTCGCGGGGACCGTGGGGATCGGGGCGAGGGGCGTCGTTCGGCCATGCGTTCCGGACGCCGTGAGCACGAGGGCCCCGGGACCGTCTACCGCGTCGAGGTGGGGCACCGCGACCGGGTCCTTCCCGGCGCGATCGTCGGCGCCCTGGCCAACGAGGGTGGTATCGAGGGCTCCGACATCGGCAAGATCGACATTCTGCAGTCCTTCTCTCTGGTCACGATCTACGCCGATCTCAGCCCCGAGCAGCTGAGCGTCATGGGCCGGGCCACCTTTGGCGGCCGTGAGCTGCGGATCCGCCCTGATGAGGGGCCGGGTCACGGCTGGTCCGGCCCCAACGGCGCAGAGCGTCGCCCCAAGCGGCGCGACTGGGACGACCGTGGTGAGCGCAGAGAACGTTCCGAGCGCGGCTTCCGGCCGCGCCGAGATGACGGTGATCGTGACTGGAAGGACCGTGACGGGCGCGGCGGCAGGGGCGGATACGACCGCGGAGACCGCCGTGACAACCGCCGGTGGGACGACCGCCGCGGTGACCGGGACGGCTTCCGGGGCCGCGAGGACCGGGGCGGCCGCGGCTACGGCCGCGATGGCTACCGGGGTGACCGAGGCAGTGACCGTGGAAACGGCCGAGGCTATGGCGAGCGCAACCAGAACCGCTTCGGCGGCAACCGGGGCGGCTTCCGTGGGGGGCGCGGCGACCGCTGAGTCCCCGGCGGCTCACTGACACGATGGGTGGGGCGGCAACGTATGTTGCCGCCCCACCCATCATTGCAGCAGGTCACGCGAGGCGATCGGCGCTGCGGGATCGTCTTCGCATACTGTGAGCACATGAGACTCAGACACGCCATCCTTGGGCTGCTGTCCCGACAACCGCAGAGCGGCTATGACCTCAACCGAGCTTTCAACAGCTCGGTCGTTTACTTCTGGTACGCCGACCAGTCCCAGATCTACCGCACTCTCGACCGCCTTGAGGCTGACGGCGCAATATCGACGCGAGTCATCCCTCAGAGCGGCCGACCGGATCGGCGGGTGCACAGCCTGACGGAGTCGGGACGCGCCGAGCTCGATGCCTGGCTGTTGAGCCCACTCGAGCCCAATACGGTTAAAGATCCCCTGCTGGCACGCATCTTCTTCGCCGCTCGACTGGGTCACGAGAGAGTCGATGCGCTCCTGTCCGAGGCCGAGAAGAGGTTCCGCCGGGAGCTGGAGGAACTGGAGGCGATCGACATCGACGTGGTGGATCTCGACACCGCCATGAAGGCCGCAGTCCTTCGCTGCGGGATCAACGGCACAAAGGCCCAGCTGGAGTGGGTCGCCCAGACCCGGCGCGCCATCGCCGCGGATGTCGGCGATACACAGTCGGGAACAGCTGAGGGGACTGAGACCGCTGATGAGGACGGTCACTGAGGAGACGTATCAACGCCATATGGTTGCTTAGTCCAATACTCGTATTGCATCATATGAGTATGACTGATGCACCTCCATCCGGCGGCGCACCCGCCGCGAGCTCCTTGACCCGTCTCGTCGTTTTCAGTGTCGTCGTCCTCGGCTCCGGCTGGATCGGGCTCCTCGTCGACGACGCCCTGGGCACCGCCCACTCCCTGCAGGAACAGGGGTCTCTCGTATGGATCATGACGCCGCTGCTGGTAGGTGCGGTCCTGGCTCTGAGCGACCCGTCACTGCGCCGCTCCTACGCCGTCTCGTGGCTGCCGGGCAGGCTGCGTGCCTACGGGGTGGCGATCGGCGTCTTCCCACTGTCCTTCGCCGCTGCCATCGCCGTCGGCTGGGCGGCGGGGGTGCTCAGCCCCGGCGGGCTGGGGGCCTTCGGGAGCGCCGTCGCCGTGAGCGTCCTGCCGACCGTGCTCAAAAACATCGCGGAGGAGGGCGCTTGGCGCGGTTACCTCACTCCCGCGCTCCTGCGTCGGCGGCTGCCCGACCCTGCAGTCTGGCTCGTCGTCGGAGTCGTGTGGGGCGTGTGGCACCTGCCCTACTACCTGTGGTTCCTGGACGAGTCGCTCCTCCGCTCGGTCTTAGACGTCCCTCCGCTCGTCTACGCCCTCATCGCAGTTCCCGTCACGATCTGCTGGACCCCCTTGTTCACCGAGCTTCGGATCCTCAGTGGCAGCTTCTGGCCGGGTCTCATCGCGCACTCGATCGCGAACCTCAGCCAGATCCCCGTCAGCTTGGGCGGTCTGCCGATTGCGCCGGGCTGGGGACTGCTGGTCTCCCCGGTGGTGGGCATCATTCCCAACGCCATCGTCCTGGCGGCGGGCCTGGGGCTGTGGGCCCGGCGCACCGGCCGGCTCCGCCGTCGGCCTCGGTGATCCGCTCGAGCGCTGGACGGGGACCGGATCGGCGTTCGCACCTTTCAGGCTCGACGAACCCGGACGGTCCCCATCTGGGCGCGAGCACGCAGCTCGAGGCGTCGCTCGAGGGTATCGGGGTGGTCCTGGCGAGGCAGATCGGTCGTCGTCTGACCGAACTCAGAACGGCAGTCGGCCAGGACCGCGGTGCCCTGGGGGACTCCCACCGACACGGTTCCCAGCTGACTGGACAGGTCCAGGAATCCTTCATACGCCTCGATGACCTTGACCGAGCCGGCCTCCGTATGGGCCGAGACTGTGCCGGTGGTCGACCGGATGCGCACCGAGCCCGCCTGGGCCCGCACGCTGCCTTCATGGAGGGACCCGATGATGATGGAGCCGGCGTCGGCGTGGACCTGGGCGCTCTTGCAGTCACCCAGTCGGATCGATCCCGCTGAGGCGTGCACCTGCACCTGGTCCCAAGGGTGTTCGGCGTTGATCGAGCCGGCGTCGATCCGGGCGTCGAGGCGCGCGCCTTCCGGCACCGTCACCCGTAACCGAGAGCCTTTCGGGCCCCATGGCCAGAGTCCCACGAATCGATCGCGCCCCACGAGCGCGATCTGCCGGATGGTCACGATCGCACCGTCGGCAGTGACGTCCAGGAGGGGCTCGAGAAACTCGTCGGCCTCAACGGTGATCGTGCGCCCCGTTCCGGGAGCGGTCACCACACTCAGGGAAGACAGGTCCAGGACGAGTCCGGGCTGAGTGTTCTCGGGAAGATCGAAGGTCCAGATCGGCATTGGTGGTCTCCTCAGGCTCGGTTGGAGTCAATGGGCCGCACTGAGATGGAGCGGCGGCAGACGGGTAAAGTGGACTCGGGGCGGATTGATGACGTGGCGACGCGGGTGGTGCGGCTCAGCCGAACCACCCCCTGAGCGTCCACCCCGAGGCTCGCCGTCCTTCTGGGTCGACGGGTCGGCCGAAGAGGTTTTCCGCGTCATCGCGACTGTTCGCACCACCGGAGGTTTCGTGCCCAGCGGCTCGGCCGTCCGACGGCGACGCTTCTGCTGCCAGTGAGCGCCGCGCCGCCTCCACGAGCCAGGCATTGACTGAGCGCCCCTGAGCTCGGGCCGCGGCATCGACCTGCTGCTTGAGGGACTCGGGCAGGCGCAGCGTCGTGCGGACTTCCGGTCCTTCCTGCACGTCCTCGGGTGCTGGAGTCCCGGCTGGACGATCCGGCGTCTGCGGGTATTCCGAACCCGGCTCGGAGGACGGCGATGCCTGAGTCACCAGGAGGTGGGGTGTTGAGCCGTCCATGACGACGGCCACGTGAGCATCGTCGAGCTCACTGTTGAGCTCGTCGGCGATGTCCGTGAGCATCTGCAGGGCCACGAGCCGTAGAGCCGGGTCGAACGCGGCGGTGAGGGAACGAGCGACCTCCTGGGTGTGCTCATCGCCCAAGGATGAGGTCTCCATGAGGGTCCGACGCAAGGTATCAATGTAGGCATCCATATGCATGACACCATGCTGACATCAATAATCGATTTTGTCTAGACACTACGACGCCATCATGACGTCGAACATGGGAACTGATGGCACAAAATGGTGTCAACTGATGTCGGTCGAGGTGATTCGGTTCAGAGTCTGCGCGAGCTGCGCCCACCGGCACGTTTCAGTCCGGAGCGGCTCGATAAGTTCGATGTCAACGACCTCATCGGTCACCTGACGCAGGCGGTGAGCGATCTGCTTACCGTGGTGCCCAGCCTGGACACGGACCAGGAACGAGCCCAAACCGGCCAGCACCAGCCCAATCAGCAGACCACCGAGCAGAAGAGCGGTGGGCCAGGGGACCCTCCCCCAGCGGGGGACGTCGGCCTCGATGAGGAGATAGCCCTCCAGGACGTGGATCGCCACCAGCCACAGTCCACCAACCAGCAAGGTCAGTGCGCTCACCCACTGCAGCACGTTGGCCGCGCCCCACCAGACCGGGCGCCTCCATGTGCCGTAGTCCACTGCGGCCACCGCTCGGTCCAAGGGAGGGGAGAGGTTCTCGGCGCGCTCATCGCTGCGGGAGACGGCCTGTACCGCCAGGTCGTCCGGCAGCCCGGAACAGGCCGCAACAGCATAGACGTGCGCGCTACTGCGCAGGTTGCCCGTCGCCGCCGGCCCGGCGGGCGGCAGAGAGCTGAGGTCAACCACACCCCGTCCCGGGCCGCCGTCGGAACGTTCAGCATCGCCAGGCTCTGGAGAGGACGAGCGCTCACCTCCCAGGTGGAGTGCTCGGAGCGGGTCGCGTCGTAGACGCTCGACCCACCGCAGCCAGAACCAGCCGACACGGGTACGCGCCCGGTGCCGGTCGGAGCCTTCCACAGCCCGGGCGACGACGTCCACGCCCGCAACGGTCGCAGCCGCCTGTCTGAGTGCGGCCAGAGACTGCCTGGTCTGCACACCACCAGCACGTCGCGCAGCGGCGTGCGGAGGAGCCTGGGCAATCAGGCCTGTCCGGACTCCCAGGTCATCGGCGGCACGGCGGACGTGGGCCACCAGGCTGCGAGCGCTGGCCAGGCGGTCGCAGGCCACCGAGGCCACTGCACGGGTCAGACTCTCCACACCTTCGCCCGAGCGGGCGCTGACCGGGACGATCGGTACGTCCCCCAGCCCCTCGCGCTCCAGAAGCCGTCTCAGGTCGGCCACAACCGCGCCGCGGCTCTCCACGTCGAGCCGGTCCACCTGGTTGAGGGCGACGATCATAACCTCGGCATGGGCGGCCATGGGAATGAGGAAGTCGCGATGAACGACGCCGTCGGCGTACTTCTCCGGATCAAGGACCCACACCAGGACATCGACCTTGCCGGCCATGCGCTCGGCGATGTCCCGGTGCGCCGGCTCATCGGAGTCGATATCGGGCAGGTCCACCAGCACCGTGGCCTCGCCCAGGGCCCAGCCTCCGCCGACGCCCACCCGCCGGTTGATCGCGAGCCAGTCCAGCAAGCCGGTGGCCCCGACGGCGGTTTCCGGGACAACGGCGAGGGGCTCGGTGGTGGTGGGACGGATGCGAGCGGCTTGGGACACCTCGGTGCCAGTCAGGGCGTTGGTGAGGCTGGACTTGCCCGAGCCGGTCGCGCCGAGAAGGGCGGCCACGGTCGTCTCCGGCGCCAGGCGTCTGCGATGAGAGGCCTGCGCCAGGACCTCGCGGGCCTGATCAAGCTCGTCACGCAGGCCAAGCTGCTCACCCAGCGCGACGGCCTGCTCCAGGCCTTCGAGAGCAGCGGTGAGATCCCAGACGTCGGCGTCGGTCGTCACCGCACCCTCCTCCCGGCTGGCCGGTGGGTGCTGGCGGTAGTGGTACGCAGAGACGTCGCCGCCTCTTGGCATGCCCGGAGCTGTTCTCGCAGCGTGTCCGCGCCGGGCGCGGGGACCGGGAGGGCGTCGGTGAAGCACTTCGCCTGATTGGCGAACAAGGTGGTGGCACGCTTGGTGAGGTCCTCACGCGCCCGTCGGGTCATGCTGCGCATCGCCTGGTCTCCGAAAACGGCCTCAAGCACCCGCTGGGCCAGGATGGCGGTGCCTCCCGCGATCCCCAGCTCTCCTCCGGTCAGACCGCCGGTGTGTGCAAAGACGAGAATCATGAGGACGACTCCGGCACCGTTGACCCCTAGGGACAGCAGCCGGGCAGTAAGCCGCTTGTCGGCGCCCTCAGAGCGGATGAGTGCGAGGACCTCACGCTGCCAGTCGTGGACGAGCGCCGCGGCGATGACCTCGAGCCCGGTCTGGGTGGGCACCTCTGCCAGGGCGCGGTTGAGGGCCTGCTGGGAGGTTCCGGCGCGACGCCAAGACCGTTCGGTAGCCAAGCAGGCCCGCTGGGACTCGGCCACGAGGAGCTCGACCAGGGACGTGCCGATCGCCTGTTCGACGCGCTTGGCCGGTGCCGGACGCCCTCGTAGAAGCGAGGTGATGCGGTCACGCACCCGACTCACCTGGACCTCCAGCGACCGGAACAGGTCGCCGGTTCCCACGAAGTCCTGCCAACGGGCCAGCACCTCACCGTGCAGCATGGATCCGTCCTCGGTGGCCTCGATGACGCGTTCCAGGGCGTCATCATGCTCGGTGGTGGCGGCGCGTCCGAGCTCGGCGTGCTCAGCCTCCTGCGAGTCCAGTTCGACGGCGAGCATCTCGCTCTGGGCCAGGGTCGAATCGATCGCTCCGGTCAGGCTGCGGTGGGCGACGTCCTGGCGTGCCATTGCGTCGGAGGCCAGCGCCCCCAGCCACTGCCGCAGCGGAGACACGCAGGACTCGGGCAGGAAACCGTCGTCGTCGAAGGGTGTCTCAGGGATCGTGAAGACGGGGGAGTCCCCCAGGCCCGCGGCGGCCAGCCGGCGCCGTAGGTCCGTCTCCACCTCGCCCTCCGCGCCGGTCGGGACCCGATCCAGGACGATGGCGGCCATGATGCGCCGCTGCGCCGCGGCCCGCAGGTGCTCCCAGGGGATGGCGTCGGCATAGCGCGCCGCCGTGGTGACGAAGATCCACAGGTCCGCACCCGCTAGGAGGGTGGCGGCCAGGTCCCGGTTGTCCTCGACCACGGAGTCCACGTCGGGGGCGTCCACAATCGCCAGACCCTCGGGCAGTCCCTGGCAGGAGCGCAGCTCAAGCTCCCTCGGGGTATGGTCGGTGGACGGGGTCGCGGGAGCGTCAGAGGCCACGCGCAGGCGCGACAAGGAGCCCAGAACCCGATCGGTTTCGAACCAGGCGGCATCGGCCGGCGCGTGCAGCAGCAGGGGGCGGCGCGTGGTAGGGCGGATCGCAGAGGCCCTGGCCACGTGCCGACGCACGAGCGATGAGACAAGGGTGGACTTGCCCGCTCCGGTGGAGCCACCGACCACGGCCAGCAGCGGCGCGTCCAGGCTGGCCAGGCGTGGCAGGATGTAGTCGCCGAGCTGGTCACGGATGAGCGTGGCCTTGTCCGAGGCCGCGGCCGTGCCCTGGAGAACATAGGGCATTGACAAGGCGGTCAGGCTGTTCCGCAACGCTGAGAGTGCCGTGGTCGCCCTCTGGATCTTCTGGGTGCTGCTGGGCTCGCCCCGGATCTCAGTCATGAGGCTGAGTCGACCTCAGTATCGGCCGTCGCGTCGGCCGCACTGCGGCTGACCCTGATCCGGGGTACGGCGTCGACGCTGGGCGGCTGCCAGGTGGCGGCGTCGGCCTCGACCTGCTCACCGGAGCGGATGTCCTTGACCGAGTCTGGGCCTCCGTCGGCGCCCGGGAACCACACGAAGGGGATGGCTCGCTTGTCCGCGGCCTTGATCTGCTTGCCGAACTTGGCGGCGCTGGGGGCCACGTCGGCGCTGATACCGCGGGCGCGCAGTGCGTCGGCGATCGCGTCGGAGGCGGCACGGTGCGCCTCATCGGTGACGGCCACAAGCACCGCCGTGGGCACGGAGCGGCTGACCTCCACCAGGCCCTCGCCAATGACACGGGCCAGGAGCCGCGACAGACCGATCGAGATGCCCACGCCGGGGAAGGTGCGCTTGCCATTGGTGGCCAGGGAGTCGTAGCGGCCGCCGGAGCACACCGAACCGAGGTCCTCGTGACCGGACATGAAGGACTCGTAGACGGTGCCGGTGTAGTAGTCCAGCCCACGAGCGATCTTGAGGTCGGCGATGACGGCACCGGGGCGGCGTCGGCCAGCAGCCTCGAGCAGGGCGGTCAGCTCGGCCAGGCCCTCGATGAGGAGCTCGGTGGGCTCGGCGCCGGCCAGCGCCCGCAGGACCTGGTCGGAGACGTCCTGACCATCGGTGCCGGTGATGGTGGCGAGCCTGAGGGCCTGTGCCGCCTGCTGCGCGCTGATGCCGACGCTCTGGGTGAGCTCGGCGGCCACCTTCTCGGGGCCGATCTTGTCGAGCTTGTCGACGACGCGCAGGACCTCGATGAGCCGGTCCGTGTCGATGCCGATCGACTGGTAGAAGCCCTGAGCGACCTTGCGGTTGGAGACGTGAATGGTGACCGCGGGCACCGGCAGGGCGCTGAGCGCCTCGTGCATGATGAGGGGGACCTCGACGTCGTGGTGGAGCGGCAGGGCACCGTCACCGACGATGTCGATATCGGCCTGGATGAACTCGCGGAAACGCCCCTCCTGGGGCCGCTCCCCGCGCCAGACCTTCTGGATCTGGTAGCGCTTGAACGGGAAGGTCAGCAGCCCGGCATTGTCCACGACGTAGCGGGCGAAGGGGACGGTCAGGTCGAAGTGGAGCCCCAGCTGCTTGCGCGGATCCGTCTCGGACTCGGCGTCGGCAGGATCGGCCTGAAGGCGGCTGAGCAGGTAGACCTCCTTGGAGGTCTCCCCCTTCTTCGTCAGCTCGCTCAGTGGCTCGACGGCGCGGGTCTGGATGCCGCTGAAGCCGTGGAGCTCGAAGGTGCGGCGCAGGATGTCGACGAAGTGCTGCTCGACGATGTGGCCCGCGGGGAGCCACTCGGGGAAGCCTGACAGTGAGGAGAGAGCTTGTCGTACCTGTGCCATGGTCCGCATTGTGTCATGACAAGCAACCTGGCGGAGCACCGTCCGCACCGGGAGGCATCGGATCCTTGGCGACTTTCGTCAATCTTCATCGGGCTTTGTCGGTTCTGGCTCGGGTTCCTCGCTTTATCAGGCCTTGAGGTCTCCCCCACGGATTTTTGCCTCGGCGAGGTAGGGGTTGCCGTGGTGCTCGTGCTCCATGGTGGTCACTGCACCGTGCCCGGGCAGCAGGATGGTGGCCGGGTCGACGGCGTTGGCCAGGAAGCGCAGGGTGGCGAGCATCTGCACCTGGTCCCCGCCGGGCAGATCGGTGCGTCCCACGGATCCCTTGAAGATGACGTCACCGTCGAGGGCCATGAGGTAGGTGTGCTCCTCGTCGGCGACGGCAGGGTCGTCCTCGATGACCTCGGCCTCGTAGAGCAGGGCGTTGTCGGCCAGGCGGGCCTCGAAGAAGAACAGCGCTGAGCCCTCCGAATGGCCCGGAGCGGGGACCGCGCGCAGCGCGATGCCGGGGACCAGCTCAATGGCCTGGGAGAAGCCGTCTGCCGGGAAGAGACGGATGTCGGCGGGCTGCTTCCACTCGCTGCCGGCCATGTCGGTGAAGCTCATGCCGTTGGCGCTGATACCGGTGGTGATGTCGGGCTCCTCGAGCCGGTAGCGGTCGCGCTCGGGGATGTAGACCGGCACGTCGACGGCGTCGTCACTGGTGAGCAGGCCCTCGGCGTGGGCGGCCTCAATGAGCGCCTGGCTGTCCCACACGTGGTCAGCGTGACCGTGGGTGAGCAGGATGGCGCTCAGGGTGAGCCGATGGGAAAGAAGCAGGGCCAAGGCGCCGCGGGCGGCGCCGGCTCCGGGGTCAACGACGAGGGCGGGCTCGCCCGGACCGGAGGCCAGGACGTAGCAGTTGGCTGCGAACACAGGTGCGATGGTGCGCTCCAAGATCATGCCCCCAGCCTACTTGGGCCGCCTGGGAACAGTGTCAATACGGGTAAAAGAGCTGCTCAGGTCCACAGGACCCGGCTGGCTCATCGAAGGTGAAGCCGCCGCCCCCACCAGTGCTCAATGAGCCAGCGGTCGTGGCTGGCGACGATGAGCGTGCCCGTCCATGTCCTCAGAGCGGCCTCGAGCATCTCGAGGGCGTCCAGGTCCAGGTAGTTCGTGGGCTCGTCGACG
>ERZ773075.1637-NODE-1637-length-10658-cov-17.5151_pt1 | contig 10658 bp, 9 predicted proteins | sample MGYA00580614_ERZ773075 | MGnify/ENA primary metagenome ERZ773075 (study PRJEB29015, sample SAMEA2738021) | human oral metagenome | biome: human oral; feature: human-associated habitat; material: dental | place: China | collected 2043 ... | reverse complement strand
AGCAGCGCCGCGACGCCGTCGCGGTGTGGAGCCACCACTACAACTACCATCGACCCCACACCGCCTGCCACAACCAGCCACCCGCGCCCCAACACACGTCACCAACGTCATGACCTCATACAACTAGCCTTGATCTTTAGGCGAAGCGGCCCCTGACCGCGACCTGGCACGGGGCTGTGCAGACCGGCTTAAGGAATCTCACGATCGCGTCGTGGTGCTGCCCACCAGCAGAGCGCAAGGCTGCAGTAAATCAGGTGCACGACGCACTGCTGGACGACCGTCCGCCCCCACGCAGTGCTTGATCCGTCTCCGACAGGCCCTTTCGGTCACCCTTCTTCCGTGGTCCGGCTGATCGTGTCCCTGGCAGACCCCGAGCACCGCAGACCCCCTCGAAGTGCGCAACGATCCTCTCCCATGGTCAGACCGCGCACAGTCAATCGGAGAGCACGATCTAGTCGATGCCCTTGGCCAGCACTCCCGCTCGAGCACGACCACCGGCTCGAGCGCGCCATCCCGATCCCGCGCGGCCCTCGATCCCAACCAGCCCAATCCCGCTCCTCGCACCCCATTACGCATGTCCGCATCCGCCGGGACGCCGCCGCGCTCAAGGCCGAGGCGCCTGATCATCTCCACCTCCAAGGCAATCCCGAGTACATCCTCGATGAGCTGACTGAGCAGGTCTGCCGGACCCCGGCACACCAGGTTCATGCCCTGCTCCCCTGGCCCGAGCGAACAACCGCCCGGGCCGACTACTTCTGATCGATGATCCCCCCGGTCACAGAACCGATCAACGCCTCAGCCACCACGTCAGTCGCATCAGACACAACCATCTCTCTCGGATCAGACCGCACCCACCCCCTAGACCCCCGGAATCCCCGAGTACCACGTATCTCTTCTCTCGATGCCGGTAGGTGGAACTATCGACCCGGTGGCGCGCGCACCTAACAAGAGTTAAGAGGTCAGGATAGGTGTCGTACCCCCGCCGTACGGTGGCTCGCAGCCCCGAACGGTAGGGTTGTCGGGTGCGGAAGGAGCAATTATGGACATCGATCCAACCATGCGGGTACGCGATGAAGGCGCATTGCGAGTTATTGTGAGAATGGCCAAGTCCTGGAGGGCATGGATAGCTGCCGCGCTAGCTGCTATTTTCCTTTTAGGAATGTTAGAACATCATATTTTCCATACTTCCAGAACGCTGCTCTACGTCAGTGTTTTATTTCTGATTTGCATGTTCGTTTCGGCAGCAACCCTGTTGGTGGCTGGTTATTTGATCCCACCACCAGAGCCACCCACTAAGCAGCATTCCCTGGTTAATCGCTTACACCAGTACTTTCGTACGGTCTTAAGTGCCCTCATGCTCGGTGTTGCCGCTTTCTGGGGTGCCGTCGTGTCAATCGATGTCGACGATGCAATGAAGGCCCATGGCATCGAAGGGGCCATGGAAGTAGGTAAGACATCGATGCTGTATCCGACAGTAACGATAGCCGTAATTGGGTTATGGGTAATTTCAATGGGGGTGTTTGTGGATATACACCGCACCGACCCCGAAATAGTCGTCTCCAAGTTCGAGGAAATAATAGAGAAATGTTTCGGCGCTGAGCGATGGCATTTCTGCAAACAACACGGGGGTCGTAAGGCTGTGCGAGCATTCTTAAATCTCAGCACACGAGGCATATGGGCGTTCTTTGTCGTGTACTGTTTTCCACTCCTCGCATTGTTGGCGATAACACTTGCATGGGGGTGGATTGAGAACTATTTCACGTCGACTATTCGATGATTCCGGCCGCTTGTAGAGAAATGCTGGCGTTCCGCTATCCGGCTTTTCGCATTTGCGAGTGTGGTGGGCGAGTTTTATTGATCTGTTTGGGGGTTCTTCGTGTTTGAGGGTGTGGTGGGTGAGGTTTATCGTCGGGTTTAGGTGGTTGCTGTCAGGTGGTCTTTGAGGCGTCCGGTGTGGATGAGGCTGCGGATGGTGTAGCTGGTGAGGTTTGTGAATCCCAAGGCGATGCCGCCCAGGTGCTCGAGGCGTCCGCCCGCCGCTTCGGTGGGGCCGTTGGAGGTACGGGGGCGGTCGATAGTGGGCCAGGACGTCCTGGCTGCGGCTAATCAGGGTCTTAGCCAGGGTCGTGATCTCCTCCAGCCCGTCGGGGATGGCCTGCTTCAAGGAGTCGATGAGCCGTTGCATCAGGTACTTTCCAGGCCCGGGTCGTCGGCCCTGTAGGCCTGGATCAGGCGCTGGTAGACGCCCCAGGCGGCATGGGCCGGAGCGTGGCGCTCGTCGGCGAACAGCGCCTCGAGACGCCTGGCCCGGACGTCGGTGAGCAGGCTGGCCCCGGTGCGTAGGGTGCGCCTGGCCCGGTAGAGCGGGTCCCCCGCCCGGCCTCGGCGTCCCGTGGTCTGCCTCTGGATGCGGCGGCGGCACTCGTCGAGCTTGCTGACAGCCAGGGAGACGACATGGAAGGGGCCCATGACCGCCCGGGCCTGTGGGAGCTCCTGGCCGGCGGCGCTCTTGAATCCGCTGAAACCGTCCATGGCCACCACCTCAACCTGCTCACGCCAGGCCTGGTCACATTGGGCGAGCCAGGTCTTGAGGACCTTCTTGGACCTGCCCGGGGCCACGTCCAGCAGCCGGGCTGGACCACTCCGGTCGCGTACGGGAATCAGGTCGATGACCACGGTAACGTAACGGTCGTCCCGCTTGGTGCGGCGCCAAACGTGCTCGTCGACGCCGAGGACCTCTACGCCGTCGAAGCGGTGGGGGTCGTCGAGCAGCGCGGACTGTGCATGGGTCAGGATCGCGCTGTTGGCGGTGCGCCAGGAGATCCCCAGGGCCTGCGCGACACGGGAGATCGACATGGAACTCAAGACCAGGGCCCGCAGCCCCCACTCGACTGCCGAGTGGGTCAGACGCTCCCGCAGCTCGGCAAGGGCCCAGGTGTCCTGCCTCCACACTCGGCGGCAGTGGGTGCAGGCGAAGCGCCGCACGCGCACCAGCAGCTGCGTGGGCCCCCACCCCACCGGCACGTGGGCCAGGCGCCAGACCACCGTCCCACACGCCACCCCCTGAGTCCCGCAGTAACGGCAGAACGAGTCCTCAAACCCAACAGGCATACGACACTCCACAATGGCCCTTGTAGGGGTTGAGGAGCTGGCCCACCGTGGTCAGCCCCGGGACGTCCAGGCCCAGGAAGGTCATCAGATCAGGACCGGCGAAGGTAGCCTCAGGCACGTCGAGATCTCTCAGGTAGCGCGCGTAACAGCTCCCATCATCGGGGAACCTCGACCCCCACCCAGCGCAACAACGCTCCCACCCCCACCAAACAGATCAACAGACCCCGCTTACTACACTCTCAAACGCGAAGAGCCGCAAGACCTCGATCGTCTACAACGAGCATGTGACGATTTCCGGTATTCCCGCCCAGGCGCAGGACTACATGCTGGGGTCGCGCAGCGGCTTGGACTGGCTGCTGGACCGCTACCGCGCGAGCACCCACAAGGCCTCCGGGATCGTCAACGACCCCAACGACTGGATGGCCGAGGGCGCGGGCGGCGGCCCCACTGCCTCGGCGCAGTCCCGCTACCTCCTGGACCTCATCGCCCGCGCCACCACCGTCTCCGTCCGTACCCAACAGATCGTGAGCTCCCTGCCGTCACTTTCGGTACGTAATTAAAGCGACGTGGCTGGTCCTCGTCCTGCCGGCACCGTTAAGCACGTGACTGTCACCTGTTGCGCACCCGGCTACGCTGTCTTGCCTCAGCCTGAGTATGTAGCCTCAGCAGACCGGCACGCACTTCGTCGTGAACGGTCACCGAGGTTTCAGCAGCCGTCTCGATTGACACGACAAGGGCGTAGCGGATAGGGTCAATCTTTCCGCCACGCTGACCGCCCCTCATGCATTCAACATGCACAGGAAAGGTCGCGTTGTCACGGAATGCTGTAACTCTACTTCCATCGATGACCTCATGTTGGAGACTGCCACGTTGTACTGCGCTGTAATATGCATCAACCCGCTCACCTTGAACGAGTCCCAACTCGGGTGCCGTGAAGTACACCTTGGCGGCGCGATATCTTTTAAGACCATGCGTTGCGGGAGCCCAATATGCGAGCGTGATGCTGAGACGACGCCATTCGGCCTTGTTTCGGATGGAATGGGGAAGCGGTAGATCATACGAGTGACGTTCATCCAAGCCGATGAAATTTCCGGCAACCACAACCGCACGATTGACCGCACTCCGAGCCACGTCTGAAAAATAACGTCCGTAACCGAGAAACGGAGTCAAGTTCCGGCGCTGATCCGAGGTGATCCTGAGCTCAGGACTCAGCTCTTTCTGCCAATCACCCCAGGAGCATGCATGAGCCAGCAGCGCACGAACAATGAGTGGATGAAACATCGCATCCGGCAACGGCGATACGTAGCGATCATGAGAACGAGCCTCGAGCAGATCGAATAGCAGGCTCGCCTCGCGAGTGACGAGTGCAGTGGCATGGCTCGTCCCACATTCGAATGTCGTCCGGTTAGAACTTCCCCATTCGCTGGGTGCGGCCACTCGAAGACCCGGGCCCGTTCACGTGGTCCTCGCGGGACACAAATCGACATCACTACGCAAGACAGACTGCTTAATGGGCCGCACGAAAAGACGTCGACCACCGACATGGTATATGTCTGGCTTGATCATGCGGTCAACACCAGGACCGGTAGCCGAGTACAACGCAGGCTCGCCTTGGCGAGAAAGGTCCCACACGTTCGACGACTCATCCGGATCCGGCGAACCATCCGCATGCACCGCTCCTACGGTCACCGCATTCATCGCATCGCCCGGCGGAAGAATGCCGCGGACAATCTGGCTGGCGTGTACGGCTTGCAAGGCGGCCACCCGAGCCGACTCTCTATCGGAAGCACCCTCTGCCGGAATGGAAATTGGATCTACATGGTTCCCAGCACTGATAATGAAGAGAACGTTGTACTCAAGCGCTAACCAGTCAACAAGCCTCCCTATCGGACTCATCCTCCGCACAAGAGGACGCCCCCTATCACCAATAGATAAATTGATGATACGCACACTTGGGGCGACTGGCGGCCGACTGGATTCTCCGATGAGAATGCGTCGAACAGCACGGTGAAGTAGATCCACGAAAAGAGTATCTGGTGACACTCGTTCAACATACTGATCGGAAGGCAACTCCTCATGACGCATGATCGGACGTACGTAGACTTTTCGGTCCAACGGGATCTCGGGCACAGACAGATCACCATGGATGATGAGTGAGGCCATCGCGGTCCCGTGCGAGCGCGCCGCCAGCGGGTAACCACTTTCAAAATCGTCCGGGTCGTCGATGCTCAGTCTTCCCGCTAAAGCGTCATGGTTCTGAAACGGCACCCCATCGAGCAATGCAATACGTGGCTTGTTATCCTTCAGGGCCACCGGCGGAAAAGAAAACTCTGAGCCCGGAACCGACGGGGCCGCCTTCACGCTCATAGGTTCAAATGGGCTAACGAACATGACATCCTCAGCCATCAGCAAACGGATTGCCTGAGGTCCCTGCCGAACAACGGTCTCAACCTGTTGTCGAGGCAGCTCGGCGAGCAGGGCGTGGTATCCAATCTCCTCAATCTTGGCTCGATTGACAACTCGCCCACCGCTATCAGCGATGATTGTCCTGATCTCCTGTTCAGACGCTTGCCGTTGCCCTCGATCATTGCGATACCACAGTTCGACCTCAACTCGAACCGAACTCTGGGAATCCCCAACAATATCCAGTGTTTCCTGCCACCGCTCTATCAGACCGGTTTCTCTTACGCGATCCTCAGGTCCCCAACGGCGAAGGTCCACTAATTGAGAAAACACACCCTTAAATTTACCCAAGCCCCACTCGAACTTGGCCTTAGGCCCCTTTTTCCAATGGTCAAAGAGTGAGACCATCTGATCGACAGCCCTGGCATTGGACATCACTAGATACAGTGAGTGTTCGACTGACTTTTTTGAACGCTTTTTCCCACGATCCTGGATGTAGAAGTCATCATCGGGATCGGTCGTATCTCCCGCCATCTCTGCGAGGAACTCGAGACCCTCGACTTTATTCACTGCCTTGTAAAATTCTTCGACGCTGCCTGCCAGGTCCAGCACGATCACCAGCGACGGATCTGCCTCAATCGGCGTTCCCTCTCCCAGCTCTGCACGCTTTGCCTCGAAGGCTTCGGTAAGCTCTTTGAATCGAGGACTCAGGCGCTCACCCTGCCTTCTACCGCCCGGACCGACCACTTTCGGAGGACGTCCTCCCGACTTTACCCGTTCTCCCACGGAAGGTGAATCGAACGCAAGCAGCGGCCGAGCGTCGTCGCTCATGAGTGAGCCACGCCTGTCCAGTGTTCAAGTCGCTCTTTGACGATCCGACGCATATTGGCATCCGGTAGCTCAAGAATAGTGCGGCGTCGGACATCTATGGCGAACTCCTCCAACTCCGCGAAACTGGATCCCGCAAGGCGATCCGCCAGCGTCCTCGGAGCGTAACCAAGATCGCCACCGAAGCGTTGTGCAAGTCGTTCCAGGAAGCGGGTAGCCTGCGCCCTCGTTGGAGGATTCAGCTCGGTACGGATCTGGAAGCGCCGCCATGCCGCTCGATCCAGCAACTCGTCATGATTCGTTGCACCAACCAGGATGACATGTGGAGGGAGCCGATCTATCTGGAGCAGAAGTGTGGAGACAACACGCTTGATCTCCCCGGTCTCATGTTCGTCAGCGCGCTCTTTAGCGACAGTGTCGAACTCATCGAAGAAGAGGACGCATCGGCGGGTTCGCACGAACTCAAAGGCATGATCCAAACGTGACGCCGTTTCCCCGAGGAAGCTCGACACCACGCCTTCGTAACGAATCACGTAAAGAGGAAGCATGAGTTCTGCCGCGATCGACTCGGCAACACTGGTTTTGCCATTACCAGGAGGTCCGGCGAGCAGGAGACGGTGGCGGGGTTCTATCCCGTAACTTCGTAGGAGGTCGGCGCGCTGTTGCTCCTCGATGAGCTCAGAGACAACACGCTGCGCCACCGAATCCAGCTCAAGCTCATCCAACCGGCGCTGAGGAATCACTTCCTGGACCAGATCGCGAACAGATGCTGCTTGATCGTCTCTGGGCAGCCCTTGCCCACTTGTCATGATGATCTCGGAAAGGCGGTCAGCAAGAAGATGATGCTGGTTGGCGCGCTCTTCGGCGATCATCCCTTCAACGACGACTCGGAAGCGGTCACGATCGCCACGACGCTCAGCTTCAACCAAGTCGAGAAGCAGGTCTCCGCGTGCCACTAGTGTGCTCCCAACGATCAGGTCCCAGGAGGCGGCTCACGCCGCCTCCGACTCAAGGGTAACGGCAGATACCGACTTCTATTTCCATCTGGACGTTGACACTCCGCACGCTGCTCCCGCCTCAGACCACCAGGCCTCCATCCTCAGCCGGCGCTCCTCGGCTGCCCCAGGCCACCCACCACGCGCCACACAATGAAATCGACGACGCCCCCGAGCGCACCCCGTCGTAGGACTGGGCGGGCTCGGGGGCGTATCCCCTGTGAGAGGTGAGGACTACCGCCCGTCTCAGGCGCGGCGGCGGCTCACCAGCAGGGCGCCTCCCATCACGACGAGGATGGCGAAAGCCAGCGGCAGGCCGACCTTGACACCGGTGCTGGCCAGCGGGCCCCCGGAGGGAACACTGGGCACTCCGGACGCCGAGCCGGGCACCGGCGGGTCGCTGGGCCCGACCTGCGGAGGCTGGCTCGGCGAGGACGGGTCACCGGGAGTAGCGGGATCGCTCGGATTCGGCGACGCGGACGTACTCGGCGTCGGGTCCTGCGAGGGGGACTCGCTCGGGTCCAGGGTCTCACTGGGCGACGGAGACTCGCTCGCCGACGGAGACGGCGAGGCCGACTCGCTGGGCGACGCGGACAGCGTCGGCGACGGCGACTCACTGGGCTCCGGTGTCGCGGTCTCGCTGGGAGTCGGCGAGGCGCTCGGCGTCGGCTCGGGGGACTCGCTCGGTGTGGGAGTCGGCGAGGTGCTCGGCGTCGGCTCAGGAGTGTAGGTATTCGTGAAGGTCACGAGCACCGCCTGCTCCTTCTCTCTCATGGTCACCGTCTGGGCGGCGGGCACCTCCAGGGTGTATCCCTGGACCACGGCGGACTGAGCGTCCTCCTCGATGGTGCACGTGGTGCCCACGGGCAGCTCGGGTCCGGAGACCACCGATCCGTCGGCCTTGACCTTCACAGTGCCCCTCACGTTGTTGTCGCAGGTGTAGGAGAAGGTGAACTCATTGTCCACCGACTCGAGACCGGTAATGGCCTTGGTCACCGAGAAGGTACCCATGTCGCGGGCGTAGGTGTTGGTCATCGTCACCGCGGCTGTCTGGTCCTTGATGATCTCCACGGTCTGCGCGGCCGGGGCGGTCAGCGTGTATCCGTTCTGACCGGCCTTGGCGCTGTCCTCGGTGACGGTGCAGGTCGAACCCGCCTTGATCTTCTTGGACTTCTCCGAGGTCGCGGCTCCCGTCACCGTCAGCGACCCCTCGGTGCCGTCGGTGCAGGTGTAGGCGAACTCGAAGGTGGACTTGCTGAAGTCGCCGTCGCCGGCCAGGACCTTGGTGACCGTGAAGTCACCCTCCTCCGCAGGGGCGGGGTCGGCGGAGTTGCGAAGTGTCACGGCCGTGGACTTCTGGTCCTCGATGGTCAGGCTGTTGGTGATCTGGCCCGCCACCGTGAAGGTGTGGCGCCCCCAGGCGACGCCAGCGGGAGTGCTCGAGGCCGACGTCGTGTCCTCATTGAGGGACAGAACCGTCCCCGCCGGGAAGGTGCCGTTGTACACGGCCTTCTCCCCCGCGGTGACTGTCATGGACGTGTCACCGCCGGTGCGGTCCGCGCGGACGGTCCCCGGAGCGTTCCACCCCGGGTAGGTGTCCACGGTAGCGCCGCCGGGCAGGGCATAGGTGATCTGGACCTCGAAGGTGGTGCCGGCCGGCACCTTACCGGTCTCGGATCCGGTGAGGAGCTTGGTGATGTCCAGCCCGCCGAATCCCGGTTCCATGGTGACGTTGATGGTGAAGGACCTGGAGTAGTAGACCGAGTAGGAGTGCTCCAGATCGGTCCCCACCGCGGAGGCCTTGTTCGTGTACTCCACACCGGCCTGGACGACACCGTCGGCCGTGGTGGGGGTCGAAGCGTAGTAGATGTGGTAGTTGGTCTGCGGCGCGAAGGGACCGGTCACCTTGAGGGTGGCGGTGTTGCCCTGGACCTCGACGTCGAGGTCGAAGTCTCCCTGGCTGGTGTCCTGGTCGGTGCCGCTGGCGTCCGTGACCTGGCCGTAAAGCTTGTCCCGGCCCTGGGCAGTGCCGATGTTCAGCTTCCACTCGCTCTTGGTCGGGACATAGGCCTGTCCGGGACCGAGCTGGTCGGTGAAGGTGATGGTCGATCGGGTCTTCCCGTCGACCGTCAGAGAGCCGCCGTTCCTCTCAAGGGCCGCCTTGACCTGGTCAGGTCCGAAAGTCAGCTCCCAGTCCACCGTCTTAGAGGTGCTGGTGACGTCGAAGGCCCACTTTCTCAGCGACTGCGGCGTGTAGTCGGGGCCGACGTTCTCAGAGATCTTGCCGCCGGGCACAGGCACCTCGGTCTGCCTACCGTTGGCATTGATCGTCACGTTGGCCGCATCAGTGGTCGCAGCAGCCACCACCAGTGCCGAACCGTCGCCCCGCAGACCGGTGAAGCCCTGAGCAACGATGGTGTCAAGGTCGGCGTTGAAGGTGCAGGTAATGGTGCGGTCGTCCATCACGCACTCACCGATCGTGTGTTCCTCCCCTTGGTGGATGACCTTCATCGGCTCGGACAGGCGCTCCCGGTTGCGGAACTGCTCGGGAAGCCCGATCTGGAAGGAGTCCCCACTCTTGGCATTGGCGTTGCGGGCGTCCCAGGAGAACTTCAGCTTGAGGATGTCATCGACCTTGACCGAGGTGTTGTCCGGCTCCTCGGCACCGTTGGCGTTGGAGACCACCAGGGACAGGCCGGAGACGGTGATCGACGGGTTGTTGGCGGCTCGGGCCTGCATGGACAGGACAGTCAGGAGCGTGGCGACGAGCGCAGCAAGTGCGACGAGCGCACCCACCGCACGCGCAGGAGTGCCAAGCGCTCTGGGAATGGGGATGGTGGACACAGTCGACCCTTCGAGAAAAATACGAGGTTAATCTGAGAGTTCCCTGAATCTAGAGATCACCTTGACAGACAATCCATGATGCGCGTCTCATACTCGGTCACGAAACTGCGGCCATTAGATCTCCACCCCGTTAAGGCGCATCAGGACGCTCGGAACCCCGAGTCGTCACCGAGAGCTTCACCCCGGCACCTACCTCGGTTCGACGGCTCGACGACAAACGCGACCGCCCATAACCAGCCTGAGCGGGGCCGACTGCGAGCCGGCGGCCTCCCACGCCCATTTCCCTGCGTCGCCGTGCCCGCTCCCCGGCGCCCGGCCATCAAGGCATCACAATAGATACGGATGCCGCATGTGAGCCTGCGCCACTTAGTTGACTGAGATCATACTTCTATGAGCCCCGCGGTGCGGGTGGACGAGATCGCCACCCCCGTCACGGCCAGGGACAGAACCGTGAACAGGCCATAACGCACACCCCGC
>ERZ773075.1633-NODE-1633-length-10688-cov-2.67488_pt1 | contig 10688 bp, 11 predicted proteins | sample MGYA00580614_ERZ773075 | MGnify/ENA primary metagenome ERZ773075 (study PRJEB29015, sample SAMEA2738021) | human oral metagenome | biome: human oral; feature: human-associated habitat; material: dental | place: China | collected 2043 ... | reverse complement strand
ACCATTTTCGCCCTGTGCCCGCCCGCACCCGCCGCATCACGTACGCGGCGCATCCTGAGTGTGTGGCGGGGTACATGATTCGAAGGAAAACTTGTGGCTCTAACTATCGGCATTGTTGGCCTGCCTAACGTGGGCAAGTCCACCCTGTTCAACGCTCTGACCGGCAACACTGTGCTGGCGGCTAACTACCCGTTCGCGACCATTGACCCGAACGTGGGCGTGGTGAACCTGCCGGATGCGCGTCTGAACCGTCTGGCTGAGATTTTTGGTTCGGAGCGTATTCTGCCTGCGACTGTTTCGTTCGTTGATATTGCAGGTATTGTGAAGGGCGCTTCTGAGGGTGAGGGCCTGGGTAACAAGTTCCTCGCGAACATTCGTGAGGCGCACGCTATCGCCCAGGTTGTGCGTGCGTTTGATGACCCGGACGTCATTCACGTGGACGGCAAGGTCGACCCCGCCTCCGATATGGAAACCATTAACACTGAGCTGATTCTGGCTGACCTGCAGACTCTGGAGAACGCTATTCCGCGTCTGGAGAAGGCTGTGAAGATTAAGAAGGGTGACGCCGCTCAGCTGGAGACTTATAAGGCTGCGCAGAAGATCCTGGAGGATGGTGACACCATCATTTCTCGTGCGAAGGACGCGAAGCTGGAGCTGGCTCACCTGAAGGAGCTGAACCTGCTGACTGCTAAGCCGTTCATTTACGTGTTCAACGCGGATGAGGGCGTTCTGGCGTCTGAGGAGAAGCAGCAGGAGCTGCGTGACATGGTGGCGCCGGCTGAGGCTGTGTTCTTGGATGCGAAGCTGGAGGCTGATCTGGTGGAGCTGTCTGAGGAGGAGGCTCGCGAGATGCTGGAGATGAACGGTCAGGATGAGTCCGGCCTGGACCAGCTGGCTCGCGTGGGCTTCTCGACTCTGGGCCTGCAGACTTACCTGACTGCTGGCCCGAAGGAGGCTCGTGCTTGGACTATTTATAAGGGTGATACTGCGCCGCAGGCTGCTGGCGTGATTCACTCTGATTTTGAGCGCGGCTTCATTAAGGCTGAGGTTGTGTCTTTCAAGGATTTGGATGAGGCTGGCTCCATGGCGGAGGCGAAGGCTCGCGGTAAGGTCCGCATGGAGGGTAAGGACTACATCATGCAGGACGGCGACGTGGTGGAGTTCCGCTTCAACGTCTAATCTGACGGGTCGATAGGACTTTGAGAATCCGGTGACGGAGGGATGACGAAAATCATCTCACTGTCACCGGATTTTCTGTACTCTTAATGCGTAATGTAATTCGCTAATTGAAATTTATGTAGGTAATACAAAAATGTCACCTAGATGAAATTCTGTTTTAGCTTGATTCTTTTATTTGGAGGATAAAATGAATGAATCTCCATTTCCTTTTGCTGAAAAGGGTGAATGGGTTGGTCATTGGTGGCTTCCCGAAAATCCTGATAACAAGGTTGCAGGAACCCTTATTTACGATGGTGAAGGGGGACTGAACCTCAAATTGGATAATCATTTTGATGGATATTATCCTAATGGACTTGGTGACATACGTAAAGATGAGAATGGGAACAGATTTCGAGTTCGGGCCGTAAGGAGTAAAGACTGTTTAAATTCGTATGATGTGATTTATGGTGTCGCTGACGGGGTAGATATTACCATCATGGATGCAATGGGTAAGAGCTATACGAAGACTCAGGGGCGAATTGGAAAAAATCATACAAGTAGTTACAGAATCAGTGCGGATAAGTTGATTCTAGGGAAGCATCTAGGAAATAAGAATAATAAAGTATTTGATGGTCTTAGGGTGTCTGTTGATAACTTGGGGTGCTGGGATTCCCCCGAAGGTGGTCAAGAATTTAAATTTAGTGTATTAGGTAAAACTGTCGAAATCTGTGGTGTGGGTAGTTCTGAAAAACATAATCAAAGAGGTCCGTTTTGTCAGATAATTTCAGGCGAAGGTTTTTCGTTGCAGGAAGCTTTGGAAGAAGTTAATGTTATTCAGAATTTCATTTCTTTCGTTGTCAATCAATTCTCAGGCATTGTCTGGGTGCAACTTCAGGCTGGTAATGAATTCCTGAATCTTCTTTTCTCACCGAATAAGATTGGAACGGGAGCTGGGGTGGCTCGTGGTAAGTTTGACGCTGAAATTTCCTCTAATGCATTCCCTATTGCATCCCTCTCGAGGTGGTTCGAGTTGGTAAATCGGGCTCAGGCGGCTATTAGTATGGTTATCGCGATGCAATTCGAGAAGATGCCATTTGTTGAAAATGACCTCTTGATGGCGACTATGACTGCAGAAGTTTTACATCGCAACCTTAAGCTTGGTGGGAAGCCTTATGATAATCAGGAATTTAAGTTGATGAGAGAGAAGTTATTAGAAGTTGCCCCAGATGGGTATAAAGAAATGATTAAGTCATCCATACGTAATGAACTGACTCTCCGGCAGAGGCTGGTTAGCCTTGCGGATTTTGTGGGTGAAGATTTGATTTCAACTCTTATTCCTGACGTTAAATATTGGGCAAAAGAGACTACAAAAGCCCGAAATTACCTTACACACGAGGGGAAAGCCAAGAACCAATCTGTCGAAGAGCTAATGGCTATCGTGGATGTGACGAGGACCGTGGTTGTGTTGAGTGTTATGCGATGTATAGGTGTATCAGCTGAATATCAAAAAATAATCGTTAGTCGTCATCGTCAATACAATAATGCAGCTCGGTGTGCGGGAGAGTGGCTCACACCTCCGCCGGAAGAAATAACTGAGGAAAAGCAAAACCATACTGATGCATGATAACGAACTGGCGGAGCTCCGCTTCAACGTTTAGGAGGTAAAAGTGATAACCGAATGGTGGCATTCCCTTTTAAGTAAGTGGGCGTGGGATGATCCGATGCTTCTCTTGGGTTTAGCATCCTTTGTGGCTACTGCACTCATCCCCATTGTGTTATGGAGGGCAGGAGCGAAACAAGTAAAACGTGACAGCGAGTTGCAAGCCAAAATCCTCGCTAATCTAACGTCGGTTTCTCAGCTCCAGCGACGCGATGCGCTGCTGGGGATTGTTCCTCAAGCCTCAGACCCCACACATCTGGCGCTACTGTGGAAGGAGAGTCGTGAGTATGAGGGAGCGGATTGGGATTTCCTCCTCAATCATCTTCGCGCCAATCCTGCTCTTGCACTTCCGGGAACGTCCACCGGTGTGAAAGTGCAAGATAACCTGACTGATGCCACTGTGAGTAATTATGTTGACGGACTTGAACGTCGTTATGCAGAAAGTGATGGGTACCCGCCTTATCCTGGATTGCTCCAATTCATTGCGGAAGTAACAAGACAGGGATCTAAGGTTGAAGTTTCACGTATCGTCGAACTTGTTACGGGACCGACTGCAGAAAAGCAACGTCCAGGCCACTCCTTCTACCGGGAGCTGGTTACTGCTCTTCCCCAGGTAGCGAGTCCTCTTCTTGACGCGGTCGAGCGGATTGATTCTCGGGCTCCCGGTGGTCTTAAGCTGAATGTTCTGACAGGTGCCCTTCTCGCGGTCAAAGACTTGGAAATGGGGCGCCAAGGCCCGGGGTCGGAAGCGGATGAGGTGGATGAGCTGAAGAGAGACATCGCGGATGCTCTCGCCTATCTGCTGCATCGAGATGTCCTGCGCTCGTTTGACCGGTGGGAAATTAAGGGCTCGACCGACAGTGTTACTGCTACAGCAGCCTGGCTCATCAGAGCGGTTGGATGGGTTGCCGATGCTGATAGTCATCTAGCGATGCGGATGATTCAAAATCTAGCTGTCGCAATTGAATCAGTACCTGAATCAGACCGTATAGGGGGCTGGGGGATTGATGACGTCGATGTCCGTCAGGGTTTCGCATGGATTAGTGAAAAGTGTCCTGAATTGTGGGAAACCTACGGGGAAGGACTGGAAAAGGCAGCCACGGAAATTGGGCCGTGGAAGGAGACCTCTCCTCGTAAAATGTCGCTTCCTCCGAAACATTGATATACGCCGTGACGTGGTGGAGTTCCGCTTCAACGTCTAAGCGATAAAAACATAAAGGTGGAGCCCCGCGCTGTGAACGTACAGTGCGGGGCTCCGCCCTATTAACCCTCGCGCGCCGCAACAGGCAGCCGCCCGAGTTTAAACCATATTGACCGGGATTAGTGGTCAGCACCAACCATCACGTTGGACGCCTTGATGACTGCGTAAGCGGTCTCGCCAACCTTCAGGCCCAGCTCCTTAATGGACTCGTTGGTGATGGAGGCAGAGATAACAACCTCCGGAGCGATCTCAATCTTAACGATGCCGTTAGTCGCACCCTCAGTAATCTCAACAACCTTGCCAGCGAACTGGTTACGTGCAGAAAGCTTCATGAAGCCGTGCCTTTCACTCAATATACGTACAACTGCTCTAGATACTTTACACGCCTTATCTTCTGCATAATGAGCAAAAACCCGATTTTTCGTAAATATTACGCACAAACCATGCAAATTTTATTTTCGGCTTCACCCACACCCCGAACCCACCCCAAAAGACAGCAAAAACCAGCCCCACACATGCGGTTCACACCCGCCAAATGGTATAGTCAGCACGAACGCGAGAACCCTCGCACCCTCCACCGTCGCACCCCGCCCTCGCTGACGCGCGCCCACACGCCGCAGCACCACCGCAGTAATACTGCAGCATCACCGTGGCAGGGGAGCGACACATCCGCACAGATCGAAGAAGGAACCATGAGCGAAAACCTCAACGAAATCGAAGCACCCGCCTGCCCCGAATGCAACGAAAACTACACCTACGAAATGGGCGAACTCTGGGCATGCCCCATGTGCGGCCACGAATGGGAACGCACCGCAGCAGGCGAAACCGAAGAAGAAGCAGGCTCCAAGGTTCTCGACTCCGTCGGTAACGAGCTCGTCGACGGCGACTCCGTCACCATCGTCAAGGGCCTGAAGGTCAAGGGCGGCGCAGACATCAAGGCAGGCACCAAGGTGCGCGGCATCCGCCTGCTCGAATCCCCCGTCAACGGCCACGACATTGAGGCGAAGGTCCCCGGCGCAGGCCAGATGTACCTGAAGTCCTCCGTGGTCAAGAAGGCATAAGCGAAGGCGATATAGCCAAGAAGACGTAAAGCGCTTCGCACAAGACGCAGAAAAGGCGGCACCTCCCGCACTAGCTCAGGCTAGGGGAGGTGCCGCCTTTAGTTATGGGGGACTTATTAGCGAGCCCTCAATAGGTCGGATTGTTACTTCCTGCCGGTCATACCCAGGTACAGGGAAATGGTCAGCATCGCTGCGAAGACCGACAGAATCCAGCGCATCCAGTCGATGCCGGCGGTCGCGGCAACACCCAGCTGAGTTGCCGCCCAGGTGCCAACAGCCGCGCCGATAGCGCCGCAGACAATGGTCCACAGAAGCGAAATGTTCTGACGGCCTCGCATGAAGAATCGTGCAATCGCGCCGATAATCGCGCCGGTAATAATGGTGCCGATGATAGTGCCCATTGTTCTCTCCAAAGGTTGTACACCTGCCGCTGTGACAGGTGGGGTGTTAGTTCCAGTGTAGGCAATGCTGGTTACGGAAAGCTTAATAACGGGTATGTTAAGGTAAACGGCACCTCAATGTTTTACGTGTAAAACACTGAGGTGCCGTTCCTAACGGACGAAGCGGCTACTTCGACTTACGCCAAATCTTCAGAGCGCTGCAAATCATCGGCAGCTGCAGGGGCAGGCGACCGTACGCAATAGCCTTACGCTGAGTGGACTGGTTACGTGCATCCAGAGCCATCTGAATGTTCGCGGGGAACACCGCAACAAACAGCAGAGCAGCAAGCAGGCCACCGGCGCGGCGGGTCTTATCATTAGCCAGCAGGGCAGCGGTGCCCAGCTCAGCTACACCCGAACCGTGAGTGTACGCGTGGGCAGGACCCGGCAGGTACTTCGGCACAATCGAGTCGAAGGGGTCCGGGATGATGAAGTGCAGCGCACCCATCACTGCGAGGGCGCGAGCCATGCGAGTAGCCGAGCGCTCAGCGCTGTACTCTTTCTTCTTAAAAATACTCATGCTCCCATTATGCGCCTGTCAGAGGCGTATTCCTTAGCTCAATGGCACCCTGAACCGCTGCGTGTTTGCGCGTGTTTGACTGTCTAGAATGCGGACTCAGCACGCCAAACGGAAATACGTTGTTCAAAAGCAGGTAAGATAGGGAACAACGGCACCACGTGCGGATGACGCCCCGCCTGCCCTCACCTTTAGGTGAGTCGCCAGACGGAGTAAAACACCGGGTGCCTACCGGAACAATCAAAGGAGTTATACCGTGAAGAAGATTCTGTGCATCGCTATCCTGGCAGGCGCCGCATACTTCGGTTACAAGAAGTTCGTTGCCTAAACAGTTAGCCTTCGGGCACTCTACATATCCTTAAGCAACGAAAAACCCGCTGTCTCACATATGTCACCATATGCGAGACGGCGGGTTTTCGTATGCCCAACATCTTGGGTCTCAAACACGTAGCCTATAAGGTGAACCGGCTATTCGCTCGGTCTAGTAGCTCGGCGGAACCTCACCGGTCATCACAACCTTGTTCTGCGAAGAGCTCCAGCTGAACTCAGCAGTCGTGCGACCGCTCGCGTTGTGTACCTTCTCGTCTTCCTTCATGTAACGGTAGGTCACGCTAATCGAGCTGTCCGAGGTACGGGTAATCACCGGAGAGAACGAGTACGGCTCATAGGTTGCGGTACCAATGAACTTGCCGCGGTGGAACAGCAGAATGTGGTGCACCATCGCCGCCGTGCAACACGAAGACGGGGAAGAACCCGGAATCGCGTCAATCCACGACAGCTCAGCACAGGGGTCGTAACCCTCGTAGCTTGCCGAAACGTTCGTCCACTGATCCCACTTGCTCTTATTCTTCAGCTCGCGCAGAGCCTTAGACACCACGGTCGACGCAGAATCAGACGCGCAGGTGGAATCCTTCTTCGACTCAGACTTAGCTTCAGACTTGGAACCCGACTTCGACTCAGACTCAGAGGTCTTCGACTCGGATGCGGTCGGCTCAGCATGAACCGTAATCGTCACCACCGACGGCACCGGAGCAGGCGATGAAGCACTCGGGGTGGCGCTCGCGGATGCGCTCGGGCTCGCCGACGGGGTGGGGAACAGTGCCTGAGTGGAGGTCGCGCTCGCGGAGGCAGAAGCGCTGCCAGAAGAAGACACTACGGTACCCGAAACAGCAGAATCAGTGCTTGCCGAGCAGGAAGCGACAACAAGAGCTAGAGCGGCGCCCAAGGCGGGTAGAGCCAAAGAGGGACGGTCGGTGAAACGGTGGCGATTAGAAGACATGGATACTCCTGAAGATGCGCGGCAGCGCGCATCGGTGCTGGTCAAGAAGTGAATAGTGAACTCGTCCAGTATAGGGAAAAAGAGGCGGGCACGTGGTGCGCCCGGTCAATGCCGTTCGTTACCAGCGCCGTTCGTTACCGTGACATGGGCGAGCAGCTGCCCGGCGGCAAACCCCCGGCCCAAACACCCAGCACCAAAAACCGGCTAGCAGACCTTATCGTCCGTCAGATAGTGCACCAGCCACCCGCGCCTCGCGGTCGCAATACGCGCCGTAATCCGCGGAAAAACCCACAGACTAATCGCGCCCTGAGCCCACAAAGTCAGCGAAAACAGCAGCGGCCGGAACGCAACATCGCGCGGATCCACGCCGGGGTTGAGAAGGCGCGCGAGCGCATCCGACAGGAAAATCGACGGGAACATCAGCGACATCAGCACCGTACCCAGCACCCAGCCCGGCCCGAAACAGAGCAGAACCCAGCGGGCGCTCATCCGCAGGTTCTTGCGGTGCGCCCAACGGAACTGCCAGCCGCGCAGACGATACGGATACACCACGCCCAGAATCGAGCCCAGGGACACCACAATAGCCGGCACCACAAAGAACGATAAGGACATCATGAGCGTGGGGGTTAGATGCTTGTCCTGGCTGTGCAGAATCAGTGCCAGCAGGGTACCGGAAACACCCGTGATTAGACCGATCGCAATAGCCTTCGTGCGCACAAACAGGCGCAGGGCGTGCGGGTCGCTACTGCGCAAGGCACGCAGCGCATGCTCCTCATCGTGGCCCATCAGATTCGTTGAGGTGACGTCCGCAACCATCCAGCCGACCATCACCAGCGCAAAACCAGCCGGGCCCTTAAACTCGCTAAACAGCCACGAACGCCAGGCTTCCGGGAGCAGATACCAGCAGATTGCCGCCAGCAGGGCATTACATATGAGCGTCTGCGTTTCCACCGGGAAGGGGCGCGTGAACATGCGGCGCAACTCAGCGCGCACACTCGGACGGTACGTATTGTGCGGATCAATGAGGGCACGACCCTCCACCCGCTGACGGCGCAGGTCCTGACGGAGTGCCCTGAAATTCGTCACGGGATGCGCCAGCGGCGCAAGGCGGGAAGATACGTGCCTCAAAATGCTCACCTGCTCATTGTAAAGGTGCTGCTGGGGCACAATGGCACCGCAGGAAATAAGCTATGCGGAAACTCCACCCGCTAGTGCCTGTGTCCCCTTGCACACCCGCCCTATCCAGGGGACAATGAAGGCATGGCTGAAGTAACTCTACATAACGAACTCGTAATCCACACCAACGGCGACCTGCCCGCAGTCGGCGCAAAGCTGCCCGAATTCTCGGTTCTCGCGGCTGATCTCTCCGAGATCTCCTCCGCAGATTTCGCAGGTAAGAACCTGGTGCTGAACATCTTCCCCTCCATCGACACCAGTGTGTGCGCAACCAGCGTCCGCACCTTCAACAAGCAGGCTGCAGGCCTGGAGAACACCGTCGTGCTGTGCGTCTCCAACGACCTGCCCTTCGCAATCGGCCGCTTCTGCGCAGCCGAGGGCATTGAGAACGTCGTCACCTCCTCCGCTTTCCGCTCCTCCTTCGGTGAGGACTTCGGCGTAAAGCTCGTGGACGGCCCCCTGGCTGGTCTGCTGGCACGCTCCGTGGTCGTCGTGAACCCCGCCGGTGAGGTTGTCTACACCGAGCTGGTTCCCGAAACCACCAACGAGCCCAACTACGAAGCAGCCCTGGCAGCTATCAAGTAAGCGGCTATCAAGTAAGCGGATATCAAGTAAGCTTGGTACGGGAGCCGGACGCAACCCGGCACCCGCGCTACTTCCGTCAGGGACACCTGGCGGTTCACAGCACAGCAGATACTGAACGTCTACAGCGCATGGGTTCACCCACACATGCGGCTGGCGACAGCATAACGCCCCGCCCACCCGGTATTTTGGGTGGGCGGGGTGCTTTACTTTATCCAGACTTAGCGCGCGATTCAGACTTAGTGTGCAGAGGCTCCGGGATTGCCGGGAGCGCCTGAGGTTTCGGAGGTTTCGGCGGGCTCCTCATCCGCGACCAGCATATGCTCCGGCAGGGTGCCGCGGCGCTTAGCCACCACAAAACGCGATACCAGTAGCAGAATGTACACCACCATCGAAATCAGTAGCATCGACTGCGGCGCCACCAACAAACCAACCGCCGCAGACACTGCCGCCATCACGCCAATCACATGATCCTTCGACGCCTGGTAAGCATCAATAGCGAGCACAGCAAAAAGCGCAGTCATCACAAAATCCACGCCCTTGAGGTCACTCAAGAAACTCGCACCCAACACGTAGCCGAGCGTAGCGCTCGACAAAACACTCAAATGCAGGCCCGCATGAATCCACAGGATGCGGGAACCTCGCAGCTTATGACGGTCCGGTCCGGTGTTCAGCGCGTACGCCTCATCGATGAGGGTGTACACGGTGTAGAACTTTGCCAACCAACCACGCACACGCTCAATCGGGTAGGACAGACCGTACATGAGGTGGCGGGAATTAATGAGCAGAGTCATCACCGCAATAGAGAACAGCGACGCATGATTCGAGACCATGTCAATCAGCACGAACTCCACCGAACCGGCAAACACCAGTACTGGCAGCAGGGGAGCCACCCAGAACGGCAGACCGTAACTGTGCACCATCACGCCCAGACCAATGCCGACAAAGAACAGACCCAGCATGATGACACCGGCAACGCGAATCGCCTCCGCAAAACCGCTTTCGCGCGGTTGCTGAGAGCCCTGCGTATCGGGGGAGGCGGTCGCCTCCACTACCGGAATTATGCCGGTCAGCGGAAGAGCAGAGGCAATAACCTGCTCAACCTGCTCCTGGCTCGCCTGATGAAGCTCGGGCTGAGAAGAAACAGCGGGGGAAGAAGCAGAATTCTTAGAGATGCTCATCGTGACCCCTAGAAAACCCAGTTAGCCAGCACAACGCAGGTGACGGTACCCGCCACCATACTCAACACCATATTCTTACGCCACAGGTGCACCGCCACGGTCACCACCAGACCCGCCAGGTACGGTGCCGCCGTAGCGAACGAAGAATAATCAATCTTCGCCACCGCATAGATGGCAAGCAGCGCGACTGCGCCGAGCGGAATCCAGTGGCTGAGCGCATCCAAAAGTTCGGAGCCAGCCAGTGCCTTCTTCAAACCGAAAGGCAGCAGGCGCAACAGAAAAGTAATAACCGCAGCAACAAGTATTGCCGCAAGAATATAGCCGGTGGTCACTTCACTATTCATGAAGATTTTCTCTTTCTGCACATACTCAGCGAAGAACCCCGAAAAGAGTGGAAAACCCCTGAACGAAGCGTGCGGATGAAACCGTAAGC
>ERZ773075.1632-NODE-1632-length-10691-cov-101.2_pt1 | contig 10691 bp, 9 predicted proteins | sample MGYA00580614_ERZ773075 | MGnify/ENA primary metagenome ERZ773075 (study PRJEB29015, sample SAMEA2738021) | human oral metagenome | biome: human oral; feature: human-associated habitat; material: dental | place: China | collected 2043 ... | reverse complement strand
CGCAGGGCTTCACCGTGGCCGCGCTGGCCCTGTCGGAGAACTCGGTGGCGCTGGACGAGCTCGCGGCCTCACAGGTCTGTACGGACCAGGGCTCGCGGGTCGCCGTCGTCCTGGGGACGGAAGGCGATGGGCTGTCCCGCCGGACCATCGTTGCGGCCGACGAGGTGGTGCGCATTCCGATGGCCGGGGGAGTGGACTCCCTCAACGTGGCTGCGGCGGCGGCCGTGGCGTTCTGGGCGCTGCGGTTGCCGTGACCCGGTTCTGAGCTGCCACTGGCTCAGCGCCGGCGGTGACGGCCAACAACACCTCGGGGCCGGGTCCGTAAGCTTACGGACCCGGCCCCGACGTCGTATCAGCGGCCGATCAGGTCGGCGGTGTCATGTGAGGCTCAGGCCTCGGGCGCGGTGACCTTGATGAGGGCCTCACCGGGCTCCACCGCGTCGCCGCCGACGACCTCGACCGAGGCGAAGGAGGCGGTGTTGGTGATGAGCACCGGCGTGGTCAGCGGGTAGCCGGCCTGCTCGATGACGGAGCGGTCCACGCGGACGAGCTCCTGGCCCTCGCTGACGCGGTCGCCCTGGGAGACCTTGACGTCGAAGCCCTTGCCCTCCAGGTTGACGGTGTCCAGACCCACGTGGATGAGGATCTCCACGCCGTTGTCCAGGGTGATGCCGAAGGCGTGCCCCGAGGAGGGGGCGACGACGACGGTTCCGTCCGCGGGAGCCGTGACGACGATGTCGCCCTCGGGCTCCAGACCGACGCCCTGGCCGACGGCGCCCGAGGAGAACACCGGGTCGGGGACCTTGTCCAGGTCCATGGTCGTGGCCTTGAGCGGCGAGGCGATCTCGGTGACCGCGCCGGGAACGAGGGCCGGCTTGGGCGTGGGGGCCTTCGCGGTCCGGTCGCCCTCCTCAGTAGTAGCAGCAGCCGAGGTGGTGCTGTCGGTCTCGGGCTCCTCGGCGACCTCAGCCGGGGCGGGTGCAGAGATCTCCGCGGCCTCGGTGGCGGCCGCGGCCGCACGGGCCTCGGCCCGCTCCTCCTTGGTGCGGTAGTCCGTGAGAATGATGAGGGACATCGAGGTGGCGAAGGCCGCGGCGATGGCGATGCCGTACAGAGCCATGGGGGTGAAGACCGGGATGCTCAGCAGCGAGCTGAACACGAAGGTAGAGGCCTTGATACCGCCGCCGATACCGGTGATGAGACCGCCCACGAGACAGCCGGCCAGCAGACGCGGGTAGATGCGCTTGAAGCGCAGGTGGATACCGTAGAGGCTTGGTTCAGAGATGCCGCCGAAGAGGCCGGCGGCCAGGGCGCCGGAGGCCGTCTGACGCATGACCTTGTCCTTGTCACGAATGGCCAGGACCAGCACACCGGCGGTGGCGCCGAAGCAGGCGAAGTTCCACGAGCCCATGGGACCCTGGATGAAGTCGTAGCCCAGCGAGCTGATGTTGGCCAGCATGATGGCGTTGAGCGGCCAGTGCAGACCCAACGGCACCAGGAAGGGATAGAGCAGCGGGATCACGATTGCGAAGACGATCGGGGCGCTCGTGTTGAGCCACGCCAGTCCGGATCCCAGGCCTGTACCGACCCAGATACCTACTGGACCGATGATGAAGGCCGTCACCGGCATCATGATGATGAAGGAGAAGAACGGAACGAACACCATCTGCACGTTGGCGGGAATGAGCTTGGCCAGACCCTTGTAGACCAGGGCCAGGATGGCCACCATCATGAGGGGAACGAAGACCTGGCCGCTGTAGTCGTTGAGCTGCATGGGAACGCCCGCGATATGCGCGACACACAGGTCCTTGTTCAACGTGGCGTTGTGGGTGCATGTCGTTCCCAGTGCCTTGCTGAGGTCAAGGAATGGAGGCGTCATCAGCGCCGCCATGACCGCGGCGCCGACCCAGGGGTCGATGTTGAGCTTCTTGGCGGCGTTGTAGGCCACCATGATGGGCAGGAAGTGGAACACCGACTTGTACATGGCCTCAGCGAAGACCTGTGCGGCGGGCTTGTCCGCGGCCGTCAGGTTCGGATCACTGGCATTGATGACGCCGAACGCATCCAGTACCGCAAGACCGGCGATGATGAGCGAGGCGCCGAGCAGCACCGGCAGCAGGGGACGGAAGGAGTCCGAGAGGTACTCGAAGAAGGCGTCGACCATGGCGTTCTTGCCACGGGCCTTGGCTCGGGCGGCGGCCTTGACGTCGGCGTCGGACTCACCTGAGCCGGAACCGGAGGAGCCGCTCTGGCTCTTCATGGCCGGCAGGTTGTTGATCTCGTCGTACACGCTCTGTACGGCACCACCGATGACGATCTGGTAGCGGTCCCCGGACTGGGGGACGGCGCCCATGACACCCGGGATGGCCTCGACTGTTGCCTTGTCGACGCCGGAGGCGTCCTTGAGCTCGAAGCGCAGCCGGGTGGCGCAGTGGGTGAAATGGATGATGTTATCGGCGCCGCCGACGGCGTCGAGGATTGCCTCAGGGGTTGAGGTCGTAGTTGCCATTCGGGCCCTTTCCTACTGAGCGAGACGAACGACGACGGCGGGTGCACGCCGGTGCGCTCCGGGTCCTCGGTGAGCTCGCTCCCGGTGGTGGGGGATCTGACACCTCCTGCGCCGCGCGGGCGCAGCGAGGTGCTTGAGGAAGAGGCTACTGCCTGACGGCTCATATCTGAAAGGCAACAGTCCATCCGGCCGGTGCCGCTCGAGATCATCGACGCCCGTCAGCTCGTGGTGCTCCGGAATCCACCGATTCATGTTGATGCAGATGAGACCCTTTTTGCGCACAGGCGTCCAGACCAACGGATGCGCCGGTGGAGTGGTTCTCTCACGCTTGGGAGACACCGACCCGCCTCAAGCGAAGGAGCCCGATATGAGCGCTCAGATGTCCCTGACACCCATGACAGCATCATCCGTTCCGGTTCACCCACCCACAACCACTCTGCCACCTGCTGCATCTCCTGACCTCCCCTTGTTGGGCGTTCCCGACTCGCAGCGGCTGTACGGTCCACCGGGTTGGACGGTGCGTATTGGCCTGTGGCACCTGCTCGAGCCCTGGCTCGATGCTCCGCGCTGCTTGCCGGGGGAGACGCCGTTGCGTACGGACGCCCTCGGCGCCCCGATGAGCGACTACGTGCCGTTCCGCGGGATGGATGCCGCCACGGCGGCCGACCTGCTCATTCGTCTCCCGGTCCCGGCGCTGGCCGACCGGCAGAACCTCTCCCCGAGCCTGGAATCGATGCTGACCGCCTGCGCTCGTGCCGACGGTCGAGTGCGCCTGTCCGGCTACGGGATCGGCCCCCAGCGCGACGACGAGCGCCTGAGCGCCGAGGCCCTGTGGATCGCCGACCCCGACCTGCAGGGCTATGAGGTTTTCGCCGAGCACAGCCGCGCCTGTCAGTGCTCCGCCCTGTGGGAACGGGTCAAGGAGCGATACGACCTCGACGCCCGGTACATTCCGGACGACATCGTTCGCACCCGCCCCGAGTGGGCCGGCGGCGGGGTCGGCTGGTGGATGTGGTGGGACTGATAGGTCCGTTGCGGCGGGCAGGAGCGGCGGGCCCGTACGATGGCGCGCGTGATCAATGTCCAGGACCTCACCATGCGTATCGGTGCCCGCCAGCTCGTCGCTCACGCCGGCTTCCGGGTCGACAAGGGGATGCGCATCGGCCTCGTGGGCCGTAACGGCGCAGGCAAGACCACCATGACCAAGCTGCTCGCCGCCACCTCCGTGGCCCAGGGGGCCGGACGTGCCGTCAATGATGCCGATGAGCGCCACGGCCTGGAGGCCGTCGAGCACGAGGGCACGATCACGTGTACCAGCTCAGTGGGTTACCTGCCTCAGGACACCAAGGTCGGGGACCTGAGCGAGATCGCCCGAGACCGGATCCTGTCCGCCCGCGGCATCGATGCCCTCCTGGCCCGCATCCGCAAGGCCGAGGAACGCATCGCCGTCACCGAGGGGGAGGCCCAGGCCAAGGCCCTGGACCGCTACACGCGCCTGGACCACGAGTTCACCATGGCCGGCGGCTACGCGGCCGCCTCGGAGGCCGCCCGCATCAGCGCCGCCCTGGGCCTGCCCGACCGCGTCCTCGACCAGCCCATCGGGACGCTCTCGGGCGGCCAGCGCCGTCGGGTCGAGCTCTCCCGGGTCCTGTTCCAGCAGCCCGACACGCTCCTGCTCGACGAGCCCACCAACCACCTCGACCACGACTCGATCCTGTGGCTGCGCGACCACCTGCGCACCTACGCCGGGGGCTTCATCGTCATCAGTCACGACGTCGAGCTCCTGCGCGACACCGTCAACCAGGTCATGTACCTCGACGCCGGCCGCGGGGTCCTCGACGTCTACCACCTGGGCTGGGACGCCTACCTCAAGCAGCGTGCCGATGACGAGCACCGGCGCCGTCGTGAGCGCGCCAACGCCGAGAAGAAGGCCGCCGCCCTGCGCGCCCAGGGGGAGAAGATGCGGGCCAAGGCCACCAAGGCCGTGGCCGCCCAGCAGATGCTCAAGCGCGCCGAGCGCCTCATGGCCGACCTGGAGGACGAGGCCGCCGTGGAGAAGGTCGCCCACCTGCGCTTCCCCGACCCCGCCCCTTGCGGCAAGACCCCGCTGCGTGCCGCCGGGCTGTCCAAGGCCTACGGTTCTTTGGAGGTCTTCGCCGGAGTGGACCTGGCCATCGACCGCGGCAGCCGGGTGGTGGTACTGGGCCTCAACGGTGCCGGCAAGACGACGCTCCTGCGCCTGCTCGGTGGCGTGGAGGAGCCTGACTCCGGCGAGGTCATTCCCGGCCACGGCCTCAAGATCGGTTACTACGCCCAGGAGCACGAGACCATCGACACCGACCTGACGGTCGTGGAGAACCTGCGCCGTGCCGCGCCCGGCATGGACGACACCCAGGTGCGCAGCGTCCTGGGCTCCTTCCTCTTCTCCGGCTCGGACGCCGACAAGCCCGCCCGAGTCCTCTCCGGCGGGGAGAAGACCCGCCTGGCCCTGGCGATGCTCGTGGTCTCCAGCGCCAACGTCCTGCTGCTGGACGAGCCCACGAACAACCTCGATCCCGCCAGCCGGGAGGAGATCCTCGGGGCTCTTGGCACCTTCACCGGCGCGGTCGTCCTGGTCACCCACGACGAGGGCGCCGTCGAGGCCCTGAACCCCGACCGGGTCCTTCTGCTGCCCGACGGCGACGAGGACCTGTGGGGGCCGGAGTACCTCGAGCTGGTGGCCCTGGCCTGAGCCGGGGAGTGAGCCGCGACGTCCTGGACAGGTCCGGCGAGCCTGGAAAGGAGCACAGACACAGTGAGTCCCGTCACTGAGGCCTTGCGGTGGGGACCGCGTAGGGTTGTCACCAGGAACAAGACGTATGACTGGAGCGTTGGCTCCGGTGAAACCTGGTGGTTCTCGTCTTGAGAACCGCTGCAGAGAACCGTCACCACACAGGCATCGTCACTCGATGTGCCGCACAGAAACCAGGAGATGACCATGGCAGAGACCGCCCTGACCAACCCCGCCGACACCGAGACCCCTGAGCACGAGGTCATCCTCACCGAGACCGCCGCTGCGAAGGTCGCCAGCCTCCTGGCCCAGGAGGGGCGTGATGACCTGCGCCTGCGCGTGGCCGTCCAGCCCGGAGGCTGCTCCGGCCTGGTCTACCAGCTCTACTTCGATGAGCGTCTCCTGGACGGTGACGCAGTGCGCGCCTTCCCCACCGGGGGTGGTGAGATGGACAGCGTCGAGGTCGTCGTCGACCGTATGAGCGTGCCCTACCTGTCGGGTGCCACCATCGACTTCGCCGACAGCATCGAGAAGCAGGGCTTCACCATCGACAATCCCAACGCCGCCGGAAGCTGCGCTTGCGGAGAGTCCTTCCACTGATTGATCCCTCCGGATCCCGTCCTCACGGATCCTTCCCTGCGAGCAAGGAGCCCATGTGCGCCGTACACCTCTCAGCCTGACCGTCCTGGCCGCGGCCGCCTGCCTCGCACTGGCCGGCTGCTCGGGGTCGTCCTCGTCCTCTAAGGCCTCTGCCTCTGAGACCCCGGTTCCGGCGGCCACGGCGCCCGTGGACTGCTCGACCCTGACGATCGACTCCGACTCCGAGTCGCTGCCGACCATCGGCGGCGACGCCGGTACGCAACCCACCGTGACCTGGAAGAAAGACGCCCAAGCGCCCAAGAACCTCACCGTCAAGACGCTGACGCAGGGGACGGGGGCCGAGATCGACGCCGGTGGTGCGGTCAAGGCCAACTACACGGGCTGGCAGTGGGACGGAACCGACCCCTTCGACACCTCCTTCAAGAGCGGTGCCCCGGTGGCCTTCTCCCTGGGGAACGTCATTCAGGGATGGAAGTGCGGCCTTGCCGGGCACCATGTGGGTGACCGGGTGCTCATGTCGATTCCCCCCGAGCTCGCCTACGGCAACAAGGCGGCCCAGGATGCTCAGGCCGCACAGGCCAGCGGCGCCCAGAAGCAGCAGAACCCGGCCGGGACACTCGTGTTCGTCGTCGAGATCGTCGACGGCGCCAGCAGCAAGGTCTCCGGCGCCTCGGCCACGGCGACGATGGAGGGTGAGGAGGCTGTCAGTGAGCGCGGCCTCACGGTCAGTGGGGAGCTCGGCCAGCCGGCGACACTCTCCATCGGCGCCGATGCCGCGCAGCCGACGCAGTCCGAGGTCATCGTTCTGGCCCGGGGAACCGGCCCCGCCGTCACGGAGACCTCCTCGATCATGATGAACGTGGCCGGGAGCTACTGGGACGGCTCCCACCCCTCCAACACCTGGGAGCAGCAGGCCGCCGAGTCGCTCAACATGGCCCAGGCCCAGCAATCGCTACCGGGGCTGATTGGTGTGCCGGAGGGATCCAGGGTCGTTGTCCTTCTGCCCCCGACCCAGGCGGTCGGTCAGCAGCAGGGGGCCCCGGCGTCGGCCTACGTCATGGATGTTGAGAAGGTCCTTTAGCACGAGCCGCTTTGGCACCGGCCAGACACAGTCGTGGCCCGCACCCCCTTTCAGGGCGCGGGCCACAATGTTGCGCGGCGCTCTACCAGGGCCGAGTATCAGCGAACGATGAGCCCCTGGGCCTTGGCGACGGCGTCGGCCAGACGCTCGGCGACGTCCTGCCAGTTGGCGATGTTCCAGACGGCCTTGACGTAGTCGGCCTTGACGTTGAGGTAGTCGAGGTAGAAGGCGTGCTCCCACATGTCCACCATGAACAGCGGGATGGTGCCCACGGGCACGTTGCCCTGCTGGTCGAAGAGCTGGAAGATGACGAGCCCGCCGGAGATCGAGTCGTAGGCGAGCACAGCCCAGCCCGAGCCCTGGATGCCCAGGGCGGTGGCGGTGAACTGGGCCTGGAACTTCTCGAAGGAGCCGAAGGAGTCCTTGATGGCCTCGGCGAGCTCGCCCTCGGGCTGGCCCCCGCCGTTGGGGGAGAGGTTCTTCCAGAAGATGGAGTGGTTGGTGTGGCCGCCCAGGTTGAAGGCGAGGTTCTTCTCCCACAGGTTGATGGCGGCCAGGTCGCCGGACTCGCGGGCGGCGGCCAGGGCCTCCAGGGCGGCGTTGGCGCCGGCGACGTAGGCGGCGTGGTGCTTGTCGTGGTGGAGCTCCATGATCTTGCCGGAGATGTGGGGCTCCAGGGCGGCGTAGTCGTAGGGGAGCTCGGGAAGGGTGTACACGGCCATCAAGGACTGCCTTTCGGTGGGTGAGGTGGCTTCAGTCCCGTCTCAGCAGGGGCGTTAGGACTGAAGTCCTGAACATGGCTCATGCTAGACGCGGAGGCTGGAAGAGGGATAGTGAGCCTCTGTGTGATTACACTGACCGCGGAAACACCGCCGTCCGTACCCGTCCACGAAGGATCCGCCATGACCGACCAGGCTGCTTCCACCCGCCTCGAGCTCCTCGTCTTCTCCGATGACGCTTCCGTGCGCCGGGAGGTCATCGACGGCGTCGGGCGCCGACCGGCCAAGGGCTTGCCGCTGGTGACCTGGACCGAGGCGGCCACCGCCGAGGGCGTGCGCATGGCCATCAAGGACCGCGAGAAGAAGGACCAGCCGCCCTTCGACGCTCTCGTCCTGGACGCCGAGGCCAAGAAGCTCGGCGGTATGGGGCTGGCCCACGAGCTGTTCACCGAGCTCGACGAGCGCCCCGCCGTCGTCCTGCTGACCGCCCGGCCCCAGGACGACTGGCTGGCCGCCTGGGCCAAGGCCGAGGTCGTCGTGCCCCGGCCCCTGGACCCGCTGAGCCTCCAGGAGGGTGTCGCCAAGGCCCTCACCGCCCGCCGCGGCACTGTCGCCCCCGCCGGCTGAGCTTGAATACGCTGAAGCGGCCTCTCTACATCTACATCGTGTGGCAGGAGATGCTGCCGTGGTCGCGTGCACCGGGGGCACGGCGGTGCTCCACGTCCAGGACCTCGAATCCGCTGCGCTCCAGAAGCGAGGCCAGGGTCCGTGGTGGCCAGTAGTAGGCCGGGGCAACCGCGTGGGGGAACTCCTCGATCCGGTCCCCGGCGAAGAATCCGACGAGCAGGTCGCCTTGTGGCATGAGGCTGTCTCTCAGGGACGCAAGCGTCTCCGACAGGTTCTGGGGCGGGAGGTGAATGAGGGAGTACCAGGCCAAGACGGCCCCGTAAGACCCTGCCGGTAACCCGGCGAAGGAACCCTGCCGATACGTCACGTGCGGGTGCTGCTCGCGGGCGATCTTGACGAATCTCTCGACCGGGTCCACCCCTTCGACCTCGAGGCCCAGGTCGTGGAGATAGGCGGTCCAGTGCCCAGGGCCGCATCCCGCGTCGACGATCCGTCCTCGGCATCCGCGCGCCCACCGGGCGATGAGCTCGCGATCCGCTTCCGCGGTCGCTGCCATGCGGCCAAGAGCCGCTGCGTACTCCTCAGCACGCGCGCTGTAGGCCGACAACACATGGCTCGATCTCATCTCACGGAGCCTACAAGGGAAAAGGCCGTCAGTTCTCGGAGGCCAGGACCTTGTGGTGGCGGGCCGCCGCGCCAACCGGCCACGTGAGCACCGTGGCGTCGCCGTCGACCTCGACGATGCGAGCGCCGGCGTCCAGGACCCAGTCGGCCAGCAGACTCGTCTCCTCAATGCTCGCGACCTGTCCGACGTGGTCGGGCTTGTCGACGACCCGGGCGCTGGCGCGCAGCAGCTCGACGGCGGGACGCGGGTCGGCTCCCGGAGCGGTCGTCATGGAGCCGGCCAACACACCCCAGCGCACCACTACCAGCTCCCATCCGCCGCCCTCACGCCGCCTGGCCGCCATGAGATGCGGGCAGGCCAGCAGCGGCCGTACCCGCTCGGCGCGTGCCGCCCCGCGCAGCAGGCAGCGCAGGCGGTCCGTCCAGGTCCCGGCCTCCTCGTAGCGCTCGGCCCGGGACAACGTCGCGATGCGCTCCAGCAGGGGAGCGGCCACCAGGTCGACCGCGCCCGACAGACAGGCCAGCGCCTCCTCCGGCTCGGCCGGGGCGTCGTCCGTGCGGACCCGACGCAGCTCGTGCCCATCCCAGCGACGCAGGCGCAGCACCGACTCGGCGGCACGCAGGGCCTCCTGCCCCCGGCTGCGCGAGGCGAAGGGTCCGATCGCGTGGCCGACCTCCTCAGTGGGCAGCACGGTCGTCAGCGCCAGTCGAGGCTCGACTCCTGGACCTGTGCCTCCGGTCAGGTGGAGCCAGGGCTGGCGGCGCGGTGCCCGGGAGCGGCGGTTGACCGGCGGGTCGAGCTCGGCGATCATCCGCAGCTCACGCACCCGTGCCTCAATGAGCGTGGGTGTGGCGATGTGTCGCACGCTCACGGCGGTGTCCAGCATCTGCGCCACCTTGCTGCGCTTCTCCGCGGCGGTGAAGTAGGAGCGCACCCGGCGCCTGAGGTCCACGGCGCTGCCCACGTAGAGCACCTGGTCGGCCGCCGAGCGGAACTGGTAGACGCCGGGGCCGCTGGGCAGGGCGTCGGCCAGGCGGCGCTTGGCGCGGCGCCTGGCCGGGACCGGGTCGGAGGCGGTGGTCAGGTCCTCCAGGTGCGTGACGCCGAGCGGCGCCATGACCTCCAGGGCCGCGTGCAGCACGTCCACGGTGGCCCGCGCATCATCCAGGGCACGGTGCGTGGGACGGGTCTGGGAGCCCACGAAGGCGGCCAGCGTCCCCAGCTTGTGGTTGGGCACCTCGCTGCGGGTCCAGGCCTTGCGGGCCAGCGCCAGCGTGTCCAGCACGCGGGGCTCGGGCCACTCCAGGCCCAGGGCCGCTGCCGCGCCGCGCAGGTGCCCGACGTCGAAGCGGGCGTTGTGCGCCACGAGGACGACGTCGCCGGCCAGCAGATCCGCCCAGTCCAGGAACGCCTCCACGCAGGTGCGCACGCCGGGTGCTCCGGCCACCATCGCGTTGGTGATGCCGGTGAGCATGGTGATCTGGGCGGGGATCGCCACCCCGGGATTGACCAGGGTGGAGAAGTCCGTCAGCACCTGCCCGCCGCGCACCTTGACGGCCCCGATCTCGGTGAGCGCCTGCGCGCCCGGTGCCCCGCCGGTGGTCTCCAGGTCCACGACGACGAAGGTCGCCCGCTCCAGGGGCGTGCCCATGTCGGCGAAGGACACCTGGGTCCCGACGGTGCTCACGGTCGCAGGCTAGAGGATGGCAGTGACACGCATCGTCTTCACCAGTCGGGAAGTCGGTGCGAGCAAGGTGGGA
>ERZ773075.1631-NODE-1631-length-10692-cov-19.7657_pt1 | contig 10692 bp, 7 predicted proteins | sample MGYA00580614_ERZ773075 | MGnify/ENA primary metagenome ERZ773075 (study PRJEB29015, sample SAMEA2738021) | human oral metagenome | biome: human oral; feature: human-associated habitat; material: dental | place: China | collected 2043 ... | reverse complement strand
GGACCCCGCGGACCTGCCGGACTCGTCCGACGCGCCCCCGGTGCGCATGGACTTCTCCGGCGCGCCCTCGACGGTGCCCGAGCGCCGCTCGGTGTTCTCCTCCCGCTCGGCGGCGTCCCAGCCCGCCGAGACCGGCTCCCGGGCGTCCGGGTTCAGCTCCGACTCCGGGGGCCCGGCCCGAGGGCCGGCGGAGTCCGGCCGACCGTTCCAGTTCAGCCCCGACCCCGGAGGGCCGGCACCGACGGCCTCGCCCGGCCGGCCCGGACCGCGGTCGGACTACCGGTCGCCGACCTCGCCGGCGGGGTCCTTCACGTCCGAGCCGCTGGCCCGGGCGTCGGCTCGGCCCGAACCCGCCCCGCCCGCCGCCAATCCGATCGTGCCGGCCCCCCTGGCCCCCGAGGCCGAGCCCTCGCCCTGGACCTCCTCGAGTCCGTCGCAGGCCTCGCCGTCGGAGATGTCCCCGTCGAGCCCGACGACGCCGTCGCGCCGCCCCATTGTGAGGATCCCCTCCTCCGTGCAGGGCGTGCGCACCGTCGACGGGGCGACCGGCGAGCTCACCTCCGTCCAGTTCGTCGACGAGGACTTCGACGGCATCGACAGCCCCCGGTGGAGGGCCCTGCACAACTCTCCCGGTCATTCCGGGCACTCCGATCACTCCGATCACTCCGGGCGCCCCGGGTACTCCGGGTACTCCGACGACGCCGGACGGCCCCCCCGCCTGGACAGCCCCTACGGCAGCACCACGGCGGCCGAGCCCGAGCCGCCCATGGCCCCCACGCCCGACGAGGTGGCCGCCCGGCAGGCGTGGCCGGGCGCGCCGACCGTCAGGAGCGCCCCCGCGCCCCGGCGTGGGCCGAACCGCGCGGTTCTCATCGTGCTGGTCCTGCTCGTCGTCGCGGTGGTGGCCGCCCTGCTGTGGTTCTTCTTCCTGCGCGGGGGCAAGTCCAGCTCCGCCCCGCCGCCCTCGCCCCGGCCCGCCGAGTTGTCGGCGCTGTCGGCGCCGCCGGCCCCCATGCTTCTTTGAGCGCGATCGACCCCAGGAGAAGATACGTGAGCGCCACGCCGGACGCCATCGAACTCGCCCGCACCGCCGCACGCGCGGCCGCCGAGCGCAAGGCCGAGCAGATCATCGCCATCGACGTCTCCGAGCGCCTGGCCCTGACGGACGTCTTCCTCATCGTCTCGGGCGCCAACGACCGGCAGGTGCGCTCCATCGTCGACGCCGTCGACGAGGCGATGTTCAAGGCCGGTGCGAAGCGCAAGATGCGCGAGGGCTTCGACGAGGCCCGCTGGGTCCTGATCGACTACGGGGACATCGTCGTCCACGTCCAGCAGACCGAGGACCGCGAGTTCTACTCCTTGGAGCGCCTGTGGCGCGACTGCCCCCTCATCGATCTGCCCACCGACGCGGACGCGGCCGATGGAGCCGCCGGGGACGCCGGGGACGGGGCCGGCGCGACCGCTGGAGCCGTCGGGGTCGTCGGGGATGCCGGAGCCGCAGCGGGCGGGGCCGCCGGGGCCGCGCCGGCCGAGTGAACCCGCGGGGCGGGGCATGACCGAGCTCATTCTCTGGCGTCACGGCCAGACCGATCACAACCTGGTGGGCCGGGTGCAGGGCCAGGTCGACATCCCACTCAACGCCACCGGCCTGGCGCAGGCCGCCGCGGCGGCGCGGATCCTGGCGTCGCCGCGCCCCGACCGCATCGTGTCCTCCCCGCTGAGCCGGGCGCGCACGACGGCGCAGATCCTGGCCGATCTCACCGGGCTGGACATCGAAGTCGAGGCCGATCTCATCGAGCGCTCCTTCGGCGTGTGGGAGGGCCTGGACCGCGCCGCCATGATGGACGGCTGGCCCGAGCAGTACGCCGTGTGGCGCGACGGCGGCCAGCCCGAGGGCGTCGGCGTCGAGCCGCGCATCGATGTGGCCCGCAGGGTCGGGACGGCCCTGGAGCGGATTGCCTCGCGGACGGGGGAGGGGCGCGTGGTCGTCGTCGCCCACGGCTCCGCCCTGACCCTGGGGGCCACGCTCCTGCTGGGCCTGGACCCCACGGCCTGGTTCGGGCTGCGCGGCATGGACAACTGCCACTACGCCGTGCTGCGCGACAGCGAGCGCGCGCCGGGCTGGCTGGTGAGGACCTGGAACAAGGGGGACGCCGCCCCGGTGGGGGAGTGAGCCGCGCCGGTCGCGCGGGTCGGTCCGCGCCGACGCCGTCGCGCGGGGCCGACCGCCCGGGCGGGTCGTGTGACGCGGGCGCGCGGTGCGCACGGCGCGCGGGCGGCCGCCCGGGTGAGGTACCGCACGCGGGACGGATTTGCCGGGCGGCGCGCCAGTCCTTAGAGTTGGCCCCGTCGCCCGCGAGGGTCGGCGCCCGTCCGAGGGGCTATGGCGCAGTTGGTAGCGCGCTTCCATGGCATGGAAGAGGTCGGGGGTTCGAATCCCCCTAGCTCCACCAGCCGCCCGGTGCGAGCCGATGGCGGTCTCCCTTCGGGGCTATGGCGCAGTTGGTAGCGCGCTTCCATGGCATGGAAGAGGTCGGGGGTTCGAATCCCCCTAGCTCCACGTAATTCGGGCGGCTCGGGCCCGCCCAGTCCCGGTCCTAATTGAGATCGCCCGTGCGGCCGGTCGGGGCGCCCGTCGTGGTCGCCGGCCGGCCCGTGGCGCCCCTCCCGGGGGGCCGCGACGGCGCAGGTTGTCCAAATCTGTTGCAAAGGCCCGGATCGAGCCGGAACGCGCGAAGAAGAACGTTGATATTCCGCGCTTCTTCTCGCCGCCGATCCCGCCGCGGAGCGCCTTTGCAACAGATTCGGACACGACCCCGCTCCGGCTCGTCCTAGGAGCCCCACGCGTCCCACCTCATACCCGCACGTCCTCGCATCATGCCGATCTCGGCCCAGAACCGCCATTTTTGGTGAGAAAGGCTCACTGTTCGGCGTCTGTCGTCCATGACGGCGGGGTCCATCCTGGTCCTTGGTGTCTGGGTTTCTGGTCGTGGCGCCCGGGGTGGCGGGATCCGATGGCGCGCATGCGCACGATGGCGGTGTTCAGGTGGTCGGGGTTATCGGGGTCGGGGGTGATCTTGAGGGAGATCTCGACGTCGCCGGGGCGTTCGGTCTCGGTCCACAGCAGGCAGTCGATCCAGTCGCCGCCGTCCCGCAGCGGCGCGGCGTACATGTCCGTCTCGAAGCCGTCGGGCAGGGGCGTGTAGGGAGGCTGGCCGTAGGTGGTCATGAAGTCGTCGATCTCCTCCCAGTCCAGGCGGTTGCCGCTGGTGAGCTCTTCGGTCCGGTCCCAGTCCCGCGCCGAGACGGCGTCCCCCACTTCCCGCACTCGGTCCACCACCGCCTCCGGCAGGGTGCGCGTGTAGGCGATCACCGACTCGGGGGCCCGATTGGTTCGGGACGCGTAGAATGATGGCGGAGGGCCGGGAACAGGCCCATCGGTGAACATGGTGCAGCTGACGCGCATCTCGCCGCCGGGCCACACCCCCAGCCTGCGCACCCGGATGCGCTCGCCCACCGCGGGCCAGTTCTCCGGCGCGCACTCGGCCCGCCGATGGGACACGAGGGCCGCCGGCAGGGTGCACACGCGCCCGGACTCCACCAGGCGCACCAGCAGACCCCCGTCGCGGTGGGCGACCACCACCGCCCGCTCGATCGGCCCCAGACCCGGCGGCACCGACGGGTCCCGCGTCGGAAGCCCGCCCAGCACGCCATCCAGCGCACTCTCCCGGTGCGACATCTGCAGCTGCCCCGACGGGCGCCGGCCCACGGCCCGCACCCGGATCCGCTCACCCACATCCGGCCAGTACTCGGAATTGCGGCACAGCGGGTGGTTGTGGACGGAGGTGATGTCCACGAAGGCCTCCTCGCCCGACTCCTCCAGGCGCACGAACAACCCCGAAGGCACCAGGTGCCTCGTCACCACCGCCCACTCCACCGGACCCAATTCCGCCGAATTCCGACCACCGCTCATCGTGGTACCCCAGCTCCGAAGATGTCCATCCTCACTCCGATTCTGTCCGCGTGTCGGGGACTCGCGTCCGCCTCAATGAGCCTTCTCATCAGGAGTCGTGGACCGACGGTTCTGTCACTCCCGATGGGAAGGGCTCGCTGCGTCGTATTCCGATGCGTGCGCGCTCACCATGATATTATAAGCCCAGGTGCGGGGATTCCGCGGGGATCGAGTTCTTGACCGTCATGGAAGGGTGGCTTTCGATGCATGGAATATCCGACGACGGTCTCGTCCGGGATCGCCGTTCTGGTCGGGTGCGGGGCATTCGCGTCGGGGTCGGCCGGGGACGCCGAGGCTGGTGCTGGAGGTGCTGTTGTGGCTGGTGGGGCGATATAGCGAACAAGGTGTCATGTTACATGTTTGCTGCAAGGCTCTCCAACGCCGACCTTTCGGCATGACCTGGTTGAAAGTTGGCGCGCGGAGGGCTCTGGGGGCCGTCGGTGGCGCTTGGCGTGATTCCGCCACTATGTGCTACTCTGGGCCCGGTGCTGGCCGGTCCGGAGGGGTGCTCCCGGGGCCGGTGGCGCTCCGGGCCCTCGAAGTGGCGTCATACCGCCGCTCCCGAGGGCGGGGGTCAGGGAGCACCGCGCACCTGTAGGTGCATTGAGACCAGTTTCATACAGCCCTGCGAATGTGAAAACAACGTCAGGGAGCACCGCGCACCTGTAGGTGCATTGAGACAAGCCGACAGCGGGGTGCCCCGACTTGACGAACTGAGGTCAGGGAGCACCGCGCACCTGTAGGTGCATTGAGACCCGTTCCCGCGTGCTCGTCGACCTCGACGACTCGTCAGGGAGCACCGCGCACCTGTAGGTGCATTGAGACCGGGGCCAGGGTGCAGATAAATTCGTATCCTCCCCAAAGTCAGGGAGCACCACGCACCTGTAGGTGCATTGAGACACGAGCTGGACCGGCTCAGTGAGCGGGCTGGTGCGGTCAGGGAGCACCGCGCACCTGTAGGTGCATTGAGACACCACGAAGATCATCGTGAGGATCTCAATAGCAAGGTCAGGGAGCACCACGCACTTGTAGGCGCATCGAACGTTTCTCGCTAGAAGAATTCTGAGGTTCACCAGGAACTGCGGCTCACAGGCCGGATCGGCTTGGTGGTGTGGGAGGGGCGAGTGCGGGGTCGATCGGGGCGGTGCTGCATCTTCGAATGGAACCCGCCACCGGTGAATCCGCGGAATCATGCGAAAACGTCTCGATGTTCAGTTCCGGCGAAATCCTCCCATGTGCAGAACAATCCTCTCTGCACATGGAGAGGGCGTCAACAAGAAAATGAAAACGATGATCTGTGAGAACCTCGGAATCGCGCGGAAAACCCGGGACCTGGTCGCGGAGTCTTCTCTCCCATGTGCAATAACCTCCGCAACCGACCCGAGGAAGATCCGGACCGTTTGAGAGGAGACCTCACCGGGAACTCACCCCTGTCCGAGCCCTGCAGGACGTCAACCCCGCCGCACCGACCTCGGTCCCCGCGCCGTCACCCACGGTGAGAAAGGTTAATAATTGAAATGGAAAGCGTCGGCGTCGATTCTCACCGGGCGGTCTCGGTGTCGTAAGAATCGAGCAGTTCGAGCGTATCGGCGATGTCGGTGACGTCGACCTTCATACCGACGCTTGCGGTTCGCTGCTGGAAGCGAGCGGTCTCGCTCATGGCATGAGCATAGGCGCACCGACACCGACACTCCGTCCGCCGGGCGTCGGCGGACATCCCGGACGAGGATCGGTCTTCTTGCCAGCGGCGGCCGCGGCGACGGGGCCGGCAGGTATTGCCCGGGCGGGCCTCAATTCCGCCCGCCCCCGCCGGGCGCGAGGTCGTCGGCCAGCCGGTTGGCGACACCGCTCGCCTCGTCGAGGAATCCGATCAGCGCCGCCACCCGCTCGTCGGACCAGTCCGCGGTGAGACCGGCCAGCTCCTCGTCGGCCCGCGCGTAGACCTCGGCCAGGCGGCTCACCCCCGCGGCGCGGATGCGCACCGAGCGCCGGTCGGCGGCGTCGGGCCTGCGCTCGATCCACCCGCCCCGCTCCAGCCGCCCGAGGACGCCCGTCATGGTGGCAGGGTGGGTGCGGGTGCGCCGGGCCAGTTGCGTGGGGGTGAGCGGCCCCTCCTGGTGGAGCACGTCGAGCACGGCCAGATCCGTGTCCTTGATGCCCAGCGCTCCGCCGACGGCGCGGTTGGTCGCGGCCAGGGCGCTGCCGAGCCGGCGCAGGGCGAGGACCGTGCGCAGCTGTGGCGGGTCGGGGGCGGTGGTCATAGCGGTTCCTGGCTCCTGCGGGTTGTGGTTCCTACGAGTCGTGTATTATATGGAAATCATAGTAAATGTTCGACGGCCGGGCGGCTGTGCGGACGTCATGACGGCTGGGCGTCGTCTGCGCGCCGCGCCGGGCCGCACGGCCGGAGACCACAAGAGACGAGCGACGAGAGAGGCGTGATCATGGCGCGAACGATCGAGTACCGGAGCTTCGGCGGCCCGGAGGTCCTGGAGATGGTCGAGGTCCCCGAGTCCGCGCCGGGCCCCGGGCGGGTCCGGATCGCGGTGCGGGCGGCGGGCCTCAACCCGGTGGACTGGAAGATCTTCTCCGGCATGATGGGCGGCGACGCCCCGGCGGCCCCGCAGGGGGTCGGGCGCGACTACGCGGGCGTCGTCGACGCCGTCGGCGAGGGCGTCGACTCCCTCGCCGTGGGCGACGCGGTCCTGGGCACCGTCCGCTCCGTCCCCGGCCAGGGGACCGGCCCCGGGACCCTGACCGAGCGGCTCGTCATCGCGGCGGACGAGGTCGTGCCCAAGCCCGAGGCCCTCGACTTCGTCCGGGCCGCCTCGCTCGGGGTCGTCGCCGAGACGGCCTGCGGGGCGCTGCGCGCGCTCGACGTCGCACCCGGCGACGTCCTCGTCGTCAGCGCGGCCTCGGGCGGCGTCGGCTCGATGGCGGTGCAGCTGGCCGCCCGCGCCGGCGCCGCCGTCATCGGCATCGCCGGCGAGCGCAACCTCGACTACATCCGCTCCCTGGGCGCCACCGCCGTCGCCTACGGCGAGGGCCTGGAGGAGCGCGTCCGCGCGGCGGCACCGGCGCCGGTCACCAAGCTGCTGGACTGCCACGGCCCGCAGTACGTCGACCTGGCCCTGGAGCTCGGCCTGGACCCCGCCGCCATCGCCACGATCGTGCCCGCGCCGCCGTCGATTGCCAAGGGCGCCCGGGTCACCGGCGGGCGCGACGCCCTCCCGCGCGAGGACCTGCGCCGGACGGCCGGTCTCGTGGCCGACGGCGCCGTGCGCGCGACCGTCGCCCGCGTCCGCCCCTTCGACCTCGACGCCGTGCGCGAGGCCTACACCGAGCTGCGGGGCGGGCACGTGCGCGGCAAGCTCGTCATCGAAATGGCCTGAGCCGCGCCGGCGGGAGGAGCGGCCGTCCGCCGCGTTGCGGAGTTGTGATCTCATGGGCGCATGAGTGATGCCGCCCAGTCCGCCCCCGCCCCCGACTCCGAGCGCCGACTCGCCGAGGTGATCGCCGACCACTTCGTCGGCGCGCGCGTGGCGGAGGCCGACGGCGCCTGGGTCGTGGAGCTGGGGGAGGATCTGCCCGTCATCGAGTGCCGCATCGACACCCAGCAGGACCACCCGCCCTACGGCGTGTTCGTCTTCCTGTCCATCAGGGGCGGCGCGCTCGGCGGGGCCGGGGCCCTCGTGACCGCCAGCGGGTACGGGCCCAGCCCCGAGCACGCGCTCACGCTGGCCGGGTGCAACTGGGCCTGCGCCTTCGGCCCCGTCCTGCTCACCGGCATCGGCCGCCCCGAGCTCATCAACACCGAGGACCCCGACGTCGAGCTGTTCGAGACGACCCTCGACGGGCGGCGCCACCTGTTCGCGGTCGGCCACCTCGACCGGTGGAGCGACTCGGCCCGGGCGGCGGGGGCCGAGCGCCGGCGCCTGGGCGGCCCCTCGGCGCTGACGCGGGCCGTGCTGACCAGCGGGACCATCCCGTCCACGCGCTCGGACGGGGTCATCGCCCTGGGCTGCTTCCTCGCCTGCGGGCGGGCGACGTCGACCGAGGTCAAGCTCGGCACGGCCGACTGGCCGGCCGCCGCCGAGGTGCTCGAGCGCCTGGCCCCGCCGCCCGACGAGTCCGCCGGCCTGCACATGCTGCGCGAGTGGGCCATCCTGGCCCCGCTCGAGCCGGCGCCCGAGCTCACCCGCGAGGGCCTCCAGCGCACCCTCGACCTCCTGCGGGCCTGCGGGGCCGACCCCGATGCCGAGGCCGGGTGGCACGGCGCCCGCCGCCACGGCATGCGCCTGGGGGAGCCCGGACCCGCGGACCCCTCCCTGCCGGCGGAGGCGAACCGGTTCATCACCCGGATCGCCGCCAGCGGGGCGGGGCCCGGCTACGGCCTGGAGCCCCGGCGCATCGACGAGCGCTGGTGGCACCTGGCCGACGCCGGCTGCGGCGCCCGGTGGCTCCTCGACCTGACCGACGGCGCCGTGTGGCTGGACTCGCGCGCCTGCGACGACGGCTTCGCCCGGGTGGCCCCCGGCCTCACGGCCTGGTACGAGGCCTGGCTGGACAACGCCATCCACGGGGGCGGCCCCTTCGCCCGCTGGGAGCACCGGGCCGACGCGGCCTACAAGATGCTCGCCCGGGCCGCTCGCGAGAACGGGGTCGACGCGCTGCCCCGCACGGTGACGCGGGTGAGGATCCACTCGCCGGAGGGCGAGCCCCTCGGCCCCTGCCACGCCTGCGAGAGGACCTACGCCCGCTTCGGGGTGCCGCCCGAGGTGTTCACCACCGCCCCGGCGCGAGGCGCCCCGTCCGGTCCGGCCGCCCCGGACTCGTGAGGCGCCCCGGACGGCCCGTCCGCCCTGGACGACCCGGGGCGGACGGAGCCCACCCGCCTCAGAGCCTCTCCTGGCTCCACAGGACCTCGCCCCGGGCGCCGCGGATCACCACCCGCGGCTCGGCCTCCAGGTCGATCTCGACGTCGAGGTGCTCCCCGCCGTCGGCCGCGGTGGCCCGGTAGGTGTACCGGGCGTTCTCCAGGTGCAGCGACTCGGTCCGGGCGGTGACCAGCCACGGGTGGCGGCGGCGCAGGCCGATGAGCTGCTGGTGGGCGCGCAGGACGGGCGCGCCCCAGGGCGCGAGCCCGGAGGGGTCCTCCGGGTAGGCGGGGCGGACGGCGTCGTCCCCGCCGATGCGCTCCTCCTTGACGCCGGTGAAGCCCTGCTCGTCCCCGTAGTAGATCGAGGGGACGCCCCCCACCGTCATGAGGATCGCCAGGGCGGTCACGGCGCCGGCGGCGCCGACCCGGGAGGCGATGCGGGTGACGTCGTGGTTGCCGATGAAGGTCTGGGGGGTGAAGGAGTCCAGGAACGCGTTGTGGCGGGTCAGGTTCCAGTCGAGCTCGAAGAAGTTGGGGTCGGTCAGGGAGGACCAGATCGCCTTCCACAGCTCGTACTGGGTGAGCGTGTCCATGGTGGAGTCCTTGACGATCGCGGCGTAGTCGCCGTGGATGACCTCGCCGAGGAACCACGCCCGCGGGTGGTCGCGGCGCACGGCCGGCAGGACCCGGGCCCAGAAGTCGGTCGGCACCGAGTAGGCCGCGTCCAGGCGCCAGCCGTCGATGCCGCGGGCGAGCCAGTGCCGCATGACGTCGGCGGTGTAGTCGACGGCGGCCCCGCTGGAGTGGTTCAGGCGCGCCAGGTCCCCGTGCCCCTCGAACACGCGCGAGCGCGGGCCGTCCGGGGCCCGCCAGTCGATGTCGAACAGGGCGGCCGCCTCGCCGTCGGGCCCCTCGTCCAGGGCCCGGCGCAGGAGGGGGTGGTCGGCGCTGACGTGGCTGAAGACGCCGTCGAGCACGAGGCGCAGCCCGCGCTGCCGGCAGGCGGCGACGAGGTCGTCGAAGTCGGCGTCCCCTCCCAGGCGCGGGTCGATGCTCAGCTGGTCGAGGGAGTCGTAGCCGTGGCTTGCCGAGGAGAAGATCGGGCCCAGCAGGAGGCCGGAGGCGCCCAGCTCGACGGCGTAGTCCAGCCAGTTCAGCAGCCGGCGCAGCCTGGGCGCGGGGGAGCGGTCGCCGTCGCGGATGGGGGCTCCGGTGAAGCCCAGCGGGTAGACGTGCCACCAGATGGCGTGCTCGACCCAGTTCATGAGACCTCCTGATTGAATGGTGTTCACTTGTTGAATGGAGTTCACTAACGTTCGTGAATCATAGTTCACTAGCGGTACCATGTCCACATGGCGCGCACCGACTCCAGGCCCCGCCTCCGGCTCGACCCCGACGCGCGCCGCGAGGCCATCCTGCGCTCGGCCGCCGCCGCCTTCGCCGAGCGCCCCTACGCCGAAGTCACCCTCGCCGACATCGCCGAGGGGGCCCGGGCCTCGACCCCGCTCGTCTACCGCTACTTCCACGGCAAGGAGGACCTGTACGCCCAGGTCGTGCGCGAGTCCGTCGACGCGCTCATGGAGCGCCAGGCGCGCGCCATCGACGAGCTGCCCGACGGCGTGCCGGTGCGCGACCGCATCAGGATGGCCACCATCGTCTACCTGGACCACATCGCCGCCCACCCCGGGGCCTGGGCCATGCCCCTGCGCCGGCCGGGCAGCGAGCCGGCCGGCGCGGCGCGGGTGCGCGCCCGGACCCGCAGCGACTACGTCGACCACCTCGGCCGCCTGCTCGGTCCCGGCGC
>ERZ773075.1626-NODE-1626-length-10712-cov-52.8623_pt1 | contig 10712 bp, 9 predicted proteins | sample MGYA00580614_ERZ773075 | MGnify/ENA primary metagenome ERZ773075 (study PRJEB29015, sample SAMEA2738021) | human oral metagenome | biome: human oral; feature: human-associated habitat; material: dental | place: China | collected 2043 ... | reverse complement strand
AGTCCGCAAGCCCCAGTCGGCTCACGGTTCCGAAGACCATCTGGGGGATCGACAGGTGGAACATGGTGATGCCGTTGAAGGCGTAGACGGCGATATGCATGCGACCTCCCTGAGTGCTTACTGCCCTGCACCGCACTCGGCGTCCCTCAACGCCTGGCGTAAAACCATCGTTACATAGCGTATGTGCCACTGGTGGGCGTCGGTCCGATCGCACATCCTGAGTGTCACCACGCAACCGCCGCGCCAAGGCGCGCACTTTTGGAGGCACCATGACTGATCGCGATGAGCGGGTCCGAACTGTCCCTCGCAGAGCGCTGGTCCTTGTCGACGTGCAGAATGAGTACGCCCGACTGCCGCTGCGCATTCGCTACCCGCGCCTGCGCGACTGTCTGAGGCAGATCGAGCGGGCGCTCGACGCCGCCGAGAAGGCCGGACTCTCCGTGGTCTGCGTGCAGCACGCCGGTCCACCCGGCTGCGCGATCTTCGCCCCCGGTGGGAAGGGCTTCGAGCTCTGTCCGAGCATCGAGCGTCGGCGGACCCCGCAGTGGAAGCTCGTCATCAAGCGCCGCGGGTCGATTTACGCGGGAACTGACCTCGTCGCATGGCTGCACGAGCAGGGCGTCGACACCGTGACGCTGGTCGGGTTCATGGTGAACAACTGCGTCCTGGCCTCGGCGGCCTGGGGCGAGACGATCGGTCTGACGACGGAGGTGCTCTCCGACGCCGTCGGCGCCATCAACCTGCGCAACCGCGCCGGCAAGGCGGATGCGCGCACGGTTCACACCACGCTCATGGCACTGCTGCACTCCAACTGGGCGGCGGTGACCACCGCCGACGACTGGTGTCGGGCGCTGGCTCGCCGCGAGCCGCTGCCGCGCAGCAACCTCGTCGCCTCCGCGATGGCTCCGTTCTGACAGTGCTGTTGTCGGTGACAGGGGCATTCGACGCCGTCGGGGACACTTTGCCGCCGCCGGGTGCCATCGACGCGTTCGGGGACAGGAATCCCGTCCCCGTACGCGCAGGTTGTCCCCGGCCGGAAGAGACGGCACTCCGCCGCGCGGAATGTCCCCGGCCGCGGGGCCAACAGCAACACGGATCACCTTGACCCTCACGTAGCGTGAGGGATGAGGCTACCCCGCATGAGCACCTTCAACGCATTCGAGATGAGCCCCGTGCCCGCGCCCAGCGAGGACGCCCAACCGCCCGAGCCCTTCCACGGCATCTACGGCATGCCGATGTTCGTCACCGTTCCGACGTCGGACCTGGACGCCTCGGTCGACTTCTGGACCGAGGCACTGGGCTTCTTCACTCTGTTCAGCATTCCCGGCCAGCTGGTGCACCTGCGCCGCTGGGCCTTCCAGGACGTCCTCCTGGTGCCGACGCCGCAGGCGCCCGCCCCTGCCGACGGCCCCTCGATGAGCGTCAGCTTCTCCTGCGTCCTGTCCCAGATCGACGAGATCTCCGCGGCCTGCGAGCAGCGCCGACCGGGCAGCGTCACCGGACCGCGCATCACCCCGTGGAACTCCCGCGAGGTCGAGGTCGTCACCCCCGAGGGCGTGCGCGTCATCCTCACCGCCGCCAGGCCCCTGGACCCGAACAGCGCGCAGGCCGAGGGCCTCCGGCGCATCGGCATCGAGGTTCCCGAGGCCTGACCGCAACTGCCTCACCCCTCCACGAGTGGTGCATCCACCATCAGGCCCCACCGACTGCCTCACCCCTCCTGCGGCCGGGGGCATTCGACGCCGTCGGGGGACATTCTGTCGCCGACGGGTGCCATCGACGCGTACGGGTGCAGAATTTCCGTCCCCCTGCGCGTTGAATGTCCCCGGCCGTGGGGCCGGAAGGCGGGTGCGCGGGGTCAGGACGCCGGGTGGAAGCGTGCGCCCGCGGTCGGGTCGGCCAGCCAGGCCAGCGCCGCCTCGATGCGCCCGGGCGTCGAGCTCAGCAGCGGCTCGGGCAGCGCGTCCGGCTCGAACCAGCCCACGTGCGTGGACTCGTCGTCGGCCACATGGGCGCGGGCTGCCGCGCCGAACCGCGCCCGCCCCACGAAGTTGATGTCCATGAACACGCAGTTGTCCCCGTTGGGAAAGGCGAAGGGCTCGCCCGCGGTCACGCTTGTGATGGCCAGCACCTCCACGTCCACGCCGGTCTCCTCCAGGCATTCGCGCCGGATCGCCACCGCCGGCTGCTCGCCGGGCTCGGGGATGCCGGAGACCACCGCCCACCGCCCGTTGTCGGCGCGCCGTCCCAGCAGGAGCCGGCCGGCCTCATCGACGACGACGATGCTCACCCCCGGCAGCCACAGCATGTCGTGCCCGATCTTCTGCCGCAGGGAGACGATGAACTCAGGAGTCGCCATGCCGCGAGCCTAGACGATCGCTCGCCGTGGAGGTGGCTGTGCAGGCGAAGGTGGGAGGTGGGCGTGGAGGTGGCTGTGCAGGCGGAAGCGAAGGTGGAAGGCGACCGCGGAGGTGGAGTGGGTGGAAGTCGCCAGGTGCTGGCTCGCGCCGTCAGCGCCGGTCCGCACCCAGCACTTCGACAGAATCTTCATAAACGACACGGCTCCGCGTCATTTATGAAGATTCTGTCGAAGTGGGTGGGCGCAGCCCGACCCAGTCCGGCCCAGCCCGGCGCAGTCTGCACGGCCCGGCTGGGCCCACCTACACGAGCATGGCGACGATGAACCGCGTCAGTGCGGCCATGACCCAGGCGGTGACGAACATGTAGGTGTAGGCGATGATTGGCCACTTCCAGGTACCGGTCTCACGGCGCATCGCACCGGCCGTGGCCATGCACTGCAGGGCGTAGACGAAGAACACGAGGATGGCGACGACGGTTGCCGGGTTGAACAGCTGGTCGCCGGCCTTGTTGGTCAGGGTGTCCTGCTGGTAGGTCATCGTGGCCAGGTGGGCGCCGGGGTCCTCGGGGTCCTCGGCGGCGGCGATCTGGCCGAGGGTGGCCACGAAGGTCTCGCGCGCCGCCAGTGACGACAGGATCGACACGTTGATGCGCCAGTCGAAGCCCAGTGGCTCGAAGACCGGTTGGACCGTCTTGCCGATGGCGGCCGCCCAGGAGTTGTCCATCGTGTAGGAGGTCTTCTGCGCATCCAGCAGCTTGCCGAGCTCCTCGGCATCAGTGATGACCTGCCCGTCATCGCCCTTGATGGTCGACGACGCCGGGTCCTCCACCGCCGCGGACACGGCCGCGCACTCGGCGCTGGCGGTGCAGTGGGCGTTGAACTGCTCTTCGGAGCGCATCGGCATGTTGAGCAGCACCCACAGGACGAGCGTGGTCAGGGCGATGACGGTCCCGGCCTTCTTCACGAAGCCCTTGCAGGCGTCCCACACCATGATGAGGACCGTGCGCGGTCGCGGCAGCCGATAGGGCGGCATCTCCATGTAGAAGGGCAGCAGTACCCCGCCGCGGTCGGTCAGACGCTTGACCATCCAGGCGGCCACCATCGCGGAGACCGCCCCCAGCAGGTAGAGGGCGAACATGACGGTGCCGCGTGCGCCCAGCGGCCCGATCTTCGCGTCGGCGGGCACCATGATGGAGGTGAGCAGGACGTAGACGGGCAGGCGTGCCGAGCAGGTCATGAGTGGGGCGGCCAGCATCGTGGCCACCCGGTCCTTGGCGCTGGGCAGCGTGCGGGTGGCCATGATCCCGGGGATCGCGCAGGCGAAGGAGGACAGCAGCGCCACGAAGGCCCGCCCCTCCAGTCCGGCCCGGCTCATGATCCGGTCCATGAGGAAGGCGGCGCGCGACATGTACCCCACGCCTTCGAGGAAGGCGATGATGAGGAACATGATGATGATCTGGGGGACGAAGGTGAGCACCGAGCCCACACCCCCGATGAGACCGTCACCCAGGAGCCCGGCAATGAGCGGGTGGGACTCGTCGAGCCAGCCGTGCACCAGCTGCCCCAGGGCGCTGAACCCGCCTTCGACGGCGTCCTGGAGGGGAGCCGCCCAGGTGAAGATCGCCTGGAAGAAGACGTACATGATGGCGAAGAACACCAGGGACCCCAGGATGGGGTTGAGCAGGATCCGGTCGACGGCGGTCGTGATGCGGTCCTGCTGAGGCGCCTGGTAGTCGGCGGTGGCCAGGATGGAGTCGGCCCAGGAGGCCACCTCGGTGGGCGTCGTCGGCGCAGGCAGCGGCGGGCGCTGCCAGGCGGCCACCTCGGTGAGGCGCTCGCGCAGCTCGGGTATGCCGATGCCGCGGTTGCCGACCACCCGCACGGCGGGGATCCCCAGGGCCTGTCCGAGGGCCGCCACGTCCAGGCGCCCGGCGCGCCGCGTGAGCTCGTCGGTCATGGTGACCACCAGGCAGGTGGGCAGGTCCAGGGCGAGGGCCTCGGCGACGAAGTTCAGCCCCCGCCGTAGCGTCGTGGCGTCGACGACGACCACGAGGGCGTCGGGCACGGAGACGCTCTGCGAGGCGTCGGTGAGGACGTCGCGCACCACCTGCTCGTCGGGGCTGATCGGGTCCAGGGAGTAGGCGCCGGGCAGGTCCTCGATCGTCAGGGTGGTGTTGCCGATCTTGCAGGTTCCCAGGGAGCGCTGGACGGTGACGCCCGGGTAGTTGCCGGTCTTGGCGTGCAGACCGGTCAGGGCGTTGTAGATGGAGGTCTTGCCGGCGTTGGGGGCGCCGGCAAGGGCGATGCGCCGCGACCCGGCCACCAGGGTCTTGCTGCTGGAGGAGCCGCAGTGGCAGTCCGTGGCTCCCGGGACCTCGTGCCTGGCGCAGTGGTCACTCATCGGTGCTGCTCCTCTCCTGCGGGCTCAGTGGTCGGCTCAGTGGTTGCCTCAGTGCTCGGCCCGGTGAGGGCGGTCCCCCCGCCCGTCTCCGCCTCAGGTGCGGTGACGGTCTCGGCCTTGGTCTCGGCGATGTCGTCGGCCTCGGTGACGGCTTCGACCTGGACGATGCAGGCCTCGTGGCGGCGCAGGCACAGCTCGTAGTCGGTGACGCGGTAAACGATCGGGTCGCCCAGCGGGGCGCGGCGCAATGGCGTCACGATCCGGCCGGGGACGAAGCCCAGGTTGCTCAGCCTCCTGATGATGGGGCCGCTGGCCGTCTCCTCCTGAAGGCCCACGATGCGCCCCGCGGTTCCCAAGCGCAGTTCGGACAGGGGGTGTTGCCTCGGGGAGGAGGCGCTGGTGGTGTCAGTGGGGGCTGACGTTCCGTGGGGCGAGACCGTAGTCGCCACGGTGTCCTCGGAGCTCATCGGAGTCCTCATGTTTGTCCTCTGTCTGTCCTCAGTCCCAAGATGGACGCTGTGCATCGACCACCCCAGTCTAAGGTGAGCCTTCTCTACCGTCAGGCTTTGCGGGCATCTTTGATACAGATCAGGGCGAGCCGGCGCCGCCCGCAGTAAAAGGCCTCGGTGCCTCGTCGGACTCGGCGAAGGAGGTAAGGGGCGCGCGGTGACGAGGGGCTGATTCCTCCTACCCCTCGACCCGGCGGACCTCGACCAGCCAGGGGCAGCGGCGCCGCAGCAGGTGCTCGAAGCGCGCGTGCATCGTGATCTCGGCGGCCGGGCAGTCGTCGCAGGCGCCCTCCATGGCGATCTCGACGACGCCATCGCGCACCGAGCGCACCACGAGCGAGCCCCCGTGGCTGTTGACGAAGGACCCCAGGGTGCCGCCCGCGACCTGCCTGGCGGCCGCCTCCAGGGCGTCGTCGGGTCCGCAGGATCGGGCGGCCTCCCCGCCCTGCCAGGACTGCGGGGCCCCCAGGGCGTCCACCAGCGCGCTGCGCACCCGGGCGCCCTCCGATCGCCAGCTGTGGCCGGGGCCCAGGAGGGTGAGGACCGCTCCGCCGTCGACCCGTACGGAGCTCAGGGTGCCGTCGTCGATGAGCGCCTGAAGCAGCGCCGGCGCATGGGCCACCTCCCCTGTGAAGGGCAGCAGGCCGTCGGGGACGACCCACCGCAGCACGTCCGGGTCCGGGGTGGTCACCGGGTGCGTGGGAACGACGGGCACGGCCGCCTCACCTCTCCTGATTGTCCTGTCGCATGTCCGGTCATCGTCGCGATTATATGAACACCGCGACGAGCGCGTGGGTCACCGCCGCCATGACCCAGGCGGTGACGAACATGTAGGTGTAGGCGATGATTGGCCACTTCCAGGTACCGGTCTCACGGCGCATCGCACCGGCCGTGGCCATGCACTGCAGGGCGTAGACGAAGAACACGAGGATGGCGACGACGGTTGCCGGGTTGAACAGCTGGTCGCCGGCCTTGTTGGTCAGGGTGTCCTGCTGGTAGGTCATCGTGGCCAGGTGGGCGCCGGGGTCCTCGGGGTCCTCGGCGGCGGCGATCTGGCCGAGGGTGGCCACGAAGGTCTCGCGCGCCGCCAGTGACGACAGGATCGACACGTTGATGCGCCAGTCGAAGCCCAGTGGCTCGAAGACCGGTTGGACCGTCTTGCCGATGGCGGCCGCCCAGGAGTTGTCCATCGTGTAGGAGGTCTTCTGCGCATCCAGCAGCTTGCCGAGCTCCTCGGCATCAGTGATGACCTGCCCGTCATCGCCCTTGACGGTGGAGGACTCCGGCTTGTCCACGGCCGCCGCGATGGCGGCGCACTGCTTGTCGGAGGCGCAGAAGGCCTCGAACTGGGCGTCCGAGCGCATGGGGACGTTGAGCAGCACCCACAGGATGACGGTGGTCAGGGTGATGATCGTGCCGGCCTTCTTCAGGAAGCCCTTGCAGGCGTCCCACACCATGATGGCGATCGTGCGTACGCGGGGCAGCCGGTAGGGCGGCATCTCCATGTAGAAGGGCAGCAGGATGGTGCCGCGGTCGGTGAGCTGCTTGACCATCCAGGCCGCCGCCATCGCGGAGACCGCCCCCAGCAGGTAGAGGGCGAACATGACGGTGCCGCGCGCCCCGAAGGGCCCGATCCTGGCGCCGGCGTCAACCGTCAACGAGATCATGATGACGTAGACGGGCAGGCGCGCCGAGCAGGTCATGAGCGGGGCGCCCAGCATCGTGGCCACCCGGTCCTTGGTGGAGGGCAGCGTGCGGGTGGCCATGATCCCGGGGATCGCGCAGGCCAGCGAGGACAGCAGGGCCACGAAGGCCCGCCCCTCCAGACCCGCGATGCTCATGACCTTGTCCATGAGGAAGGCCGCCCGGGACATGTACCCCACGCCCTCCAGGACGGAGATGATGAGGAACATGATGACGATCTGGGGGATGAAGGTCAGCACCGCCCCCACACCGCCGATGACGCCGTCCCCCAGGAGCCCGGCAATGAGCGGATGGGACTCATCGAGCCAGCCGTGCACGATCGTCCCCAGTGCCCCGAAGCCGTCCTCGATGGCGCCCTTGAAGGGCTCGGCCCAGGTGAAGATCGCCTGGAAGAAGAGGAACATGATCGTGAAGAACACGATGGTACCGGGGACGGGGCGCAGCAGGACCCTGTCGATCGCCGAGGTGATCTGGTCGCTCTGGGGCGCCTGGTAGTCGGCGGCCGCGAGCACCGAGTCGGCCCAGGAGGTGATCTCATCGGGGTCGGTGGGCGGCGGCAGGGGAGTGCGCTGCCAGGTGGCGACCTGGGCGAGCTGGGCGCGCAGATCGGGCATGCCGATGCCTCGGTGCCCGATGACCCGCACGGCCGGGATCCCCAGCGCCCGCCCGAGGGCCGCCACGTTGAGGCGGCCCGTGCGGCGACTGAGCTCGTCGGTCATGGTGACCACCAGGCAGGTGGGCAGGTCCAGGGCGAGGGCCTCGGCGACGAAGTTCATCCCCCGCTGCAACGTGGTGGCGTCGACGACGATGACCAGCGCGTCCGGTGCGCTGACAGTGGTCGAGGTCCCGGTGAGGACGTCGTGGACGATCTGCTCGTCGGGGCTGATCGGGTCCAGGGAGTAGGCGCCCGGCAGGTCCTCGATCGTCAGGGTGGCGCCCTCGACCTTGCAGGTTCCCAGGGACCGCTGGACGGTGACGCCCGGGTAGTTGCCGGTCTTGGCGTGCAGGCCGGTCAGGGCGTTGTAGATGGAGGTCTTGCCGGCGTTGGGGGCGCCGGCAAGGGCGATGCGCCGCGACCCGGCCACCGGTGTCCTGGAGCCGGCCGAGTCGCCATGGCAGTCGGTGCCCGGGCGGTGGCGCTCGCGGGGCTCGCCGCGGTGCGTCCGGCCGGAGGCGTGCTGCATGGTGTCGCGGGGGCTCACAGCGTCTCTCCCGCCGTCTGGTCGGGTGCGTCTGGGGCCACGTGCCTCCCGGCGGGCCTGGGGTGGAGGATGATGCGGTCCTCGGCCTCGATAGTGGCGACCTGAATGAGCTGGGCCTCGTGGCGGCGCAGGCACAGCTCGTAGTCGGAGACCCGGTAGACCACCGGGTCGCCCATGGGGGCGCGACGCAGCGGTGCGGCGATCCTGCCGGGAATGAACCCCAGGTTGCGCAGTCGCTTGATGAGGACCCCGCCGACGCCGTCGTCGAGCAGGTGGGTGATGCGACCGCTGGTCCCGGGACTGAGGTCGGACAACGGAAGTGTGGGGGTGTCCGGTTCGGGGGAGTGAGTGGTGCCGGTGGGGGCGCGGTGTCGTGGAACAGCGAAAGCCATGATGTCCTCGGCTCGACAAGAAGAGGTGAAGAAGAGGTTCTTCGTCAATGGGAGTGTAAGGCGATGCTTGTCTATTCCGCTGGGAATTCACCTGAAATTAGTGTGAAAGAATTCGGGGTGTTGCTCGTGAATGACGAGGCGCCCCTTTCGCCATAGGTATGGCGGTGATCGCGATCGCTCGCGGCGGTGGCTCCGCGTGAGCTGAAGGCCGCGGGCGCGTGTTCCTGCTGCTCAGCGCCCCGGTCCGGTTCCTAGTGAGGGTGGCACGGACCTCCTCGATCTTGGTGCTTCATAAAAAGAACCTTAGAAAAAACTGGATACGAAGAATGATTGTCACGAGAGTCATGGTTGCCGGAGCAAAAAAGGGAGAGCCGGGTTTCTTAAAACGCTTCCATTGACTCGGAGAATATAGTTGTCCTTCGAACAAAGGGGAGACTCACCTCATTCTCCGAGGTGGAACCCGGGGGCGCGTATGGTGCAAGAACGGCGTCGTCGCAGTAACGCGCGACGACGCCGTCGGTGATGTCGGCGATGAGAGTGCCCGGCCGGACTCAGCGGGGTCGGGACATGGCCACGGTGCGGGCGCGCTCGGCCCAGGCGTCGTCGAGGGGCTCAGGCTCCCAGGCGGCACCTGAGTGCTCGGCGGCGCGGGCCAGCAGCCAGTCGGCCACGGCCGGGTTCTTGGGCAGCAGGGAGCCGTGCAGGTAGGTGCCGATGACGTGGTGGACGCGCCCGCCCTCGGTGGCGTCCTTGCCGTTGTTGCCGTCGCCCATGCGCACCGTGCCGAAGGGACGCGCGTCCGGGCCCAGAGTGGTCAGTCCGGAGTGGTTCTCGTAGCCGACCACCGCCCCGAAGTCCTTGGTGTCCAGGGTGATGTTGCCGATGAGGCGCGTATCGCCGGCCACCGTGTGGGCGTCCATGAGGCTGATGCCGGGGATCTCCTGGCCCTTGGCGGTGGTGAAGCCGTGCCCGAAGAGCTGGTAGAGGCCGCAGATCACCAGCATCGGGACGCCGTCGGCAGCCCAGGCCTTGAGGGCGGGGCCGACCTTGACCAGGTCCTCCTTGATGCGGTCCTGACCGGAGTCCTGGCCGCCGCCGCCCACGAGGATGTCGACGTCGCCCGGCAGCTCGTCGCCCGGGTCGTAGGAGAGCAGCTCGACGTCGTAGCCCTGCCACTGGGCGCGCCGCGCCAGCACGAGCGTGTTGCCCCAGTCGCCGTAGATGTTCATGTCCCGCGGGTAGAGCTGGAGCAGGCGCAGGTGCCCGCGGGCGGGGCCGTCAGTGGTGTGCTCGTAGCGCGCGGTCATGACATGACCTCCTCAACGTCCGTCATCTCGCCCAGGATCGAGCGCAGGGCCAGCATCGCGGTGTAGGTGGTGAAGATCCGCATGGGGCGGTCGGCGTCGGCGGCGGTGCGGCGCATGAGGGTCACTGCCCGGCGCAGGTCGGGCTCGACGTCGGCGACCTCGACGTCGTCGTAGTGCAGCCGCAGCGCCATGTCCCAGGCCCGCACCCCGGTGACGACAGCGACCCCGCCGGCGCGCAGGGCCGAGAAGTCGACGTCCCACAGCCAGGACATGTCCCGGCCGTCGGCGTACTCGTCGTTGATGGCCACGACCACGACCTCACCGGCCTGCGCCTGGGCGGCCGCTGAGAGCAGGCCCATGCGGAAGCCGGCCGGGTTCTTGACCAGGGAGAGCTGGACGGGACGGCCGTCCAGGGTGAGGACCTCGCCGCGCCCGAAGGCGGCCTGAACGGTGCCCAGGGTGGTCAGCAGCCCGGGCAGGTCGGCCTCCTCTCCCAGCACCTCCAGGACCACCCCGAGGGCGGCACAGGCGTTGAGCAGGTTGTGGACGCCCGGGATGGTGAAGTCGACCTCGTGGGAGGTTCCATCGACGCGCACGGTGGCGCGCTGGCCGTTGATGGCCTCCAGGGTGACGCGTGGGCCCGGGGTCTGCTCGTCGTCCTGGGGCGCCCGGGGGCTGACCAGACCGGTGCGCAGGTCGTCGTCGGACAGGAACAGGGAGCGCAGGTCCTCCCCGGCGCCGAAGGAGACGACGCGGGCGCTGACGCCTTCGAGGAAGGCGGGGGCGGCCAGGCGCGGGTCGTCGCCGTTGAGGACGACGACGTCGCTGGTGGCCTTGG
>ERZ773075.1625-NODE-1625-length-10719-cov-4.56508_pt1 | contig 10719 bp, 9 predicted proteins | sample MGYA00580614_ERZ773075 | MGnify/ENA primary metagenome ERZ773075 (study PRJEB29015, sample SAMEA2738021) | human oral metagenome | biome: human oral; feature: human-associated habitat; material: dental | place: China | collected 2043 ... | reverse complement strand
TCCCATGTGCACAGACCCCCCTGTGTGCACATGGGAGCACATCAACCAACCCTGACGAATCGGGCAGAACCGCGGAATCTCAACGATAATCGGCATTCACTCCGTCGGGCCGCCTCTCTCCCATGTGCGAACCGCCTCTGCACTCGTCCCGGCCTGCTCCGGGATGAGGGTCCCCTCCCGGCTGCACCCGGGCACAGGACAGGAGGCATGCGCGAGCGTTCTCTCCCTTTCGTGGACGTCGTGTAGACATCATGATCGTCCCCGGATTCTTCTGATGAGGGGTGTCCCGCTGGGGCTACCGCTTTAGGAACTCGGCCAGGAAGGCGTCGATCTTGTCGAAGGGGATGAGATCGGTTCGATGGTAGAGGTCCACATGGCCGGCCCCGGGCGCCACCACGATGCGCTTGGCAGTGGTTAGCCTCTCGTGGATCGCCTCGGACAGTGGCCTGGTCATGGCCTGCTCTCCCACCACGGTGAGCACCGGCGCCTCGATCCAGTCGGGGTGCGCGAGCTCGGGGAAGTTCATGAAGGACAGGTCCGAGGTGGCCGTGAACTGAGTGGTGGAGTTGTGGTGGTGCCCCACCTCGCGCCAGTAGAAGGCGCCGAACTCGCTCATCGGATTGTCGTCGCCGAGAGTCATGGGCGATCCCATGGCCGCCATCGCCGGCGACGGGGAGCTGAAATCGAGGTAGCGCTGCTCGGCCAGGTCCGCCAGGGCGGCCCTGCGCGCCTGCGCATCGGTGTACAGCGGCAGGTAGTTGGCGGAGATGTCGATCATCGAGACGTTGACCAGCGCCCTGATGCGCGGGTCGACCTGGGCCGCCGTCAGGGCGAAGGCGCCCGAGGCGCATACTCCCACCACGCCGATGCGCTCGCGGTCCACGAAGGGGCGGGTGCCCAGGTAGTCGATCCCGGCGTGGAAGTCCTCGGTGAAGATGTCTGTGGAGGAGGTGTGCCGCGGCCCTCCCTCGGAGTAGCCGTTGTAGGAGGGGTCGAACGCTAGGGCGATGTAGCCGTGCCGGGCCAGTTCATTGGCGTAGATGCCGGCGGCTTGCTCCTTGACCGCCCCGTAGGGGGAGCCCACCAGTACGGCGGGGCCGGGGACGCTCTCATCAAGGTCGCGCGGCAGGTAGAGGTCTGCCGCCAGAGTGATGCCGTAGCGGTTGGCGTAGCTCACGTGTTGGCGCTCGACGCCGGGGTCGAGGGTGAAGATGTAGTTGCCGTCCTGGGCCATGGGCGTCCTCTCTGGATATTCAGATAAAGACCCAGTATACCAGTATATTTGAGCGTTAATAGAATCGTGCGTTATGGAGGGGTGGGGCAGGCTGTGGCGACTGCGTTTGGATCAGGAGAAGACGGCGGCGTTCTGACGAGGTGCTCATGGGCTGAGGCAAGCGAGAGCGAGCGGCTCTATCACGACGAGGAGTGGGGCGTGCCGCTGCGGAATGAGCGGATGCTGTTCGAGTTGCTGTGCCTCGAGTCGATGCAGGCGGGATTGAGCTGGCGGACGGTTCTTGAAAAACGGGAGGGGTATCGTCGGGCGTTTCATCAGTTCGACATCGCCCGCGTTGCCGGTATGGAGGACGACGAGCTGACCGCCCTGCTTCACGATTCCGGAATCATTCGCAACAGGCAGAAGATATGGGCGGTCCGCGCGAATGCGCGTGCCGCGCTTGCGGTGAAAGAACAGCAAAATCTGGTGGACTACCTGTGGCGGCATGTCGATGGGCGGCCAGTACAGAATTCCTGGCGCAGCGCCGCCGATGTGCCATCCATGACAGATGCCTCGGAGAGAATGAGTCGTGATCTCAAGAGGCATCATTTCAAATTCGTCGGACCAACTACCTGCTATGCGTTTATGCAGTCCAGCGGAATGGTCAACGATCATCTTGTCGACTGCTATCGCTATGAGGAGGTTCAGAATGCCGAGAGAGACTGATAGGCTCAGTTAGTAAATTTAGGTAGAATCAACTGGCATGATGCGGGGATGACTGGGGATTGCGTGCACGTCATGTCGCATTGCGCGCTTGTGAGGAGTCTGCGAGCCTTCTCAGGGCTTCATCCGTGGAGGACCCCGGCTCCGCAGTCCAGGTGATGACGTGCTGGTCGGTTGAATCGCTGCAGACCAGGGTGGACCAGTCCAGTTCCAGGTCCCCCTCCGTGGGGTGGTGCAGGAGTTTCGTGCCCGTGGTGCGGATATTGACCTGGCGCTGGCCCCACCAGGCTTTGAATTGCGGACTCAACGCGGACAGTTCCGCTATCAGTGCGAGTGCTTCGGATTATCTGGATCATGCGCAGTGTGCATGCGCAGTTGGTTGATGGCGAGATGGGGCACCTTTTCCCAGTCGTCATACAAGGAGCGCAGACGGGGGAGAATTTCCTCCCCCTCACCGATATCGCATGCGGTGCAGAAGGAGACCGATGAGGAGGAATATGACGCTCACCCACCACGACGAGTGCGCCCCCAGTGGAGCCTCTGCCCAGTTCCACGGGGTGGGGATTCTGCCCACATAACCGAACTGGGCCAAGATGAAGATGCCGAAGAGCGCACCGATCCAGGACAGTGACTCGCGCAGGAGGCCGGCGGCGAGAAGAGCCAGTCCACTCCAGGCCAGATAGGCGCGGATCGCCCCGATCGCGTCTCCGCCGGTTTCCGTCGCGGACGAGACCGCCGCGAGCAGGAGGCCGATCATGCTGAGGCCCACGAGATGGCGCCATCTGGCTTTCCGCACCACACCGGTGTCTCCCCGATCCGTGCTCTCAAGGGGAGAGGCGAGAGAGTTGATGATTGTGGAGGCGATGAAGGCCCCGAAAACGAAGCGATAAGATATCGTCACCAGGTTTGTTCCGATAATCAGTGTGAGCAGTTTCCTCCCGGTGACGGCGTTGGCGATCGCCAGCAGCACGATGATGACGAGAGTCAAGCCGATCCTGCGGGAGCGCAGGTAGAGGATCATGAGCAGTGATCGGGGTCGGACTTCGCGGCGAGCGAGCGCAGGGTGTCGACTCGCTGATCTATCCAGGCCTGCTGCTCAGCCCCGTCGGATTCCCAGACCCGTGCGATTTCAGCTCTGTCTATGCCGCTGTTATCGCCCATTCCCCGGGGCCAGCTCATATTCTGGAGACGCAGCTCAATCAGCAGTGATAACTCATACAGCGCATTGAAATACTCCTGTTGATCCGCGTCATTGCGCGGAGTGCACCGTGCGGGGATGACTGAGCTCGCCAAAAGTTTTGCTGCTGAATTTGCTGCGAACCAGGTGTTGTCGCTCTCTATCGTGAAGTTTCCCGATCCGGATTCGAACCCGCGGGTTCTTTCGAGTCCGAAGGAGCTGATGTGATCGGGTGTGGGAACTCCCAGGGCCTGCGCCTGCTCGGGAACCCTCCCGGCGATACTGGTGAGGGTCGGTAATCGGGCTGCTTCGTCGGGCCAGACGCAGATTCGGAATTCGGTGGCGGTGCAGAGCGGCTCGTGCGGGGGCGGCCGCTCCTCGGTGATCTGCGGGCTTGCCAGGACCAGCACCACTGCCGCGACGCAGCCCAGGCTCCCGACTACCGCGGCCCTGCGGCGGCCCCTGGGCCATGGGTAAGCGGTATGGCTTCTTCCGGCTCTGATGTGGGCGATGAGGCTGGGGAGATACAGGGCGAGGATGATGGCATTGACCGCTTCAAGAGCGGCGATGGCCACCCCGATCGGAGACAGGATCACCCATGCGCCCCCGTTGAGGAAGAGCCGCGTGAAATAACTTCTCGGTGCGCTGGCGGAGGCTACCAGGGTGGTGACGAGTCTGAGGAAGAGAAGCGTGACGGTGACGACGGGGGCGAACCAGGCAGGGCCTCCGAGGCGCCCCAATAGGAAGCCGACGGCGATGCACTCGCTCAGGCACGCCAGAGCGACGACGAGGTACGACGGCCACAAGAACCCGTCCGGAGCCCCGGAGATCAGGTTGACGATAATGGCGCACACTGCCCCGGCGGCAATGACGGCGACGCCGGCCAGCAGATGCGCCGCCAGCAGAGGCCGGGTCCACGGAGCGGATTCAGCTCGAGCGCTGCGAGCCGACCCGGCCAGACATCGGCGGCGCACCTCCCAGGCGCCGACCCCTCCCATCAAGGGGCCGATGAAGAGCAGCGGCGTGGAGATATTGGCCGACGCCTCGGGCCAGATCCCCCTCCACGTATGGATGTCGTTGATCATGAGGGCCGCCATCGCCATGGCGGCGAGCGGGGACAGCCGTACCAGGAGTGAACGGCGCAGCTCGATGCCCAGGATGCCGGTCATTGCATCTCCTCCAGGACGGTCATGTATCCGCGCTCCAGGCCACTGTCCCCGGGTGCGTCATGGCGGGCCCGCTCCTCCAACTCACCGGTTGTTCCCCGGAAGCGGATGCGGCCGGAATCCATGACCATGAGTTCATCGCTCACGGCGCGGACGTCCTCCACCAGGTGCGTCGCCAGGATGATCACCGTATTCGGGAGATCCTTGATGAGCTCGCGGAAGGCGATCCGCTGAGCCGGATCGAGACCCACAGTCGGCTCGTCGAGAAGAAGGAGCGACGGGCGGCTGACGAGCGCGGCCGCCAAATGGGTGCGCTGGATCATTCCGCCCGATAGTTTGCGCATGGGCTTGTCGGCCTGCGAGGACAGCCCGACTCGGTCTAGAGACTCTCGGCACGCTTCGCGACGATCTTTCCTGGGAATCTCGTGGATCCAGGCGGAGTACTCCACGGTGTCCAGGGCGCTGAAGCTGGGAATGGCGCCGGGGTGCTGAGGCATGAGGGACACATGCCGCCGAGCACGCCGGGCGCTGGCGGTGTCGGTGACTGTGATCCTGCCAATTGTCACAGTTCCGGAGCTCGGGGCCAGGGTGCAGGCCATGATGGACAGCAGTGTGGTCTTTCCCGCGCCGTTGGGGCCCAGGAGGCCGAGTATTCGACCGGAATCAATAGTGAGATCGAGTGGGGCCAAGACTTTAACGCGTCCGAAATTCCGGGATATTTTATCCAGAGAAATAATGGGGGCCGACCCTCAGCGACTGTCGTCATGGATTGTTGTCGTCCGTGGATATGTGCTGGCCTTCGGGGCGTCCCGTCCGTTGTCATTCATGTGTTCATCCGCTTCCGAGCTGGAATTCTGAGGAATCGATGAAAACGGGATATGGAAATGTAGCCCTGGGGTGGACGTGGTGTCCACTATACGCCGCCGTGCGCATTCTCTCCAGGGGTGACTCGGGCTGGCGTCGGTCAGTGTGCGGGTGTGCCGGTTGCGACTGGAATTAGCATCCGGATAGCGTGAACCCGCGTCTCATGCCGGCTGGAGGGCATGAGACGCGGGGCCGAGAGTGAGTAGCTTTTCGCCCGCTCAGGACGAATGCGCCGCGCCGGGATACTGTGCCGGGTCATAGTCCCGCTCGGGGTGAGCCGGCCAGCCGATGACGCTGTGGCCCGTGTCCAGGGCGCGGATCTTCTCGCGATCGGAATCGCCCAGGACGACGTCGAGACTCGCCAGGTTCTCCGCCATGCGCTCGCGGTGGGTGGACTTGGGAATGACGATGACGCCCTCGTCGAGCAGGAAGCGCACTGTCACCTGGGCCGGCGTGGCGTTGTGCGCCGTCGCGATCCGAGTCAGAACGGGATCGTGCAGAAGGCCCGCCTCTCCGGCGGCCAACGGGCTCCACGCCTCGACCTGACATCCGGCATCGTCGAGCAGCGGCCGCAGCGCGCGCTGTTGGAAGTACGGGTGGAGCTCGACCTGGTTCACAGCGGGAGGAATCTCCGCAGCCCGCACGATCTCGCGGAATTCGCGTCCGAAGAAGTTCGACAGCCCGATGGCCCGGGCCTTTCCGCTGGCGTACGCCTTCTCCAGGGCGCGCCAGGCGCCCACCTCGTCGCCCATGGGCCAGTGGATCAGGAGCAGGTCCACATAATCGGTGTTGAGCGCCCGCAGAGAATCCTCGAAGGACTTGGTGGTCTCGGCCTGTCCCGCGCCCAGGGTCTTGGTGACCAGGAAGACGTCGTCGCGGGCCACGCCGTCGGCCTCGGCGCCGCGCAGGGCCGCGCCGACTCCGGCCTCATTGCGGTACAGGGCGGCGGTGTCGATGTGCCGGTAGCCGACCTCGAGCGCCTCGCGCGCGCAGCGCTCCGTGATGGCGGGATCGATCAGATAGGTGCCGTAGCCGAGCGCGGGGGCGGTGATCCCTTCCGCCAGGGTGATGTACTGCACGAGATGCTCCTTCGAGCTTGTTGCCGGTGATGCTGACCTCGACCGCGACGCCATCGCGGGCCGGTGGGCTCGCAGGCGGGCGAACACGACGGCGCGCCGCCGCACTTGTTGGGCGCCACGGCGCGGCCGTCGTGAGTCGAGTCCGGTTCCCGAGCGGCTGAGCCGCTCTGAACTCAGATCTCTAGCAATACCTTAATGGCGCGGCGCTCGTCCATGGCCGCATACCCCTCGGCCGCCCGCTCCAGCGGCAGGCGCATGGTGAAGACCCGACCCGGGTGGATCTCGCGCTTGAGGATCCGGTCGATGAGATCGGGCAGGAAGCGGCGCACCGGCGCGGGGCCGCCCAGCATGTTGACCTCCGCTCCGAAGAGCTGCTGCCCGTCCAGGCTCACGCCGTGGGCCACGCCCACGAATCCGAGGTGACCGCCGGGCCGGCACGAGGCGATGGCCTGGTCCATGGACACCTGGTTGCCGACCGCCTCGACCACGCCGTGGGCACCGTAGCCCCCGGTGAGCTCCTTGACCCTGGCCGCGCCCTCGTCGCCGCGCTCGGCGATGACGACGTCGGCCCCGAACTCGCGCGCGAGCGCCGCCCGATCCTCGTGGCGGGAGAAGGCGATGACCTGCTCGCTGCCGAGGGCCTTCGCGGCCAGCACGGCCGACAGCCCCACAGCGCCGTCGCCGACCACGGCGATCGTCTTGCCGGGGCCGGCCGCGGCGGCGACGGCGCCGAACCAGCCCGTGCCGAGCACATCGGAGGCGGCCAGCAGGTCCGCCACGACATCGGGGTCCTCGGGCTTGCCTCCGGGCACGACGACGAGTGTGCCGTCGGCCTGGGGCACGCGCGTGTACTGGGACTGCGTATCGCCCATGAAGCCGCCGTGGATGCAGCGGGACTGGAAGCCGTCCTCGCAGATCTCACAGGTGTTGTCAGAGACGCAGAAGGAGCCGACGACGAAGTCGCCGGGCTTGATGCCGGTGACCTCGTCGCCGACCTCGACGACGGTCCCGATGTACTCATGGCCCATGGGGCGGGCCTCGGTCAGAGGGCTGATGCCCCGATAGGGCCACAGATCGGAGCCGCAGATGCAGGCGACCTCGATCTTGAGGATCGCATCGGTGGGCTCGACGATGTGCGGAACCTCGCGGTCCTCAACGGTCACCTCTCCAGGGGCGTGCATGACGACGCCACGCATCGTGGTGGGCAGGGCAGGGGTTGTGGTGCTCATGAAGTCCTCCATACGTGGCGCCCGGTGGTGCTCGGGCGCTGGAGCCTACGGGCCGTTCTCGCTTCGTCCCAGGCACTGCCAGGGCCACGCCGATCGCTGTCAGCCGAAGTGACGACTGCCCCCGGGCGCGAGAAAGCGCGAGGAAGCGGTAGGAAACAGGAGAAGGCGTGCTGTAGGAGGCTTTTTCGCTCAGTCCGGAATTGCGATCCGGCGAGCATGGGAGAGCAAAATCTCGCGCTGCCCGCGCTCATTCGTCGGCCCCGACTTCGACTACGGGGTGGACCGATCTCGAGCCGAAGTACGACCGATCTCGACGCGGAACTCGACCGATCTCGACGCGGAAGTGGACCGATCTCGGTGATGAGACGGGGTGACGGGAGGCCTCAGGCAGCGCCCCCGGAGCCGTCCCGCGCTTCTCGTGCTCCGGAGCGCGGCCGGGGCAGCACCAGTGGAGTGCCGGTGAGAGGGTCGGAGATCACCTGCACCGGCAGGCCGAAGACCTCCTCCACCATCTCGGCGGTGACGACCTCGTCGGGGGCGCCATGGGCCAGGATGGCGCCCTTGTGCATCGCGATGACCTCGTCGCCGTACCGGCAGGCCTGATTCAGGTCGTGGAGGACTGCGACGATCGTCGTTCCCAACTCGCTGTTGAGCCCGCGGAAGAGCTCCAGGACATCGACCTGATGGGCCAGATCCAGGTAGGTGGTGGGCTCGTCCAGCAGGAGGATGTCGGTGCGCTGGGCCAGGGCCATCGCCACCCAGACCCGCTGGCGCTGTCCCCCGGACAGGGAGGCCACCGGACGGGTCGCCAGACCGTCCACGTGGGTGCGCTCCATCGCCTCGCTGACCGCCTCGTCGTCGCGAGCGGACCACTGATGCAGGATCGATTGATGCGGGTAGCGGCCGCGCGCCACCAGCTCGTGCACAGTGATTCCGGGGGGTGCGATCGAGGACTGGGCCAGCAGGCCCACGCGCCGCGCCAGCTGCTTGGGACTCATGGTGGCGATATTCCGACCGTCGAGGATCACGTGCCCCGAGCCGGGAGACAGGATGCGGCTCAGGGATCGCAGCAGCGTCGACTTCCCGCAGGCGTTGGGGCCCACGATCATCGTCACCGCTCCCGGCGTGATCGCCGCGGTCAGGTTCTCGATGACGGGGCGGGCCGGATGGTAGGCCAGGGAGATGCCCTGGACCCGCAGGCCCGCGGGGGAGGGCCGGCTCTCCGGAGCGTCCGAAGCGTCCTCGGAGGTGAGCGCCGGGGGCACTGCCGCGCCTACTTCTTCACCGTTTCGGAGACCTTCGTGAGCACCGTGCGCGCTGCCGTCGGACCCGCGTTGAGGAAGAAGGGATCGTCGTCCACCTGCACCGCATGGTCCGCGGTGACGGCCTTCAGTGCGGGCCACAGGTCCAAGGAGGTCAGCGCGGAGGCGTCCCCGCCCTGGACTCCGTACAGGAGCCAGCCGCCGTCGGCCTTGTCGAGCTCCTCCTTGGAGATGTCCTGCGAGACATCATCGGTGAACTGCTGGCTCTCGGGGCGGGCCGCGCCCATGTCCGCCAGGACGGAGCCGGCGAAGGAGATGGTCCCGAAGACGCGCAGGCGGTCATCGGTCATGCGCAGCAGGGAGACGGTGGCCTGCCGATCAATGGACTCGCCGGCCTTGGCGGCGTCGGTGTGGAAGGAGTCCAGCCACGTCTGGGCGGTGTCCGGCTTGCCCAGGGCGTCGGCCACGAGCAGGAAATCCTGCTTCCAGTTGGTGCCCTTGCCCTGCGTGACCACCGTGGGCGCGATCTCGGACAGGGAGGCGTAGAGGGAGGCTGCGTCCTTGCCCGAGTTGTTCATGAGGATGAGGTCGGGGGAGCTGTCGGCGATCGACTCGATGTCGGGGGCCTTGCGATTGCCGACATTATTCATTGCGGCCAGGGCGTCGGCGTCCTGCGGGAAGGCCTCGGTGAGGTAGCTCGGAATCAGCTCCGCGCCGTCTCCAGCCGTGGAACCCACCGGGACGAATCCCAGCGTGAGTGCGGTATCGAGCTGGCCGGTGCCGGTGATGACCACCCTGGTGGGGGCCTGCGCGATCTCCGTGCTGCCCTGGAAGTGCGCGACTGTGCGGGGGTAGACGTCATCGCCCTGGCCCGAGCCCATGCCGTCGGGGATGCCGGTCGGCACCGAGGACGTTGGGGGTGCCGAGCTGCTTCCCTCGCCGGCGGCCCCCGTTCCGGAGGAGGCCGAGTCGGCCGAGCCGCCGTTCTTGGAGGCGCAGGAGGCCAGGATCGGTGCGATAGCGGCCAGGCCCGCCAGGGACAGGGTAGAGCGTCGGCTGTAACGACGACTGTAGAGCGATGTCATGTGCTTAGGCTAGCCTGAGCATCAGTGTTTTTATCAAGGACCGTCCGGAAGAAATGAGACAGAAGTGGTCCAGATCGCCTTCGAGGCTCCCAGCGGCAGCATGCCGGCGGTGCTTCCGGAAACTGTTGTCGGGCTGCAGTGACGACCACGGCGATGAGCGGCGCTCGTGCCGCCCTCGGCAGGCCCGGGGCCGGGGTAAGAACAGGCGGCACGCTCCTGATTTGTCTGGCCCTGGTGGGGCTGCTGGGTCTGCTCAGCCTCGCCATCGGCTCGCGCGGCCTGACCCTCAGTGAGGCCTGGACCGGCCTGATCAGCCATGACCAGACCGTCAACTCCATCGTCGTGTGGCGATTGCGCATGCCGCGCACCATCCTGGCCATCGTCGTCGGCGCCTGCCTGTCCGTGGCCGGGGTCGTCATGCAGGCCCTGACCCGCAACCCGCTGGCCGAGCCCGGCATCCTGGGCGTTAACGCAGGCGCCTCCCTGGCCGTGGTCCTGTCCATCTCCCTGCTGGGAATCTCCAACGCCCACGGCTATCTCTGGTTCGCCTTCGCCGGAGCCGCCCTGGCCGCCGTCCTGGTTCAACTCATGGCCCGCCGCAGCGCCGATGCCGGTCCTACTCGCCTGGTGCTGGCGGGCGTGGCCCTGGGGGCCAGCCTTCACGCCATCACCGGCACCATCACCATGTACGACGCCAAGGCCTTCGAGTCCTACCGCTTCTGGGTGGTGGGCTCTCTGGAGGACCGCGATGCGAGCCTGCTCGCCTGGCTCTGGCCGTTCCTCGCCGTGGGGCTGCTGCTGGCGCTGGCCTCGGGTCTGACGCTCAACGCCCTGGCGCTGGGGGAGGAGCAGGCCAGGGCGCTGGGAGTCAGTCCCGCCCGCGTGCGCGGGCTCGCCCTGATCTCCATCACGCTCCTGTGC
>ERZ773075.1623-NODE-1623-length-10732-cov-21.0421_pt1 | contig 10732 bp, 7 predicted proteins | sample MGYA00580614_ERZ773075 | MGnify/ENA primary metagenome ERZ773075 (study PRJEB29015, sample SAMEA2738021) | human oral metagenome | biome: human oral; feature: human-associated habitat; material: dental | place: China | collected 2043 ... | reverse complement strand
CGGTCCGGGGCCGGACTCGGGTCCCCGCGCCTCTCGCCGAGAGCGCACGCGCCGCGCCGGACGGCCCGGCCCCGGGCCGGCTCAGGCGCCCCGCTGCGAGTCGGGGGCCGGGGCCGTCGAGCCGCGGACGATGAGGTCGGGGGCGAAGAGCATCTCGGTGTCGGGGGTCTGGCTCCCGGCGATCCCGGCGAGCAGGGTGGTCACGGCGGCCCGGGCGATGGCGGTCACCGGCTGGCGCACCGTCGTCAGGGGCGGGGCCGTCATGGGGATGAGGGGGGAGTCGTCGTAGCCGATGACGGACACGTCCTCCGGGACTCTCAGACCGCCCGAGCGCACCCCCTGGATGACGCCGAGCGCCATGATGTCGGAGCCGCACACGATGCCCGTGCAGCCCTGTGGCAGGAGGAGCTGCGCGGCGTTCGCCCCGCCCTCGTAGGTGTAGAGGGTCTCGACCACGCGCAGCGGCTCGTCCGGCAGCCCGGAGCGCATCGCCTCCTCGTAGCCGGAGTGCTTGCGCTGGGCGGGCACCATCCGCATCGGGCCGATGGCCAGTCCGATGCGGTGGTGGCCCAGGCTGATGAGGTGCTCGACGGCGATGCGCGCCGCGGCGCGGTCGTCGGTGGCGAAGGCGGCGGCCTTGATCGTGGGGGCGTTGCCGTTGATCGTCACCAGCGGCACGCCGCGCTCGCGCAGCCGCTGGTAGCGGGTGACGTCGCCGGAGGTGTCGGCGTGACGGCCGGAGACGAAGATGATGCCGGCTGCGCCCCGCTCGACGAGCATCTCGATGTACTCGTCCTCGCTCGTGCCCCCCGGGGTCTGGGTGCACAGCAGGGGGGTGTGCCCGCTGGACGCCAGGAGCTGCTCGATCTCCTGGGCGAACATGGGGAAGATCGGATTGCTCAGCTCGGGGATGACGAGGCCGACCAGGCCCTTGGAGACCTGGCGCAGCGTCTCCGGCCGCTCGTAGCCCAGCAGGTCGAGGGCCACGAGCACCTGCCTGCGCGTGACCTCGGCAACATTGGACTTGCCGTTGAGGACGCGCGAGACAGTGGCTGTCGAGACGCTCGCCTGATCGGCGATGTCGGACAGGGTGATGCGCTGGTGCACGTCGTTCTCCTGGGTTGATCCGTCGGGGCGATCCTAGTCGGGCTTCACGGCGCGTCAGGGTCCAGGGGGAGGAGAGCGGACCCCGGGCCCGAGGCCCTCACCTCCACGCTCGGGGCGCCGTCGTCGAGCAGGCGCACCTGCACGCCGTCGAAGCACTCGGCCTCGCGCACCCGGCGGGCCGGCAGCCGGGCGAGGGGCAGGCGCACCGGTCCGGTGGCGGCGCGGGCGAGCAGGACGAGCACATCGCCCTCGGGGTGGGTGCGCGTGAAGGCGAGCAGGTCCTCCTCGGCCGCCACCCACCGCATCCCGCCGCGGCGCAGCGCAACCAGTTCCCGGCGTCGGGCGGCCAGGTGCCGGTAGCGGGCGAGTGTCCGGCGATCGACCTCGCCCCAGGACCCGCGGTCCTCCAGCTCGTCGGACGAATGCCGTCCGGCGCCGTCGGGGCGCCAGGGCATGGTCGTGCGCGAGTGCTCCCCGGTGCGCCCCGTGGCCCCCAGTTCGTCGCCGGAGAAAACGGTCGGCACGCCCGGCGAGGCGAACAGGGCCGTCGCCGCGACGAGGTGGGCGTCGCGGGAGCCGGCGGCGGTGCGCAGGCGCGGGGTGTCGTGGGAGCACAGCAGGTTCATGGAGCGTCCGAGGGCGCTCGCCGGCAGGTGGGCGGCGTAGGCGCGCAGGCCGTGCACGACTTGCCCGCCGCCCAGGCGGGGGAACGGCACGGGGATCCCGAGCCAGTTCGGACGGGCGGCGGGGTCGGGGTCGACCAGCCACGTCCACAGCGGCCAGGTGAAGCCCTTGTAGTTCATGACCCCGTGCCAGCCGGGGCCCTCCAGGTCGCGGGAGGCGTCGTGGCCGTGCTCGGCCACGAGCCACAGCTGCGCCCCGGTCTCCGCCTCGACGTCGCGCATGGTGGCGCGCATGTCGGCGGCGACCCGGTGGGCCAGGTCGACCGCGCCCCGGCGCCCGGTCATATTGGCCACGTCGATACGCCAGCCGTCGGCGGACACCGGCGGGCGCAGCCAGCGGGCGGCCACCGAGTCCGGGCCGCGCAGCAGGCGGTCGCGCAGTTGGTCGGCGCGGTGGTCGAGCTTGGGCAGGGTCGGCACGCCCATCCAGGAGGCGTAGACGTCCGGGTGGTGCTCGAAGAAGTAGAAGCCGGCCTCGGGCGAGTCCGGGTCGGCGACGGCGGCGCGGAACCACTCGTGGGTGACGCCCGTGTGGTTGGTGGTCAGGTCGAGCACGAGCCTCATGCCGCGGGCGTGCAGGGCGGCCGACAATCGGGTCAGGGCCTCGCGCCCGCCCAGGAGTTCGTCGACGCGCTCGAAGCTGGTGGCGTCGTAGCGGTGCGTGGAGGCTGCCGGGAAGACGGGGGTGAGGTAGACGGTGTTCGCGCCGAGTCCCTGGATGTAGTCCAGGTGGTCGACGACGCCGTCCAGGTCCCCGCCGTACCAGGCGCGGGCGGCGGCGGGGCCGGAGGCCGGGGGCTCATCGAGCCAGTCGTGCGGCTCGGCCCAGTGCGGCGCGCGCCGTTGCGAGGGGTCGGTGCGCGCCCCGAAGCGGTCGGGGAAGATCTCGTAGACGACGGCGTCGGGGACCCACTGCGGGCCGTCGTCCCGGGCGAGCACCGCGAAGTCGGTGGAGTCGGGGACGTCGTGGTCGGCCGTGCCGGCCGCGTGGTACCACGTGCAGGGCTCCCGCTCGCCGGGGGTCAGGAGGAGGAAGCGGTAGCGGTTGATCGGGTTGACCAGGCGCACCGCGCCCTCCCACCAGGCGCCGGCCGGGGTGGAGCCGACCCGGGCGAGCGGGCTGAAGACGGGCTCGCCGTCGATCACCTGGCGCAGGAGGACGCGCTCGGGGCGCCGGTCGGCGGGCACCCACAGCCGGGCGGTGAGTTCGGCGCCCGGGGCGCGCTCGCCCACCAGGCGGGCGGGTCCGGTGTCGTGGTGGGGCTCGGCCAGGAGCCCCGCGACGCCGTCCGGCGTCGAGACGGACCCGATGGTCCTCCCGACGCCGGACGACCGCGTTGCGGAAGCGGGCACGGGCCGCGCTCAGCCCTTGACGGCGCCGGCGGTGGCGCCGCCGACGATGTACTTCTGGAGGTACTGGAACAGGGCGATGACAGGGATCATGGTGAGCACGGCGCCCGCGGCGAACAGGCCCAGGTTGTTGGACCGGTCACCGGACAGCAGACCGTACAGGCCCACGGCCAGCGTCTTCTTGGAGTTGTCGGTCAGGAAGATCGAGCCCAGGAGGAAGTCGCTGATAATGCCGACGAAGGACAGCAGGAAGGTCGTGGCCAGGATCGGCTTGAGCGTGGGCAGCAGGATGATGCGGAAGACCTGCCAGTGGGTGCACCCGTCGATAATGGCGGCCTCGTCGAGCTCCCTGGGGATCGTGTCGAAGGTGCCCTTGATGAGCCAGACCTGGCCCAGCGACCCGCCCATGAGGGCCAGGCAGTAGCCGTTCAGGGTGTTGAGACCGATCCCGGGCAGGATCTGACCGACGTCGGAGATCATGTTGTACAGGGCGATCATGGACAGGATGGCCGGGAACATCATGATGAGCAGCAGCGCCAGCAGCCCGCCGCGGCGCCCCTTGAAGCGGAAGCGGCTGAAGGCGTAGGCGGCCAGGACGGACAGGAAGATCTGCGAGGCCGCCACGACGGAGCACACGATGATGGTGTTGAGATACCACCGCAGGAACGGCCCGCGGGCGCCGGACAGAAGGGTCTGGTAGTTGACGAGGCTGATCCGGGTGGGGATGAGCTTCGTCGAGGCCACGGTCCCCAGGGGGTTGAACGAGGCCGAGATGACGTAGAGCACGGGGAAGGCCGCGAAGAGGATGGCGAGGACGCCGATGACGTGGCGCCAGCCGATCTCGCGGAACCAGCGCCCGAAGGGCATCCGGTTCATCTCGATCTCGGGGGCGGCCCCGGGGTCGGCGGCGGCCGGGGCGCCGTTGGGGCCGGTGGTGGATTCGGTCTTAACCATGGTGGTGCTTCCTTCCCGCGCTCAGTTGATGTCTTCGAGCGCCCTGGTGGCGCGGAACTGGATGGCGGCGAGAACGCCGGTGATGATGAACAGGATCACGGAGACCGCGGAGGCGAAGCCGTAGTCCGCGCCCGAGCCGCCGAAGGCGATGCGGTAGATCATCGAGATGAGGATGTCCGTGCCGCCGCGGGTGTACTCCCCCTCGGCGAAGGGGCCGCCCTGGGTGAGCAGCTGGATGGCGTTGAAGTTGTTGAAGTTGAAGGCGAAGGAGCTCACCAGCAGCGGGGCGACCGCGACCAGCAGCAGCGGGGTGATGATCTTCGTCGTGGCCTGGAAGCCGGTGGCGCCGTCGACCTTCGCGGCCTCCTTGACGTCGGAGGAGATCGACTGGAGGGTCCCGGTGCACACGATGAACATGTAGGGGAAGCCCATCCAGGTGTTGGTCAGCAGAATGGCGATCTTGGCCATGGTCGGGTCGCTGAGCCAGGGGATTCCCACGTGCAGCACCTGGTTGATCAGGCCGAAGTCCTTGTTGTAGAAGTTCGACCAGATGAGCAGGGAGATGAATCCGGGGACGGCGTAGGGCAGCAGGAGGAAGGACCGGTAGAACTTCTTTCCCTTGATCCGGTCGTCATTGAGGACCAGCGCCAGGAAGAAGCCGAGGATGAAGGTCAGCAGGACCGAGCCGAAGGCGAAGATCAGCGTCCACAGGAAGGCCTGGAAGAACTGGCCGGCGATCTTGCCGTCGGACAGCAGGCGCGAGTAGTTCGCCAGTCCTACGTTCTGCTTCCAGGACTGGGGCAGCCTGTTCCCGTTCGCGTTGACGAAGTACTCGGAGATGCCGACCTTCTGCACCGTGTAGACGTCACCGGTCTTGGTGTTGGTGATGGAGTCCGTCGCCTTGTCGTAGACCATGGTCCTGGTGGCCTCGAAGGCGGATTTCACTCCCTGGACCTTGACGGTGGTGGTCTCCGAGACCGGCACCGTGAGGCCGGTGATGGCGCTGTACGCGCTGTTGACCTCCGCGTTGGACAGGATGGTGTAGCCGTCGGCTTTGGTGACGAAGCCGTTCTCGACGGTGACCGTGGAGGGGTCGACCTTCTGGACGGTCTCGCCGTCCGAGCCGCGCAGGACCTCATTGGTCCCCGTGTCGACGAGGAACAGGGTGAAGGGACCGCCCGTGGCGGAGCCGGTGGTGGCGACCGTGAGGTTGTAGGTGGGGGAGTCCGGCGCCTGGACGACCGAGTTGTTGGTGATGGTCGTGATGGCCTCCTCCTTGGTGTCGCGGAAGCCGTCGCCGAAGTTGGTGAAGGAGGTCTGCACCGTCATGACGATGGGGACGATGAGGAAGACCGCGAGGAAGAAGGAGCCGGGGAACAGGTACTTGCCGGGGATGAAGCGCTTGGTGGAGTACAGGGCGAAGATCGCCGCGGCCGCCAGCAGCACGATCACGAGCCACGCCCACATGTGGAATTTGATGAGCAGCGGCACGAGGTAGATGGCGGCGGCCAGGGTGAGGGAGAGGACCGCGACGCGGCCGAGGATGGCGGGTACGCTGGTCGACTTCTCCCGGGGCGCGGCGGGGGAGGATGTCGTCATTGTCGATGAGCCTTTCCAGCACGGGTGGTGCTTGAGGTGGGGGAGAAGCGGGGGTGGGGCGGAGTATTCCGGGCTCCGGTGACGGGATTCAGCCGATATTGCGCTTGATCTCCTCGCCGGCGCTCCTCATGGTCTGCTCCGGGTCGGCTCCCTTGACGATATTGGCCTGGGCCAGGCCCAGCGGCTGCCACACCGCGCTCATGGCGGGGATGGCGGGCATGGGGTCGGCGGCGGCGGCGAATTCGGAGATGGTCACCATGTCGGGGTTGGAGGACTTGAGCTTGTCGACCAGGTCCTTCTGGGCCGGCGGGAGCTCGTTGAGGGGGAACATGGCCTCGGCGAAGGAGGAGTCCTTGGCGACGTCGGCCACGAGGGTCTCGGCGAAGGCCCTGTTCTTGCCCTTCGAGGCGACGTAGAAGCAGTTGACCCCGGCGAAGGGCGTGGCCGCGGAGCCCTCGATGTCCCCGAAGCCCGGGATCTTGGCGATGGTGTAGTTGATCCCGGCCTTCTTGATGTCGCCGAGCGCCCAGGGGCCGGAGACCAGGTAGGGGGCCTTGCCATCGGTGAACAGGGAGATGGCGTTGTCGCCGGTGATCGAGCTCCTGAGCACGCCGTCGGCGCCGAGGGCGCCGATCTTCTTGGCGGCCGCGATCGAGCCCTCGCCGCCCACGCCGAGGTCGCCGGCGAGGTAGTCGCCGTTGGCGTCCTTGCCGAACAGGTAGCCGCCGCCGGCGGTGTAGATGGGCTCCATGTTGTAGGCGTCGCCCTTCTCGCCGACGGGCAGGGAGAGGATGACCTCGGTGCCGGCGGCCTTGCCGGCCGCGATGAGCTCCTCGATGGTGGCGGGCGCGGTGACCTGGGTCAGGTCCTTGTTGACGAAGAGGGACACGCACTCCACGGCGTAGGGGGCCGCGTAGGTCTGGCCCTCGTAGGTGACGGCCCGGAGCGCGATGTCGGTGTAGTTGGCCCGGGCCTCCGCGGAGAGCGCGATGGGCAGGATGGAGCCGTTCTGGACGAGGTTGCCGATCCAGTCGTGGGCGCCGAGGACCACGTCGGGGCCGTTGCCCGCCTGGTTCGCGGTGATGAAGTTGGACTGGAGGTCATTGGCGACCGTCTGGACCGTCACCGTAATACCCTGCTGCTCACCCCACTTCTTGGCGAATTCGGTCAGCGAGTCGGCCTTCTTCTGGTCGGCCCAGATAATCAGGTTGTTGCCGCTCGCGGAGGAGGCTCCGCCGGAGTCGGAACCGTAAACGACGGCGGCGGTGAGGGCGGCGGCAACGGCTGTTATGGACAGGAAAGACCGGCGCGTAAGGGTCACCGTGATTCTCCTTCGAATCGGGAGGGGGACTGGGTCCGTTACAAGGACGAATGTAACGAGATCGTGCAAGCCATGCAAGATTCAGTACGGCCCTTACGAAAATATGACACAGATCACATGCGGGTGGTGCTCTGCGGGCGTCGGTCCGCGCCCGCTCAGCTCACGCTCGCCGCATCGAGCCAGGCCGTGGTCATGGTGGGCACCATGAGCCTGCCCTCGGCCTGCTCCAGCCCCTGCGAGGACAGCAGGACGTCGGCGCCCTGCGGCAGGATCACCGGCTCGTCGGTCGTGTTGACCATGACGAGCACATCGCGCGCGAGCAGCGTCAGGGTCCGGGGCGGGCACCAGTCCAGGCCCGTCACGAAGGCCAGCGGCGCGGCGGCCAGGCGCCGCTCACGGCGCACGTGGGTCGCGTGGCGCACCGTCGCCAGCGGCGAGCCGAACAGGCTGCCCTGGTCGTGGGCGCGGGCGTTGACGAGTCCGGCGAGCTCCAGGGGCGCCGTCGGCTTGTCCGAGTCCGGCAGGCCCACCTCGTCTCCCTGCCGCAGGTAGACCGAGCCCGGCAGCGCCAGTGCGAGCGCCTGCAGGGCCGTGGCGCGCTGCCGGCGCCGTCCGTCGTCGACGGCGAACCAGTTCAGTCCGTCACCGGGATCGGTCGCCTCGCACAACCGGTAACTGGGCAGGAAGCGCCACACCGGCGGGGCGCCGAAGCGGTCGTGGTCGTCCAGGGAGCGCGTCAGGTGCGCCGTCATCGACTCCGCGTCCCAGCGCGCCAGGATGAGGGCGTCGTCGCGCAGGTGGTGGAGCCAGTCCTCCTGGAGGTGGTGGTGCAGGGTCCGGGGGTAGTCGGCCGAGACGTCGGCGCCGATCATGCCGTCGTCGGTGTAGCCGGCGATGAGGCCGTGGAGGATCGAGAAGTACTCGGTGAGCCGGGCCAGGTCGGTGCGCTCGGCGACCTCCGGGGGGATGATCGTGCCCAGGTCGATCCCGTCGGCCCCCGCCGACAGGAACGCCTCGGCCCGCTCCACAATGCCCTCGCCCTCCCGCTCGGCCCCGACCACGATGCGATCGTCGTCGTGGGCGTGGGGGCCGGTCACGGGGCCCAGGGCGCCGGAGACCCGCACCACGATCCTGACCCCGGCCCCGTGCGCGCGCCCGACCAGTTCCCGGAAGGGGTCGAGGTCGTTGCGGGCGTCCATGAGACTGGGGCGCAGGAGGAGGGCGGTGAAGCCGAGGGAGGCCACATGGTCCACGAGGTGCTCGCCCCCCCCGAGCTCGACGGCGCCGAGCTCGGGGGAGGCGACCTCGTAGACGAGCCCGTCGCGCCACCACTCCAGAGGACCATTGTGGGCGCGGTGGACGAGTGTCGTCGTGGTCGTCACGGCAGGTGGCTCCCTTCCCCCGGATGCCGCGCCCGGGGCTGGGAACCGGGAACGGCCACCGGACCGCCCTATATCAGCGGTTCCAGATAATTCTGTGTGGACCTCGCCGTCATCCTAGCGTGCCCTTGACTACCCTTTGACCATGTCAATATCCGAGACGGGCCGCCCGAGTGAGGACGCTCATAATCTCGTGAGGTACCGCGAGCGCGATGTTGAGCGTTTTGTGGTCGAACCGGCCAAGAACCCGCAACGGACCCCTTTCGAGCGCGATCGCGCCCGAGTCCTGCACTCCTCCGCCCTGCGACGTCTGGGAGCCAAGACACAGGTGCTGGGTCCGGGCAGCGACGACTTCGTGCGCACCCGTCTCACCCACTCCCTGGAGGTGGCCCAGGTCGGACGCTCCCTCGGCCAGGCCCTGGGCTGCGACCCCGACGTCGTCGACACCGCGTGCCTGGCCCACGACCTCGGCCACCCGCCCTACGGGCACAACGGGGAGAAGGCCCTCGACGTCATCGCCGCCCCCATCGGCGGCTTCGAGGGCAACGCCCAGACCCTGCGGCTGCTGACCCGCCTGGAGCCCAAGACCCTGACCCCCTGTGGCCGCAGCGTGGGCCTCAACCTCACCCGCGCCAGCCTCGACGCCGTCGCCAAGTACCCCTGGACCAGGGGCGGCGGGCCCGGCGGCCCGCAGGGCAGGAGCGCCCGCAAGTACGGCTGCTACGACGACGACCTGCCGATCTTCGAGTGGATGCGCGACGGCGCCCCCGCCGCCCGCCGCTGCCTGGAGGCCCAGATCATGGACCTGTCCGACGACGTCGGCTACTCCGTCCACGACGTCGAGGACGCCATCGCCCTGGGCCGCATGGACCCCGCGCTCCTGCGCCGCCCCGGGGAGGCCGGCGCCGTCGTCGAGGCGACCCTGAACTGGTACGGGCGCGAGGCCGACGCCGCGGGGCTGGAGGCGGCCTGGCAGCGGCTGACGGCCCTGCCCTGCTGGATCGGGTCCTACACCGGCTCGCCGGCCGACGCCGCCGCCCTGAAGAACCTCACCAGCCAGCTCATCGGCCGCTTCGTCTCCGCCGTGGCCGACGCCACCCGCCGGGCCTTCGGCCGCGGACCCCTGGCCCGCTACGACGCCGACCTCGTCATCCCCGAGGACACGGCCGCGGAGATCCTCGTCCTCAAGGGCGCCGCCGTCCGCTACGTCATGGCCCCGCGCGAGCACGAGCCCGTCTACCTGCGCCAGCGCACCGAGCTGTTCGACCTGGCCGACGCCCTGGTCGGCTCCGGGGACCGCCATCTCGAACCGATCTTCGCCGACGCCTGGCGCCGGGCCGACGACGACGCCGGGCGCCTGCGCGCCGTCGTGGACCAGATCGCCTCCCTCACCGACACCTCCGCCCGCACCTGGCACGCCAGGCTCTGCGGGCTGCTCTCCCAGGTCTGAGGGCCCGGGCCGCCTAGGATGGCCCCATGGCGGGACTCATCAAGCGCGAGGACATCGACGCCGTCCGCGAGCGCATCAGGATCGAGGACGTCGTCGGCGAGCACGTGACCCTCAAGAGCGGGGGTGCGGGCTCCATGAAGGGCCTGTGCCCCTTCCACGACGAGCGCACCCCCTCCTTCAACGTCCGCCCCCAGCTGGGCCTGTGGCACTGCTTCGGGTGCGGCGAGGGCGGCGACGTCATCGCCTTCGTGGAGAGGATCGACCACCTGTCCTTCACGGAGGCCGTGGAGTACCTGGCCGGGCGGGCCGGCGTGCGGCTGCGCTACGAGGAGTCCGACGGCGCCGTGCGCCACGGCGTCGAGCCCGGCACCCGCCGGCGCCTGCTGGAGGCCAACCGCGTCGCCGAGGACTGGTTCCGCTCCCAGCTGTCGCGCACCAACCCGCTGGCCGCCGGGGCGGGCCGCTTCCTGTACTCGCGGGGGTTCGACGACGACGCCCTGGAGCGCTTCGGCGTCGGCTTCGCCCCCGCCGGCTGGGACAACCTCGCCAACGTCCTGCGGTCCAGGGGCTTCACCGAGCGCGAGCTGGTCGCCTCGGGCCTGTGCGGCGAGGGCGCCGGCGGGCGGCGCGTCTACGACCGCTTCCGGGACCGCATCATGTGGCCCATCCGCGACGTGACCGGGACCACCGTCGGCTTCGGCGGCAGGCGCCTGTCCGACGAGGACGCCTCCGTCCCCAAGTACCTCAACACCCCCGAGACCGCCATCTACCACAAGGGCCAGGTCCTCTACGGCCTCGACCTGGCCAAGAGGGACATCGCCGCCGGGCACCGCGTCGTCGTCGTCGAGGGCTACACCGACGTCATGGCCGCCCACCTGTCCGGGGTGAC
>ERZ773075.1618-NODE-1618-length-10764-cov-5.6559_pt1 | contig 10764 bp, 7 predicted proteins | sample MGYA00580614_ERZ773075 | MGnify/ENA primary metagenome ERZ773075 (study PRJEB29015, sample SAMEA2738021) | human oral metagenome | biome: human oral; feature: human-associated habitat; material: dental | place: China | collected 2043 ... | reverse complement strand
ATCTATGGGACTAACAAAGAATTAAAAAGAGGTAGTGAGATAGAAGAACATTTACAAGTACAAGACTATAAAAATACTAAAAAGATGTTAGAAGTTGCTAAAGGTTATGGTGATAAACTACAATTAAAAGAAGAATTAGAAAATAAAACTAACCAACTAACTAACGAACTAACTAGGTTAGATATTGAAAACAAAGAGAAATTAAAAAGAAAAAATGAATTAGAAAAAACTAATGCTGATTTAGAAAATAGTATAAATAATATAGATAAAGAAAACCAAACTTATAAAGAAACACTAGAAAAAAATAAAAAGAATTTAGAAACTTCTACAGCAGGACTAACAACTGAAATAAAAGAATTAGAAAGTAAAATTAAAGTAGTTAAAAAGATTAAAGAAGATAAAGACAAAGAGTTAGAACTGGAATTTATAAATAAAGCTACTAAAATTAAAGAAATCGAACAAATTAAAGAAGAAATTAAAAAGCTAGAAGGACAACAAAAAGAGGATGAAGAAAGATTAAAAGCTGAAGAAAAGAAAAAAAATGACTTTTTAGCTGAAGAAGAAACTAGAAAAAAAAGATACCTAGAAATTGATGCTGAAATAGAAAGAGAAAAAGAGAAATTAAAAAATAAAGAATTGGAATTACAAAAAGTTAAAAAAATATATGAAGATACAGAAAATGCTAGATTAAAAACTGAAAATGATGTAAAAATAGCAAGTAAAGAAATAGAAGATAATAAAAATATTTTAGAAAAAACAAATAAAGAAATACAAGATTTACAAATTGAAATAGAAAATGCTATTAAAAATAAAGAAAAATTAGAAAAAGAAAAGCAAGAAATAGAATATACAAAAGAAGATGCTATAAAAGAAATAATAGAACTTATAGAAAGAGAAAAATACGAATTAACTATAATGGACATAACAGATAAAATAGATAATTTTACATATAATAAAAATAATAAAATTTTAAATAGTATTGCCAAAGAAATTAAAAGTATTTTACCTGATATAACAGAAAATGCAGATGGCTATAAAATGATAGTTCCAGAAAATTTTAGAGAAAATATAGAAAATAGATTTGGTAAATTTGGAAATACAAAAACTATTAATAAAAATAAATATAGTGATGATATAGAATATTAAAATTTTACTCTTAAAGCACTTATTTATAATGCTTTAAAGATAAAATTTAGGGTTTGCAAAGGGATTTTCCCTTGCCTTAATAGGTGGCTATGGTTTACCATAACTCCTATTAAGTTAATAATGATATTTAAAGTGCGATAGGTTAGCACTCTTAAATATTATTATTAATGCTTGACTTTAAACAAAATAAATACTTATATTTTTATAAAGATTATGCTATAATATAACTATCTAACTAACTAACTAATTTAGTTAGTTATTAAAAATAAAAAGGGGGTCTTGCAAATGGAACAAGATATAAAAATAGAACTAGAAAAAAGAATGAATGAAGATGAAGAAGTTAAAAAACTAAAAGATGAAATTGAAGAAAACGAACAAGATATTATTAAGTTTAGAAAAGAAATAGAAAAATTTAATTTAAAGATTAGCATTAGAAGAAATAATATAGAATTGCTAGAAAGTAAATTAAAAATTAAAGAATTAGAAAAAAATGTTACTATCCTAGAAGAATTACAAAACAATTAAAAGTGTGCTATGAAGCACATTTTTTTTATTCTTATATAACTAACTAACTGTTAGTTAGTTAGTTAGTTGTAAATTGTAGTAGACTTGTAAATACAAAAGTGATATAATATATAATATAGATAAAAAATTTAATATAAAAAGTGTAAACAGTAAAAGGGGGTTGAAAATACAATTTATGATTTATGGTTATATTCGTGTAAGTAGTAAAGAACAGAGTAAAAAAAGACAAGAGAGGGAACTACTGGAGTATGGTGTAAAAAAAGAAAATATATATTCTGAAGAAGTATCTGGAAAAAATTTTGAAGATAGAATTGAATATCCTAGACTGTTTAAGGCTTGTGCTGTTGGAGATACAATAGTATTTACTTCACTAGATAGATTTAGTCGTAATGTATCAGCAACTGTAAAAGAACTTGAAGAATTGAGAAAAAAAGGGATTAATGCTGTTTTTATAAAAGAAAATATAGATACTTCCAGAGGCGAAGTGAACACCTTATTAATAACAGTTTTTACATGGGTTGCTGAACAAGAGAGAAAAACACTACTAGAAAGACAGAGAAAAGGTTATAATGCTTTACAAAAGACAGAAAATGGGAGAATGATAAGTAAGAAAGGTACTCTTATAGGAGGAAGAGAAAAGAAACTTACTAATAAACAACTGGAACTTATAAGAGAATATAAAGCTGGAAATAGTATTTATAATTTAAGTCAACTTGCCAGACTTTTAAATGTATCTCGACCTTATTTATATAAAAAATTAAAAGAAATTGAAAATGAAAGCAACTAACTAACTAACTGTTAGTTAGTTATATAAAATCTTAAAATAATACAAAATAAAAAAAGGAGTGGTAAAATGCTAAATCATCAGACAAAAGAAAAAATTATAAGAATAAAAGAAAGTATAAAAAACAAGGAAGATGTAAAAGAAATAGAAAAGAAATTTTTTAATACAAGAAAGAAAAAAAATGATTTTCTGACTAAAAATTTACAATTTTTTAAACTTGAAGAATTAGAATATATAAATGCTGAAAGTCAATTAATAGATGAAGTTAAAAAGTTATATAACCAAGTTAGTCAGTTAGATAAAAATAAAATTGTTGAAAATGATGTTGAAGATAATAAAAAAGAAGAAAATTTGGAAAATAACTCGGTTAGTGATATAACTAACCAAATAACTAAGTTAGAACAAGAAAATATATTAGCATTACCAAATGAATTTAATTTTTTTAAAGACAAAGATAATCTAAAAGCATTAATAGAAATTGTTACAAAATATAAAAATAATCAAGATATTCAAGTTATTGAAGCTGGTAAAATAGATATTCCTGATGAAATTAAACAAATTGAACTAAATGGTAATATAGCTGTAAAATCTAATCTCCAACTATATGACAAAATAAAAGAAATGGCATATAACAACCACATAGGTATAGGACAATTTATAACTTTTATACTTTGGGATTTTTATAAAAGACATAACTAACTATCTAACTTAGTTAGATAAAACAAAAAGTACTGTAAATGAGGGATTAAACAGTACTTTTTTTAGTTATATTGAAATTGATATAATAAATAGTTTTATTTTATATATTTTTTAGGTACTAAAGCAAACATAAAAAAATCAGTTTCATCTTTTAATCTAGGATCATTTTTGAATTGGTAATCAGTATTCAATTCTTCATTATATTCTTGTTCTGTAAAAGGTACTACTACATAATCAAATTCTTTTAATATTTCATTCAATTTATCAAATTTAAAATTATTTGTTGTAGTTATTTGTAAAATAGCACCATTAGCCATACTTCTTCTGCAATAAGAGTAAAATACATCTTGTTCACTTTCTGTTTGAGTCATAAAATTTCTATATAATAACATACCACCAAAAGCAGGATGATCCTCTGTAATTTTTGCATCATTTACTTCACCTTTTGCCATGATTGTTTCTTTTGCATAAGGTGCTTTATACCAGTTCATTTCTTTTCCACAACCTATTATTAATACTCCTAATAACATTGCCATTATTAATTTTTTCATTTTTAACCCACCCTCCTAATAATTAAAATATAGTGATTGTATTATACCATATTTTTAAAAGAAAAGAAAAAACATCACCTGTTACAGCAAGTGATGTTTTGTAGTCCTTATTAATCGTTGTTGTTTTTGATATTTTTTAATATCTTATAATTCATTATAACTTTTTAGATTTTAAAAGTCAATAAAATAATGATATAATACTTCGGTAGTCCCTAGACACTCCCAGTAGCCTTTTTATAGGAGGTGAAAAGATGCCTAAAAAATCGTTGTTGTTGTTAGTAGTACTGATAGTTGTAGTTTTATTATTACTACTATCTAAAAATGTCAGTATAGTTTTTAATTTCAATTTCTAGCTAGGTTGAAGTTAAGAAAATATTGATGGATTTTATTTTATGTGGGTAGTTGTTACAGCAGCTACCTGCTTTTTTATTTTAAAGCTATTATAAAGCTATATTTAAAGTTTTAATCTGTTAGGTATATCTAACTCCTAAAATATATTTTATAAGGGTTATTTTAAAGATTAGTAAGAAATTTTAATATTCAAAAACTTGTTAGATCCTTTTGCTGGAGCAGGGAACTTTTCATTAAAGAGGTACATTAGGTAACAAATTAAAAAGACTACTTTTTGTGAATAATTCTTAAATAAATAAAAATATGAATTTAAGGATTTAAAACAGTACTTCTTGTCAATATTATCAAAATAGAAAAATATTATCTTTATTCTTTTTATCTTTAAAAGAATTTAGGTACACTTAGACAGATGAAAAAATGAAGTGTTTAAGAGTATAAAACAGTACTTCTTGTCAATAGAAACAGTACTTCTTGTCAATAAGATAAAATCAATAAATATAGATAAATCCAATATTTAAAAATAATAAAAATCAATTCAAATATAGATAAAATGAAGTTTATAATATAAAACAGTACTTCTTGTCAATAAGATAAAATCAATAAATATAGATAAATTCAATATTAAAAAAAATAAAAACTAATTCAGATACAGATAAAATCTAACTTATAACTTAAACAAGTACTTCTTGTCAAAAAAAGTACTTTTAATATTGACAGTACTTATTTATTGATATATAATAAGTTGTATAAAAAAATAAAAGGTGCTGGTAAGATGAGTAAAGACATAGTTAAATATAATAATGATTTGAATAAACTTAATATGTCAAATCTAAAAGAAAAAGAGTTAGAATTATTTTATGCAATTTGCCTTGAACTAAAAGAAAAAGGAACAGATACAATAATTGTTGATATTACAGAATTTAGAAAAGCATTTAATATTCCACAAGTAAATAAAAAAAGATTTAGTGAATATTTAGAAAATACACAAGATAAATTTTTAAGTTTAAAATATGCTTTAAGAACTGAAAAGAGATTAAAAAAAGGTGTATTTTTTTATGATTTTGATGCAGACTTAGAAGAAAATAAAATGACAATAAGAGTTAATCCAGAATATTCATATATTTTAAACGGAATAGTAGATTATTATACACAATTTAGCTTTAAAGAATTTCAATCATTAAAGTGTAAATATTCAAAGTTATTATTACCAAGACTATGTCAGTGGCAAGGTACAAAAAAGCTGGAAATTGAAAAGGAAGAAATGTTTGAGATCTTAGGAGTACCAGAAAGCTATAAAAAAGATATAAGTAATTTTAATAAAAAAGTTATTAAACCTATAAAAGAAGAATTACCAAAAGTATTTTATAATTTAAAAATTAAGACAATAAAGAAATCTACAAAAAATATAAAAAATGAAATTAAATCTTATATTTTTAGTTGGAGTGCAAAACCAAAAGAAGTTATAGAAGTTGAAGAAGTAAAAACACTGGAAATTTCTAAAACTTTAAAAAACTTAATAGATGAAGCTATTAAAAATCCTAAATTAGAAATCTTAGAAAAACCTAGCACATTAGAATATTTAATTAAGCACTATAAAGAAAATATAATAATACTAGGGATAAAACAGATTTTAAATTCTAATATAACTACTAAAATAAAGACCAGAAAATATATAACAACTATCCTAGACCAATTAAAATCAAAAGAAAATATAAAAATAGTCTTAAAAGAAGATAAAAAAATAATTGAAAATAAAAAAGAAATAGAAGAATATAAACCAAAAGAATTAATAGAAATCAATCAGGAAGAATGGAATAAAATTTATAAAGAAAAACTAGATGAAGCATTAGAAGAATTTAAAAAACAAGGAACAACTGTAAATACAGCATTTATAGAACAAACTATAAAAATAAGAATGAAAGCAACTTATAAAATAAAAGAGTAGACATTTAAAAGGTGTCTATTTTTTTAGTATAAAAGCTGACATATATTTAGTTTTAGAGAAGAATAAAATAGGTTGAAAGTATGGATAATAGATTTATATATAAAATATTCTGTTGTATAAAAATATGTTATTTTTTTTAAATATATGTTATAATGTAAAAAATAAAGGAAGTTGCTGGTAACAACTTCCTTACATAACAGAAGAACTCTTTATTTTAATACTTAAATATTTTTTAAAAACTCCTACATTTTTAAAAAGTAAAACTACATATAGTTAATGCTTTATTAGAGAACTTCCTTTAATTAATTATACTATAAATAAAATTTAAAGTCTATTATTTTTAATAAAGACTTATACTTTATAAATACATTATACCATAATTTATAGGAATTAACAAAAGGAAAATAAAAAATATTATAAGTTTTAAATAGAGGTTCTTCCAGTATTAAGGAGGAACTTTTTATGTTTAAAGAAATAGAAAATAAAAAAATAACAAAAGAAATAGTAAAGGAAAAATTAGTAAATTTTACAAAGGAACTTGATTTAAACAAATTTATAGAAAAGGAAAAAACAGAAACTTACACTTTTTTAAATAAAGAATATAAATCTAAAACTATTAATTTCTATACAGGAAAACTACAAAATAATAAAAATAATACTGATGATATAATAGTAAAAATAGATAAAAGAGAAGTCCCTTTATATTTTTTAGAAGAAGAAAAAGAAAATGAAGTAGTTTTAAAAACTAAAAAATTCTACCCTCAAAATGTAATGAGGGTAGATTATAAAAATCTAAAAGACAGATTTTTTGGAGAATTGAATAACGGTATTTTAAAACAACAACATGGTAAGACCATGTTAGACAAAATTACCGTTAATTTTTTAAAAAAAGAAAATATAAATAAGAAAAATTGTAAGGTTGAAGTAGAAAAAAATAATAATTATGAAGATAGTATTTTAAAGTATTTAGGAGATTATTATTTAAAAGAGGTAGATTCTGATTATAAAGATTATGTTCTTAATATTTTTAAAAATAATGTTTTAACTAAAATAAGTAAAGAAGGTAAAGTTACAAAATTTAAGTTTAAAAATAAAGTTTTAGAGATGTTTAGTGGTTATAAAAATTGGGATTTAAAAGGTAAAAATTTACATGAAATTTTAAAAAATAATAAAGATTTTAACTTAGTAATTGCCGCAGATACTGAATTTATAAATGTTGTGGGTAATGATAACAAAGAAGATACTGTTTTATTAAGTAGTCAATATGCTTTTTATTGGGATGGTTATATTTATACTTTTACTTATATTTGTAAAAAAGTTTATGGAGCTAAACTAGGAGTAAAAACCTTTCTACAACATATTTTAAGGTTTATAGATAAGTATTTATTTGTTATAAATACTAAACATAAAGAAACTAACAAAAGATTGAATATTACATTACTTCATCATTTTGGTAGAGCTGATTTACAACATTTTAAAGATTTTGAAACTATTTTTTTTAAAGGCTTTGCTACACAAATACAAGGTGGAATTGAGAGTGTAAAGCCTTTAACTCTAAATATTAAATATAAGAATAATGTTAAACAACCAGATTTGGAGTATAGAGTATTTATAAATTTTCGAGATACTATGTGTTATTGCAGTGGAGAAAAAAGCCTTGCTAGACAAACACAAGAACAATTTTTTAAAAAAATTGATGATCCTAATATAAATAAAGGCGATATGTTAGGTTATTTAATTAATAATACTTCCAATTTTATAAAATATGCTGATATGGATGCTGTAAGTACCTTAGAACTTGCTTATAAAATGTGGGGATTTAATTGTAAATATCCTTTTACAATAGGACAGAGTAGTGTTAATAGTTTTATAGACTGTACAATGGAAAAAATTTTTGGAAGTGCAATAGAAAATCCTAAAGAAATTTTTGCTTTTTTGTACAATGGAAGTTTTAAAAATGATATTGAAACTACCGATAGTAATGGTAAATTAGTAAATAAAGCTATTTTTACACACTTGAATTTGAACATAACAAATAACCTTAATTATTATACCCATGCTTTTCATGGTGGACTTAATCAATGCTATACGAGGGGATATTATAGTATACTTACAACAGATTTTGATTTAACAAGTGCATATCCTACTCTTATGTCTTGTTTACCTTTTGTAAATATGCTTGTTCCTTTTGATGAATTTGTTGATATTAGTCCAGAAGAAGCATTAAAAAAATTAGAAAATTTAAAAGAATTTAATGTAGCTTGTGCTGTTGTAGATTGGGATTATACTCTTGCTTGTAATAGGTATAAAAACCATAGTTGTATAGCACAAAAAATACAAAATAATTTAGTTTTTACAACAAAAGGAAGTAATGTTTCTGTTGCTGGTGCTGACTTGTATAGAGCTTTAAGTTTGGGAGTAATAACAAAAATTGAAAAACTTATAATTCCTAAAATCCTTGAAAATGAATATATATTTAAAGATTATTATAAAAAGACTATAAAATTAAGAAATAAATTTAAAAAAAAGTTTGGGAAGAAGAGTGTACAGCAAGAAATTATAAAATTAAAAAATAATAGTCTTTATGGAAAAACAGCACAAGGTTTATCTTCTAGTTCTATAAGTAGCTATATAAATAAAATTAAAGTTACAGAACAAATGCCTTGCTGTGATTTAACTAATCCTATCTATGCAGCTTGTATTACAGCTTTAGTTAGAACTTATCTTACAGATGTTATAGCTTTATTAGAAGAAAAAGACTATACAGTGCATAGTGTTACAACCGACGGATTTATAACAAATTTAAGTGATATAAAATTATTGGATAAACTAACACAAGAAGATTATTATATAAAAGATTTTACATTAAAAATTTTAGAAATTTGTAGAGAGATACAAGATAATAATATATTAAATAGTATATGGGAGATAAAACATATAAATATTGCTTTTTTTAACATAACCACAAGGGGAAATTTTGCAATTAACCCAGAGGGTGTTTTAGCTGCAGCTGGTGTAAAAGTATTAAAAAGATTTAAAACAAGAGAGAAGATACTCCATTATTTGCTAAAATATAATGGTAAAGTACGAGATAAATTTTTAAAACTTACTACATTAACAGAAATGCTTTTAAATAGTGAAATTTTAGCTGGTATATATATCCATAAAGATAATTTTTTTATAGAATTTGATGGTAAAAATATACCACTTTTAGAAACTAACTATATAACTAAGTTAGAATTAAAAAATAAAATATTTGAAGTTTTAAATTTTAAAACAAGACAACCTAAAAATAAGGAAGAATATTTAAGTTTTAAAAGACTTCTTAAAAAATATAAAAATGCTACTTATAATAAAGAAAGTTTTTATAAATTAATGCAAGAATTTACAAGTTCTGGAGAAATAGAAAATACTAAAAATAGAAATACAACAAAGATTAAAAATAGTGAATATACAGAAGCTAAAAACTTTTTAACTAACTATCTAACTAAGTTAGTTGATAAAAAAATTATAAAGTATTTTAAATCTTACACTAGACAAGAAATAGTAGAATTTATAAATATAAACTTTTTAGAATTTAATAATAAAAAATTAACTAAAAATATTTTTGAAAATATCCAAAAACAGATAAAAAAAATAGAAGATAAAGAAGAAATAAAAAAGCTAGATGCTGGAGAAATAGAAAATAAAATTTTAAAATATATAAAAAGTAAAAAATAGAGGTATACTATAATACCTCTTTTAATTTTGACAAGGCTTAAAATTGATTTTAGAAGGTCAAATTTTTAGCGATAAAAAATAAAATTCAATTTACTGGAATTTTACTTTATTTTTTGTTAAAATGTAAATAAGTACAAGTGTATCTTTTTACAAAGAGATACATTGTACTTAACTTAATAGGAGTTTTGACAAGTCAAAGCCACCTATTAAGGTTAGGGGGGCATCCCCTAACAACCCCTAAATTTTTACTTTAAAACTTTGTTAGACAAGAGTTTTAAGAGTAAAAATTTAAAAGAAAAAAAGCAAAAGGTAGGTGTTATAAAAATGGGAAATAGTATATCTGTTTCAATGCACATTGGTAGTGATAAAAATGCAATTAAAACTATGGCTGATATTAAGAGGTGCGACCTGCATAACAATAGAAAATATAAAAATATAAAAAATGAAGAAATTGATTTAACTTTATCTAAGTACAATATAACTTTAAAAGGTACTAAAAATATTTATACAGATATGGAAAATTTTTATAAAACAGAGTTTGCAGATGCTTTATATAACTATAATTTAAAACAACAAAGAGAAGATAGAAAAATTGTAGACTATTTAACTAAAATGGAAAAAGATACTAAAACTAATATAGCAGTAGAAATTTTGTTCCAGATCGGCGATAAAGAGGACTGGAAAGACAAGACATTAGAAGAAAAACAAAAGAGTACTGACATATTTAAAATAGCTATCCCAGAATTAGAAAAAAGAAATATAAAAGTTGTTAATGCCTCTTTACACCTTGATGAAACAAGTCCCCACCTGCATGTTATAGCAGTACCTGTTATAGAGGGACAAAAAAGAGGTTTAGAAAAGCAAGTAAGTCAGAACAAAGTTATAAATAGAGAAGTTATAAAAGAATTAAGAGAAGTTATAGAAAAGAATTTTATAGAAGAATATAATAAGATCTATGGGACTAACAAAGAATTAAAAAGAGGTAGTGAGATAGAAGAACATTTATATTTCTTTTTTCTAATTCTGGGATAGCTATTTTAAAT
>ERZ773075.1617-NODE-1617-length-10772-cov-42.2649_pt1 | contig 10772 bp, 7 predicted proteins | sample MGYA00580614_ERZ773075 | MGnify/ENA primary metagenome ERZ773075 (study PRJEB29015, sample SAMEA2738021) | human oral metagenome | biome: human oral; feature: human-associated habitat; material: dental | place: China | collected 2043 ... | reverse complement strand
TCATCGAGGCCGAGCTGGCCCGCTATGCCGGCTCCGTGCCCGACGACGTCACCGGCGCCTGAGCTCCTATGAGCCCCAGGAAGCGCGATCGCTCATGGCCGCCGGCCGACGCCGTCGCCCCCCTGGCGGCTCCGGTCACCGACAACCACACGCACCTGTCGGTCGCGGCGGACGTCGGCGGGCCCGGGTCCGAGGCTCCGCTGAGTGCCGCCGAGCTGGTTGAGCGCGCCGCCGCCGTCGGCGTGACCCGCGTGGTGACCTCCGCCTGCGAGGTCACCACCTGGGAGGAGAGCCTGGTCCTGGCCCGAGACCTGCCGGGCGTGCGCGTGGCCCTGGCCGTGCATCCCAATGAGGCCGTCCTCCACGCCGGGGTTCGCGAGACCGGGTCTGACGGGCTCGCTCCTCGTGCGCAGGAGCACCACACCGAGCCGATCGAGTCCGCGATCGCCCGCCTGGAGGAGACGCTCAGGGCGAACGCCGACGTCGTCGTCGCCGTCGGAGAGAGCGGACTGGATTTCTTCCGCACCGGTGAAAAGGGCGCTGCCGCTCAGCGTGAGGCCTTCCGAGCGCACATCGCCCTGGCCAAGGACCTCGACCTGCCCCTGCAGATCCACGACCGCGACGCGCACGCCGCCTGCGTGGAGGTGCTGGAGGCCGACGGCGCCCCCGAGCGCACCGTGTTCCACTGCTTCTCCGGCGGCCCGGAGCTGGCCGCCGTCTGCGCCGAGCGCGGCTGGTACGCCTCGATCGCGGGCCCGCTCACCTATCCGGCCAACGGGCCCCTTCGCGAGGCCGTGGCCGTCCTGCCCGATGAGCTCCTCCTGGTGGAGACCGACGCGCCCTACCTTCCTCCCAAGCGCTGGCGCGGCCGGCCCAACGCCTCCTACCTCATGGGGGATACGGTCCGTTTCCTGGCCGAGCAGCGGGGGCTGAGCGAGGAGCTGCTCTGCCGTCGTCTGCAGGCCACCACCGAGACCGTTTACGGGGCCTGGTAGGACGAGCCTCACCCCTGATGTCCTGCGGGGCGCGGGTCGTGAGCGGATCGGAGCCTGGCAAAGGGGTGCGCGCAGTCGTCATAGGACGGAATATGTCCGGACGAATCACTCCCAGGCTACCACCGTTCTTTCAGACTGGTCTCAGGCGGAAAGCAGCGAGGAATCAGGGGGTGCTCGCACGGTTCGGTCACAAGCCCTCGGGGTGTGAGCAGGCGCATTGGCACGCCCCTTGGTCATCGGTTACGGTGACATGCAGTCGTCAAACGAAGGAAGTTCTATCGTGGGTCGTCACTCCCAGACCAGCTCCCTGAGTACTACACTCGCCGGCCTTGGATCCATGGCCGCCAAGAAGCGGACCGCCCCCGGTGCTCACGGCCGCCGACGCGCCGAAGGCCCCGCCAAGACCGCACTGACCCCCATGCTCTTCAAGGCAGGGGGCGCCGCAGCCGCCTTCTCTCTGGCCGTCTCCGGAGCCGCCTACGCGGCCATCTCCGCCGGTGGTGACGAGGGGCATTCCTCCTCGGGCGGCTCCTTCGGACTGATCGGCGGTGAGGCTGACGGGAAGCCGAAGGCCACTGAGGCTCCCGAGAAGCAGGGGGCCGGCAAGATCGCCAGCGCGGAGATCTCCACCACCACCGTCGATGAGCCGCAGGTTCACGGCACGGTCCAGAAGGAGAGCGACGCCCTGCCCAAGGGTGAGACCAAGGTCGAGACCGCCGGCGTCGACGGGCTCGTGCGCACCACCTACGAGATCACCACCCAGGACGGCAAGGAGATCTCCCGCACCCCGGTTGCGCAGGTCGTCGTCACCCAGAAGGTGGATGAGGTCGTCCTCGTCGGCACCGGGGCTCAGCAGGCGCAGCAGGACGCTGCAGCCGCCCAGCAGTCCTCCGGCGACTCCGCCGCACAGGACGCTCAGGGTGCTCAGGGGAATGCCGCCCCCTCCACGCCCGCCCCGGCTGCCGACCCCGGCGCGGGGACCGACCCTGAGAGCGCCAAGGCCATCGCCCGGTCCATGATGGCCGGCCATGGCTGGGGGGACTCCGAGTTCTCCTGCCTGGAGAACCTGTGGAACCGTGAGTCCAGCTGGAACTACCAGGCCGAGAACGCCTCCTCGGGCGCCTACGGCATCCCCCAGGCGCTGCCCGGCTCCAAGATGAGCGAGGTGGCCAGCGACTGGGAGACCAACCCCAGCACCCAGATCACCTGGGGCCTGAACTACATCTCCGGCCGCTACGGCACTCCTTGCTCCGCCTGGGCCCACTCCGAGTCCGTCGGCTGGTACTGAGTCGACCGGACCCGCTTGGGTTCGCAGGCATCTCGCATCACGGCGGCGCCCCCTTCCTCGCGGAGTGGGCGCCGCCGGGCGTGTGTTGGGTGAGAGACGACTCACATCGGGGTGAGGTGCCTTATTGTCAGGACCTTCGTCGTTCCGTTACCGTGACGCTCGTCGTCGATTGGAAGGACGTCTCCCCGTGACTCCCACCCCCCATCGCCACGCCCATGCCCTGCCGGAGGACCTGGACGCCCCGGCCTCGCAGGAGGCGGACCAGGAACGCCGAAGCACACGCACCATGGCGCTGCGCGCCGGTCTGGCGGCCCTGGCCCTGTCGGTGGCGGTCTCAGGAGGTGCCTACGCCGCCGTGCGAGTCGGCCAGAACGGCTCCTCCTCCGACACGGCGAACCAGCACGCCGACATTCTCGGCGCCGAGGGCGGACGCAGTGGGGTCTCGGTCACGCCGAGTGCCCAGAAGGTGACCACGGAGACGGTTGATGCCACCGATCCCCACGGCACCGTCCAGCAGGAGAGCAGTGACCTGCCTCAGGGTGAGACCAAGGTTGCCACGCCGGGTGTCGACGGCGTCGTGCGTACCACCTACGAGATCACCACCGTCGGCGGCAAGGAGGTCTCCCGCACTCCGATCGCGCAGGTCGTCGTCACCCAGAAGGTGGATGAGGTCGTCCTCGTGGGTACCGGCGCCGCCAAGAAGCAGGAGCAGCCGCAGTCCCAGGAGCAGACCCCCGCGCCCTCGGCGCCGTCGGACTCCTCCGGCAGCTCTGGCGGTTCTGGCAGCTCTGGCAGCTCTGGAGGTTCCGCAGACTCTGGAGGTTCGGCATCCGGCGGCAGCGCCGGCACGACCGGCGGTGACGTCGGTGACGACGTGTGGGCCAAGCTCGCTCAGTGCGAGTCCGGTGGTAACCCTCAGACCAATACCGGCAATGGCTTCTACGGCATGTACCAGTTCACCCTGGAGACCTGGCAGGCCCTGGGCGGAACCGGTTACCCGCACGAGGCCGATGCCGCGACCCAGACCGCCATGGCCAAGAAGCTTCAGGCTCAGTCCGGCTGGGGCCAGTGGCCCGGTTGCGCCGACAAGCTCGGCCTGCGCTGAGGCGCCGGAGCGGCCTGCGTGACCTGAGAGGCGCGACCGACCATGCAGGAAGCATGCGGCGTGTTCCCAGGTAGCTCATAGTGACAACCATCCGACGCCGGTTACTGTGTCCCCATGACGTTGCCGGTACCCGATGCGCAGGTGCCCTCGGCAGGATCCGCCCGTATGGGCGGGCCTGACCCTGCAGGAACCCGCGAGACCGCCTCGGAGGTCTCATCCGACCCCGCCTGTGCGGACCGCACCCGCAAGGACCCTCACGATTCTCAGGGCCCTGCAGCGCCCGGCTCGCGAGCCTCCGGTCTCCTAGGGCCCACCGAGGTCCGGGGCCTGTCCCAGGCGCTGGGGATCCGCCCCACCAAGACCCTGGGGCAGAACTTCGTCCACGACGCCGGCACCGTGCGCCGCATCGTGAAGAGCGCGGGCGTGCACCACGATGACACGATCCTGGAGATCGGGCCGGGACTGGGCTCCCTGACCCTGGCACTCCTGGAGACCGGGGCGCGCGTCATCGCCGTCGAGATCGATCCCCTCCTGGCCCGGGCCCTGCCTGTCACTGTTGCCGACCGCATGCCCCAGGCCGCCGGTCGCCTCAGCGTCATCGAGGCCGATGCGCTGAGCATCACCGGACCCGAGCCCCTGGGGGAGGCCGGGGCGCAGCCGCCCACCCGCCTCGTGGCGAACCTTCCCTACAACGTGGCCGTCCCCGTCCTGCTCACCGTCCTGGAGGCGCTGCCCAGCCTGGAGACCATCACCGTCATGGTCCAGGCCGAGGTCGCCGACCGCCTCGCCGCCGAGCCCGGCTCGCGCACCTACGGCGTCCCCAGCGTCAAAGCCGCCTGGTATGCCGCCGTCCGCCGCACCCTGACCATCTCCCGGCACGTCTTCTGGCCCGTTCCCAACGTCGACTCGGCCCTCGTCGAGCTCGTCCGACGCCGCCCCCCGGTCACGCGCGCCACCCGCGAGCAGGTCTTCGCCGTCGTCGACGCCGCCTTCGCCCAGCGCCGTAAGACCCTGCGCAAGGCCCTGGCGAAGCTCGCCGGAGGAGCCGACGCCGCCGAGACCGCCCTGCGCGCCGCCGGCATCGACCCGGCGCGGCGCGGCGAGACCCTCGACATCGCCGCCTTCGCCGCCCTGGCCGAGGCGCTGCACCCCGCCGATGCCGACGGCGCTGCCGCGTCCACGCCTTCCTTCACCTCACAGGAGCAGTCATGAGCCATCTGCGCGCCGTTCCCAGCGGTCCCACCGGTCCCTCTTGCGACTCATCGTCGGCCTCGCCCCGCAGCGGCTCGGCCAGCTCCGTGCGGGTCGAGGCCCCGGGCAAGGTCAACCTCTTCCTGTCCGTCGGCGCCCCCGGCCCCGACGGCTACCACCCGCTCACCACGGTCTTCCAGGCGGTCCGTCTCATCGAGACCGTCACCGCCCGCCGCCAGTCGGCCCAGGACCACGGCACCGTCACCCTCACTCTTGAGGAGCCCGATGCCGACGTCCCCACCGATGCCTCCAACCTGGCCGTGCGGGCCGCGAAGCTCCTGGCCGAGGCCACCGGTGTGGGAGAGGGCGTCGACCTCCTCCTGCGCAAGCGCGTTCCCGTCGCCGGCGGCATGGCCGGGGGATCGGCCGACGCCGCTGCCGCCCTCGTGGCCTGCAACGCCCTGTGGGGCACGGGACTCCCTCTGCCCGAGCTCTCCGCCCTGGCCGCCCGCCTCGGGGCCGACGTGCCCTTCCCCCTGACCGGGGCCACTGCCGTCGGAAGCGGCCGCGGCGACCTCGTCACCCCGATCATGACCCGAGGCTCCTACCACTGGGTCTTCGCCCTGGCCGAGGACGGGCTGTCCACGCCGGCGGTCTTCCGCCGCTTCGACGAGCTGGCCGGTGCCGGTGAACCCGCGGTGCGCGACGTGCCCGAGGCCCTGACCGCGGCCCTGCGCGCCGGCGACGCCCGTGCTCTGGCGGACTCCCTTGACAACGACCTCCAGGCTGCCGCCCTCGACCTGCGCCCGGAGCTGGCCGAGGTCATCGCCGTGGCCGAGGAGGCCGGGGCCCTGCGCGCCATCGTCTCCGGCTCCGGACCCACCATCGCCGCTCTGGTCGAGGACCCCGGCAGCGCCCAGCGCGTCTCGCGCGCGCTGAAGGCCTCGGGCCTGGTCGCCGGTGTCCTGCGTGCCGACGCCCCCGTGTCCGGTGCCCGGGTGGTGGGCTGATGGCGCACCTGCTCGGCGTGGAGAACCTGCGCCTGACCGTGGGCTCCCGCCTGCTCCTGGATGATGTCACTCTGGGGATCGAGGACGGCACCCGGGTGGGGGTCCTCGGCCCCAACGGCGCCGGCAAGTCCACCTTCCTGGCGGCGCTGGCCGGCCAGCGGGAGCCCGACGGCGGCCGCGTCACCCGCACCGGCGGCGTGAGCGTGGCCGTTCTCAGCCAGTCCGACGACCTGCCGCCGGGCGCTACCGTGCGCACCGCGATCCACGGTGAGGTCCCCGAGCACGAATGGGCCTCCGATCCGTCGGTGCGCGACATCCACGCTGGGCTCATCGCCGACCTCGACCTCGATGCGGATGTCGCCACCCTCTCCGGCGGTCAGCGCCGCCGCGTCGCCCTGGCAGCGGTCCTTACCCGCCGTGCCGATGTCGTCATCCTTGACGAGCCCACCAACCACCTCGACGTCGAGGGCGTCGACTGGTTGGCCCGCCACCTCCAGGCCCGCTTCTCCGGCCCCGGCGGCCGAGGCTCCGGCGCCCTGGTCACGGTCACCCACGACCGCTGGTTCCTGGACGCCATCTGCACCAATGTGTGGGAGGTCGTTCCCGGTGTCGACCCCGGCGGCGGGCGCCCCCAGGTGGCCGGCCGCATCGAGACCTACGACGGCGGGTACGCCGCCTACGTCCTGGCCCGGGCTGAGCGCGCTCGTCAGGCAGCCGTGGCCGCCGTCAAGCGAGAGAACCTCCTGCGCAAGGAGCTCGCCTGGCTGCGCCGCGGCGCCCCGGCCCGCACCTCCAAGCCCCGCTTCCGTATCGAGGCCGCCGAGGCCCTCATCGCCGACGTACCGCCTCCGCGCGACACCGTGGCCCTGACCGCCATGGCCACCGCCCGCCTGGGCAAGAAGGTCCTCGACCTCGAGGACGTCACCGTGCGCTACCCGGTCCCCTCCGGTCGTGCCGATGGGGCCGACGGGGTCGCGGCCTCGTCGGAGCGGGAGATCCTGCGCCACGTCACCTGGCGACTCGCACCCGGTGAGCGCGTCGGCGTCGTGGGCGTCAACGGAGCCGGCAAGACCACCCTGCTGCGCCTGCTCGAAGGCGTCCAGGAGCCCACCGGCGGCCGTGTCGCCCGTGGCAAGACCGTCCAGGTGGCCACCCTGTCCCAGTCCACCCACGAGCTCGACGCGCTCGCGGACCTGCGCGTCGTCGAGGCCGTGGCCATGGTGGGGGAGAGGGTCGTCGTCGGTGACAAGGAGATGACCGCCGCTCAGCTCGTTGAGCGTCTCGGCTTCACCCGCCAGCGCGCCTGGACCCGGGTCGGCGAGGTCAGCGGCGGAGAGCGCCGTCGCCTCCAGCTCCTGCGGCTGCTCATGACCGAGCCGAACGTGCTCCTGCTCGACGAGCCCACCAACGACCTGGACACCGACACCCTGGCCGCCGTCGAGGACATCCTCGACTCCTTCCCCGGCACCCTCGTCGTCGTCTCCCATGACCGCTACCTCCTGGAGAGGGTCACCGACCACCAGGTGGCCCTGCTGGGGGACGGAAGCGTGCGCGACCTGCCCGGTGGGGTGGAGCAGTACCTCCAGCTGCGCCGTGAGGCCGCAGGATCGAGGGGGGCGCGAGCCTCAGCCGGTTCTGCGGAGTCCACGACGACGCTGGCCACGGGCGGGGCCCCGGCCGAGCGCAGTGCCTCGAGCGGGGCCAGGCGCCACGAGGCCAGGAAGGCGCTGGGGCGCATCGAGCGCAAGATGGAGCGCTCGGCCCAGGCGGTCGCTGCGCTGCACGTGCGCATGGAGGAGGTCTCAGCCGATCCGGCCCGGGTGGGGGAGCTGGCCGAGCTCGGCCGCGAGCTCGTGGCCGCTGAGGCATCCCATGCCGAGCTGGAGGAGCAGTGGCTCGAGGCGGCTGAGATGGTGGAGTCCTGATCCGAGTGCGGTCGTCGCGCCCTGATGGAGGACCTCGAGGGGAAACCGGGACGGGGCGGGGAAGAACGGTGAGGAAGGGACGAGGGGAGACGGGACCGATTGCTCTGACGACCTCGGCGGGATGGCCGGGGCCTCTCGAGGGCGGATCAGACGACGGGGGCGACCTGACGGGCCAGCTCGACGAGATGATCCAGGTTGGGGGCGATGTCCTCAGCGGCGGCGCCCCACAGGCGCATGACCAGGTCCACCGGGACCGTGGGCAGTCCCGCCAGCCTCAGGACGACGACGCCCTGGGTGGGGCCGTTGGACTCGTAGAAGGCGGAGAACCCCACCATGTCCGGGCCCGGCCGCAGGCGCACCAGCTCGGCCTCGGGCAGGAGCGCGGCGACGATCTGGCGCTGGGTGGCGCGGCGTCCCTCCTTGGAGCCGTCATCCTTGGCGATCTCCAGGCTGAGGTCGATGACGAAGGGCGGGTGGGCGACGTCGTCGATATGCATGAGACGGGCGAAGCGGCCCTGGCGCTCCATGGCCTGCAGCTCGTTGAGCAGGGACTCCAGCTCGGAGCGCCACTGCGGGCCGGTCACTCCCAGGTGGGCGCTGCGGTGCCTCGCCTCCTCCCGCGCCCAGCCCGGTGGTGGGAAGGGCGGGATGATCACCCATCGCTGGGGATCAGGCGTGACCGCGATCTGCACTGTGTGCTCCTTCCGAGACCTCGTCCGACTGCGAGGCAGTGGGCTGGGCGCCTACCATGTCTGTCCTATGAGGACCCGAGAGCGACATACGACAATTATGCCTGCATCCGCACGCCGCCGTGTGGTCCGCGTGCTGGTAGATGCCGGGCTCATCATCGCACTCTGTGCCGTCACGGAGCGCTGCTGTGGAATCTTATTCGCTGTCGGGGCAGTTGTGCTGCTTATCGTTGTGATGACTGCCATGATGGCGATGACCGGTGCCACACCCGGTGGGTTGGTGACCGGGGTCCGCCTCCGGAAGGTGGTCGACCCGAACGGCTCGCCGGGACGCTCGGCGGTGATTTACGTCGCATTTTTAGTCCTTTCTTTGGCGGCAACCGCAGGGGTTGCCCCCCTTGTTTTGTGGATCCTCTCACTATGGCGTGCTGAACAGCGCACCTGGTTTGATCGACTGTCCGGAACGGTCCTCCTCAGTGCCAGGCCGACCTCGGTGTCGACCTGCTCCCTAGTGGTTGAGGGGTCAGTAATCCCAGTTCTGGGGCCGATTGTTCTCGGGCGTCGGCCGGCCCCGATCGAGTCCCACCCGGATGCCCAGCTCGTTGCGGTGCTCCGTTCGGAGGACTCCGTGTCCAAGACGCACGCGTTGTTCGTGCCTGCTTCCGATGGGGTGCTGGTCACAGATCTGGGGTCCACCAACGGCACTCACGTCGAGGACGAGGAGGGGGTTCATCGACTCTCGCCGGGCCGAGCGGAGTACGTGCACCGAGGACGCCAGGCATACTTGGGTGACGGTGTCTGTATCGTCCGTTGAGGAGAAATATGATGACAAACAGCCCGAACAGCAGCGCGAACAACGAGGTCTGGTGGACCGAGGGTTCGTGGACAGGCGTGGTCACGCCACGTGCTGTGATGATCCTGCCCCCGTCGGTCCCGCAGGACCTCACCGAGCGCCTGTGGCGGCTGCTGCGTAGTGAGGAGGCCTCGCTGACGCGGGCCCTGGATGAGCTGGTGATGGGGATGGGTGGACGTCTGGGTGCGATCCCGGACTTCGTGCTCGCCGTCTCGGCGCCCGAGGACGTCTTCCACGTGGCGCTGCGCGGTGCCCCGCAGATGGAGGTCGACGGCAAGGCGCTGGACGCCTCTGCGGTCACCACCTGGTTCGAGACGACGGTGACCGCGCCCAACTCGGTCATTGTCAGCGCGCCCGACGGTGCCGGTCAGGTGCGTCGCCCGGCGGTGGACGCCGTCGTGAGCACCGGTCACCTGGTGCTGCGCGGGTCGGAGAAGTCGAGCGGGACCCCGTCCCCCAGCCGTGCATCGTCGAAGGGGTCCGGTGACTCCGACGACGATGACCCTGACCCGGCCGGTCCTGACTACTCCACCACCTCCGCCGGCTCTGCCGGATCACCCGCCACCGCGGTGAGGCCGTCTCGGTCCTCCCGCCGGGCGTCACGCCGCGCCTCGCGCCGTCAGTCCGCCTCGTCGGACCGCTCGGAGCAGGACGACTCGTCCGAAGGGGCGCCTGCCGAAGCCGCTGGTTCTCCCGACGTCGTCGACGACCTCATCGAGATCGCGCAGGACAACGCCGAGCAGCAGGCTCTTGACGGCGCCGAGCTCGCCGCGTCCTTCGAGGCCGCCGAGGTGGGCCAGTCCGCAACCTCTGCCGAGGTCTCGGGCTCCCCTGAGGAGGTCGACCAGCTCGCCCAGTCCGACGGACCCGCTGACCTGCTGGCCGTCGTCGCCGGTATCGCGAGTGCCGCTGAGTCGACTGAGTCAGTCGAGTCAGCCGAGCCGGTCGAGTCAGTCGAGTCGGCCGAGGTTTCCGAGGAGCTCGCTGAGGGTACTCGGACCGCCGAGGTCACTGAGGCCGATGCTCAGGCCGTCGAGGAGTCGAGCCAGAGTGCGACCTCTGCTCACAGTGCCCACAGTGCTGAGCCCCTTGAGGCTCCTGCCGTGACCCTGGACGCCCAGTCTCCTGAGGCTGCTGAGGTCACCACCCCGTCCTCACCGGAGGCTTCCGGCGAGGACATGCTGATCGCCCCCGTCTTCGATATCCCGGCCCTGCCGATCCCCTCCTCTCCGGAGGCAGAGGCCATGATCCCGCCCCCGCCACCCCCGTCGAGCGAGGATCTTGAGGCTGCTGGTATCAAGGACGCTGCCGTCGAGGCCACCGAGGTCGCCCAGACCCCGGCTGACGTCGTGCCTGCCGAGACAGCCGAGGCCGCTGTGGTCGCGGAGGCCACTGCTGTCGCCGAGGCCGCTGCGCAGGCGCATGCCGAGGACGAGCCCGTACGCTCCGGGGACCATGACGGACAGACCATCAACGGCCTGCCCGAGGACCTCTCCCAGGAGCTGCGCGCCGAGCTGCTCAACCAGGGGCTCGGTCCCCTGGAGCCGAGTCGTTCGGCGGAGGCTGCTGAGTCGGCAGGATCCGCCGCAGTCGCCGAGACGGTGGTCGGGCTCGTGCAGCCCTCCGCCGACGAGCCCTCCACCGAGGGCTCCGAGGGGCTGGGCCGCGGCGACCATGACGGACAGACCATCAACGGCCTGCCCGAGGACCTGGTGG
>ERZ773075.1613-NODE-1613-length-10817-cov-23.7317_pt1 | contig 10817 bp, 6 predicted proteins | sample MGYA00580614_ERZ773075 | MGnify/ENA primary metagenome ERZ773075 (study PRJEB29015, sample SAMEA2738021) | human oral metagenome | biome: human oral; feature: human-associated habitat; material: dental | place: China | collected 2043 ... | reverse complement strand
GAAGAAGGACGACGGCGACAGCAGCGGGCCGCCGATGCCGCGGTCCAGGCCGATCCGCGCGGCGCGGATGGCGTCGATGACCACACCGGCCGAGTTCGGGGAGTCCCAGACCTCCAGCTTGTACTCCAGCGAGACCGGGGCGCCGCCGAAGTTGCGGCCCTCCAGCCGCACGAAGGCGAACTTGCGGTCGTCCAGCCAGCCCACGTAGTCGGACGGCCCGATGTGGATGTCCTTGTCGGCGAACTCCTTCTCGACGTTCGAGGTGACGGCGCGGGTCTTGGAGATCCTCTTCGAGACCAGCCGCTCGCGCTCCAGCATGTTCTTGAAGTCCATGTTGCCGCCGACGTTCAGCTGGTAGGTGCGGTCGAGAGTGATGCCGCGCTCCTCGAAGAGCCGGGCCAGCACACGGTGGGTGATGGTGGCGCCGATCTGCGACTTGACGTCGTCGCCGATGACGGGCAGGCCCGCGTCGGCGAACCTCTGCGCCCAGGCCGGGTCGGAGGCGATGAAGACCGGCAGGCAGTTGACGAAGGCGCAGCCGGCGTCGATCGCGCACTGGGCGTAGAACCGGTCGGCCTCCTCCGAGCCCACCGGCAGATAGGAGACGACGACATCGGCCCGTGCGTCCTTGAGGGCGCGGACCACGTCGACCGGGGGCTCGGCGGACTCCGTCACGGTCTCGCGGTAGTACGTGCCGAAGCCGTCGAGGGTGACGCCGCGCTGCACCGCGACCCCGGTCGGGGCGACCTCGGCGATCGTGATGGTGTTGTTCTCGGACGCGCTGATGGCGTCGGCCAGGTCGAGGCCGACCTTGGCGGCGTCGACGTCGAAGGCCGCCACGAACTCGATGTCCGAGACGTGGTAGTCGCCGAACCGGACGTGCATGAGCCCGCCCACCGTGCTGGTCGGGTCGGCGTCGGCGTAGTGGGTGACGCCCTGCACCAACGACGATGCGCAATTGCCCACTCCGACGATGGCGACACGAATCCTGCTCATCCGTCCTCCTGGCCGGTCACCGGTGACCGCTCGGGGTACCCGTTTCGCGCGATTCTAGCGCCGGCCCACGGGCAGGGCATCCCACCACGGTCCGAGAATCGGCCCGGCCCGATGGGATCGTGCGGTCGCGCCTCCGCGCCCTTCCCCGGCGGCGGACGATGCGGGGACGGCCCGCTCAGTCCCCGGACCACCTGCGGGGCAGCCCCGGGAGGGGCACGAACCACAGTCTCAGGGACGAGGGGCCCATCAGGGAGAGGCCCGCGAGATCATCGGGGATCAGTCGTCTCGGCCGGTAGCAGCCCCTCGTCTCGCGCAGCGCCCGGCGGGGGCGGTTCGCCCACCACCAGTCCGGGACGGTGCCCGGCCGCCCCCTGCGGGGGGCCGGCATGACCCGCTGCGGCGAGTAGAGCTGCCTGGCCGCGGGCTCGGCCTGCTCCCGGGCGGCCAGGTCGCGGACCCCTCCCGGCCCCCATGCGCGCAGACGCCTCTTCCCGGAGGCCGTCTTCCCGGGGGTCGTGGCATCGCCCGTCCCCGAGGCCGCCGCCCGCGCGGGATGGGACCCGGCCGACTCATGCCCCGCGTGCCGCGCACCGTCCGTCTCCGGCCCGTCGACGTCGCCGGGACCCTCCGGCTGCGGCTCCTCGCCACGACCATTCACCGCGCACATTCCCACCAGACTCCTGTCGAAACCCACCGAACAGATTACGGCGCCCGGAGCCCCGGGAGCGGTATCCGGATCGGGGGGTCGCGGAGTCCGTCGCGCAGTTCCCGGGCGGGCCCGTCAGCCCGCCGTCCCGGCTTCCCGCCGCTCGGCCCGGCGCCCGAGGTCCTCGCCCTCGATGGCGGCGGCGATGAGCTCGGGAAGGCGTCCGGCGTGCAGCCGCGGGCGCGCCCATCCCCGCCAGCTCGGGGGCCGCCTCGTGGTCGGAGTGTGCGGCGCCGGCGAGCGCGATCGCCGCACTCGACGCCTCCCGGCTCCATCGAAGAGCCCCGTCAAGGCTATTGTCGGCTCATGCCAACCGGTCATCGCCCCGGCGCCGAGCAGGTCTGGCCGACGCGTTCTGCACGGATCCGGAGCGGGGCGCATGAATCGGGGCCGGAGCCGTCCTCCGCCCGTCCAGGCGGGGCCGGGCACGACTACTGGAACCACAACGTCGCCTACCACCGATGGATCATCGATGCGGTGGCGCGGCACGGCCGCTGCCGTGTGCTCGACGTGGGCTGCGGCGAGGGGCTCCTGCTGCAGCACCTCGCTCCCCTGGTCGCGAGCGCCACCGGCGTCGAGAAGGACGAGATCTCGGCCAGACGGGCCCGGGCCCGTCTGGCCGGCGAGGCGAACACGCTCCTCGTGCACTGCGACTTCGAGCAGTTCGTCCCGGATGAGGACGGTTACGATCTCATCACCTTCGTGGCGAGCCTGCACCACATGGACCCGCGCGCCGCCCTGACCCGCGCGGCACGGCTGCTCAGGCCCGGCGGCGAGCTGCTGGTGGTCGGTCTGACCGCCAACCGGAGCCCACTCGACTGGGCCTTCAGCGCCCTCACGCTGCCCGTCGCCAGGTTCGGCTCGCTCGTGCACCACGAGACCCGCGACATCGGCGCGCCCGTCGCCGGGGCCCGGGAGGACCTGCGGGAGATCCGCCGGATCGCCCGGGAGGTCCTGCCCGGCGCACGGATCAGGCGGGGCCTCTACTACCGCTATCTGCTGCGCTGGACCGGGCCCGCCGGATGATCCGCCCCCGGGCCCGCCCGCCGGCGCCCGTGCGGGGAGCGGGGGGACGGGCCTGAGCAAGGTGGCGACGGACGTGAAGCGGCGCCGGACGCGAGCGCCGCGGCACCCGGGGCGGCTCCGGGCATGCGTCCGGCGGAGAGAAGTCCCCGGCGATCCCCAGGGCACGGGCCGGCCTGATTCGCACACGCGCCAGTATGACGCCTACAACCGGGTTCCCCCGGACACGGGCCAGCCACTGCGGGCTGCCGACCCCGCGGCCCCTGGCACGAACCTCTGGGCGGTTCTCGGCGAGGAGCCCGGCAGCGACGGCTACTCCTCCAGATGCGCGAAGCCGACCGAGCGGTCCCCGGTGGGCAGCAGATCCTGGTTGGCGGTGAGCGTCATGACGGCCCGGCTCGGCAGTTGCTCGGGATGGCCGGGCACCGCGTCGAGCACCCAGTCGTCGTCCGACTGGACGGTCAGATCGCGCGGGGCCACGTCGACGACGTAGGTGTGGCTGGCCCGGCAGACCTGCACGACGATCTCGTCGCCCACGTCGAGCGAGAGCAGGCCGGCGAAGGGCCGGCCGTAGCCCGCCCGATAGCCGGCGACGGCGAAGTTGCCCGTCCGACCCGGCTCGGCGCTCGCGGGGTACCAGCCGACGGCTCCGCGCAGCGACTGGCCCCCGACGCCCTTGCGGATCGGCACCTCGACGCCCAGTGAGTCGATGGACAGCGAGCCGACGACCTCGCCGTCGGCGGCCTCGCCGATCGTCCTGTCGGTGCAACCGTTCCGGTAGTCGGCGAGTGCAGCGGCTTGGCGCGGGCGGGCCCAGACATTCGAGCCCCAGCCGATCCACACGGCGCCTGCGGCGACGGCCACGACGACCAGGACGAGAGCGGCGATCACCCAGAACCGCCATGCCCGCTTCCCCCTCCGGCTCTTCCGAGGAGCGGGCTGCTCGGGCGCGGACTGCCCGGACGGGTATCCGGGCTCGGCCCGCCCGGATGCAGTCTCGAACCATTCCCGCCCCGGGCTGACCGGTTCGAGCCCAGCCTCACCGGGCTCGGGTTCGGGCCGTTCTCGCTGGGATTCACGCTCATGCCGCTCGGGCCGGGGCCGCTCCTCCGGGGATTCGGCCTGCTCGGCCCCGAGCTCCTCCTGACCGGATCCGTCCTGCCCCCGCTCGAGTTCGGGCTGCTCGGGCTCGGGCGCGGGCTTCTCCTGGCCCGCCCCGGGCTCGGGCCGCTCGGGCGTGGACTCGTCCTGCCCCTGACCCGCCTCGGGCTGTCCGGCCTCGTCCTGACCGGACGCGAAGTCAGACCGTTCCTGCTCGGGCTCGGCCTGAACCGACTCGCCCCCCGCGCCCTCGCCCTGCCCGGACTGCTCAGAACCGGACTGCTCAGAAGCAGAACCAGACCGCTCCTGCTCAAGAGCGTCCTGCCCGGACTCGGGCTGCTCCTGACCCGCCTCGGGCTGTCCGGCCTCGTCCCGCTCGGACACGGAGTCAGACCGCTCCTGCTCGGGCCCGGACTGAACCGACTCGCCCCCCGCGCCCTCGCCCTGCCCGGACTGCTCAGAACCGGACTGCTCAGAAGCAGAACCAGACCGCTCCTGCTCAAGAGCGTCCTGCCCGGACTCGGGCTGCTCCTGACCCGCCTCGGGCTGTCCGGCCTCGTCCCGCTCGGACACGGAGTCAGACCGCTCCTGCTCGGGCCCGGACTCGGGCCGAGCCGACTCATCCTCCTTCTCCCCGGCCGCACCCCGCCCGGACCACTCGGTCTCGGACTGCTCGGGCTCGGCCTGAACCGACCCACTCTCCCCGGCCACATCCTGCCCGGATTCGGTCTCCGCAGACGCGGATTCCTCATCACGCTCCTGCCGAAGCCCGGACTGCTCGGGCCCGGACTCGTCCTGCCCCTGACCCGCCTCGGGCTGTCCGGCCTCCTCCTGCTCGGGCTCGGCCCGAACCGATCCGTCCTCCCCGGCCGCATCCCGCCCGGACTGCTCAGAAGCAGAACCAGACCGCTCCTGCTCGAGAGCGCCCTGCCCGGATTCGTCCTCGTCCTGTTCGGGCTCGGGCTGAGCCGACTCGCCCTCCACGCCCTCGCCCTGCCCGGACCGCTCAGACGCAGAACCAGACCGCTCCTGCTCGAGAGCGTCCTGCCCGGACTCGGGCTGCTCCTGACCCGCCTCGGGCTGTCCGGCCTCGTCCCGCTCGGACACGGAGTCAGACCGCTCCTGCTCGAGAGCGCCCTGCCCGGATTCGCCTTCGTCCTGTTCGGGCTCGGGCTGAGCCGACTCGCCCTCCACGCCCTCGCCCTGCCCGGACCGCTCAGACGCAGAACCAGACCGCTCCTGCTCGAGAGCGTCCTGCCCGGACTCGGGCTGCTCCTGACCCGCCTCGGGCTGTCCGGCCTCGTCCCGCTCGGACACGGAGTCAGACCGCTCCTGTTCAAGAGCGCCCTGCCCGGATTCGCCTTCGTCCTGTTCGGGCTCGGGCTGAGCCGACTCGCCCTCCACGCCCTCGCCCTGCCCGGACCGCTCAGACGCAGAACCAGACCGCTCCTGCTCGAGAGCGTCCTGCCCGGACTCGGGCTGCTCCTGACCCGCCTCGGGCTGTCCGGCCTCGTCCCGCTCGGACACGGAGTCAGACCGCTCCTGTTCAAGAGCGCCCTGCCCAGATTCGCCTTCGTCCTGTTCGGGCTCGGGCTGAGCCGACTCGCCCTCGCCGGCCCCCTCCTGCTCGGGCCCGGCCCGAACCGACCCGTCCTCCCCACCCTCGCCCTGCCCGGACCGCTCAGAAGCAGAACCAGACCGCTCCTGCTCAAGACCGTCCTGCCCGAGCTCATCCGCCAGGGACCCGTCCTGCTCGGACTCGACATGCTCGGGCTCGTCCTGCTCGCGCCCGCTCTGCTCGTGGTCGGCCATGACCCCAAGCTTAGGCTGAACGCCCCGGCAGCGACGGGCCGCCGGGCCACCGCTCGGCCGCCCGCCCAGCCGCAGCCCCGACGGACGGGAGAAGTCTCGGAACGAGCGCTGACGAACGGAAACCGCAGAATTCGGCGCCTCCAGCGGTCGCAGGATCAGAAGCCCACCTCAGGACCAGGGACCCCGCAGGGCCCGCCGCCGAGGCGGTCACGAGCAGACGGTCACGAGAAGTGCGTCCTCGCGTCGTCGGGCACCGGGCTCGGCACGGGTGCCGCGTCGTCGAAGGGCTCGGCGCGCCCGCGCCACCGCCGCAGCCGCTCGCCGTGGATCCAGCGGTACGGGAAGACGGCCGAGCCGCTCCTGCGGACGAGGCCGTCCATCGGCAGGGGCCGGTTCGAGGCGAGCACGACGAGGTTTCCCATGCGCCTCCCCTTGAGGATGGCCGGTTCGGAGCTGAGGGCGAGTTCCCCGAAGCGTACCGCCGCCCCGGCCAGCACAGTGCAGGTCCAGCCGAACGGCCTGACGTCGGTGATGTTGAGCGCGACGACGCCGTCGGGGGCCAGCACGCGGGCGTACTCGGCGAAGGCCTGCGCGGTGACGAGCTCGCCGGGCACCGACAACTCGGCGAAGGCGTCGACGATGATGACCCGCGCGTAGTCCGCGCGCATGGCGCCCAGCCCGGTGCGGCCGTCCTGGGGGCGCACCTTGATGCCCGAGCGCGGCGGCAGCGGCAGCCTGGCGCGCACCTCGTCGGTCAGCTCTGCATCGGGCTCCAGGACGATCTGCGGCGAGGTCGGCCGGGTGTGCGCGACGTAGCGGGCCAGCGTCATCCCCGCGCCGCCCACGTGGACGACGCGGAAGCGCTCACCGGCCGGCGCCCAGAGGTCGAGGAGCTCGCAGATGCGCTCCATGTAGGGGAACTCGACGTGCGCGGGGTCGGCCGGGTCGACGAAGGAGTGCTCCACCCCGGAACCGGCGACGACGAAGGCGCCGGGCACGTAGCGGTCGGGCACGACGTGGAGGGCGGAGCCACCCTCTGACCGGTCGGTCATCGCATCCCCCTTCCCGCTCGCGCCCCGGCCGGCGGAGCGTCGGATGCCTGTGCGCACCGGGGCACCGCCGGTGGTCGCGCTCCGATCACCGGGGCCCGGCCAGGCTACGCCCCGACGGCATCCGACGTTCGCGGCACTGGCGACGGAGCCCCCCGGCTGGCACGATGGGCCCGAGGCGCCGCAGGGCGCTCCGCACTCGTCAACGAAGGGAAGCATCATGGCTCTGGACGACTTCGCGAGGAAGGCCGAGGACGCGCTCCACGGCGACAAGGCCGAGCAGGTCAGCGACAGCATCATCGACAAGGCCCGGGAGGCCGCGAAGAAGGTCACCGGCGGCGGATTCGACGAGAAGATCGACGAGGCCGCGGACAAGGCCGACAAGGCGATCGGCGACGAGTGATCGTGTGAGGAGGGAGGGGCCGCGCCCGGCGGGGTGCGGCCCCTCCCTCATTCCCCCGGCTTCCCCCGACGCGGCGTCGACTCCGAGACGGTGTCGGCGCAGGAGCAGCCCTCGGATGCGCGGCCCCGCACCCGCCGCGGCGCCTGGCACCGTTCATCGTCCCGGCCACGTCTCGGGACGGCACGCGCCGTCCCCGTCCCCGGCGATGTGATGTGAGGTGGACGCTCGGCACGTTTCCCCATGGGCCGTCCCGCACCCGGCGGACGCCGAGACGGGCCCGGCGGGATCATGCGGGTCCTGCGCCGTACGCCCCCTCGGCGCCCGGCGGACGCAGGGGCGGGGCGCCCACCGGTCGGTGGGCGCCCCGCCTCATCCCACAGGGGACGCGTAACAGGAGGGACCGCGCATCAGCCCTCCTGCGAGCCCTCGCCGGTCGTCTCGGCGATGCGCAGGCCGGTGCCGGCCCCGTCCTCGTCGAAGCGGACCGTCTGCCCGTCGGTGACCGCCCCGGACAGCATGGCGCGGGCCAGCTGGTCCTCGATGGTGGTCTGCATGAGCCGGCGCAGCGGACGGGCGCCGTAGACCGGGTCGTAGCCGGTGGACGCGAGCCAGTTGCGGGCCGCGTCGGTGGTCTCGACCGTGATGCGGCGCTCGGCCAGGCGCCTGTTGAGCCGGTCGAGGTTGATCCCGACGATGCGGTCGAGGTCGTCTCGGCTCAGCGCGTCGAAGAGGACCATCTCGTCGAGCCGGTTGAGGAACTCGGGGCGGAAGGCCTCGTGCACGACGGCCATGACCCGCTCGCGGCGCTCCTGCTCGCTGAGCGCCGGATCGGCCATGTACTGCGAGCCGAGATTGCTCGTGAGGATGAGGATGACGTTGCGGAAGTCCACCGTGCGGCCCTGGCCGTCGGTGAGGCGGCCGTCGTCGAGCACCTGGAGGAGGATGTTGAAGACGTCCGGATGGGCCTTCTCGATCTCGTCGAGCAGCACCACCGAGTACGGGCGGCGCCGCACAGCCTCGGTGAGCTGGCCGCCCTCCTCGTAGCCGACGTAGCCGGGCGGGGCGCCGACCAGGCGCGAGACGGTGTGCTTCTCCATGTACTCGCTCATGTCGATGCGCACCATGGCCGTCTCGTCGTCGAAGAGGAACTCGGCCAGCGCCTTGGCCAACTCGGTCTTGCCGACGCCGGTGGGTCCGAGGAACATGAACGAGCCGGTCGGTCGGTTCGGGTCGGAGATGCCGGCGCGGGCGCGCCGCACGGCGTCGGAGACGGCCTGCACGGCCTTCTTCTGGCCGACCAGGCGGGCGGCCAGACGGTTCTCCATGTCGAGCAGCTTGGCGCTCTCGCCCTCGAGCATCTTGCCGACGGGGATGCCCGTCCACGCCGAGACGACCTCGGCGATGTCCTCGCTCGTGACCTCCTCGGAGACCATCGAGGTGCGCTGGCCGTCCTCCTCGGCCGCGGTGGCCTCGTCGAGCTGCTTCTCGAGGGCGGGGATCTCGCCGTAGAGGATCTGGCTGGCGCGGGCCAGGTCGCCGTCGCGCGTGCAGCGCTCGGCGTCGGTGCGCAGGGCGTCGATCCGGGTCTTCAGCTCGCCGACCCGGTTGAGCCCCTCCTTCTCGGCGGCCCAGCGGGCCTCCAGACCGCGCAGCTCCTCCTCGGCGTCGGCCAGCTCCTGGCTCAGGTGGGCCAGGCGGGCCTTCGACGCGGGGTCGTCCTCCTTCTCGACGGCGAACTGCTCCATCGTGAGGCGGTCGACCTGGCGGCGCAGGTTGTCGATCTCCTCGGGGCTCGAGTCGATCTCCATGCGCAGCCGGCTGGCGGCCTCGTCGACGAGGTCGATGGCCTTGTCGGGAAGCTGGCGGCCGGTGATGTAGCGGTTCGACAGCTGGGCGGCGGCGACGAGCGCCGAGTCGGTGATGCGCACCTTGTGGTGGGCCTCGTAGCGCTCGCGCAGGCCGCGCAGGATCGCGACGGAGTCCTCGACGGTGGGCTCGCCGACGTAGACCTGCTGGAAGCGGCGCTCCAGGGCCGGGTCCTTCTCGATGTGCTCGCGGTACTCGTCGAGCGTCGTGGCGCCGATGAGGCGCAGCTGACCGCGGGCGAGCATCGGCTTGAGCATGTTCGAGGCGTCCATGGAGCCCTCGGAGGCGCCGGCGCCGACGACCGTGTGGAGCTCGTCGATGAAGGTGATGATCTGGCCCTCGGCCTCCTGGATCTCCTTGAGGACGGCCTTGAGGCGCTCCTCGAACTCGCCGCGGTACTTGGCGCCGGCCACCATCCCGGACAGGTCCAGGGAGATGAGGCGCTTGCCGCGCAGGGACTCGGGGACGTCGCCGGCGACGATGCGCTGGGCCAGGCCCTCGACGACGGCGGTCTTGCCGACGCCGGGCTCGCCGATGAGCACCGGGTTGTTCTTGGTGCGGCGGCTCAGCACCTGGGCGACGCGGCGGATCTCCTGGTCGCGGCCGATGACCGGGTCGAGCTTGCCGTCGGAGGCCTCCCTGGTGAGGTCGACGGAGTACTTGTCGAGCGCGCTCTCGCCTCCCTCGGCCTCGGGGCTCGTGATGCGCCGTTCGCCCCGGCCGTCGTTGAAGGCCTTCTCCAGGCCGTCGGCGCTCACGCCGGCGCCGGTGAGGATGGTCTGGGCCTCGCCGGGCACGGAGGCGAGGGCGATGAGCAGGTGCTCGGTGCTCACGTACTGGTCGCCCATCCGATCGGCGCGGTTCTCGGCGTCGGCCATGACGCGCGCGAACGAGCCCGACAGCTGGGGCTGCGAGACGGACGAGCCGCTCGTGCTGGGGAGCCTCTTGACGGCGCGCTGGGCCTCGGCGTCGATGCGCGCCGGGTCGGCGCCGACGCCGGTCAGCAGCGGGCCGACGGAGTTCTCGGGCACCATGAGCATGGCATGCAGCAGGTGCACCGGCTCGGCGGTGGGGTTGCCCTCGGTGAGGGCCAGCCGCACGGCGGTGGTGACCGCGTCGCGGCTCATGGTGGTCAGTTTCTCGGTGTCCATGAGTCCTTCTTCCAGGGGCATTGACTGAGTTGAGTCTACCTCACTCAACCTTCGCCGGGGGTGTTCTATTCCTTCCGAGGCGTCCGATTCCACGGGATCGGGCGTCCCCTCCTCGCACGTGGGATGATGTGACCCGCTGGCACCGCGACGACCTCGCCTGCCGCGTCCCCTCCTCGCGCGTGGGATGCGCGTGGGATGATGGCGCAGTCCGTTCCCGGCTCCTCGACCCCTGGAGGCTCATCAATGGTGCAGCCCGGCACGGCCCCCGGGACGCCCCCGGCCAGCGGGCCGGCGCGTCTTCGTCTGCTCGACGAGCCGCCCTCCTGCGACGGGAGCCCGCTCACCGGGCGCGCTGCGGCGCTCGTCCACGCCCTCGCCCTGGCCGAGGGCTCCCCCGTGGGCCAGGACGAGCTCGTCGAGGAGCTGTGGCCCGACGTCCCGCCCGGACACCCGCACCAGTCGCTGCAGACCGTCGTCTCGCGCGCCAGGGCCCTGCTCGGCACCGACGCGGTGGCACGACGCGGCGCGGGCTACGCGCTCGCCCTGGCCCCGGACGACGTCGACCAGGCCCGTCTGCTGTCGCGGGCCGGGCGGGCCGTCGCCGCGCTCGAGGCGCGGGACCCGGCGGCCGCGGTGGCGCTCACACGAGCCCTGCCCGCGGTCCCCGACGGCGGGGACGACATCGGCTCGCCGCGCGGGGCCGTGCTCGC
>ERZ773075.1612-NODE-1612-length-10828-cov-124.643_pt1 | contig 10828 bp, 6 predicted proteins | sample MGYA00580614_ERZ773075 | MGnify/ENA primary metagenome ERZ773075 (study PRJEB29015, sample SAMEA2738021) | human oral metagenome | biome: human oral; feature: human-associated habitat; material: dental | place: China | collected 2043 ... | reverse complement strand
GTGCTCGGCGCCAACGCGGCCGGTTTCACCCGCGTTGCCGACGTCATGATCGCCCACGGAATCGTCTGATACCCGGTCGATCCGGTCCTGCGCCCATAGCGACGGCGTCCGTCGCCTCCGAGAACGAGGCGGCGGACGCCGTCGTTGTTGGGGGAACAGGGAAGGGACGGTTCCGGCCACCGACGGATCCGGGTAGTCCTGGTCTTGTGAAAAAGACTGCGCAAAGACGGCAGGAAGCATACGGTTGGGCGTGACCCCTCCCCACCGTTGTCCCCGTATGACTGCCCCGACCACGATCCCAGCGCCTGACAGAGACTGCCTTAAGGATTGACATGCGACTGCTTCCCGCCCACGCCACCCGGGCCGGCGCTGCCCTGACCGCGCTCGCCCTGGTCGCCCTCGGCCCGCTCACTCTCCCCCCGACGGCCGGCGCCGCCGAACCAGCGCCACCCGCCGCTGCCCCGGCCGCCGGCGCCGCTTCTGCCACGACCATTGATCTGCTGGGCATCACCGACCTGCACGGCCACATCTCCCGCACCACCCAGACGGACCGTGACACCGGCCAGACCTCCGTCGAGGACCCCGGCGCCGTCACCCTGGCCTGCGAGGTCTCCGCCGCCCGCGCCTCCAACCCCAACACCCTGTTCGTCTCCGCCGGCGACTCCGTGGGCGGCTCGGCCTACGTCTCCTCCATCCTCCAGGACCGCCCCACCACCGAGGTCCTCAACGCCATGGGCCTGGACGCCTCCGCTCTGGGCAACCACGAGCTCGACCAGGGCCTGACCGACCTGGAGGACCGCATCCTGCCCGCCTCCGACTTCCCGATCCTGGCCGCCAACGTCTCCGGCTCGGCGCCCCTGGCCGCCGAGGGCAACGGGCGGGGTGCCTTCATCAAGGAGGTCGACGGCGTGCGCGTCGGCTTCGTCGGTGTCGTCACCGACGAGCTGCCCACTCTCGTGTCGCCCTCGGCCCTGTCCACTCTCACCCTGAGCCCCGCGGTCGCCTCCGCCAACGCCCGCGCCGCCGAGCTCAAGGACGGCGACCCCGCCAACGGCGAAGCCGACGTCGTCGTCGTTCTCAGTCACGAGGACGCCGCCACCACCGCCACCGGCTTCGGCGGGAGCGTCGACGCCGTGTTCTCCGGACACACCCATGTGCCCTTCGCCCAGACCGTCACCGGCGCTGAGGGCAACCAGATCGCCGTCGTCCAGGCCGACCACTACGGCTGGGCGCTGGGCCGCATCCGCCTCAGCTACGACCCCGCCAGTCGGAAGACTTCAGTGGTCAGCGCTGACAACGAGGACCTGCGCAGCTCGAGCTGCACCACCGACGCCTACGGCGTCGCCGGGATCGTGGCCCAGGCGGAGAAGGACTCAGCCGCCGAGGGCGGCAAGCCGCTGGCCAAGATCGGGTCGGACTTCCTGCGCGGCTCGGACGGCTCCGGCCCCGGCGCCAACCGCGGCACCGAGTCCACCGCCTCCGACCTCATCGCCGAGTCCTTCCGCAGCTGGCTCGCCACCGACATCCAGCCGACCGGCTCCACCCGCTACGTGGGCATCATGAACGCCGGCGGTGTGCGCGCCGACTTTCTTCACGCCGCCTCCGGTGCCGAGGGTGATGGCGTCCTGACCTCCGGCGAGGCCTACACGGTCCAGCCCTTCGGCAACGAGATGGCTTACACGATCCTCACTGGAGCGGACCTCAAGACCCTCCTGTCCCAGCAGTGGCAGCCCGGCTCCAGCCGGCCGGTGCTCACGTTGGGGCTGTCCAGCAACGTCGACGTCCTCACTGAGGCGAGCACCCCGGGCGGCTCCGCTGCTCCCGCGATCCGCGAGATCCGGGTCGACGGCGAGCCGCTGGCCGACGGCGACACGCTCGTCGTCGCCTCCAACTCCTTCCTGCTGACCGGGGGCGACGGCTACACGGTCCTCAAGGACAAGCCGTCGACCAACACCGGCGTCCTCGACCGCGACGTCACCTCCGCCTACCTGGCCTCCTTCGGCGACCAACCCGTCAAGGCCGGTTACTCCAAGCGGCAGGTCGCGATGAGCGCGGCGCCCTCGGCCGCAGGCGCCGGGGCGGTCACGGTGACCATGGACTCCCTGGCCTACACCAACGCCTCCGAGCAGGCCGCCGGCGCCCACCGCGTGCGCGTGAGCGCCGGGAGCACGGAGATCCTCAGCCGGGACATCGACCTGACCGTCGACCCCACCGGTCCGACCACCGGCAAGGCCGTCTTCGACCTCGCGGTTCCGGCCGACGCCCCCACCCGAACCTGCCGCACGATTCAGGCCGCCACCTGCCGGTGGGTCGCCGTTGAGACCGTCGACTCCGCGGGCGCGGTCCTCAACAGCTTCTCGGTCGAGGTCGCCGTCGACACAGGCGACGGCGATGACAACGCGCCCGGCCCGCAGGCCGGTGGCGGAGCCGAGCCCTCCGCGGCTGCGCAGCCCCAACCCGTCGGCACGACCGGCACCGGTGCTCCGGCTGCGGCCCGGGTGCCCGATCGGGCATCCGGGCGGGCGAGCGGCCCCCTGGCCCGTACCGGCGCCTCGCTCAACGCGGGATCGCTCGCGCTCTCCCTGCTCGCCGTCGGCGGCTACCTGATCCTGCGCCGGCAACTTCAGGCCTGAGGGCGGAGTTCTCAGAGCAACCTATAAAATGTATTGTGAGTCACTCAGGGGTAGACGGGACTGTCTGAACGGACATATGCTTGTGTCCGTTCAAACATTATGGGTCTGGTTGATGCCCGAACAGGCATTTCCGGCCAACGACACCGACGTCAGGGGTGAACATGCGCATCGAGGACAGGCACCGCCAGATCGTTGAGCAGGTGCGCGGCGCTGGGCGCGTCCTGGTCGCCGAGCTCGCCGAGCACTTCGACGTCACCCCCGAGACGATCCGCCGCGACCTGGCCGCACTGGACCGCAACGGCTCCCTGCGCAAGGTCCACGGCGGCGCCATCCCCGCCCCCGCCCTGCCGGAGACCGGCGTGACCCAGCGCGAACAGGTCAACATCTGCGCCAAACAGGCCATCGCCCGCGCCGCCCTGGAACGGCTGGACCCGGAGCCCGGCACCACCCTCCTGGTCGACGCCGGCACCACCACCGGTGCCGCCGCCCGCCTCCTGCCCGCCGAGGGCGACCTGACCATCATCACCAACTCCGTCCTGACCGCCGCCTCCCTGACCGCCGCCGGACATACCCGGGTGCGGATCCTGGGCGGCCAACTGCGCGGTCTCACCCAGGCCGCCGTCGGCCCCGAGGCCGTCGAGGCCCTCTCCACCCTGCGTGTCGACGTCGCCCTCCTGGGCGCCAACGGCGTCAGCGCCGCCCACGGGCTGTCCACGCCCGACCCCGACGAGGCCACCGTCAAACGCGCCATGGTGCGCAGCGCCCGCCAGGTGGTGGCCCTGGTCGACTCCACCAAGATCGGCCAGGAGCACCTGGTCTCCTTCGCCTCCCTGGCCGACGTCGACCTCCTGGTCACCGACGTCGAGCTCCCGCCCGCACTGACCGAACAGCTCGCCACCACCGAAACAGAGGTCCTTGTCGCATGATCCTGACCCTCACACCCAACCCGTCCCTCGACCGCACCGTCTCCCTTGCCGGGCCCCTCCAGCGCGGCGCCGTCCAGCGCCTGACCGGCGTCGTCATGGAGCCCGGGGGCAAGGGCGTCAACGTCGCCCGTGTCCTGTCCAACTCCGGGCGCGCCGCCACCGCCGTCCTGCCCGCCGCCGAGTACGACCCCATTCTCACCGCACTCGACGCCCTCGAGCTGCCCGGGCTCACCGTTCACCCGGTGCCGGTGGCCGGCGCCGCCCGCATCAACACCGCCGTCACCGAGCCCGATGGCACCACCACCAAGCTCAACGAGCTGGGGGCGGGCCTGAGCGAGCAGGAGATCGACGCCGTCGAGCACGCCCTGCTGGAGACCCTGGCGACCACGCCGCTGCCAGCCGGAACCACTCCCCACCACTGGGCGGTCCTGTCCGGCTCCCTGCCGCCGGGCGTGCCGACCGACTGGTACGCGCGCCTGGTCAAGCTGCTGCGCGAGGCCGCCCCAGGGCTGTGCATCGCCGTCGACACCTCCGACGAGCCCCTGGCCGCCCTGGCCGCCGAGCTGCCCGACTCGGCCCCCGACCTCATCAAGCCCAACGGTGAGGAGCTCGGCCAGCTCGCAGGCCTGCCCGCTGAGCGCGCCATGGCCCTGGAGGAGGGCGCCGTCGAGGGGAGTTATGGCCCCGTCGTCGACGCTGCCCGTCTCCTGGTGGGCCTGGGGATCGGCGCCGTCATGGTGACCCTCGGGCCCGCCGGCGCCGTCCTCGTGACCGCCGACGGCGCCTGGCACGCCACCGCCCCCGAGGTCCCGGTGGTCTCCACCGTGGGGGCCGGGGACTCCTCGGTGGCCGGCTACATCCTGGCCGACGTCAACGGCGGCGACGAGGCCGAGCGCCTGAGCACCGCCATGGCCTACGGATCGGCCGCCGCCTCCCTGCCCGGCACCACCCTGCCCACCCCCGCCGACCTGCCCGCGCAGGCGGCCGTCGTCACCCGGCTCTCCTGACCCGGAGGCACAGAGGTGCTGGGGCCGCTGGCACCGCCGTGGCCCACCGCCGCCTCCTGCCGTTGACCGTCATCCACGCCACCAACACCCCGACCAGCCCGACCGTTCGCAACCTCCTCCAGTCCGCCACTTACTCACCCATCACACCTGACCGCTCCGACCACCTCTGACACACCGCCGCCGCCCATGGGGCGGCAGCACCTCGGACACCAAGGAAGACCATGACCGAGAACACCCCACTGATCATCCCCGAGCTGGTCGCGCTCGACGCCGACGCCGGCCCGGGCAAGGAAGACGTCATCGAGTTCCTGGCCGCCACCGTGGCCGGCGCCGGCCGGGCCTCCAGCCCCGACGGCCTGGCCGCCGACGCCAAGAAGCGCGAGTCCACCGCCCCCACCGGGATCCCCGGCGGCATCGCCATCCCGCACTGCCGCAGCCCCCACGTCCTGGCCCCCAGCCTCGGCTTCGCCCGCCTGGCGCAGCCGGTCGACTTCGGGGCCGCCGACGGGCAGGCCGCCGACCTCGTCTTCATGATCGCGGCCCCCGACGGCGCCGACGACTTCCACCTCCAGCTCCTGGCCAAGCTCGCCCGCGGCCTCATGCAGTCCGACTTCACCGACGCGCTGCGCCAGGCCGCCGACGCCGAGGAGATCGCCCGGATCGTCACCGGACAGGTCCAGCCCGAGCTGCTCGACGACGGGGGAGATGCTGAGGAGAGCCAGGCCGGTGCGGCGGAGTCGGCCGAGGACTCCAAGACCGCGGCGGCGCCCGCGGCGTCGTCGGCCCCCGCGGCGGGCGAGACCGTCATCGTGGGCGTCTCCTCCTGCCCCACCGGTATCGCCCACACCTTCATGGCCGCCGAGGCCCTGGAGCAGGCGGGCAAGGACCGCGGCATCACCGTGGCCATCGAGGGCCAGGGCTCGGGCAAGATCGACGCCCTCGATCCCGACCTCATCGAGCGGGCCACCGCCGTCATCTTCGCCCACGACCTGCCCGTCAAGGGACGCGAGCGCTTCGCCGGAAAGCCCGTCATCGACGTCGGCGTCAAGGCCGCCGTCAACGACGCAGGCTCCCTGGTGGACAAGGCGCTGGCCGCGGCCGACGACCCGAGCGCCGCCCGCGTGCCCGCCGGCAGCGAGTCCAGCGAGGAGAGCGAGGAGGGCTCCGAGCACTGGGCGCGGCGCCTCCAGCGCTCCGTCATGACCGGCGTGTCCTACATGATCCCCTTCGTGGCCGCCGGCGGTCTGCTCATCGCCCTGGGCTTCCTCCTGGCCGGGTACGACGTTGCCAACCTCTACGAGAAGATCTCCATCAGCGACTACTCCTTGTGGAACCTTCCCGGCAGCGAGTTCGTCCACGAGATCAAGAACTCGGCGGGCGACGTCGTCGCCACCGAGACGATCTCCGTCTCCCAGTCCGGGCTGTTGCTGTACATCGGGTGGTCACTGTTCCTGCTGGGGAAGGCGGCCATGACCTTCCTCGTCCCGGCGCTGGCCGGCTACATCTCCTTCGGCCTGGCCGGCCGGCCCGGTATCGCGCCCGGATTCGTCATGGGCGTCGTGGCGGTCGAGGTCGGCGCCGGGTTCATCGGCGGCCTGGTCGGCGGTATCCTCGCGGGCTACTTCGCCGCCTGGCTCGCGGGGCTCAATGTGCCGTCCTGGCTGCGAGGGCTCATGCCCGTGGTCATTATCCCGCTGGGCACCACGCTGGTGGTCGGCGCCCTCATGTACATGGTCCTCGGACTGCCCCTGGCCTCCCTCATGACCGCGCTTCAGAACGGACTGACCTCCATGTCCGAGGGCGGCTCGGCCGTGCTGCTCGGCATCATCCTCGGGCTCATGATGTGCTTCGACCTGGGCGGGCCGGTCAACAAAGCCGCCTACCTGTTCGGCACCGCGGGCCTGTCCGCCGCCAGCGCCACCAACACCGCCCCCTACGAGATCATGGCCACCGTCATGGCCACCGGCATGGTGCCGCCGCTGGCGATGTCCGCCGCGACCTTCCTGCGCTCGCGGCTGTTCACCAAGGCCGAGGTGGAGAACGGGCGCAGCGCCTGGCTGCTGGGGCTGTCCTTCATCTCCGAGGGCGCCATCCCCTTCGCCGCCGCCGACCCGCTGCGCGTCATCCCGGCCACCATGGCCGGCGGGGCGGTCACCGGAGCGATGACCATGGCCATGCACGTCGGATCGCGCGCCCCCCACGGCGGGGTGTTCGTCGCCTTCGCCATCACCAACTTCGCCGGCTTCCTCCTGGCGATCCTGGTCGGGGCGGCCGTGAGCACCGCGCTGGTCATCCTCCTCAAGGGCCTGGGACGTAACAAGAACGGCAGGAAGAGCGAGGACGGCGCCAAGGTGGAGCCCGCCGCAGCCGCCTGATCCGGCGATCCTCATCACCGCGTCGTGCGGGGCCCCACCAGGTGCGGGCCCCGCACGACGCGTGTGAGGAACGAAGAGACCGAGTCCGAAAGGTTCGGTGTCCTTCGGAGGGGACGGTTCACGCGGCTGGGGACGTATTTTCGCTCACGGGTGCGGTCCGCGTGTGCCGGGACAGGAAGCTCACCGCATGGTTCACCGTACGCCGATGGAAGTGCGGTCCACGCGTGCCGGGACAGGAATCCTGCACCCGCACGCGCAGAATGTCCCCGGCCGCAAAGAAATGTCCCCGATGTGCCAGGCTGGCCGTGCGGTGCCGTCGTCGAGACCGGTCAGGACCGGCCGACACAACTTCTCTGGGACGTCTTCACCGCGGATACGGGTGCTCGCCGCCCCCGATGAGATCTCACGCTCGCCCCCGGGGCGCTCCGGCATAGGCTTCGCACCATGGCTGCTAGACGACGCATCGACCCCGCCGCCGGCGCTCAGGCCCTGCGCCAGTGGGCCCAGGAGCGCGACGATTCCCAGGAGGGCCCGACCAATGGGGCTACGGGCGCATCCAGCGCCGCCAGTGCTGCCGACTCCGCCAGTCCCGCCAATCGGGCCGCCCGACGCCGGGTGACCGCCACCGCCGTGCGCTACACCCTCGAGGAGCTCGCCGCCTGCGCCCCCGGGCGCTCGGTCGAGGTACGGGTCCCGCCCTTCGGTGTCACCCAGGCGATCGCCGGGACCGTCCACCGTCGGGGGACCCCGCCCAGCGTCGTCGAGACCGACGCCCCCACCTGGCTGGCCCTGGCCACCGGCCGGCTGACCTGGCAGGACGCCCTGGCCGGCGGTGCCCTGCATGCCTCCGGCGAGCGCTGCGACTTATCCGCCTATCTGCCCGTGAGCCGGATCCCTGGCTGAACACCAACAATTTCTTCAAAATCGACGCGTATACGCGTCATCTGTGAAGAAAATGTCGGTGAGTAGGGGTGGCGCCGGTAGGTTCGCCTCATGAGTCGTACGCGCCTGAGCACCTATACCGCCCCGCCCGCCGAGGTCGCCCGCGCCCTGGACGCGCTCCGCGCGCAGTACGAGGCCCCCACCGCCTTCCCACCCGAGGTCCTCGCAGAGGCCGAGGCCGCCGCCACCGCCTGGGCGCAGGACGGACCCGCCCGTCTCCTGGCCGACGGCGCCCGCGATGCCCGAGCCCTCGATCTGGTCACCATCGACCCGCCCGGCTCCATGGACCTCGATCAGGCGGTACTCCTGGAGCGCCTGCCCGCGCAGACCGACCACGCCGGCGCGCCGACCAGGGACGCGCCCGGGCCTGCGGCCGCCTACCGCGTCCACTACGCGATCGCCTCACTGGCCACCTTCGTCACCCCCGGCGGCGCCCTGGACGCCGAGCTGCGCCGCCGCGGCGAGACCATCTACGCCCCCGACGCCGCCACGCCCCTGCACCCCGAGGTCCTCTCCCACGGCGCCGCCTCCCTCCTGGAGGACGTGGATCGCCCGGCCTGCCTGTGGACCATCGACCTCGACGCCCGCGGCGAGGTCGTCTCCGCCCGCGTCGAGCGCGCTCTTGTGCGCTCGCGGGCCCGCCTCACCTACGGTCAGGTCCAGGCCGCCATCGACGGCGAGGGCACCCTGCCGTCGTCGGCTCCCACCGACCTGCCCGGGCTCCTGGCCGAGATCGGCCGCCTGCGTCTGGAACGCGAGGTCGCCCGCGGCGGCATCAGCATGACGACGCCCGAGCAGGTCGTCGAGGTGACCGAGGCGGCCGAGTCGGTGGGGGACTCGGAGTCCGCCGAGGTTCCTGGCCCGGTCGGTTATCGGCTCGCCTACCGAGTCAGTGAGCCCGCCGAGCAGTACAACGCCCAGATCTCACTGCTCACCGGTATGTGCGCTGCCCGGATCATGGTCGAGTGCGGTGTCGGCATCCTGCGTACCCTGCCGCCGGCGCGCCCCGAGGACTACGCCCGTCTGCGGCGCGTAGCCGCGGCACTGGGCATCGACTGGCCGGCTGCGCAGCCCTACCCCGAGCTCGTGCGCGACCTGGACCACGCCGTGCCCGCCCATGCCGCCTTCATGGATCAGGCCATGTCCCTCTTCCGCGGGTCGGGATACCTCGCCTTCGGCGTGGGCGGCGTCGGTGTTCCGGCCGACGACGAGGCCTCCGACACCGAGGAGGCCGTCCACTCGGCGATCGCCGCCCGCTACGCCCACGTCACCGCGCCGCTGCGCCGCCTCGTGGACCGCTACGGCGAGGAGGTCTGCATCGCCGCCTGCGCCCAGGCGCCCGTGCCCGAGTGGGTGCTCCAGGCCCTGCCCGACCTGCCCGGCGTCATGGAGCAGACCGGCAAACGCGCCCGAGCCATCGGCCGTGGCGCCCTGAATGCCCTGGAGGCCCTGGTTCTGCGCGAACACGAGGGCGAGGCCTTCGACGGCGTCATCACCTCCGAGCACAACGGACGCGGCGAACTCGTCCTGGCCGAGCCCGCCGTCGTCACCGAGGTCCGGGCCGGCAAGGGTGCCTCCGACGGCGGCCTCCCGGTGGGTGAACGGGTACAGGTCCGCCTCCTGTCCGCCGACCCCGCCGCCGGCATCCGCTTCCAACTTCTTCCGGCGAGCTGACCCCTGGTGGGGCCGGGGTCGGGTGAGGAGGCATGAGGGCAGGGCAATTCCGGGAACCTTCAGAATTCGATTGCTGTGTGCGTCGACATTCTCCAAGATCCCGGAGTCACGCAGCTGGGGCCGCGTACCGCAGGCCCCCGCCAGTGACCGCTGATGGGCAGGACCCCTCCGGTCGTGACAGACTGGGCGCGTGCGCACCGGTGAGAACCCCTCGCAGACCGCCTTCGACCATCCGAAGACTGCCCCCGGCCTGACGGTCCTGCCCGATGACCACTCCGACGAGCTCGAGTCCTCCCCACGTGAGGAGTGCGGCGTCTTCGGTGTGTGGGCCCCCGGTGAGGACGTCTCCCGCCTGAGCTACTTCGGCCTGTACGCCCTCCAGCACCGCGGCCAGGAGTCGGCCGGCATCGCCACCTCCAACGGCTCCCAGATCCTCGTCTACAAGGATCTCGGCCTGGTCTCCCAGGTCTTCGATGACCAGGCCCTGTCCAATCTCACCGGTCACATGGCCGTGGGTCACGTCCGCTACGCCACCCAGGGCGCCACCACCTGGGAGAACGCCCAGCCGATGCTCGGCCCGGCGGCCGGCTCCACCCTCGCCCTGGCCCACAACGGCAACCTCACCAACACCCGCGAGCTCATGGACGCCGTGCACTCCACCTCCGGGGAGGACCTCAGCGGCGAGCTGGGCCGCGGCTCCTCCACGGACACCGCGGTCCTGGCCGCCCTGCTCAACCTCGTCTCCGAGCACGGCGCCCTGGAGGGCTGGGACTCGGCCGCCGACATCCTCACCTCCGGCATCACCGACGACGCCGAGCTCGACGCCGCCTACCGCGCACCGGCCCCCTTGAGCGTCCATCAGGCCGCCCGCCGGGTCCTGCCCATGCTGCGCGGCGCCTTCTCCCTGGTCTTCATGGATGAGGGCACGCTTTACGCCGCCCGTGACCCGCACGGGGTGCGGCCCCTGGTGCTCGGGCGCCTGGGCAACGGCTGGGCAGTGGCCTCCGAGACCGCCGCCCTGGACATCGTCGGCGCCACCTTCGTGCGGGAGGTCGAGCCCGGTGAGCTCATCGAGATCGACGAGGACGGTGTGCGCTCCTCGCGCTTCGCCACCGCCCGCCGGGCCGGATGCGTCTTCGAGTACGTCTACCTGGCCCGCCCCGACACCCGCATCGCCGGGCGCAGCGTCATCGCCTCGCGCAACGAGATGGGCGCCGCCCTGGCCCGCGAGCACCCGGTGGAGGCCGACCTCGTCATCGCCACGCCCGAGT
>ERZ773075.1611-NODE-1611-length-10833-cov-3.05892_pt1 | contig 10833 bp, 10 predicted proteins | sample MGYA00580614_ERZ773075 | MGnify/ENA primary metagenome ERZ773075 (study PRJEB29015, sample SAMEA2738021) | human oral metagenome | biome: human oral; feature: human-associated habitat; material: dental | place: China | collected 2043 ... | reverse complement strand
TGTTTTTACAAAAATGAATCGCACGCTGCCTATTGTTCTCGGTTCGAGTTCCGTTTTCCGCCAAGAGCAGTTGAAAAAGCTGGGGCTGTCGTTTCAGACAGCCTCTCCCGATTTCGACGAAACGCCTCTGCCGGACGAAGCGGCAGCCGACACCGCCCTGCGTCTTGCCGTCGGCAAAGCACGCTCGCTGGCGGAGCGTTTTCCTGCCGCGCTGATTATCGGTGCCGACCAAGTCGCCTTCTGCGGCGGCCGGCAGCTCGGCAAACCGATGAACGTCGCAAACGCGCAACAGATGCTGTCGGAGCTGAGCGGAAAACAGATTGAGTTTTACAGTGCGGTCTGCCTGCTCAACACGCTTTCAGACGGCCTTAGGCATCATGTAGACAAAACCATTGTCACCATGCGGGAACTGTCTGCCGGACAAATCGCCCGCTACCTGAAACGCGAGCCCGATGCCGTTTATTGCGCGGGCGCGGCCAAAAGCGAAGGCTTGGGCGCCGCCCTGCTGCAAAAGGTCGAAAGCAGCGATCCGAACGCCCTGATCGGCCTACCCCTCTTCCGCCTGATCGATTTTCTCCAAGCGGAAGGCGTCGATATTCTCTGAGGCAGTCTGAAAACACTCCGCCAACCATTTCCGACCGAAAACATGTCTACGCTCTATCTGATTCCCACCCCGCTGGGCACGCCCGACACGCCCTGTCTGCTGCCGCACGAACAAGCCGCCATTACCAGCCTGACCGATTTTGTCGTGGAAGCGGAAAAAACCGCACGCGCGCACCTGAAACATCTCGGCATCATCACCCCTGTCCGCGATTTGAATCTGCAAACCTTAAACGGACATACCGACCGCCAAACCCTTCCAGACCTTCTGCAGCCTTTACGGGAAGGACGCAGCATGGGCCTGCTCAGCGAAGCCGGATGCCCTGCCGTTGCCGACCCGGGCGCCGATTTGGTCGCACTGGCGCACAAGCAGGGTTTTACCGTGCAGCCGCTGGTCGGCCCGTCCAGCATTATGCTGGCGCTGATGGCATCGGGCGCAAACGGCCAGAATTTCGCGTTCAAAGGTTATCTACCCTCTGAAAAAAACGAGCGCATTGCAGCGCTGAAAACTTTGGAACGGCATTCGCGCACGCACAATGAAACAGCGCTGTTTATCGAAACGCCTTATCGGAATGACGCCCTGTTGGCCGACGCCGTCTCCTCGCTACACCCCGATACCCGGCTGTGCATCGCCTGCGACCTGACGCTGCCCACCCAGCTGATTGCCAGTCGGCAGGTTTCAGAATGGCGCCTAGTCGACGCTTTACCGAATCTGAAAAAACGCCCGACAATTTTCGTCTTGCAGGCATGACGCCCTTGCCAAAACAGAAGTATCTCTCTATAATACGCGCTTCTTTACGGAATGTAGCGCAGCCCGGTAGCGCACTTCGTTCGGGACGAAGGGGTCGGAGGTTCGAATCCTCTCATTCCGACCATTTTAAAAAGTAGCCTGTTTCGGCTGCTTTTTTCTTTCCCTGATGGATTCGTTCATATTGTTTTCAGACGGCCTAAGCTGTGTTAAGGCCGTCTGAAAACCGTTTAACGGCCGACAGCCGCCTTCATGTTGCCGATGAATTTGTCAAACAACGGCGCAACATCGTGCGGCCCGGGACTTGCCTCCGGATGCCCCTGAAAGCTGAACACCGGCCGACCGACCAATTCAATGCCCTGCAACGAACCGTCAAACAGCGAACGATGGGTAATTTTAACACCCTCAGGCAGAGTGTCCGCATCCACCTCGAATCCGTGGTTTTGACTGGTAATCATCACTTTGCCGCTGTCCAAATCCTGAACGGGATGATTGCCGCCGTGATGGCCAAAAGGCATCTTTTTCGTTTTTCCGCCCAAAGCCAAACCCAACAACTGATGGCCGAGGCAAATACCGAAAACAGGCTTGCCGCTGTCCAAAAGCTCTTTCACTGCTGAAACTGCGTAGTCGCACATTTCAGGATCGCCGGGGCCGTTTGATAAAAACACGCCATCCGGATTCATGGCCAAGACTTCTTTTGCCGACGTTTGCGCAGGCACAACCGTCAGCCTGCATCCGCGCGCGGCAAGCATTCTCAGAATATTGGTTTTGACACCGTAGTCGTAGGCGACAACATGATAAGGCTGCTCCTGCGGCGTTACAAAACCTTTACCAAGCACCCATTCTCCTTCCGTCCACTCATACGGTTCGCGACAGCTCACTTCCTTGGCCAAGTCTTTCCCTACCATACTGCCGAATGCGGCAATCAACTCTCCGGCACAAGTTTCGTCAGCCTGATCGCCCGTCAAGATGGCTCCGGCCTGTGCGCCTTTGTCACGCAGAATGCGGGTCAGCCTGCGCGTGTCGATATCTGCAATCGCCACCGTTTTATTACGCACCAAAAATTCTCGCAAACTTTCTGTTGAGCGGAAGTTGCTGTCCAATAAAGGCAAATCCCGAATAATCAAACCGGAGGCGCATACAGTTTTACATTCGACATCTTCAGTATTGATGCCCGTATTGCCGACATGGGGATAGGTCAACGTGACAATTTGTTTGCAGTATGAAGGGTCGGTCAGGATTTCCTGATATCCGGTCATGGATGTATTGAACACAACCTCGCCAGACGCATTACCCTGGTAACCGACAGACCGTCCGTGAAATACGCTGCCGTCGGCAAGAACAAGAAGAGCGGGAATAGTCATTCTAAAAAATCCTAATAATTTCAATCTTCGCGAAAAAGCACGCATATGCCGTATATTATGAGACATATTGCGTGCCTAATCAGATATCCAACCAAGCTAAACCGAGGGCGCAAATTGTAAACGAACGCACTACTCAAATTCAAGCAAAGCTAAACACACATATTATTTCAATCAGCTACCAAGCTTCATGCAAGCGAAATCAAATAATGTCGGCAATATGTTTCGCCGCACGCTTGGCATCCAGCAAAATCAATCCGAGCTTACCGCTTTCGTTGGCAATTAAAGCCAATACGGCATCGGGGCCGGCTTGGTTTAAGAGAATATAGCCGTTTTTGCCTTTAACCATGACCTGATCCAAATCACCGCAATTGAGCTCATTGGCAGCGTGACTTCCCAAAGCCAGCAAGGTTGCCGACATCGCACCGACACGATCCGGATCCAAACCTTGCGGAATCAAAGTCGCAATCGGCAGGCCGTCACTGGAAATTACGGCAGAAGCAGTAATATCCGCAGAAGTTGCATTCAAATCGCTCAATACCGAAATCAAAAGTTGTTCACGCATATCTTGTAATCCAATTAATTTGTATCTTTATATAGGATGCCGATGTTTCAGCATCAAGAATTTACCCGTAATACCAAAAATATTTCTGTTTATCGTATTGAAAATGCAAACGATATTTAAGCATATCTATTACATAACACTTTAATTAAGGAAACAAATGCTTCCTTATTCAAATCGGGCATACCTGCAACTACCAAGACCAGTTTCACTTTCCCTGCATACAAAGGGAAAAAAGTTAATTCAGTTTGTCCCGAAGGATCGCAAATACCCCATGCATTATGGTGGATATTGAGATTATTTTTTACCAGAAGTTGGTGCTTTTCACCCAAAGCGGCAACCTCGCTGGACATCAAACCAACTTCTTCCGCAGTTTCATGATGAAAGCCCGCATTGGCAAAATACAGGCCGTTTGCATCTGCCAACAAAGCTTTACCAACACTTGACAATTGAGCCAGCAATTCGGGAAGCTGATCATCCGTCATACTAAATTCTTGATATACCGGCTGTTCATCTCCATACAAAAACTCAAGTCTTTGCAAACGGTAAAGCAAATTCAGCGCAGAATCGGCATCATCAGTTTCAGCCCATGCCAAAAGATTATCAGTGCTGGCAGTTTCATTGCCGGAGGCACGCAACAAACCATGCAGCAAAGTTCTACTTGCACTCGGTACGTTACTCGAAACAGCATAATAGGCACCAGCAGGTGTTACGCGCGGATATAAATTTGATTGTAAAGAAAGTGTAGAATCCATTTTATGCCTCTAAACCCGGATCAATTGAAAACAACATTGCACTGACCAACTGCTTCACATCTTCTTCTTCGCGTGCATCTACTTCAAACACCGGCACATTAAAATTATGCTGAGCCAAATATTTTTGATAAACGTCAATTCCGGGCAAAGAGCGGACGTCCATCTTGGTAATCCCCACCACCAAAGGGGCAGTTTTCAGCAAGTCTTTAAACGCATCAAGAAAAAAAGTTAAGTCTTTTAAGGGATTGGCGCGCGTATTATCCAACAGCAAAATTAACCCCATGCTGCCTTTACTGAGGATTTCCCACATAAAATTGAAACGCTCCTGACCAGGTGTACCATACAGATGGACTTTTACATCCTCATCCAAACGGATGACGCCATAATCCATTGCCACGGTAGTATGACCTTTACGCACAAGTGTCATATCTGAAGCACGGGCATCCGTTTTAACCGGAGGATCATCCGACAAAGCCGCAATTGCAGTTGTTTTTCCCACTCCAACAGGACCGGTAAAAATAATTTTATTCTCTTTCATTCTATTAAATCCTTATTTACCGCCAGACAATTTGCGCATCAAACGCTGCAATAAACCACGGGGCTGATTTTGCGAAGGAGTAACCGCACTCAACGCATCTTTAGACATCTTATTGTCGGGAACATGTGTACTCACATTCATCGTACCAGATGCCAATTCTTTATTACCTTGATCCGAGAATTCATTATCCGTTGCCAAGTAGCCAGTAACGTAGGTAGCAGCAAGATAATTGAGAATATCAGCCATATCTAACGGCATAACTTTATAAAGAATATTCAAGTTCACTGATGTTTTAGTTAAGAAAGCCGACAACCGCATAGACTCGGAAACCGGAGCCAAACGTGTCAAATTTGGCCACCTTTTCAAAGTGAATACCGTTTGCGGGGTCATAGGGAATACCAACCTGCCCTGAGCAGTCCAAATAGCCATCTGCCACAGACAGGACATAATGGTCACTTTAGCCTTCTCTTTCCACTGAGGATTGTCAGGAACGGATTTGCATACTACGGCCAAATGGTCATCCCGACACATTTTTTCCAATTCTTCAGCACCAACAGTGAGCAAAACACGTTGGATACTTGGGAATACAATCAAAACCGGCTTGCCGTCCACTAGAACGGCGGTATCTTGTTGACGCTCGCTGGATGCCCTTAGCGCGCCGAGCAGTCCTCTCTGCGGGTTAAAACGACGGATGGTTGTTTTTCTGTTTTGTACATTTGCATTAGCTGTGGCAGACCGTACTCCTGCATCAGGCTTAACCTGTTTGGCCTCAACAATATTTCCCCCTTGAGCCAAACTTCTCAAAATGGGAAACAGCGTATCAAACTTTACCGGCTTGGGCAGATACGGAGCAGTAACGACAGGCTCATGGGCAGAGAAGACAACTACAGGAACGTCTTGATAATTCTTTTTGGCCTCATGCCATGCCAACATCCCCTTGCTGCCATCAACATCTACCAAAACCATATCAGGCTTGTGAGTCGAACCTTGATCGACAATTTCGTAATTAGTGGTGTTATGCATTTTAAATGCCATTTTAAACACGGCATTCTGTTGCTCACCCATTTCCTGCAGCATCACCCGTACTGTCTTTACTTTCGGTATTAAATTATCCATTATTCAGTACTCTTATTTATTGGAATTGCGATGAATACGTTGTTGCAACTGACTGATCGCCAAAACAACCTCTTCCGGCAAATTAGCCTCTTTTTCCCTTAGCAACCTTAAGAACTGTTCCAGCTTAGCCCAATCCTCGGAACGTTCGTACAGATCAAACAGCATGATGTACAACTGGGACTCTTGAGGATATTTTAAGACGGCCTGTTCCAATGTTCCGATGGCCTGATCCAACTGACCATACATCAACAGAGACTCAACTTCCTTCAAAGCCAATTCGGCAGGAGAGGTGCTTTCATTCAGAATCGAATCGTTACGCTGAACCAATTCGCGGTATTTGACTTTTGACTGACGAGCACTGCCTTGAAGATAACCCTGGCGCAGACCGATTTCACGAACCTGCTGCTCACTGGGAGACTGTTCCAAATTATCAAAGACTTCATGCTGTCCCAAGCTGTACCCCCAGCCTAACATCCGCTCTTTGACCTGACGTCCGTTAGAGCCCAATGAGTAGTACAGCTTCCAAAGGTGTTTGGCAAACTCATTGACATCAGCATGCTGATAGTCAAGTTTCAATGCATCAATAATCAGACCGGCAGGTTTTTCGGCTTTCTGAATAGCCTTATTATATTGGCGGAGTGCAGTTTCGTAATCCACTTGGTTTTTCAAAAGTTTGGCAGATTTCTCCGGCTTAACAAACCCGATTACCGCACTCATCTCCTCCTCCGTCATATCGCCAACTTCTGCTTTGCCGATAATCAGCGGACTGGGTTTGCTCAAACGTCTGAATTCCTGACCGCTCTGATTCACGGCCACTTCAACCGCCGGAACAGCAGACGCGCTATATGTATCGGAATCGGATGACTCCAAACCAGTCTGCTCGCCGATTTGGCGCGCTACTTCCTGCATACCCCAATTCAGCTTCGACTCGGCCAACACGCGCAAGCCCAAATGGTTCGGATCGATTGCCAACCCTGCCTTGACATATTCAGCTAATTTGTTTTGCGGCAGCACGGATGCATGGCGATCCAAGGTTGCCGACAACAAATCGACATTGCCGACATTCAGACAAAGACCAACCAATTCAACAACCAATTTTTCGGGCGCATCGCCTTTCAGATTATTCAGATAGCCCGCCAGTGAAACCGCGGCCTTGTCTTCATAGCCGAACTGCTTGTAAACCTGATATTCGGTCAGCGGATCAACTTCCTGCACAGACACGGATGCAGTCGACAAATCCGTATTTTCAGTATTGTCCCAATCCCAACTTTGCAGATCATCATCCGAAGCATCCGACTGAACCGTCCACTCTTCCGGCTCGGCCTGCTCTTCGGCCTGCACGGCAGGACGGGAGGCGGCATGCCTGCTTTTGGCTTTTGCCTGCACGGCCGATTGCGACTCCCTCCCCCTCTGTTTGAGCAGGACGATGACCAGCGCAACGACAGCGACAATCCCAAGTATAAGTATGTAATCCAAGAATATCTCCCAATATCTGGCGTATCCAACAAACGGGCAGTATTTTTAAATTTTCAAGACTGCGTAAAATTTGTTACAGATTCGTTAATCCCTTAGCCGTTTATAATAGCATGACTTACAAAAAACCAAACATTTATCCCAATGTTTTACCAAATTAAACACACCGCTTATCTCTCAAAACAACCGACAGACTCGACATGCGCGGTTTGGGAAAACAAATTCATCACACCTAGCGATTTGAATTTATAACCCTTTTCCACCAACACCGCCGCATCGCGCGCGAAGCTGGCCGGATTGCAGGAAATATACACCACCCTCGCGGGCATTTCAGACGGCCGCAGCGATTTTACCACTTCGTAAGCGCCCGCACGCGGCGGGTCGAGCAGCATTTTGTCGGCACCGCGCCAAAAACGGGACAGGCCGTCGGCACAAAACAGATCTGCCGTTTCAAACGACACATTGCCGCAGCCGTTCAGCGCCGCATTGCGCCGTGCGCGGTCAGTCAGCGCTGCCAAGCCTTCCACGCCCGTCACCTGTGCGCCGCTGCGTGCCAGCGGCAGCGTGAAATTGCCCAATCCGCAAAACAGATCGACCACCCGCTCGCCCCGCTGCAGCGACAGCATGTCCACCGCACGGCGCACCATCACATTGTTCAGTTCCGCGTTGACCTGTGTGAAACTGCCGACAGAAAACGGCATCTCCACGGCAAAATCGTCCAGCCAGTAGCTCAAACCGCCCTGCCCTTCATATAAAGGCTCTTCACGATTGCCCGTTTTCCAACTCAGCAGCCAGCCGCTGCTCAGCGCTTCCGACAATGCCCACAAAGCGCCGCGCTGCTTTTCAGACGGCCTCTTGTCCGTCAGCAGGCAAAGCGCCGTTTTGCCGCCGCCGACGGCAAATTCAATGCCACGCAACACACCCGCAAACGTTTGTAGCGCTTCCTTCAACAAGGGCAACGCTGCCGACAGGCGGCGCGGCAGCACCATACAGGAAGATATGTCGGCAACACGATTGCTCCTTTTTGCGCGGAAACCGATTTTCAGACGGCCTCTTTCATCCGTCTCCGCGCCGAAACGCCCGCGCTCGCGGTAATGCCACGGCAAACCGTATACCGGCGCCAGCATCTGCGTGGGGCTCACCCTGCCGATGCGTTCGCACTGCTCCTCAACCGCGCGCTGCTTCATCGCCACCTGCGCGGCAAACTCCACATGCTGCATCGAACAGCCGCCGCATTCGGCATAATGCGGACACGGCGGCGTGCGGCGGGATTCGGACGGACGGATCACCCGCACCGCCTCCGCTTCGTCGAAACGCTTCCCCGCGCGCGTCACCCGGCAGAGCACCCGTTCGCCCGGCAGCGCGTCGCTCACAAATACCGCCTTGCCGTCGCGGCGCACGATGCCGCGCCCCTCCGAGTCCCAACCCGACACATCCGCCTCAAACAAATCCGCTTGTGCAACCGCATCCTTTTTTACTGCCACTATTGCCATTTCGCCACGCCCGTTGCGCCCAAACGCACAAAAAGGCGGCATTTTCCCACAAATCGCCGGGGTTTGCGGTATGATGCCGCCCCTCATTATCCTCACTGAAAACAACATCATGAAAAAACTAGGATTCAGTCTGCTCGCACTTGCCGCCGCGCCGGCCTTCGCAAACACCCCCGTTCCCGACGTCGCCCCCGCCTCCTCCGGCCACCACGTCGTTATCAATATCCCCCAGCAGCGCCTCTTTCTCTACACTGACGGCAAACTGTCGAAAATCTACCCCGTCGCCGTCGGCAAAGCATTAACGCAAACCACCATCGGCGCACACAAAATCGGCGCCAAAGCCTACAACCCCACCTGGCACATCCCCAAATCCATCCAAAAAGAACTGAACAACGGCGTCACCTCCATTCCGCCCGGCCCGAAAAACCCGCTCGGCCCCGTCTTCGTCCGACTGGGCGACCCGAAACTCGGCCTCGGCATCCACGGCACCAACGCCCCCGCCAGCGTACCCGGCGTGCGCAGCCACGGATGCGTGCGCATGAAATCGCCCGACGCCCTGCAATTTGCCAAAACCGTCTCCTCCGGCTCGCCCGCCGACGTTATTTACCAAATGGCATCGCTGAACGTCGACGGCGCAGGCAATCTCTGGCTGGCCGCCTTCCGAGACCCCTATAACAAGAAAAACCTCGACACCGCCGCCCTGCGCAAAAGCATCGCCGCCTGGTCGAAAGCCAACGGCAAAAACGTGTCCGCCAAACAAATCGACGCCGTGCTGAAAAACCGCACCGGCGCGCCCAGCTGCCTCACCTGCGGCGGCAAAGGCAAAATCAGCGGCAGCCTGCAATCGCTGGCCTGGCTCTCCGGCTCGGGCGCATTGAGCAAACCGAAAGCCGTCAAACCCACCGCACCCGCCGTCGACCAAACCCTGCCCGAAGGCAGCGAAATCGAAATCGACGCCGGCGACGACACCCTCAACACCGCCGCCCCCGTCCTGCCCGCCACACCCGTCAAACCGCGCGCCGCCGCGCCCGCCGCCTCCGCCGTACCCGACGAAAGCACAGACGGCAGCGACAACCTGTTCTGACCCGCCGCATCCCGTCAGGCCGTCTGAAAGCCCTGCCCCGCAACGGACGGCTTTTCAGACGGCCTCTTTACCGCCTCACGGAAACCCGCCATGCCCCGCCCCACCGTTCCCCCGCCCGCAGCCGTCTGTTTCAGCAGCCTCATCACCGTGCAGGTCGGCGACCTCAACTACGGCAAGCACCTCGCCAACGACGCCGTTTTGAAAATGGCACACGAAGTCCGCCTGCGCTGGCTCGCTTCCCTCGGCCTGAGTGAAACCGACATCGGCGGCTGCGGCCTCATCATGACCGCCACCGTCGTGCAATACCACAACCAGGCCTTCCACGGCGACGAACTGCGCGCCGACGTCGGCATCGCCGAAACCGCCGCCGCAGGCTTCCGTTTCGACACCGCCCTCATCCGCACGCGCGACGGACTGCCCGTTGCCGCCGCCCAATGCCACATGGCCGCCTTCGACTACGCCGCAGGCCGAGCCCGCCGCCTGCCGCCCGAGTTCCGCCAATGCCTCGCCGCCCTGCCCCGCGCGGACGGCACTGAGGCCGTCTGAAAACTCCGCGCCATGAAAAAAAGCAAACGCATCAAACCGTCCGTGTTTCTGCAACACGCAACCTTCTTTCCCGACATCCCGCCGCGCCAAGCCTGCCGCTTTGTCCGCCGCAAGGCCGACGAGCACTTCGGCGACGGTTTCGTCATGCACTCTTTCCGCCTGCCCGGCTGCCATGCCGCCTTTATCGTTGACGAACAGGCGGCACGCATCAACGCTGAACAAATCGAAATCCGCCGCCCGCAGAAAATCCGCAGCAAAACCCTGCGCGCCGTCCTCAGCCTGAAAAAGCTGGTGCGCGGCAAATACCGCAAAAGCATCGCCGCCCTCTACCGCGCCGACGGTAAAACCGTCGCCTTTCTGAGCAACGGTCTGAATCTCCACTACCACCGCAACGGTAAAAAACACCTGCTGTCGCTTATCATCGGCCCGCACGAAGCCTCGCGCGAGCTGGTTAGGAACACCATGCGGCCGCTGCCCTTGAAACGGGCATTCGGCAAAAACGGCAAGGCCGTCTCAGACGGCCTTGCCGTTTCAGCCGGCCTCCCGTTTCAGACGGCCTC
>ERZ773075.1609-NODE-1609-length-10877-cov-2.75698_pt1 | contig 10877 bp, 8 predicted proteins | sample MGYA00580614_ERZ773075 | MGnify/ENA primary metagenome ERZ773075 (study PRJEB29015, sample SAMEA2738021) | human oral metagenome | biome: human oral; feature: human-associated habitat; material: dental | place: China | collected 2043 ... | reverse complement strand
AGAGCTCTGCCATAGCAATCAGCAACTCGAAAAACTCCACGAACAGGCCGAAAAGAACCCCGACCTGTGCACCTACAAATGGATGGTCCGCGCAGCCCTCCTCTACTCCGCAGCAAACGGCGGAGGCGGCTACGAAACCGCAGCCGGCAAGACCCCCTTCGCAGACCGCGTCCCGGCCGCCTTCACCTCTTTCTACGCCGTCTCCCCCGTCACCGACCTCATGGGAGTCATCGGCCTACACCGCATGATGCTTAACCTCGACATCATCTTCCTGGCCCTCACCCTCTGGTTCCGCTTCGCCCTCATCGCAGGCACCGGCAACTGGAAATCCCTAAACATCATCGTCGGAGACCACGCCATCATCGCCGCAAAAATCGTCGGCGTCGGCCTCATCCTCTCCGGCACCGCCCTCACCCAAAGCATCGGCTACGAAGCATTCGAGAAGGCACTACCCGGAATCCCCCTCTTTATCCGAAGCATCCTCCTCGCAGCCATCACGCTCCTGGGAGGCATCGTCTGCTACATCCTCTACTTCCGAGGCATCAAGAAACTCACCCAGAAGTCCGCACTCCTCGCCGCCGCCCAAACCAAAACCCTCGGCGGCCGCCTCCAAGCAGGCACCGTCAAAACCCTCAACGCCGGCGCAGCCGTAGCCGGCGCAGCCCTCACCGGCGGCGCCTCCGCAGCCCTCACCATGGCCGGAATGCAAGCCATCAAGAACGCCAAGAAGGACGAAAAAGAACAACTCGACCTCGAAAAGAAATTCACCCAAGGCCAAGTCCGCGGCAACGAACGACAGCGCTCGCGCGAAGCCAAGAAGCAGGAAGAAACCCGCCGTAACAACGCCCGACTCCTCATCCAGGACACCGAGCCCCGCTTCAACGAAGCACTCGATTCCACCCTCCACACCGGCCAAGAATACGCCGCCATCAACACCCGCGTTGGAGAAGCACAAACCCAACACACCACTAAGGCCGCAGCCCTGACCGGAACCATCAAACAGAAGAACACCGAAGCCCAGAACGCCGCCGCAGAGAAGAACACCATCAGCGAACAGAAGGCCGCCCATGACGCCAAGATGCGCGAGCGCGTCCACCTGCTCCTGGGTGCCCAGCAACTCTACACCGACGAGAACGGAGAACCCGTCCTCAACGACGTTGGAGAGCCCACCACCTACGCCGACAAGATCAGCGAAGCATCCAATGCGCTCGCGCAGGCTCAGCAGGATCAGGCTAAGGCGCAGGCTGAGTTGGAGAAGTACTTGTCGGAGCATGGGCATAGTGTTCTGCATGAGATGAACTATGACGAGAACGGAGAGCCGGTGGACATCACGATTACCGACCTGGCTACCGGGCAGGCTCGTAGTGCTGATCTTGCCGAGTATGACCACGATTTCTCCCGCAGTAATGTCTTCCCCACCAGCGAAGACTACACCGCCTACCAGGACCTCAAGTCCGCCTTGGACGCTGCTACCAGCAGTGCTCAGGAGGCTACGAGCGGCTATGAGAGCATCACGAGCAAGATGCGTGAATCTTCAGATCGCTTCAGTCAGGACATGTACACCACCTCGGTGCCGACTGAGGATATCGCCGGCAAGTACGAGTTGCCGGCCGAGGCTGTCGCCGAGCTGCGTGTGTCCTTCGAAGAGTCCGCGAGCTTGCGTGACCTCCATCAGGCCGCTATGTCTGCGGAGAATATTGCCCGCAGGGCAGCTCTTACCGCACAGAAGGACCTTGACCGCGCCAATAAGGCACACGCGCGGCAGATGAAGGACCTTACCACGGCTCTTCATCAGAAGGGGCAGGAGTTCAACGCTAACGCTGATCGGGCACGTACCCTTGCCTCCAGCATGGACAAGGCCTACAACGACGGCGGGCTGGAGAACGTCATGAAGAAGGTGAACGACAAAAACCCCTACACCATCATGACCAACAGCGGGGATATCAACCTCCGCGGCGACAACCTGCGTGAGGCTGCGGACAACGCCATCAACGAAGTCCGTAACCGGATCAACCTCAATACCCCTCCCACCCCCCGCCGCCTCGACCCCTAACCCCCTGAGAGGAAAACCCAGCAGGGCCCCAGATACATGATGTATCTGGGGCCCTGCTACTTCCGCCACCCTCACCGCCACCAACCCAAATACGCAACACGCCTCAGCCGCACCACAAAGGGGCAACCCATACCACACCTGAGCAAACACATATATACTAAAACTAAGACACAACCCATATTTTCAGAGGATCCCCAGAGGAATTAATGGCAAAAACGAAGCACTCGCTCGCCCTCAGCTGCGCATCAATCATGCTCCTTACCGGCTGCACCATCACCACAGGGTTCAGCAACATCGCCGGCGGCGGACAAAAGCAACACGCCTCAGCCCAAAAGAACGCCGCAGCGAACTGTATCAAGAAAGCCGGCACCTCCGGCGGAACCGGCAACCTCGGCGACCAGAACCACCTCACCGGCACCAGCGACAAGCTCTCCGGCGACCAGAACAAAGTCGCCCAAACCATCGTCTCCGTAGGCCAGAACCGAGGCCTGCCCGAAAAAGCCCAAGCCATCGCCGTCGCCACCGGCCTCGTCGAATCCGGCCTGACGAACATCAACTACGGCGACGACATGCACGGCGTCACCAACCCCGACGGCACCCCCACCTCCTCGCTAGGCGTCTTCCAGCAGCAGAAATGGTGGGGAACCGAAGAAGAACGCATGAACGTCTCCCGATCAGCCGAAATCTTCTACGAACACCTCGAAGGCATCGACTGGGAATCCATGAGCGAAGGCGCTGCCGCCCAAAGGGTCCAAGGCTCCGCATACCCTGGTAAATACGGCCAACGAATGAGCGAAGCCTACGACATCGTGCGCGCCGTATCCTCATCCTCCAACAACACAGAAAAACACGACAACAAGAAAGAAGACAGCAAAAAAGACGGAGGCAGCGTCTCCGCCCGCAAAGCCAACTGCAACACCGCCAACCACGGCACAGCCCAACACGTAGACACCAAAGGAGAAGACACCTACCCCGTCAAATTCACACCCACCGACGCCGAAAAATCAGCCTTCTTCCGAGACGAAGTAGACCCCTGGGGATCCTACAAAGGCCAATGCGTCTCCTACATCCTCTGGAAACTCAACGAAGCCCACGGCGCCACCCTCGACAAACCCATCAACAAAGCCTCCTTCGGTATGGGCGGCGACGCCAACGCCCGCAACTGGGACAACATCGACCGGAACTTCGCCACCGTCGATAAAAACCCCACTCCCGGCTCCATCGCCCAATTCGAACCAGGAGCCATGGACGGCATCGGAGAATATGGTCACGTCGCCTGGGTCGAAGAAGTAGACGAAGCCCAAGGCCGCGTCCGCATCTCCCAATACAACTGGGTCCCCCTCCAATACAACGAAATCTGGATCAACAAAGACTCCGTATCCAACTACATCCACGTCAAATAACGAAAGGAAACACCCATGACCACCCCAAACCCCCAAACCCCCAAAAAACCCACACCCAACCAGAAACTCATCCCCGCGCTCGCCATTGCCGCCGGAATCGTTGTCCTCATCATCGTCTACATGATCATCGCCCGGCCCGGAACACCCACGAGCGAACCAAGCCCTACCGGCAGCGTCATCTACAACCAGCCCACTAACCCCACACCCAGCGCGAGCGCCCCAGCCCCCACCAGTAGCGTTATCGGTGGGACTAACGTAAACGGCCAGCCGCTCTACAAGGCTCCTGCCGAGTCTGTTGCCAAGTTCTGCAAGGCCTGGGCGACCGCAGGTGAGGGGAAAGACGCCTTCATCAAGAACATTACCCCTTACGTTACTGATGAGGTCCTGGAAGGTCTGAAGTATACTGACCCGCGTAATCTCACGACGGACAATCCGGCACTGACCGATATTGTCATCAATCCCGTTGCTGGGACTGATCGGACCTACAACGCTTACTGCGTCTACAACCGGGAGTCCTACCCTCGGTATGGTGGAACCTTCACCAGCACCGACGGGTCTACCTGGGTGCTCTCCGAGCCCAATGATCCTGTGACTGACCCCCAGGTTCTTCCCGATAACCGCCCTACTCCTGAACGGACCAGCAGCTACAAGCTCAACTAACCCGCGCATAGGGAGAGCCCCCGAACGGACTACCCGTTCGGGGGCTCTCCCCTTTACTGGCTGGTAATGCTACCCGCGCTGCACGCTGAACAGCTCGACGCTACTGTCTTCGCTCACACGACGCACCCGAAAGCCAGCACCTCCACGCACTGCGTTCCGTGCCCGGAAGCGGGCCCACCAGAACCCGGCAGGGACACCATACAGCAGCAGGCCGGCTACCTTCACCACGTCACCGGCCGCGGCAAACCCCGAGTTTACCAGCGTGTCCCCTATCGGGAGCATGATCGTAAACACCAGCACCGGCAGCACAAATAGCCACAGGGTCAGCCGTCGCACCCAGCGTCCCCACGACACTACAGCTCGTGCTCCCTCGTACGCTACCCCAAAGGCCGCGCCTGCCACGTCCGGGCCAGCATTGGCGGCCATGATGCCCTCATGCCCTGCACCCTCCCCTGCAGCAGCCGCAGGTTCCAGGTCCGAGTTCGGCTTGACCGCCACGATACGCCGCGGCCGGGCAGCGAGCGCGGCATCATACTCGGCACGCTGCTGCTTATCGAGCAACACTCGGTACACCTCGTTTAAGAGCTGTGCCTGCTGTTCGGTGCCACCCATATCTGGGTGTGCTCGACGCATTGCCTGAGTGTATGCCTCTTTGATATCCGCGTCGGTGGCCGATACAGGTACCCCCAGCAGTTCGTAGTAGTTCGTGGCCATAAGCCTTATCCTCCAATCCAATGGGTGGGTATTTTTGTTCCCTTAGTTAGTACACATCATACCCCGAAACAAACAACAAAACCATAAAAACACGGCAACAAAATAAATAAACACCCACAAAAGAAAAGGGGTCCCGCAAAAACGAGACCCCCTCAACACACTACCTACACCCAATCACCCCCCATCCCAGACGAAAACTCCTCAACACCAACACCCCGAACCACACCAGAACCACCCACCGACAACTCACTCATACGACCCAACTCACGCACCTCAGCCTCCACAGCCTCACGACCAGCAACCACAACATCCTCCCCCAACATCGACCGATCACGCACCGTCAAAACCCGAGACACCAACATCGGCCGAGACACCCTCACACCCCGAACAACATCCCACCACGACGACACAAAATCACGCCAACGAGCCCGCCACACAAAATTACCAACACACGCAAACTCACCCCTCCCCAACTCAGTAAACGCAGCAGCAGACAACGCAGGAACCTTCACCCACCGACCAAAAGCCTGATCAGCCAAAGCACCAGAATCAGAATCCAAAAACCCATTCTTCTTATGCGACGTATCCGTCTCCTCACGCACCCACTTCAACGGAACACGCCCCTCAACCCACGCAGCAGTATCCCCATCAACCTGATGCACCACCAACATCGAACCCTGACCAGTCAACTGAGACGCAAACACCGAATTACCCGAGCGCTCGCCCATGGCCACGATATCGGAGTAGCTCTGAGTGGAAATCATGATGCGGGCACCCGAGCTGCGGGACTGCTGGAGCATTGCGTCAAGGCCCGTGGTTCCTGCATGAGTGAACTCATCAACAGCCAGCAGCCAGGGCGCTTCAGAGTTTCCTCCGAGTGCACCCGCCATTTTCTGAACATCATTCATAATGAGCGCCGAGAGAAGTCGCGCCAAAGACTGCTGCTTGAGCGAGTTCAGAGAGATAATGACGAACGCCTTCTCGTCAAAGACCTGCCGGAGCGTAAACGCATTGGAGCCTTCAGGACGCATACCGCGGCCAGCTGCGGTTTCCACGAGCGGCTTTAGCTGAGCAGTGATACCTGAATAGGACCGGGGGTCTTTCTTCATCTTGGCCCCGAGCGCAAGGGCATCATCTTGAAGCATCTGATGCTCTGCTCCAGACAGGTGCTGGAGAACATAGCTTTCCAGAGTTGCAGTATTCATGAGCATGTAAACTGACTCCAGGTAGGAGCACGTTACGTACTCCCCGTTCTCTGCAACGGACAACGGGCCGGTGACGTTAAGAATTTCAAAGAGAGTCTTGAGCGCATCTTCTGCAATGTTCTTATAGTAGTCCTCTCCCCAGCTGAGCGAGTTGATAACCAACTCCATCTGGGAATGTGCATCAACACCAGATGCGAGGGGATCGTAGTGGCCCAGCTCTTCAGCAAGAGACCACTCATAGACTTTGACCTGGTGCTCCTCACCAAGTTTCCGAATTGCCGCCCGGTATTTAGGGTCACCCTTCATATCGATAATGATTCCAGGGAGACTGGATCGCATGTAGGCAAGGATAACCCTTAGCATGGTCTGGGATTTACCGGAACCGGTCTTGCCGAAGACGATAGTGTGCAGGACATCTTCGAGGCGCTGGAAGACCGGTAATCCGCGAGAGAATTTATCGCTCTCGACACCATAGACGATGCAATCTTCAGGGGCAAAGCGGCCCGACTCAATACGCTTTTGCCACCAGAATTTTGAAATGATGGACTGGGTAATCGTGCGGGTGTAAGCGGTCGGGCTCAAGCGTGCGTACGAGGGCTGATTGAGGTAGGTTCGCAGCCACCACAAAATACCCTCGAAGACTCCAAATCCAATTCCGCCGAGAACCTGGAGATGGAGGTTCCAGTACCAGGCACTACCAATATCGCTTGCTTGGGTGAGCTGAGGAATGGTAGACCAAATCCCTCCCGCAGCACCCAGAAGGCTAAGGGTACCAGCCGTGCAGACCATAGCCTTCCATGCAAAGCTCCACAGTTTCTTCTGAAACCCGCGGCTGACCCAGAGGCTGGTCAAGAACGATAGAGGGAACACGATGGAGACAAACATGCCGAGAGCCAGCATAAGAGCATACATCTGCGGGGTGACACGAAGCAAAGAGTGCGATCGTCCCATATTTTCTCGGTCGTTGCTAATGTCTCGCATAAGATAGCGCGCCATAATTTCCTTTCTGAAATATATATGGGCGGTGTGCCCTTCTTGCAGTATTGCCAGAAGGGCACACCGCCCATATGCGAGATAGGTTAGCTATTATTCACCTGATGAATACCCGTATTCCTCAGGTTCGGTAACTTCATCTTCTGAGTAGTCGATGACCTCAGAATTAGTAGTCTCTTCATCAATGTCAGGAGTATCTTCTGACTCCTGCTGCTCTACCTCATCTGAGATAGCGAGCAAACCTCCAGTAAGCGTCCACTGATCTGCTACAGCCTTCTCAAGCCGCTTGTCCGACACTTCAACAGATACGAGGTACCCATCTTCATCAAGACGCCACTTGCCAATAACCGCAGATGAGTTATCGACTACGGCAGGCTCATCTCCAATGAAACTGATGAACCGCTCAACAGTATTATTCTTGTACCCTGCGCTCGTGGGGAAGCCAAGGAAATTAGATGCCTGCTTCGAGGTGAGTCCTGCATCATCAACGTAGATGCGATGAACATTCTGAAGCTGCTGGGCAAAAATTTCGTATGCTTCGATGACCTGATTTCGGGCCTCTAGAAGGCTTTCTACTGCTTCAGCTGATTCCACCTTGATGGCAACCGTAGCAGTACGTGCACCCATGCGGAGAGCCGTAACGACAAGATGGCAAGAATCCTCAAACTTGCCAAGGATCATCTTTACGGATTCGCCGGTGGGGTACTGTCCTTCGCCCTGGTAGGCACCGCCGGGCAGCTTAGAGATCGTAATATCACACTGAGTATTTTCCATAGCTTTAGTATAGTCCAGCTTCTAGATTTTGCGCTTGTTCCAGCTTGTTGCGAGGTCTACCGGAGCAGATGGGGGGAAGCCCATAAGAGGCTTGTATCCCCCAGGGATTTGCCACACGCTTTCTCGGTCATCTCGGTTGGTGCACTCGACCGGAAGGCCTGCTACAACTTCCCAGAATATCCTTCGCCTGGCAATGTAATCCCTGTACTGAGCAGCCATAGGTGTAACTACACCTCCACGGTAGATGGAGATTCGAATGAGACCATCAGGTGAAACCCAGACGTTACCGTATTCATACCTGTACTCGGTCATACTGATTCCTCGCTTTTCGCATGCGCGTAAGATTGCGCGAGCGATGGAAGGACGTTGGCAGAACCAGAGTTGCCCCATGCCGGATGAGATGAAGCGAGTTATGATGACTTCGTAGGATTCTGTTTCCTTGATGCGTCGTTCAATTTCTACACCCCACTTCCGTCCATCTTTAGGGTTAATAATTCCTAAGTCTGGGGTATGGGTTCCGTTTCCGACAATCCATACTTTGCTAAGCCTTTTACTCTTTGCGTAACCGACTCCATCAAGCTGTTTGATGTCTTTCTCAAATGCGACTTGGAATCCATATCGCGCAAAGATAATGGCGACGTCGTTAATGCACAGGCGGTGGTCAATCTGGCTTAGGTTATTGATTGATCCTGGAGTTGCGGTGCATAAGTCTTCACTGTTATATCCTGCTGCCGCCCAATGGCCTATTGTCTCTTCGTGCATGGCTCGGGATGTAATAGACCATACGGTTAGTCGGCGCTCAGTAAGGTTGTCAGTATCGAAGTCTCGGAGCTTTGCGTAAGTAACTTCTGATTTCACTAGCTTTGCCCTTTTGAGATACACGAGGGCCTTTGCGACGGTTGAGTACGATGCTCCCAGCCAACCTGCAATTTGGATATCGCGTGCCCAGCCGGTACGGGCTAGGAACTGGAGAACCTGGACATGCAGCTCGGTGAAGTTGATCTGCGTCAGCTTGCCGTTTGCACGCTTCTCGATGGCGAGGATATTTGGGCGAGTAGTATCTTCCATGTCTCTAGGGTATACGGAAATTTTCAGATTCTCTGTAGATTTCTCTGAAGTTAGCGAATTAGAGGGTTATAATCGGGCACGAACCTAACCCGGCGGAACATATCTGGGATTTCGCGCAAAGAGAGCGGGTAGGGATATATGGGGGTGGTGAAGTCAGGTTTTCTTGCCGTGTATTGGTGTGTATATGTCAGGTAAAGTGGTGGAGTGCTAAGGGTTGAGTAAGGGGTCTGATTGTGTAGGGGCAGGGATGCTGAACATTGGGGATGCAGGGGTGGTGGAGTGCTAAGGGTTAGTTGGATGGTTATGGATGGTGGGGTGGTCTTGCTTTTGGGTTCTGTGAATGGGGTGAGTTGGATGGTGAGCTGATGTTGGGTGGAGGTGTTGCTGAACGAGTCGAGGGGTGTGGAGATAAGCTGCGGTGTTGTGGTGCGTCGTGCTTGGCTGATGGGGAGGTTTTGGTGCGGTGCATGGAGGTGCTCTACACCCCCCCACTTTGCGAAAAGGACATACGGCAATGTATGCAGCCTATGCTCTTAAGAATATGAGATAGTAAAATCATAAACACACTCTCCAAAACGAGATGGGGTAAGATGAGTCCTTCGTACTGCTGGACCGCTACTGCCAAGAGAGGCATAGTGGAGAGCGGGGTAAGCCTCAAAGAGTTCGAGGCAGTTCTGACTTCGCCTACTGCGACCTGCAAGAATATTGAAAGGCAGCTCTATTCATATCTGGAATGTGGTCTTTACGTATTGTTCGATAGGAACCGCCGCCGCATTGTAAGCGTCGGATTCGACTTGAGTCCGGAGATTCTTGAAGGGTGGTACTTCAGCAGCAGGGCACGCGCGCACTGTAGGGACCTCAAAACTACTCCCAGGGATGTCGTGGAAAGCATGGAGGATTCCGACGTGTTTCCAGCGCAAGACTCACATACCCTATACCGCGGGCTCTTCGATATTCTGGTGCATGAGGGTAAATCAAGGGTTGTTGATATTGGGCCCGTAGATTCCTTGAACCACAAGCGCCAGCGGTTAGCAATTCGGCGCAGCTCTGGTGGTACTCCTGTAGGGTCCATGCCGCAGAACATGGATGACTTTCTGGGTCGGGCCCAACGCACCGGTTTTGCCGTCTCAACCGCAGGATCAGGGCACATCAAAATCTGGAAGTCTGGGACTCCAGGATTGGGTAAGAGCGTAGTTGTTCCGGCAACCGGTTCTGACTGGCGAGGGATGATGAATTCAATCATGGAAGTTCGAGCTGCCTTCGGAGTTGATCTACGCTCCGTGTAAAGCGAGCGCGGGGAGGTCGGCCGACCTCCCCGCTTTGTGTTTGGGACATTGCCGTCTGTTATGGGGTGGGTGTGGTGTTGGGGTGGAATGATTGGGGGTGTCTTAGTTCTTTGGATGAAAGGGTGCTCTGATGGGCTTGAGTAGTTGGTCTATGAGCGGGGGACGGGAATTTATGTACCTCGGAGTATCACGTACGACTATGAAGGGGGTCGAGTGGATACCCAGACGGTTCTGGGTGAGTTTGGTGACTTCGTACTTCTGAACGTTCCTCAACAGTCCGGAGCAGAGCACCCGGAATATGGGCTTGGCGGGTTTTCCCGTGTGGCGGAGCTCGATTCAGAGTTGCAGGTGCGTGTGAAGAATCTTGTCCGGGTAACGCTTCTGCTTATCGGTGATTCAGCGTTGGCGCATTCAAGTGTTGAGTCTGTGGGTGAGGTTACTCGACGGAAGCATGGGAAGCGGCGCGTGGTGAAGCGTGGTTATCCTGTGCGGACAGTTCGAGTCGGTGCTGATTTGTTGGCACGTTCTGCCCCTGGTGTTGCGGAGGCTGCAGAGGGTAAAAGCTCTGAGGGGAAGAAATGGACTCTGAATCATCGAGTAGTTACCCGCGGTCATTGGCGGCAGGTTGCTTATGGGAAGAATCAGAAGCTTCGGCGAGCGCGGTGGATTATGCCGATGTTCGTGGTCCGGTGGTGAAGGTTTGGAGTTCTGTGGTGCGATC
>ERZ773075.1607-NODE-1607-length-10886-cov-7.12104_pt1 | contig 10886 bp, 10 predicted proteins | sample MGYA00580614_ERZ773075 | MGnify/ENA primary metagenome ERZ773075 (study PRJEB29015, sample SAMEA2738021) | human oral metagenome | biome: human oral; feature: human-associated habitat; material: dental | place: China | collected 2043 ... | reverse complement strand
CAGGGTGAAATGGCGGCGGCGTATCGAGACAGTCATGTGAGAGGAAAGCGCCCAGGGACAAAAGGGCGCGCATGGTAGCGCGCCAGCCTGTGAAGCGGCCTGCCTGGCCAGCATTTGCTCCGGATGGGCGCCTGAGGCTGAAGGCGGAACGGCGAACGGGCAGTTTTTTGCTCTTCTATTCGTAGCATGATGTCCTAGTAGAAACTGCGCGAGGCGGTATTTCAATGGCCTTGGATTTGCTCCTGTTTTTGGTTCGCCCTGGCAGGCGCTTCAGGCGCTGGGCGCGACCCAAAAGATTAAGGGGTGTCCACAATGCCCCCCGTTTGAAATCCACGCGCGGCTCATGGCACAAATAATCGGCGCGGGTGAATGGGAGGCAGGCAAATGCCTTGTGCCGTTACCATCCGCGCCTTGGCATTTCTTTTCCGAATACCGAATCCGTGACCCGTTTCTTTCTTGTTTTTCTTTCCGTTCAGGCCGTGCTGTTTGGCATGGAAATGCTTGCTCCCGTGCAAGCCGCCGTGGTGCAGCCCTGGACGGGGCTGGTGGCCAGCGCCAGCGCGGCCATCATCCAGTTTTTTGATCCTTCGGCCATTTCCCACGGGCGTGTGGTGCAAAGCGCGCAGTCGGGCTTTGGCATCTCCATCGAGCCGGGCTGCAACGGCGTGGAGGCGGCCATCGTGCTGCTGGCGGCGGTGCTGGCCTTTCCTTCGAGCTGGAAGATGAAGCTCTGGGGCCTGGGGCTGGGGTTCATGGCCGTGCAGGGCGTGAACCTGCTGCGCGTGGTCAGCCTGTTTTTCCTGGGGCAGTGGAACTTGCAGGTGTTTGAATTTGCGCACCTGTACATGTGGCAGGCGCTCATCATGCTGGATGTGCTCATCGTCTGGCTGCTGTGGATGCGCTACGTGGCGCGGCACGAAAAGCGGGCCAGTCCCGCCAAACAGCCTTCGGCGCCCACGGCCTGAACCCCGCCTGCCCCTTGCCCTGGAGAACACCCATGCGCGCCACGCTCATTGGCCGATTTCTTCTGCTGGCCCTTGCCGGCCTTGTCGTTTTGCTGCCGCTGTGGTACTGGGCGCGCGAATGGTTCGCCGCGCCGCCGCTGTGGCTGGCTGGCACCGTGATGAAGCTGCTGTTCGCGTGGGTGGAGGGTTTTGAGATAGATGGCGTGACAGGCACGCTGCTCACGCGCGTGCAAGTGCTCATGCCCGGCCCCGGCGGGCGGCAGATGCTGGCCGAACTCACGCCCGAAGTGAGCTACCCCACCTACGGCTACGGCCAGGTGCTGCTGTGGGCCATGCTGCTGGCCTCGCGCCCGCGCTGGTGGCCCCTGAAGATGGCGTGGGGCAGCGTGCTGCTGCTGCCCGCGCAGGCCTGGGGCCTGTGCTTTCAGTGGCTGCGCGACGTGGCCCTGACCCCCGGCGGCAATGCAATGGCCTATCTGGGCTACCCTGCCTGGGCCAATGAAGTGATTGCCTACGGCTACCAGTTTGGCTTTCTCATGCTCACGCCCGTGGCGCCCATCCTGCTGTGGCTGTGGTTTGACAAACGCTTCGTCGCCGCCTTGTGGCTGGAAGCCGCGCTGGACGAAGAGGCGCCCGCCCGCCCCGAGCACGCGCCGCGCGTACGCTGAAAAACCGCCCAGGCGGCCTGCTTCGCTGATGCCCTGTATCTGCGCATGGCTCAGCCTTGAAAGACGGGCGCAGAAAGGCTTTTTCACGCTCCTCTATTCATAGCATAACGTCCTAGTCGGGATTGCGCGATACGGTATTTTTACCCCTCTGAATTCGCTCCTTCTTTTGATTCAGCCTGACAGCGGAACCAGCTCGCAGGCTGCTCGCAAAAACCGCTTTCCCGCGCGCTGGCGCTTCAGGCAACCGCGCGCAAAAAAAGCCGGGCAGCGTCCGGCTTTTTTGCATGGCGCGCCGCTGTGGGCTGCTGCTTATTGCCCCGGCGCCTGCCCTTCCACGCCTTCCACGAAGAAGTTGATGCCGCCCAGAAAGGCATCGTCGGCCACCTGGCCTTCGGCCAGCACCTGCTTGCCGGTGTTGTCGGCAATGGGGCCTTGCCAGATGTGGAAGGCGCCGGCCTTGAGGCCCTCTTTCACTTCGGCCAGCCGGGCGCGTGCGCTTTCGGGCACGTCTTCGGCCAGGGAAACGAGGTCGATCGCGCCTTCTTTCACGCCCCACCAGTGGCGCTCGGGCTTCCAGGTGCCGTCCATCACTTCGCGGATGGTCTTGACGTAAAACGGCGTCCAGTTGATGGCAGCGGAGGCGATGTGCGCCTTGGGGCCGTAGTGCGTCATGTCGCTGTCCCAGCCGAAGCCGCGCTTGCCCAGCTTTTCGGCCGTTTGCAGCACGGCAGAAGAGTCGGTGTTTTGCATGAGGATGTCCGCGCCGCTGTTGATGAGGGCGGTGGCCGCTTCGGTTTCCTTGGGCGGGTTGAACCACTCATTGACCCACACGATTTTCACGCTGGCCTTGGGGTTGGTGCTGCGCGCGCCCAGGGCGAAGCTGTTGATGTTGCGCATGACTTCAGGGATGGGCACGGAGGCCACCACGCCCAGCGTGCCGGTTTGCGTCATGGCGCCGGCCAGCAGGCCGGCCATGTAAGCGCCTTCGTAGGTGCGCGTGTCATACGTGCCCAGGTTGGCGGCGGTTTTGTAGCCGGTGGCGTGCTCGAACTTCACTTGCGGAAAGTCGGCGGCCACTTTCAGCATTTGCTCCATGTAGCCGAAGGTGGTGCCGAACACCAGCTGGTTGCCCTGCTGGGCCATGTCGCGCAGCACGCGCTCGGCGTCGGCGCTCACGGGCACGCTTTCCACGTAAGAGGTTTGCACCTTGTCGCCAAATTCTTTTTCAACGGCTTTGCGGGCGTTGTCGTGCGCAAAGCTCCAGCCGCCGTCGCCCACGGGGCCGATGTAGGCGAAGGCGACTTTGAGCGGCTCTTGCCTGGGCGCGGGGGCGCTGGCGGCGGGCGCGGGCGATCCGGCAGGCTGCTCAGCCGCTTGCGGGGCGGCTTCTTCTTTCTTGCCGCAGGCGGCAAGGGCGGCGGCGGCCAGCGCGGCGGCGGCCAGCTTGAGCGCAAGGCGTTTGGAGGGATGGTTCATGAGAAAAACGGGGCGAAAGGATGGACGGAAAAGGAGCCAGAAAGGGAGCAATCGTAAGCAAATTTATGATCGCCGCCCCATGACGACCCCGCACGATATTTCACAAAGCGCCTCGCGGCCTGCCCCGCAAACCGCCCCGCAAAACACCCTGCAAAACGCTCCGGCCCCTTTGCCTTCCCGCCTGGATTACCTGCGCCAGGTGCTCACCTCGCGCGTGTATGACGTGGCGGTGGAATCCGCGCTGGATGAAGCGCCCGCGCTCAGCCGCCGCACCGGCCACACCGTGCTGCTCAAGCGCGAAGACCAGCAGCCCGTTTTCAGCTTCAAGCTGCGCGGCGCCTACAACAAGATGGCGCACCTGACGCCCGGCCAGCTGCACAAGGGCGTGATTTGCGCCAGCGCAGGCAACCACGCGCAGGGCGTGGCGCTGGGCGCGCGCAAGCTGGGCGCGCGCGCCGTCATCGTCATGCCCGTGACCACGCCGCGCGTAAAGGTGGACGCCGTGCGGGCGCTGGGCGGCGAAGTCGTGCTGGCCGGCGAGAGCTATTCCGACGCCTACGCCCATTCGCTGCAATTGCAGGCCCAGCAGGGGCTGACCTTCATTCACCCGTTTGACGATCCGCTCGTCATCGCCGGGCAGGGCACCATCGGCATGGAGCTGCTGCGCCAGCACGCCGGCCCGCTGCACGCCGTGTTCGTGGCCGTGGGCGGCGGCGGCCTGATCAGCGGCGTGGCGGCCTACATCAAGGCCTTGCGGCCCGAAATCAAAATCATCGGCGTGCAGATGAACGACTCGGACGCCATGGCGCAATCGGTGGCGCGCGGCGAGCGCGTGGCCTTGCGCGATGTGGGCCTGTTTGCCGATGGCACCGCCGTCAAGCAAGTAGGCGAAGAAACCTTCCGCATCGCCCGCGAGCTGGTGGATGAATTCATCACCGTGGACACCGACGCCGTGTGCGCCGCCATCAAGGACGTGTTCATCGACACGCGCAGCATCGTCGAGCCATCGGGCGCAATGGCCGTGGCCGCCCTCAAGCAATACACCGCGCGCGAAGGCACGGCGCCCGGGCAGACGCTGGCGGCCATTCTCTGCGGCGCGAACATGAACTTTGACCGCCTGCGCTTTGTGGCCGAGCGCGCCGCCGTGGGCGAGGAAAGCGAGGCGCTGTTTGCCATCACCATTCCCGAAGAGCGCGGCAGCTTTCGCCGCTTTTGCGAAACCGTGGGCCGCCTGCCCGGCGGCGCGCGCAACGTCACCGAGTTCAACTACCGCATCAGCGACCGCGCCCGGGCGCACGTCTTTGTGGGCCTGACCACCGCCGCACGCGGCGAATCGCCCATGCTGGCCGCCGCCTTCGAGCAGGCGGGCTTTTCGGCGCTGGACCTCACCCACGACGAGCTGGCCAAGCAACACGTGCGCTACATGGTGGGCGGCCACTCGCCGCTGGCCAGCCACGAGCGGCTGCTGCGCTTTATCTTCCCGGAGCGCCCCGGCGCGCTGCTGCAATTTCTCAGCCTCATGCAGCCGGCCTGGAACATCAGCCTGTTTCACTACCGCAACCAGGGCGCCGATTTCGGCCACGTGCTCGTGGGCATCCAGGCGCCCGAAAGCGACGGCCCGGCCCTGCACGCCTTTCTGGACAAGCTGGGCTACGCCTGGATTGACGAAACCGGCAACCCGGCCTACGCGCTGTTTCTCAAGGGCTGAGAGGCTGTTCAACCGCCTTGCGGCAAGGCGCCGCTCACCAGCCGCTCACACGAAGCGATAGCCTGCGTAAAACGGGGAAATTCGCTCCTTGATTCATAGCATGACGTCCTAGTGGAAAGAGCGCGAAAGCCGTTTTTCACCCATCTGGATTTGCTCCTTTTTCTGAGTCTCTTCAGCGTCTGGCCGTGAGGGGCTGCAAGGCGCAGGCGAGTCTTGTGACCCGGCAAGGGTTTGCAGCGCCCACGAGCGCCCGGGTTCGCGCCTTTCGCGCCACGGACAAATTGCGAACAGGCACTCACACGGCGCGCACGCCGTCTGCGATCTGGCCCGGGCCTTCTGGCGCGTCAGGCTCCGTGTGCTGGCGCGCGCGCTGCCACACTGCTTCGGGCGGCAGGGGCTTGAGGCGGTGGTCGCTCCACACCTGCCGCCAGGCACGCGCGCCGCGCAGGCCGTGGCGCAGGCCCAGCATGTGGCGGGCAATGGCGTACCAGGGCGTGCCGTCTTGCGCGGCCTCGGCCTGCATGTAGGCGAGCATGGCGCGCTCCACGGCCTCGCGCGTGAGGGGCGGGGCGGCATCGCGGCCTGTATCACGGCCTGCATCGCCGAAAAAGCGCGCGTCCCACTCGCTCATCAGCCAGGGGTGGTGGTAGGCGGCGCGGCCCAGCATCACGCCGTCCACGTGCGCCAGGTGCGCGGCGATTTGTTCGTTGCTGCTCACGCCGCCGTTCAGGCAGATGGTCAGCTGCGGAAAGTCGCGCTTGAGCTGCCAGACCCGCTCGTAGCGCAGCGGCGGCACTTCGCGGTTTTCCTTGGGGCTGAGGCCCTCCAGCCAGGCATTGCGGGCGTGCACGATGAACACGCCGCAGCCCGCTTGCGCCACTTCGCCCACGAAGTCGCGCACGAAGGCGTGGCTTTCTTCGCGGTCAATGCCGATGCGGTGCTTGACGGTGACGGGAATGTGCACCGCATCGCGCATGGCTTTCACGCAGTCGGCCACCAGGCGCGGCTGAGTCATCAGGCACGCGCCGAATGCGCCGCGCTGCACGCGCGGGCTGGGGCAGCCGCAGTTGAGGTTGATTTCGTCATAGCCCCATTGCTGGCCCAGCCGCGCGCACTGCGCCAGCTCGGCCGGGTCGCTGCCTCCCAGTTGCAGCGCCACGGGGCGCTCCATCTCGTCGCGCCGCAGATGTCGCCGCAGCGAGCCGTGCAGCAGCGCGCCGCAGGTCACCATTTCGGTGTAGAGCCGCGCGTGGCGCGTGATCAGGCGGTGCAGATGGCGGCAGTGCTTGTCCGTCCAGTCCAGCATGGGCGCCACGCACAGGCGCCAGGGGCTGAAAGGGGGCGCATCGGCGGCAGGGGCTTTTTCAGTATTGAGCATGGGCTGGCCAGCCTTTCAGTGATCCGGCGGCGCGGCCACGCTGAGCGCCACCTGTTCGGGCGCCAGCCACGCGCCATCGCGCAAACCCCGGAGCGTGGCCAGCGCCAGCGCCGCCACCGTCAGCGAGGCAAAAGCCAGCGCCAGCAGCGCCAGCGCGCCCATCACGCCCGAATCGTGCCCGGCCAGCCGCAGGGAGAGGGCGGCAAAGGCCGCCAGCGGAAACGACAGCGCCCACCAGGTGACGGAAGCCGGCTGCGCGAGCATGCGCGGCATCACGTTCAGGCTCCAGAGCAGAAACATCAGCGCCACGCCCCAGGCCATCCAGGCCAGCACGGCAGACCCGCCCAGTTGCAGCAAGGCCATGCCCGCCACCGCTGGCGGCGCGATGGTGATGAAAGTCAGCGGCAGCAGCCGCTGCGTCCACACGCCATGCACGGCCAGCCGCGCCAGCAGCAGCGTCAGCAGCGCCAGCCACAGCGTCACGCCCACGCCGAACTGGGCTGCCGCCCACGGCCCCGCGCCCACAGCCCCGCCTGCCAGCGCGGCCACCACATTGCCCACGGCGGGCAGAAAAAGCGATGGCGTGAGCTGCGCCCAGCCGCCCGCCTGCGCGTTGTTGATCCAGCGGCCCAGCGCCCAGACCGTGGCGCCCATTTGCCCCAGCGAACCCAGCCACCACAGCGCCGCCGCCCAGCCGCCCGTTTGCCCCAGCGCGCTCACGGCCACGCCCGCCAGCAGCATCAGGGAAATGGGCAGGGCCGCCACAAAGGCATGGCGCACCGGATGCGCCAGATCAGCCGCCAGCGCCTCCGGCTGGCGCAGCCAGCGCCACCACGACAGCCCCAGCAGCGCCACAAACGCCAGCGCTGCCAGCGCCCCCAGCGCCAGCGCCAGCGCCCCGGCGATGCCTCCCATGCTGCGCGCGGCCTGCGCCCACGCCAGCGACAGCCCGGCCAGCCCCATGACGATGGAAAACCAGCCGGGATGCAGGTGCTTGAGAGCCTCGGAACGCAGCATGTTCATGATGGAAGGTGCGGAAGAAAAACCGGAAGAAAAAACGGAAAAACCCGGTTCGGGCGCCAGGCCGGCCGCAAGCGCCAGCGGGCCTTGCAGCCATCATTCTTTTCAGAAGCGGCGCTTGCCGGAGCCTGCTCTCAGTCGCCCACCAGCTTGTTGAGCTTTTGCGCCTCGAACTGCTCATGCAAGGCGGCGTTGTCGGGCACGCAGTCCGGGTCAATCTTGCAGGCCAGCTTCTCGATGGCCTGCCACAGCAGGGCAATCTGGTGGTCTTGCGCGGCCGTGCCGTCAATCAGCCCGCGCAGCGCCTGGCTGACGGGATCATCGCTTTGCGTCACGCCGTAGGCGGAAAAACCCATTTTGGCGGCGGCGGCCTCGCGGCGCGCGGCCTCGCCCTCCTGAATGATGCGGGCCGGGTTGCCCACGGCCGTGGCCCCGGCGGGCACGGGCTTGGTGACCACCGCGCCCGAGCCGATCTTGGCGCCGTCTCCCACCGTGAAGCTGCCCAGCACCTGCGAATTGGCCCCCACGATCACGCCCTTGCCCAGCGTGGGATGGCGCTTGGCCCCTTTGTCCAGCGAAGTGCCGCCGAGCGTGACGCCCTGGTAAATCGTGCAGTCATCGCCGATTTCCGCCGTCTCGCCAATCACCACGCCCATGCCGTGGTCGATGAACACACGCGCGCCAATGCGGGCGCCGGGGTGGATTTCAATGCCCGTGAGAAAGCGCCCCCAGTGCGAAATCCAGCGCGCCAGCCACAGCCAGCCGCGCCGCCACAGTGCATGCGCCACGCGGTGCAACGCCAGGGCGTGAAAGCCGGGGTAGGAAAACACCACATCCCACACGCTGCGGGCGGCTGGATCGCGCTCCAGAATGGACTGGGCGTAAGAGCGAATGCGTTGAAACATAAGGGGCGAAAGTGTAGGGGCGAACGCCCTGGCGCGCCCCTTGCCGCCCAAGCCCCATGCGCAGCTGGATGCACGGCCCTATTTCGCTACTTTATCCATAGCATGATGTCCTAGTGGAAATTGCGCAAAGCGGGTTTTACGCCCCTTGGATTTGCTCCTGTTTTAAAGCCCCCCGGCAAGCGAAGCCAGATTTCATGCCCCGCCTGGCCGCCGAGCGGCCAGCCAGCGGCCCAGCCGCACGCCGGGGCGCTCCACCAGCCGCGTCAGCAGCCAGCAGATGCCAGCCAGCGCCAACAACGCCGCCGCCGTAGCAGCAGCGCCGCCCCAGCCTGCCTGCCGCAAGGGCTGGCGCAGAGCGTCAAACAGCCAGTTGTGCGTCAGATACACCGCATAAGTCAGCTCTGACAGCGCCAGCACCCAAGGCCAGGCTGGCAGGCGCCGCCGCAGCAGCCAGGCCGCCATGAACAAACCCAGGGCGCACGGCACAAAGCGCGCCTGTAGCCACTGCGGCTGCCAGGCATGCAGCCCCAGCCGGTAAAGGCCCCAAACAGCTGCCGTGAACGCCAGCGCCAACGGCCAGCCAATCGCGCGGCGCTCCAGCAGCCAGACGGCGCAGCCCACAAACAGAAACGGCATGTAAAGGCTCACGTAGCCGCGCGCCCAGGGCGTGTGCGCCGCTACAGGCCCGGCAACATGCAAGGTCAATGTCAGCAGGGCGCAAGCGCCCAGCCAGGCCGCGCCGCGCGCGGGCCGCGTCAGATTCGCCAGCCGCAGCAGCGCCATCCAGGCGTAAAACAGCATCTCCAGCCGCAGCGTCCACTCCACGCCCGCCAGCGCATACGGCGCGCCCGTGAAATCGCCCGCCAGCAGCAACTGCGCCAACCGCTCGCCGCCTGTTGCGGGCGGATGCACCAGCAGCCACTCGCCCAGCACCGCCGTGACGTAAAGCGGATAGATGCGAAAAACCCGCCTGAGCAGAAACAGCGCCGCACCCTCGCGTTGCAGCACCTCGCTGATGACGTAGCCGGACACCAGAAAAAACACCACTACGCCCGCGCCGCCGCCTTCTATGAACGGCCACAGCGCCCTGGCCGCAGCACCCGCCAGACCCGCCTGCTGCGCCATTTCCTGCACCGGCCCGGCGAACTTGTGCCCCGCAAAAACGCTGGCAAAAGCGAAGATGCGCAGATAGTCCAGAAAAACAATGCGTTCCTGCCCGGCAGGCGGCGTGACGGCAGCGGTCATGGCGGCGGGATTATCAGCAGGGCCGTATGAATCCGCTTCAATCAAGCTCCTGACTCAATAGCGATCTGCGCTTTGTTCATGAACGCGAAGTCCGTTTTTCGCCCTTCAAATCAGCTTCCGTTTCGATAGCGCAATCCGCGCCCGTCTCAATCTTCTTCATGGCCGCGCTTGGCCGCCTGCTGCATGGCGCGGGCGATGCCGCGCAGGATGTGAATGTCTTGCTGCGTGGGCTGGGCGCGGTTGAAGAGCTGTTGCAGGCGGGGCATGAGCTTTTTGGGCGCAGCCGGGTCGAGAAAGCCCACGGCGACGAGCGCCTGCTCCAGATGGGCCAGCATGGCCGCCACCTGCGCGGCATCGGCCTGATCGGCCAGGCTGGCGGCAGGCCGCACGGCAAAGGCGCTTGCAAACGCCGCCTCGCCAAAACGCGCCAGCAGCGCCTGCCGCCAGTCGTAGGCGATGAGCTGCGCGGCGGCGGCCAGGTTGAGCGAGCCGTAGGCCGGATTGGCCGGAATGCTCAGGCAGGCATGGCAGCGCCACACATCCGCGTTGCGCATGCCGTAGCGCTCGCAGCCAAACAGAAAAGCCACGCCCCAGGGGCCGCTGGGCGCGGGCCGCGCCGGATCGAGCAGCTGGCTGAAGTGCTCGCGCGGCGCGCAGACAGGCGGGCCGAAGTCGCGCGGCGTCATGGCCGTGGCGCACAGGTGCGTCACGCCCTCCAGCGCCTCTTGCAGCGTGCCCGTCACGCGGGCGGCGCGCAGCACATCATCAGCGCCGCTGGCGCGTTCCACGGCTTCGGGGCGGGTCAGCACATCGGGCCAGCGCGGGCGCACCAGCGCCAGGTCATGAAAGCCCATCACCTTCATGGCGCGCGCCACCGCGCCCACATTGCCGGCATGGCTGGGTTCAATCAGGATGAAGCGGGTGACGGCAGGCGGCGCGGACATGGCATGCAAGGGAGACAGAAAGCAGGCGCGGATTGTGTGCCTGTTGCAAGCGGGGCTTTTATGTAAAAACATGTTGCATAAAATCACCCGCCACCGCTTTTGTTCAACCTTCTTGCCTTTCTCAACCATGTCAATGCCAAGACTTTCCCTGGCGGCCGCAGCCGCCCTGGCGTGCGCTCTTTCAGCCTGCGCCTCCATCACGCCTGAAGCCCGCCGGGTCATGGTGTATTCGGAAAACAACCGGCTGCTGGATCGCTGCCAGCAGCTCGGCCCCGTCTCCGCTGAAGTGTCAGAGATGAATATGCTCACGCTGGAAGAAGCCATCCAGCAGGCCAAAAACGATTTGCGCCACCAGGCCGCCACGCGCTACAAGGCCGATGCCGTGGTGCTGGTGAATACCGATATCACGCAGTCTTTTCTGGTGCGGCATGCCACGCTTCAGGGCGTGGCGCTCAAGTGCCATCCGTAACCGGGCCTGAAAGAAGAACGCCATGCCGGATTTTTCAAATTCAAGCCAGGAGCGCCTTTTCACCGTCACTGTCAGCTATTCGGCTGAAGCGCTTCGCCGGGCAATACG